>PPCM01000033.1_pt1 | contig 318927 bp, 214 predicted proteins | sample 1555541 | NCBI WGS metagenome assembly PPCM01 (sample SAMN05284479, study PRJNA326546) | Marine sediment metagenome, whole genome shotgun sequencing project. | isolation source: marine sediment | place: Germany: Wadden Sea | collected 2012-09-05
CACGTACTTGTGGGAGGTGCCGTGGAAGCCGTAGCGCCGGATCCGCATCTCCTTGTAGCAGTCGTAGGGGATGGGGTAGATAAATGCCTTGGGGGGCATGGTCTGGTGGAATTCGGTGTCGAACACGGCCACGTTGGGGATGCCGGGAAAGAGGTCCTCGGCAACATCGATGCCGATGAGGTTCGCGGGGTTGTGCAGGGGCGCCAGGGGGTTGTTGGCCTCGATGGCCGCCTTCACCTTCTCGTCGATGACCATGGAGCTGTTGAAATCCTCGCCGCCCTGGACCACCCGGTGGCCGATGGCGTCCACCTCCTTCACATCCCCGACAACACCCTTGTCCCCGTCCGCGATCATTGCAACGACCATCTCCATGGCCACCCGGTGATCGGGCACGGGCTGCTCGGTGATGTGCTTGGCCTCGCCCGCAGCTCCCGGAAAATTCTTCTGGGTGAGTTTGCCCATGGCCTGACCGATGCGCTCGACAATGCCCGAAGCCATTACCGATTCGTTTTCCATGTTCAGGAGCTGATACTTGAGGGAGGAGCTCCCCGCGTTGATGACCAGTACTTTCATTGTCTTTTCCTGTTGTTTTCCTGTTGTTTTACTGTTGGTTTTGTTCGGCCTGGGCCTGGATGGCCGTGATGGCCACGGTGTTGACGATATCCGCCACCGTGCAGCCCCGGCTCAGGTCGTTGACGGGTTTGTTGAGTCCCTGGAGAACGGGGCCGATGGCCACGATCTGGTCCGAGGATCTCTGAACCGCCTTGTAGGTATTGTTTCCGGTGTTGAGATCCGGGAAGATGAATACGGTGGCGCGTCCGGCGACCTTGCTCTCGGGGAGTTTTGTCTGTGCAACCGAAGGATCGATGGCCGCGTCGTACTGGACGGGGCCGGCGATCAGACGGTCGGGCCTGCGCTCCTTGGCGATGGCCCTTGCCTCCACCACCTTGTCCACGTCAACCCCCTTGCCCGAAGTGCCCGTGGAGTAGGAGAGCATGGCGACTCTGGGGTCGATGCCGAAGATCTCGGCCGTCTCGGCCGAGGAGATGGCGATCTCCGCGAGCTGCTCCGCCGTGGGGTTGGGGTTGATGGCGCAGTCGCCGAAGGCCAGCACCCGGTCCTTGAGGCACATCAGAAAGACCGAGGAGACGATGGAGACGCCGGGCTTGGTCTTGATGATGCGAAGGGCGGGGGTGATGGTGTTGGCCGTGGTGTTCACGGAGCCGGATACCATGCCGTCCGCGTCCCCCATATGGATCATCATGGTGGCGAATACCGTGGGGTCGGCCATCATGTCCCAGGCCGCGTCGGGTGTTCCCACCTTGTGCTTGCGCTTTTCGTAATAGACCTCCGCGTATCGGTCGATGGCGGAGCTCTTCTCGGGATCGATGATATTGGCGCCTTCCAGGTTCACGCCCAGCTTGGCGGCCTTCTGGTGGATCTCATCCTCGCGGCCCAGGAGGGTGATGTCGCAGACCTGGCGTCGCAGGAGGATGTCGGCGGCCTGGAGAATGCGGGTTCCGGTGCCCTCTGGGAGCACGATGTGGCGCCGGTTCTTCTTGGCCTTCTGGATGAGGCTGAACTCGAACATGCGGGGTGTGACCCGCTCGGATTTCCTCTTGATCAGCTTTTCCCGGAGCTCCTGGGTGTCCACGTTGGCCTCGAAGGTACCCAGGGCCGAGGCGATGCGCCTTGTGTCCTCGGGGTCGATCTTTCCGTAGAGGCGGTTCAGGACCATGGCCGTGGGATAGGTGGCCTCCTTGATGAGGAGGATGGGCAGGGGCACGCCGGTCCAGCCGTTCACGAGGCGCAGGACGTTTTCCGTGGGGGCGATGCCGCCGGTGAGCAGGATCCCCGCGATATCCGGAAACGAGGAGGAGTGCCGTGTGGCAAGGCAGCTCAGGATGATGTCCGAACGGTCGCCGGGGGTGATCACGAGGCTCCCCTGCTTGATGTAGTTCAGGAAGTTGCAGATCTGCATGGCCGCCACGGCATAGTTCTGGATCTGGTTGTCCATGGACTCCCGGCCGTAGAGCACCTCGGCGCCCAGCCATTTCTGCACATCGGAGATGGTGGGAAGCGCCAGGGTGTCCACCTCGGGGATCACGTAGAAGAGGCATTCCGGGCATTCCACCAGTCGCACGTTCCCCCTGAGGGCTCGCAGCAGCTCCTCCACCCGGTCCTTTGGGGCGCGGTTGACGATGGCCCCGAAGATATCGGCGCCCTTGTCCTTGAGGTTCTCGATGGTGAGCTGGGTCTGGCTGATGATCTCCTCCACCGTGGCGTCGTGGCCGTTGGCCACCACCAGGGCGGGGCTGCCGAGGTTGGCGGAGATCTCGCTGTTGAGGTCGAACTCGAACGCCTCGTTGCCCTCGGTGAAGTCGCTGCCTTCGCAGAGGACGAAGTTGCACTTCTCCTCGAGCTGCTTGTACTTGTTGAGGATGGTTTCAAGGAGCTCCGAGTGCTTACCGGAGTTGATGAGGCGCTTGGCCTCCTGCATGGTGCAGCCGTAGGTCTCGTCGTAGCGGAGACCCAGGTAGAAGTGGGAGAGCACGAGGTTGATGTCGTGGTCCCTGCCGCCCCCCTCGGGTTGATCGATGATGGGACGGAAGAACCCCACCCTCCTGAGATCCCTGAGGAGAAGCTGCATGATGCCGAGGACAACGGCGGACTTTCCGCTCCTTGCCTGGGTCGTGGTTATATAGATGCTTTTTAACATGGGTGTTTTACCTCGCAGGTGTTATTTCCGAACGAACAGGGGTCAATACTACATTGTATGCCGGGGGTCCAGAAAAAGCGTCACAATTTTTACGGTCAAAAATCCGCCGAAGGCGAGAATGTTTTCTAAGTAGATGAGTTTCCAACGGATGCGGCTTTATTAAAATTCGATTAGTCCCCGGGAAGATTGTATTCCGTAGAACAGGTGCTTTTATCCGGCATGATTCTCCTGAAAGCCCGGGAGGCGGCAGACGGTGTGGTGTTGAGCTCTTAAGGATGCACCTTGTCGAAGTTGCCGGTAAAGGGTTTGATTCGTGCTCCCGTGCTCCCGTGCTCCCGTGCTCCCGTGCTCCCGTGCTCCCGTGCTCTCGTGCTCCCGTGCTCCCGTCTTTTCATGTGTCCCGAGGGATGTTGCACGCCTTAATCTTCTCCCAACGGGTCCCTACCTTTATATATAAGCGTAATGTGTGATGTATTGAATATCTATTTTTCATTCTTTCAAGGTGCCGTGGTGGACCGGGGTGTTCGACCTTCCCATGGGAGGGATGATGGGAATCGAATTCGGAATACCTTCGCTTTTTCATTGTATTTCCACCGGCGTTCTCTGGGAAGGTTTGCCTGCTGTTGACTCGGAGGGGGATTCGTAATGGGGCAATGGCCCGTCCGCAGCGTTGTGGTGGTGCTTTCCGGGGAGCCGGTTCGGCCGAGTATACCTTGGTCTCCATGGCCGTTCGCCCTCCGAAAAGGCTATCGGTGTGCCCCCGGCAGTCGACCGCCTCCGGCGAGGGGAAGATATCACGGCCGAACCCTGTGAAGTACTTCTCGATGGTTTCGCTCGTGCACGGGTAGAGGTGTTTGTCCCGAAGGATCCCGTTTGCCGGAGTTCGCCGGTCAATATGCTTTTGCCTCGAATCCCCTTTCCGGAATCCGGCGGGTGCTCGAATCCCCATGATTTTTCCATAATTTCTCCACATTTGAAAGATAGTAAAGGGGAGTATGCCCTCCTGTATCCGGTCGTACCGGCTGCCGGCGTTGCCGGCGGGGAGCATATGGACCTGCCGCGCATCGTGAAGAAGTTGAAAGGAGGTGAAGCCGTAAAAGAAGAGAATCGCTTTAACGCGGGGCACGGGGAAAAAACAGTTCCAAATTTGGGAAAATCGACCGTTTCCAAGTCGACATTTTTTCTGAATCAGCGTGTATATGATTTTTTCCAAGTCCCGGATTCTTTAAACGACAACCCCCGATAAAAGGAGATAAAAATGATAAGCAATATCAGCGGGGCGGGAATGTACATGCCGCCCATGCAGCAGAGCGGGGCAACCGGCGGACCACCAAAAGACGGTTTTCAAATCGTCGATTCCGATGCGAGCGGCGGGGTTTCGTCCACGGAACTTGAAACATTTTCATCGAAACTCCAGGAGGCCGGGGGAGACGCCATTGATGTGGACGCCTCCATACAGGCCTACGACCTCGACGGTGATGAACAGTTGAACGGCGATGAGCTGTTTACCCTTTTGAGCGAGAGCGGTCTGACACCCATTCCTCCGGGAGGCGGAACGGGCGGCGGGCCACCTCCCGGAGGGGGGGGCATGGCCTCGGGTGGAGGGGGCGGAATGGAACCGCCGCCGCCACCGCCTCCCTCGACATCCATGTCAAGCGGGATCTCCGCATATGAAACCGACTCCCTTACAGAGGAGGAGATCTACGCCCAGTTTATTGAACGGCTCACAGCCGGCGGGCAGTCGAACACCGTGTCCGCGTCCCTCTTAAACGAAACAGCCTGATTTTCCGGCACATAGAGAATTCAGCCCATGGTGAACCAGGTGCGCGGAAGGTTCAAATTCCATATTCTTTGCATGATTCGTCCACATTTCGTCCACATTTGATTGGTAATTTTGAACACAACAAGGGCGGACGGCAAATACCGCACAACCCTTAAACTCACAAGGAGACAACATGAAGACCATGAACGGTTTCAAAATTCTGGCAATCGGCGCGGCACTGATCTTTTCCCTGGGAACCCAGGCGGCAACGGCAAAGGAACGTCCCGGCGGCCCCGGTCAGGGTGGCGAGGGGGCCCTGCAGGGTTTCGGCGGCGGGCAGGGGCCCGGTGGGGGCGGCCCTGGAAAACCCCACGGTAAGGGCATCATGGGGTGCGTGATGAAGGCCGATCTCTCCACCGAAACCCTCGAGGCGGTCCAGGCACTGCTTGATGCGGACAAGGAGGCAAGGGAGCTCGGGCGCGACGAGATGGATGCGGCCAGGGATGCCTACGAGACCGCGCTGACGGCATCGGAAATCGACGAGGTTGCCCTGGGAGAAGCCCAGGATGCGCTGGCGGCACTCCACGATGATCACGAAGCTGCGCGGTTTGCGCTGGATCGCGCCGTGGTGGACCTCCTGGACGATGAAGAACTCGCGGATGTGACAACCTGCCTGACGACCGAGGAAGAGGCACCTGAAGATGGGGTTGCGCTTTTCCCCACCCTCGACGAATAGCCCCTTTGAACGGCGGGTTCTTCGGATAAATATCAGGGCGGTTCTTCGGTTGATGCCGGAACCGCCCTGACGCGTTTACGGCGTCCCGCCGGGGGCGGCTTCTTTATGATCGTCCAGTACCTTCCGGACAATCTCGGAAAGATCGGCATGGGCAATCGGTTTCATCAGCAGGCCGTCGATCCCCATGGATTGTCTCCGCTCCCCGTCGATTCTTTCGCTGAATCCCGTGCAGAGGAGTATGGGAATGTCCGGGTTGATATCGCGGATCGCCATGCCGAGCAGGTCTCCGGTCATCCCGGGCATGGTCATGTCGGTGATCACCATATCGAATGCCGCGGGGGCGGCCCTGAAAGCCGAAAGGGCTTCCAGGCTGTCGGTATAAGCGGTCACGCGGTAACCGAGGCGTTCGAGCATCTGCCGCACCATTCTCGCGACGGCTTCCTCGTCGTCCACGAGCAGGACCCGTTCATTCCCCCTTTTGAGCGGGGCGGTTTCGGCTTTGCCTCGGGGGCGCGGCATGCCCTCCGTGACGGGCAGAAACACCTTGAATACCGACCCCTTTCCGGGCTCGCCGCTCACCTCCACGTTGCCGCCGATCTCCCTCACGATGCCGTGCACGGCGGATAGGCCCATTCCGGTCCCCTTGCCCGGTGCCTTTGTGGTAAAAAACGGATCGAAAATTTTTGCCAGGTTTTCGGGGGCGATCCCCTTGCCGGTATCGGCAACGGTGAGGCAGGCATGGGGGCCGGGCGTCATATGTGGAAGGAGCGGGGCTCCCTCCTCCAGCCGCACCTCCGCTAGGGATACGGTGATCAGGCCACCGGTGTTTTCCATGGCGTGGTAGGCATTGGTGGCGAGGTTCATGACCACCTGGTGAATCTTGGTGGGATCCGCCTGTATCCTTCCGCAATCCCCCTCGAAGGCGTGCCGGATCTCGATGGAGGCGGGGATGATGGAGCGGATGAGCTTCAATGCCTCCTCCACCACCGGCCGTATGTTGATAAGGCCGATCTCGCCGTTGTCCTGTCTTGAAAAGGTGAGGATCTGTTTAACCAGGCTCCTTGCGCGAAGGGCGCCGGCATAGACCTCGTCGAGGCTCTCCCGCAGGGGGCTCTCCTCCGGCAGGTCCTCCAGGGCCATCTCCGTGTACCCCACGATGGGGGAGAGGATGTTGTTGAAGTCATGGGCGATGCCCCCCGCCAGGGTGCCGATGGATTCCATCTTCTGCGCCTGCTGGAGCCTGGCTTCGAGTACGATCCTCTCGTCTTCCATTCGTTTTTGTTCGGTGATGTCCCGGAACACGCAGTGGGTCTGCCGGAACCTGCCGTCGGGGTCGCGGCCGATTTTTCCGTGGAAGGAGACCAGGATATAGTTCCCGTCCTTCTTCCGGATCTCGAACTCGACCCCCAGGATCTCCCCGATCGCCTTGAACCTGGGAAAATTCGTCTTGAAATGATCCCGCCACGCGGGGTGGAGGAAGTCGCCGAAGTTTTTCCCGAGTACCTCCTCTTTTTCGTATCCCAGAACCGAGAGCCAGGTCTCGTTGACCTCGATGAAGTTTCCGCCTTCGCTCAGGCTCTGGTAACTCAGGGGGGCGTTTTCAAACAGGGTCTTGAACCTGTTTTCGCTGTCCCGGAGTTCCGAGCGGGTCCGCTTTATCTCCGTGAGGTCCCGGACCATGCTGATCCAGCCGGTCCGTTCCCCGGAATCGTTTTTTATCTCCAGTACCGTGTGTTCCCCCGAAAAAATGGTACCGTTCTTTCGTTTCATGGAAAACTCAAAGTTGCTCAGGTGTCCCTTTTCCCTTACGGCGGCAAACAGGCGGCGCAGGAACTCCTTTTGGTGTGCATCGTCCAGATGGAGCATATTGATGGAGCTGCCCGCCAGTTCGTGGGAGGCGTAACCGAAAATATCACATGCGGCCCTGTTGCTCTCCTGGACAACAGCGGGTTTGTCGTTGCTCAGCACAAGGATGGCGTCCAGCTGGCTGTCGAAGATCTTCCGGAACCGTTCCCTTGAGTTTCGGAGGGCTGTTTCGGAGTGTTTTCGCTCGGTGATGTCCCGGCAGTTGTACAGGCGCGTGCCGCTCTTGATGGAAACCCGCTTGATGTTGATGAGCAGAAAACGTTCGGTCCCGCCGGGATCGATCACGGTGGACTCGATATTGGAGAGCTCTCCCTTCCGGTCCAGTTCGTCGGGGTCGAAGAGATTGTGTCCCAAAAGGGAGAAAATACCGCAGGTCGCGGCGATCTCATCGGGGGTCATGGCGAAAATGGGGGCGGTGTTCGGGCTGATATAGGTAAACCGGTCGTGATCGTCGGTGATAAACACCGCATCGGAACTCTTTTCAACGGTTGCCCTGTGCAGGGCCTCGGAGTCCGCCAGTTGGGCCCTGGTGCTCGCCTCCCGAAGCACCGCAGCTTCGATTCTCATGGTGTGCCGCTGCCTGCCGAGCAGGTAGCTTACCAGCAGAAAAACAAGGCACAACCCCGCCGACAGGACCAGGAGATCCGCTCCGGACTTTTGAGACGCATGGAAAAGATCCGAGGGGGTCAGGAGCAGTTTCCACTTTCTCCCGCCAAAATCAAAGGGCGCGGCCATATGAAGCCCCTGTTCCAGGGAGGCCGCGTTCTCCGGGGCCGGGGGAGAGAGGGGGTGCCGGTATAGCAGCCGGGGTTTCTCTTCGTTTGTCGCATCGTAGAGGTATATGTGCATATCGTCGCAGGTAAAATCCCCGAGGGCCGCTCCCATGGCGTCGGCGATGCGGAGGACCTCCACAACGAGCCCCTTCCTGTTTTTCCTGCGCTCCTCCACGGTTTTCAAGGGCTTTGCCGTCTTGTAGACGGGGTTCAGGATCAGGGTGCCGAACTGCTTCCCGGTTTCCTGTATCAGTGTGATCCCGGCCGTGGCAAAGGGCTTTCCCTTGTCGAATGCGTTTTCAAGGGCCTGTTTACGCTCCGGGTTGGAAGCGATGTCGAATCCCAGGGCGGACCTGTTCTTTTCAAGGGGTTCGATATAATACACCACCACATACTCCCGCCTCTCCGCGGCGGGCATGAGGACCCCCCGATCCGAGCGTTCGGTGAAATGGAATTCCGGAAACCCCCTTTTTCTTGCCCGGCGTTCATATCGCGAACGTTCCCGGTTGCTTACGAGGGGGTTCCAGGAGAAGGCCTGCACGCCGGGGTAGCGGGTGAGTACACTGCCGGCAAAGGATGAGAACTCATCACGACTCACATCCCTGGAGAAGTTGAAATAATCCTTTAAGAATTCCGATATACCCAGGTGTTCATGGAGGGAGTGAAGCACCGCGTTGGAATAGCCGCTTGCCCGTGCCTCGAACTCAATGCGCAGTTTTGTTTTGCCCAGATTCCCCACGGTGAAATAGAGAATAAAGCATACCCCTATCCCGATGAAAAACGTGAGGATAATGGCGGTGTAGCCCTTGAGTCCGCTTTCCGGGGCGTGTGGCGGTGTTATTTCGTTAAGGGGCATGGGCGGCTATCTGTTTGACCGTTAAAACAGGGTGCTTTGTTTAGATAAAAAAATAAGGCGCATGGTCCATGCCGATTATTCTATCATAACGGTTGAGTAAAGAAAACAGCGCGCGGAGGCACGCGTGGGATCAGGGGAGGCTCCCCCTTTGCGCGTCGCTTCTCCCCGGTGTAACCGTCATCCTTCGGAGGGGGCGGCATCGGGCGGGATGGTTTTCGCCGGCCCTGTCGAGGGAAGGAAAACATGGAACGCGGCCCCCTGCCCCTCCCCGCTTTCGGCCGTTATTCGCCCCCCGTGCTTCTGTACGATTCCGTGGACCACGGAAAGGCCGATACCCTCCCCTTCCCCTATCGCCTTCGTTGTAAAAAAGGGAGTATAGATCCTGGGCATGTTTTCCCGCGTGATGCCCTGTCCCGTATCACGGACGGTCAGTTCCAGATAATCCCCGGGCGCGGTTTCAAGGTCCGCGCGCAGGTCCCCCTGCTCGAGCCTCGTGTTTTCCAGGGTGATTTCCAGGACGCCCCTGTTGTTGCCCATGGATTCCAGTGCATTGATGCAGAGGTTTTCCACAACCTGCTTGAATCGGGAGGGGGCGAGCCTTGTTTTCGCGATATCCGGTGAAACATGGGTGCGGACGGTGATATTTTCGTAAACCCCGCTTTCGAGGGAAGCCATGGCCTCCAGGAGCAGGGTGCCGGGGTCGTAGGGGGGGGCCGGCGCCTCCTTGGCGGCGCTGAAGGTGGTGATCCGGTTCACCAGGTCACCCGCCCGGCGGGTCGCTTCCAGGACTTTATCCATGTTTCCGTGGGCCCTGGAGCCGCTCGGAGTGCTCAGCTTGGCCATGTCCGCATACCCCATCACGGCCGAAAGGATGTTGTTGAAATTGTGGGTAATTCCCCCCGCCATGGTGCCCACGGCCTCCATCTTCTGGGAGTGTCGGAGCTGGTCTTCGAGAAGCTTTCGCTCCTCCTCGGAGCGTTTTCCGGCGATGATCTGCCCCAGTCTCTGGGCAACGGCATTGAGCAGTTCCCGTTCACCTTCCCGACAGGGAGCGTCGTCGGGGCCGGACCTTTCCGTCATGTAGCGGATCTCCACGAAACCGACCTCCCGGCCCCCGTCGACGATGGATTGGGATTGAAACCCGGGGGTCTCCCTGAAGTCGCGGGAGGTGTAAATCCCGTCGGCCATCCCGATCCTGGCGCATACGGCCTCGGAGCAGGGCCAGGAGGCGGGGAGGAGGTCCGCCGTTCCCTGTAGGATTCCCTCGAGGGTGTTTTGGTTTTCAACCAGCCTGGAGATGCCGTACTGGCAGTTCAGCTCCTTTACCCGTCTGCCCAGATCCCGGGTCTTTTCATCCACCAGTATTTCCAGCCGTTGCCGCTGCTCCTGGATGCCCCTCATCCGGTAGCGGATTCCGGAAAAAATCAGCCCGATCAAAAGGAGGCCGGCGAAAATTCTGAAGGCCGGGGTCGCCCACCAGGGGGGAGAGACGATCACCGCGAGTTCGGCGATCTTGTCGCTCCAGACACCGTCGTTGTTGGAGCCTTGGATTTTCAGGGTATAACTGCCCGGGGCAAGCCCGGTATAGCGCCCCTGGCGCAGGTAGCCCGAATCGAACCACCCGTGGTCCACCCCCTCGAGCTTGTAACGGTAGCGGTTGTGTTCAGGATGACGATAGCTCAGGGCCGCGGCCTTGAACTCAAAGAAATTTTGTCGCCAGTCCAGCCCGAGGGTTTCCACGCGCTCCATGGCCCTGCCCGTTTTCACGGCCTCGCCCCCCCTGCTCAGGGAGGTAAGAAACACCCTGGGCCGGAATGTGTTGTCCCGGATGGTTTCCGGCCTGAAAGTGATGATCCCGCCACGGCCGTAAAACCACAACTCCCCGTCCCGGGATTCGAGGGCGGCGAAACTGCCGCCGATACCGGGCAGAATACCGTCGTCCCCGCCGTATACGCGGGAAGTGCCTGACCGGGGATCGAGCCTGACCAGTTCCCCGCTGTAGTGACCCGCTATCCATAGGAAGCCTCGACTGTCTTCCATGATTTGGCCTGCCGATCCAAGGGGGTAGAAACCGTTGTGGCGGTTGTATTGCCGGAAACGTCCCGTTTCCGGGTCAAAATGATCGATCCCCTTGTCCGTGGTTACCCAGAACCTCCCGGCCTTGTCCCGGAAGATCTGATTCAGGGAGTTGCTGCCGATGGTCGTGTCGTCCCCGGGCAGATGCCGGTACCGCGCCGTGACCGTTTCGGTCCGGGGGTCGAACCGGTCCAGGCCGCCGCCCCGGGTGCAGAGCCAGATGATTCCCGTATCGTCCTGGTACACAAAGGCGATGGTGTTGTCGGAGATGCCGGCTTCAGGGGCCGACGAAGAAAAGCCGATGTAGGCGGTTTCCCCGGTTGCCCGGTTGAACCTGAGGAGTCCGGAACCCCAGGTGCCGTACCAGATGAGATCCGGGTTCGTGATATCCTGAACGGGGCTGGAGGGCCAGTTTTCCGCCGGATATGATCTCAGCACCTTTCCCGCGGTTTTATCGAAAAGGTGAATCCCGTTGGCGGTGGAGACCCAGAGGTTTCCCTCCCTGTCCTCCAGGACCGACTGCCCGTGGGATTCGGGCAGGCTGCCCGGATCATCGGGGTTGTGGGTGTAACGGGTAAAGGCCCCTGTCTTCCGGTCGAATCGGTCCAGCCCGCTCCCCCCCACGGCAATCCAGAAGATCCCATCCCGATCCTCGACGGCCTGGGCGATATAGTTTCCCTTGCTCAGGCTTCGGGGATTTCCCGGGAAATGAACGAAGCTTTGAAATTTCACGGCGCCCGGATCCCTTCGGTGGAGTATCCCGCCGTAGCTCAGGAACCAGATCACCCCCAGGTGATCCCGGTATATGTCCGCGATATAGTTTTCACCGATACTGTTGGGGTTTTCGGGGTCATGGGTAAAGTGTTCGAAGGCGCCGGTTTCCTTGTTCAGTAAATTCAGGCCGCCGTTCATGGTGCCCAGCCAGATCCCGCCGCCGTCGGCCTCGAGGATTGAAAGCACGCTGTTGTCGCTGATGCCCTCCTTGTCGCCCGGGACATGTCGATAATGGGTGAACACCGTTTGTCCCTTTTCAAGGCGGTTGAGTCCCCCCTTCATGGTGCCGACCCAGAGGGTTCCCCCCCTGTCCACCAGCAGGGTGTTCAGGTGCTTTCCGTGGAGGGCGAGGGGATCGGCGTCATCCGATTCGAAACGGGCGGTGACCGTGCCTTTCCGGGGGTCGAAGAGATGCAGGCCCCGGGCGGTGCCCACCCAGAACGCCCCGCTTCCGTCCGGGCAGATGCTCCAGATATCGTTGTCGATGAAAAGCTCCCGGTAGCGGGTGAAGGTCCCGGTTTCCGGATCAAAGCGGTTTAACCCGTCCCCGGTGCCGATCCAGATGCCCCGGTCCCCGTCCTCGACGATGGTCTGCTGCTTGCTGTCGCCGATATGGTTGCTGCCGACGGTTTCCGGATTGTCCGGATCATGGAGAAAGGTGGTAAAGCTGTCCGTCCCCTTGTCGTACATGCAGAGCCCGGAAAGGGAGCCCACCCATATCATTCCCCTGCTGTCCTCGTACAGGGACGTGACGTAATTTCCGGCAAGGCCGCCGGGACCCGCGACATACTGCTTGAAGGTGTACCCGTCGTATTTGTAGAGTCCGTTGTTTCCGCCGATCCAGAAAAAACCGTCCCTGTCCTGGATAAGGGTGTTGGCCAGGAAACCGGTATCGATCCGCTCGAACCGTTCGGCGGCAAGGGAAGCGGAAAGCGGGGCCGGTATCAACAGGACAAGGAGCAGCAGGATAATCCATTGAACGCTTCTAACTGGTGTTGCGATGGGGTTACCTCCATTCTTGCGAGGGTTATAATCCGGTATGCGTTTATTTCGGGCCGGGTTCGGCCGGATCCGTTCGATGAATACTCTAACACATTGAGTCGCTCAATGTTGAAAAATATTCGAGGTGAATCCCCGTCGTTCATGACAATACAGCGATTCCAAAGGAAGCTGAAACGGCATGGTGTCGTGATCGCCGACCGGAGATTTGTCAACTTTGGTTTGACGGTGTCAACCGTGAGCTTACAGGGTTGCCCTTGCAAAGGGCTGTGTCGGTTAAGGCGTTTTCCCCTGTGTTCAGCGCCTGAATATGTTTGATCCGCTCTTGAAAAGGGAGCGCCTGGACTTTTAAATACAATTGATTTCATGCTTGATGTGCTGTGAATATATGGACTTGTTGGACATATGGTATTGTGGCCGCCGCTTCAGCGGCCGACTTTTTACGGGAGCATCATGGTTAAGGTGCAACATATACCAAATACGGTTTTGCTTGTTTTGGTGTCATATTTGCAATGTTTCCTCCTAATGACGGATGTAAATTGAACGACGTAAACGGCAGCGGCCGGGAACCCAGGGGCGATATGCTCTCCCTGCTGTATGTCCCGGATTTCAATGGGGCTGCCGGAAGCGTTTTGAAAGGCTTGGCCCGATGACAATATTGAGAAAAAAGAAAGCGGTGGAACAGCTCCCCACAGTGTACTGTATTCAGGTAAACCCATAAAGATTCAAGGAGGATGTTCATGATACGTTTATCGCACAGGATAAAAACCCTTATCGGCGGTGTCCTTTTGGCGGGGCTCGCCGCATGGGCGTTGGCCGTTCATTATGGTGCCCAGGCCCCCGAGGGGAAGATCGGCGACCTTGAGGTGATGGTTGCAATTCTCCTGGTCCTTTGCCTGGTGCTCTTGGGGGCCGCTTACCGCATGCGCCGACTGATCTTCTACCTGGAAGGTTCCCTGGATGCCCTCGAGATGCCCGTGACCACGACGGACATGAATATGAAATGGGTTTTCATCAACAAGGTAACCGAAACCCTTCTGGCCCAGCACAACCTCGACAAGAAAAGCGTTCTTGGGAAACATTGCTCAAGCTGGCAGGCCGATATCTGCGGAACGGAGAACTGCGGCATAGAGTGCTTGCGCAAGGGCAAGCCCAGGACCCATTACAACCAGGAAATACCGGATCACCCGAGCATTTACATGCAGGTGGACACCCACTACATCAAGGATGACGCGGGCAGGAACATCGGCCATGTGGAGCTTGTAAGCAACGTGGATGCCGTGAAACAGCTCAAGGGGGTGGTGGAGCTTCTGGCACCCTCTTCGGAAACCCTGCTGAGCCTTGCGGGGCAAATGGCGGATAACTCCAGTGAAGTCTCTTCCAGGTCCGAAACCGTTGCATCGGCATCGGAGGAGATGAGTTCGAATATGAATTCGGCTGCCGCGTCCATGGAGGAGATGTCGTCCAATATCGGCATGCTGGCCTCGGCGGCGGAGGAGATGACGGCAACCATCGACGAGATCGCGGCCAATACCGAAAAGGCCCGGGGCATAACGAGCGATGCGGTGTCCCAGGCTTCCAACGCCTCCACGCAGGTCGGAAGGCTTGGGGAATCGGTGGTGGAGATCGGGAAGGTACTCGAAACCATCACCGAGATATCCGAACAGGTGAACCTTCTGGCCCTCAACGCCACCATCGAGGCGGCCCGCGCCGGGGACGCGGGAAAGGGGTTTGCCGTTGTGGCCAATGAGATCAAGGAACTTGCCCGGCAGACTTCCGAGGCAACGGAGGCTATTAAAGGGCAGGTGGAAGATGTACGGGACTCCACCGACGGCACCGTTTCGGAGATCGGGCGGATAACGGACGTGGTAAACGATATCAACGAGATCGTCACCGGCATCGCTTCCGCCGTGGAAGAGCAGTCGGCAACGGCAAACGAGATCGCCTCGAATGTGTCCCAGGCTTCCCAGGGCATCGGGGAGGTCAACGAGAACGTTGCCCAGAGTTCGGCTGTTTCATCCGAAATTTCGAGAGATATCTCCCTTGTCAATCAAGAAATCGGAAAAATAGCCGGCAACAGCGGCGGTGTCACCGAGAGGGCCGAAGAGTTGTCGCGACTTTCCCAAAGGCTCGGCGACTTGTTGTAGATGGTGCCGCTAAGGATAGTCCTTGCCCCCCGGGTAAGGTCAATTGCAAGTCACTCCGGCATGTCCTCCGGTTGGGGCTCACGTCGTTGGAGTCAATGGGGGGCAATTTGTAACGACATGAATCCATTGAACTGAAAATCCATATGGGATTGCCCCGACACCTGGGCGAAATGTTGTTTAAGCGGATGCGCATGGGGTGTTCGGGAGGATTTGGGCCGCCGATGTTCCTAAGTCTGCTTTTCCCCGGTGTCCCGGTACGCAACGGATACGCGGTTTCTTCCCTCTTTCTTGGCTGTGTAAAGGGCCCTGTCCGCCTCCGCCACAAGGGTGTCGTGGAGACTGAGGCGGGTGGGAACGGCTGAAGCCGCCCCGATACTCAGGGTGAGAAAGGATCCCGTGGTGGAGCCTTTATGGGGAATCCTCAGGGCCCTGATCCCGTCCAGCAGTGCCTCGGCCAATCGGCGCGCGTCCTCTATTCCGGTTTCCGGAAGAATTACGGCGAATTCCTCTCCCCCGTAACGGGCCGGAAGATCGCTGCTCCTCCTTGCCGTCTTGCCCAGGAGCCTTGCCGTCTGCTTTAGTGCCTCGTCGCCGGCGGGGTGGCCGTAGGTGTCGTTGAAAGCTTTAAAGCAGTCCAGGTCGCAGAGCAGCAGCGAGATGGTCCGGCCGCTCCGGACGGCCCGCCGCCATTCGAGCCCGAGGTACTCGTCGAACCTTCGCCGGTTGGCGATCTGGGTGAGGCCGTCCACGGCGGCCATCTCCCGGAGTTCCAGGTTCGCGTCCTCGAGGGCGCGGGTGGTCAGGCGCAGGGCCTGTTCGGTTTTCTTCCGCTCCTCGACCTCGGAGAGGAGCAGGTCGTTGACCTCGGTGAGGGCCGAGGTGCGCTCCCTGACCTTCTCTTCCAGCTCCGTCCTCAACTTTTCCTGGAGGGCGAGTTCATGGCGGTATGCGCGGGTCCTGCGGCGGACGTATTCCAGTATGAGCCCCGCCGTGAAGAGGGCGTAGAGAACATGGGCCCACCAGGTTCTCCAGAAAGGCGGGCTGACATGGATCGCGATACTCAGTCCCTCCTCGTTCCAGACGCCGTCGTTGTTGGATGCCTTGACCCTGAAGGTATACCTGCCGCTGTCCAGGTTCGTGAAGCTTGCCGTTCTCTTTTCCCCCAGGTGAATCCACTCCTCGTTCAACCCCAGGAGCTTGTATGCGTAACGGTTTTTCAGGGGATTGGAGTATTCGAGGGCGGCAAACTCAAAGGAGATGAACTTGTCCCGGTGGGAGAGCTCGAGTCTCTCCAGGGATGAGAGGGGCCCGCCCGGGTCCGCGGACCTGCCGAACTTCCTGAAGTCGGTGAGCACCACCGGGGGGCGATGGGGATTGTTCCGGATCCGCTCCGGGCGAAAGCGGTTGAAGCCGTTGGTGCCCCCGAAGAAGAGTTCCCCCTGGGAGTTCATGTGAAAGGAGCGGGGGCGGAACTCGTTGCCCTGGAGGCCGTCCTCGACGGTGAAGTTCCGGAAGCTTTCCCCGCCCGGATCAAATCGACTGAGCCCGTTGTTGGTGCTGAGCCACAGGTAGCCCCGGTCGTCCTCGAGAATGCCGTGAACGGCGTTGCTGGGCAGGCCGCTCCGGGTGGAAAAACGGGTAAAGATACCCGTGACGGGATCGAACCGGTTCAGCCCCCCGTCCCGGGTGCCGACCCAGAGGGTTCCGTCCCCGGCCTCCCGGATCACCTGAACCCAGTTGGAGCCGATGCTCCGGGGATTGTCCGGGTCGTGCCGGAAACGGATAAAGCGGTTTTTCTCCCTGTCCAGGAGGTTCAGGCCGCCTGCGGTGCCCACCCACAGGTTTCCCCGGCGATCCCCAAGGAGGGCGTTCACCTCGTCGTGGGCCAGGCTGTGGGGGTCCCCGGGATCGTGGACGTAGCGGGTAAACCCCGCCTCACCCGGGCGGAGGCGGCAAAGCCCCCCCTGGTAGGTGCCCACCCAGAGGGTTTCGTCCCCCTCCTCAAGGAGCGAGACGATATAGTCATCGGGGAGACCGAGGGGATTCTCGGGGGCGTGCCGGTACCTTGAAACAAGGCGGGCGCGGGCGTCCCTTTTTTCCAGCCCGGCATCCTCCGTTCCGATCCAGACATGGCCCGAAGGCCCCCCGTAGATCACGGTCACGAGATCGGAACCCGGCGCGCCGGGCTCCCCGGAATCCCGAAGGAGACGGGTGACGCCGCCCCTTTCCCCGTGAAAGAGGCTGATGCCGCCCCCCCGTGTTCCCACCCAGAGATTTTTCCCGGAATCCTCGAACAGCGCCGTCACCTCCCCCGGTCCAAGGCCGTTGGGCTGGAACGGGGCATGGCGCACATGAAGGAACTTTCCCCTGCCCGGGTGAAACCGGTCCACCCCGCTGCCGGCGGTGCCCAGCCAGATAATGCCCGACCTGTCCTCGTGGATGGCCCGGATGTCGTTTCCACCCGGCCCGTCGGGATTTCGGGGATCATGGGAATGGTTCCGGAAAAGCCCCGTCCGGGGATCGAAGCGGCTCAACCCGCTCGCGTACATGCCGATCCAGAGGATTCCCGTTGAATCCTCGAACAGGGTGGCGACCTCGCCCCTGCTGATGCTGTCCGGGTTGCCCGGATCGTGGCGGAAGGGGGTAAAGGTGTCGGTGTCGGGATTGTACCGGTCCAGGCCCGCCGATGTGCCGACCCAGAGGGTTCCGGAGGGGCCCGCGTGAACCTTGTACACCGTGTTGTGCCCGATGCTCGAGGGGTTCCGGGGATCATGGAAATAGTGCCGGGTCTTTCCCGTTTCGGGGTCCAGCCGGTTGAGCCCCTTGCTGGTGGCGATCCAGAGGCTTCCCGTCCGGTCCTCGGCGATGGTGCGCGCCCTGGGGTGGCTGAGGCTCCCGGGATCTCCGGGATCGTAAGGGTAGCGGGTGAAGGTGCCGGATTGCCGGTCGTAGCGGGTCACGCCGTTCCTGAAGGTGGCGAACCAGAGGGCGCCCCGGCTGTCCTCGAAGATGGTCTGGACCCGGTTGCCGCCCAAGCTGTTGGAATTGTCGGGGTCGTGTCTGAAATGGGTGAACCTGCCGGTGGACGGATCCAGCAGGTCCACCCCGCTGCCCCATGTCCCGATCCAGAGCATCCCCCGGCTGTCCTTGAAGACGTTTCCCGCGTTGTCGGCGGCAACGCTGTCGGGATTTTCGGGGTCGTGCCGGAACACCTTCACGGTGTAGCCGTCGAATCGATTCAGGCCGTCCTGGGTGCCGAACCACATGAACCCCCGGTCGTCCTGGGCAACCGAGTAAACGATGCTGTGGGAAAGTCCCTGGTTGCGGGTGAGGTGCTCGAAGGTGATATGGGCATCTCCGGTTCCGGCACTTAATATGATGGGAGAAAACAGTTGGAGCAGCAATGTCAAAAACAGGGGTGCCGGCAGGGGGATAATGGGGAGCGCGGCGTCGGGACCGCGACGGGTTGCTGTGGGAATCCGGATCAAGGGCGCCTCCGTGATTGTTTTCCGGCTCATGGCCGGGATGAAACCTGAAAAGCGTGCATGCCGGGTCCTGCTCCCGCCCTCCGGCACGTAATCGTTCGTGCCGCCGGGGTTTCCGTCCCCTCCGCCTTCGCCGCCTCCGTGGAGCACGGTTTCCAGGCGGCCCTGCCGGCGGTGCGGGGCATGAGATCGGTTGCGAGGCGGGGCTCTTCCACGCCCAATCGGATGTCGCCGCCGTCAACGGGTAACTTGACGGCGCATTGACGGTAATTCCGGTTTGAGTCCCGTGAAGGGATTTGAACCGGGGATTTTTCAACGGCTTTAGATAAAAGTACCAAATTGAATTCCGGATAACAACGGATTTCCCGGGTTGGCTCAGGGCAAATACGGGAAACGCCGGCATGCCGGCCGGTCGCGGCCCGGGAATTCAAAATCAATGGGGCTGTTTTATAACGCAGGGAAATCATTGAGCCGGGAATCTACTTTGGATTACCCGGCGGGTTGGGTATGTCCCGCCGCCGCCATGACGCGGGGAACGGGTCGACCCCCGCTGTTTTTAAAGCTGTCGAAGATCTCCCCTGGCGGCCGTAAGGGAGCCCGGAGGCCGCGGATCGGTTCCCCCGGGCAGGCCTGGTTTGACGGGAGTTGGGGACAGGGCTAACGGAAATGGGTCGCCAGTCGCTGGTTTGCCCACTCGAAGTGTTCCCTCATCCTTTGCCTTGCGGCATCGGGGTCCTTTGCTTCGATGGCCCTGTAAATGGAACGGTGCTGATTTGCGATAATCGCCGCGCCCTCCGGGGTGTCGGCAAAGCCCTCGACGATGGGACGGGTGAACTCCTTCGTGAATTCGAAGATGTTCATGATGACGTGTATCCGGAAGAGGTTGTGCGTGGCCCTGGCAACGGCGCAGTGGAAGGCCTGATCCAGCTCCCAGGAGTAATGCATCTCCCCCTCCCGGGTCTCGAACGCCTCCAGGCAGTTTCTCAGCTCCTCCAGGTCCCGGTCGGTTCTCTCCATGGCGGCGGCGCGGGCATTGGCCTGCTCCATTTCGTCGCGGATTTCGTAGAGCTGGACGATCTTGTTCAAGTCCTCCTGTACCACCTTTTTCAGGGGATCGAGCTGGAGGGTCGAATCCATGGACTTGACGAAGATCCCCTTTCTCTTGCGGATCTCCACGTATCCCAGGGTTTCGAGCCTGTTCAGGGCCTCCCTGAGGGAGGAGCGGCCCACCCCCAGCATCTCGATGAGCTCCCTTTCGCCGGGGAGTTTGTCCCCCGGGGCAAGGCGGCCCTCCTTGATCAGCTCCTCGAGCTGATCCGCGATCTTGTGGGAAACCTTGTCCACCCGCACTTCCTTGAAAACATCCTTCACCGGTATCTCCTGTTTTTTCAATGGTCGGACCAGATCAACCGGGAATCGATTTCGAACAATCCCCGAGGCTAATAATTTTCAACATAACACCCGAGCCTGTTTTGCTTCAATAAAAATTCTTGACAATATGTTTGGGTCTGAATAGCATTAGGTCAGACCAGCAAACTATATAACCACAGTGTGGGAGGATACCGTGAACGGAAAGCGATACGTATACGTGGGCTTTGTGGGGGATCTGTTGCTCTGGGGATGGTACACGGGGATCTGGGCCTGTTGGGGATCATGCTGATCCTTGCATTGCTCGGATAAAAGGTGTTTAACCGGATGGATCATCGGGTGTTCGGGGGGATCCGGGCGGCCGAAACCAAGGATAAGGAGGCAAGGCCGTGTTCCAGCAGATTCTCTCCATCTTCGTCAATGTCGTGATGCCGGTGTTCGCAATCGTTCTGGTCGGTTACCTGGCCGGTCCGAGGCTCGGACTCTCCGGGCGCACCCTCTCCCGGGCCGCCTACTATCTCTTTATCCCGGCCTTTGTTTTCGACACCATCAGCAAGGCGGACGTGGCCCTTGACCTTGCCTCCCGCATGGTGCTCTATATCTTCGCGGTTCACGCGGCCTGCGCGCTCCTGGGATACCTTACGGCGAAACTTCTGGGAAGGTCCAGAGAGACCGCGGCGGCCTATGTGCTTATCGCCGTTTTCGGGAACGTGGGAAATTTCGGGCTGCCGCTCATCACCTTCCGGCTGGGGGAAGCCGCAAGGGTGCCGGCAACGGTTTACTTTCTCGCGATCCTGGTGATCGCCTTCGTGATCTGCGTGGGCACGGCGAGCTGGACAAAGGGTGGGAAAATGGCGGCGGTGCTTTCCGTTTTCAAGACCCCCGCACTGGTGGCGTTGCTCCCGGCCGGCGTGTTTGCCGCCGGAGGCTTTCCCGTTCCCCTCACCCTGTCGCGCATGACCGGGCTCCTGGGAGGGGCCATGATACCCGTCATGCTCCTGACCCTGGGGGTGCAGCTCTCGGAGGTGAAACGCCTTACCATCGGTTTCGATACCGTCGCGGCCTCCGGGGTAAGGCTCCTCGGCGGGCCCACCCTGGCCATGCTCATGGTGATTCCCTTCGGGCTTTCGGGAATCGAACGGGGGGCGGGAATCCTCCAGTCCGGAATGCCCGCCGCCATCCTTACCTCCATCATCGCCATCGAGCACGATATTGTACCGGATTTCGTCACCACCACCGTCCTCTTTTCTACCCTTGCCGGGCTTCTCACCCTGCCCATTCTCCTGTTCTTTACCTGATGTTCCGGGGGCCTTGTGAAGGTGTTGACGGTTCCGACGCAGGGGAATCGCAAGTAATTTCGGCATGCCCGCAGGCTGCGACCCAAGCGGCCAAAATCAATGGTTCTCAATTTGTAACGCCATAAATTCCCGGCTCAGAAAATCTACATGCGATTGCCTTGGGCTCCGACGTGTGTCCAAAAATCAACCGCTGCATGACGCGTTCTGCATTAGACCTGGAAGGAAGGGTCATTGCGTGGAACCGGGCCATGGAGGAGATGACCGGGGTATCCGCCGATTCCGTCATGGGCAGGGGGAACTTCGAATACAGCCTTCCCTTTTACGGGGCGCGCCGCCCCATTCTCATTGATCTGATCTATGCATCCGACGAAGATATCCGGAGCAAGTATCATTTTGTCAACAAGAAGGGCGACGTGCTGCTGGCGGAGGCGGATGTGGCCTTTGGCGGCAAGGGGGGGCGAAACCTCTGGGGAAAGGCAAGCCCCCTTTACGACAGCGGCGGAAAGATCGTGGGGGCCATCGAGGCCATTCGCGACATCACCGACCAGAAGACGGCGGAAAAAGAACGGATGAGGCTGGAGGAACATCTCCGGCGGGCGGAAAAGATGGAGGCTCTGGGGACCCTCGCCGGAGGGGTTGCCCATGATCTGAACAACGTCCTGGGGGTCATCACCGGTTATACTGAGTTGATACTCCATGGACAGAGGGAGGAGGGTCCCACGCGGACGCGCCTGAAGCAGATTTTCAAGAGTGCCGGAAAGGCGGCGGCCATCGTTGAGGATCTCCTGACCCTGGCGCGCCGGGGGGTGTTCAACAGGGAGATTTTTAACCTCAATGATCTTCTGGGTGAGTTTCTTCAATCCCCCGAGTTGATGAAGCTCAGCTCCCACCACCCCTTTGTCCGGGTACACGCCGATCTATCCCCTGCCCTTGTCTATATATCCGGCTCCTTCGTGCACTTCGAGAAGACCCTGTTCAACCTGGTCTGCAATGCCGCCGAGTCCATGCCGGAAGGAGGAGAGCTCCGGATCACAACGAGAAACGAATACCTGGATTCGCCGGTGGAAGGGTATGAGCGGATCGTTCCGGGTGAGTACGCGGTGATCACCGTCGGGGACACGGGGGAGGGGATTCCCGAAAAGGATATGCCCCACATCTTCGAACCGTTTTATACCCGCAAGGTGATGGGGAAAAGCGGGACGGGGCTCGGACTCGCGGTGGTCTGGGGAACAGTGGAGGATCACGGCGGATATATCCGCATCGAAAGCAGGGAGGGGAGCGGAACCATGTTCACCCTCTATCTTCCGGGTACGGTGGAGCAGCCCGGCAACTCCCGGCAAAGCCCCGATATCACTGTATACATGGGCCGGGGGGAGCGCGTTCTGGTGGTGGACGACGTGGCGGAGCAACGGGATCTGGCCTCGGAGATGCTGACCGGGCTGGATTACCGGGTCGCGGTTGTCGAAAGCGGAGAGGCCGGGGTGGAATACCTTAAGAAAAATCATGTGGATCTCGTGATTCTGGACATGATCATGGACCCCGGCATGGACGGCCTTGAAACCTATGAGCGGATGATTCGGGTTCGCCGGCACCAGAGGGCGATCATCGTGAGCGGATTTGCCGAGACGGAAAGGGGTGCCGGCGCTTACATACGAAAGCCGTACAGCCTGGAGGAGCTGGGCATGGCCGTGAGAAAGGAGCTGGATCGTCCAGGATAACCCATTCGCCTTTGCCCGGGTTTCACCGGGAAAGTCGTTTTCCGATCAGTGCCATGCTGCTTTCATCCACCCTTATCTCCACATGGACTAATTTCTGGTGGGGTCTTACGAGTCGTTTCATTCTCCGGTGCACGAAGTCCGTGGCAAGGATCATGTCGCAGGCCTTGAGGAGATTCCAGATCTCCCTGGAGTTGTCGTAGCCCGCGAGAATCCGCCTGAACTCCCCCGCCCCGGACAGAACGGTGCCGCTGTACAGACTTTCCGTGCTTTGCCGGTTCACGCAAGCGCAGCCGACAACGGTGTCTCCGGGCAGCCCGGCAAGGAGGTTGAGCAGCCCCGCATCCATCTTGAGCTGTATCCCGACAATATCCGCCCCCGGGTCGGAAAGAATGTTTCGCAGTTCCCCGAGGAGGTGGATGCCGCACACGATCAGGTCGGCATTCCCCGTCAACCTCCCGGCCGCTTCCCGATCCCCCTGGAGTTCCCGGATCAGGGCCCCCCGTACCTTAACCCCGAAGGCGCGGGTTATCTGCTCCGAAATGTGTTGGACCATCTCGTCGCAGTGGTCCACCACCAGAACCTCGGATGAAGAGGAAGCGGCGAGGGTGAGGCGATTGAGAAAATGTTCACCGGTGTCATTGGGGGAGAACCCCTTTTTCCGGGCGTCTTCCATGGCCTTGTCGAAAATGCGGTCCAGTTCCGCCCTGGGTTTCGGTATCAGTCCCTTTCTCACGAAGGTGCCGGAACCCGTCACCACCTCGAGTATTCCCTCCGTCGCCAGTTCCTTGTAGGCCTGGGTAACGGTGTTGCGGTTTACCGTAATGAGCGCGGCCAGGTTCCTTGCGGAAGGCAGGGCGTCTCCGGGGGAAAGTTCACTGTTTTCGATGAGTGCCCGGATCTGTCGTTTTATCTGGTCACGGATGCTGAGCGGGCTGTCTTTTTGAATCATTATCTTCATGGCGGCATAGTGGTATATGACACTGTGAAACGTGTCAACCCTTTTCCATGACGATGTCGTTGCAAACCGTGCATGCAGGGTTTTATGCCTTCGGGCAACGGGCAACGGGCAACGGGCAACGGGCTACCGGTTTTCGAATCCGTTCAGAATTTCCAGTTTGACGATTTCGAAGAGGACTCTGTCCGTATGGGCAACGTATCGAAGATCCGCCGAAAGGGTTACGATTCCCGTTTCCGTAAAACGGATGCGGGGGATGTGCATGGTGCCTTCGGGGGTGAAAACGATTTGTCCGCACGGGGTGTTGGGCTCGGCGGGAACGGGATTCGCATGGGTTAATTCGAAAGCCGCTGCGGTTTCCCACGGTACCAACGTCATCTCCACCTCGATGGAAAAGAGGATGGATTCATCCACGGACTGGAACGTCACCCGGGGAAGGATCAGTCTCAGGTCGTCGGTGATCAGGGGCTCGCTACACAGGGGGGCTGTCCCGGTGTTGTTGAACTCGTTGCATTCGAAGACCTCGTCGAATTCGTCAACCTTGAATCCCAGGAACGAGGTGCCTGAAATATCAACCGGAGGCGTAAAGGTGCTTTCCAGGAGCAGTGTGGCGGATTCCTCGGAGCCGAGTCCCGAAATGTCTCTTCTGCTTTCAGGGATGTAGTAATCGAAGACATCGACGGTTTCATCCCCGGAAAGAAACGCCGCGACCGAGAATGTTCCGGCTTCGGCCTGGCCGTCGTTGTGGACCGTGAGAAGGATGCGGGTATGGATCTCCTCCGCGCGGTGTTCGTAATCAATGCTGTCGACGGTGAGCCTCAGGTCGGAGACGTCGCAGGCGGCTCCCTTGATCCGTATGGGAATGGAGGCGATGTTGTTGCTCTCGTCGCACTCTTCAACTTCATCTCCGTTGTCGACGATCATAAGCAGTCGATAGTCGCCCGAGGGAATTCCCTGGGGCACCTGAAGGTTCGATATATCTGGAAAAACCGTGTTTGTCGCAAAGAGGCCCGGCTCCGTTTTTAGTCCGTTCATCAGGGGGAAATCCCTTGAAGAGAAGGAAGCTTCCGTTGTAATGTAAAAGCCCGTTGTAAAAGCACTTGCGTAAACACCTCCCCGGTTCGTTACGGCGGCGGTCATAAGGTTGCCGATCAATTGGCCGGGTTCGGCGACCGTGGGCCCTGTGAGGCTTGCCTCGAGATCGGGGCAGCTTTCCACTATAACGATGTCGATATTGTCCAGGGCGAAAGGCGCCGGGCAGATCCATGCGACGAGAAGAAAGAGAATCAGTGGCGCGGTATTTTTCATGGGAATAGCCTCCCTGCAAAGTGGCCTTTCGATTCTGTGGGGGGCGGTTTAAGATTCACCCGGGTGAATCGATTCCGCCTTCAGGCGGATTTTCACTTCCCTGTTGACGGGAGGGGCGTGTTCCCGGAGCCGTAAAACCGCCGGGAGCGGAGAGGCCTTGGCGGTTATGACGGCTTGCCCCCTTGTCTATTCTCAAAATGGCAACAGGCGGTTTGTTTTCAAGCGTTTTGATGGTTGACGACATGTGGAACCGAGACGGTAAACGGTTATCGGTAATATGTGAAGCAACGATGATAGACGACTTTTGGTGCCGGCCCATATCTTTTGGTGCCGGCCCATATATGGGGACCTTGGTTTCCTTATGGGAATGGGGGCCGGCCGTTACCCGTTCCGGCCGAGATTCCATTAATGGGGCAATCAACAATTTTCCATGATCATAAGGGGGGCTGCGCGGGTGGATTGTCGGTGTGTTGGGCAGGCCGTCGGCTGTTTCTTTCCGGGGGAATGATTCAAATATGGCTGTACCGGCGTTGTGGCGATCAAATTCGCGGGACAGGCACGGTCCCGTTTTCGGGTATTTGGTGGGAAATGGGCGTAAAGAAGAGCTGGGTACGTTTCGGGACTACCGGGCGTGAATATCCCTTCATTGGCGTGGACGAAAGCATAAGGAGCCGCCTTTCGTGTTGATAAGGAATCTGTTTCGATACTGGACGTACCGGGTGTTTTCTCCCGAAACCGTTTTAAGGGAGAAGTATTTGTCCTTCAAGGCCCTGCTGGAGCACGACAGGCAAGCCCATGAGCTGCTGGCGGCCCTGGAGGAGATTTACTACAATCGGAAAAAATGTGATTTGCAGGTCGTGGTGAAGACCTACGAACGCTTTGCCCGGGCCGTTTCGGCAATGGTTGAAGAGCTGCTGAAAATGTGCCCGAACGATCACCGGAGCCTTCGGGAATACCATAAAAGATTCGACGCTTATATTCGCCACATGCTGGTCCCGCCCCGGCCGGACGAATCGCCGCCGTTTACCGTCGAGCTGGGCGACGTTGCCTTGTCCGAAGAGAAAATCGTTGGGAAAAAGGCGTTCAATCTCTCCCGCCTCGGAAGAGAACTTCACCTCCCCGTTCCCGAAGGTTTTGTGATCACCACCTCGGCTTTTCATCATTTCCTGTCCTTTAACGACCTTCAAGGTCCCATTAACGAGAGGCTTGCCGAACTGGATATTGCGGACCCCGAATCCCTTGACCGCGCGGCCGGTGAGATCGAGGCGCTGATCCTGAACGGGGATGTTCCCCCGGAGGTTGCCTCGGCGGTGGGGGAGGCCCTGGAACTCCTTGAAAAGACTTGCGGAGGCCCGGTAAGAACGGCCCTGCGCAGCAGTGCTGTTAAGGAGGACGGCAAGGCATCCTTCGCGGGGCAGTACCGAACATTGCTGAATGTGGAAAGAGGCGATCTCCTGGACGGATACAAGAAGGTCATGGCGGGAAAGTACGCCTCCCGGGCACTCTTCTACAGGATCGGCAGGGGCATACTGGACAGTGAAGCCTCCATGGCGGTCCTGGTGCTCGGGATGATCGACGCGGCCGCTTCGGGGGTGATGTATACCCGGGATCCCCGGGCCCCCGCTTCCGGAAATGTGCTGATCCATTCCATCTGGGGACAGGGGGAGCTCCTGGTGGAGGGAAAGGCATCCCCGGATGTGATACGGGTGGACAGGGACAACCCGGACCGGGTGGTTCCGGTGAAGACTCCCTCCAAGGTCAAGGAGATGATCCTGGACTCCCGAAGGGGAACGCGGATTCGCAGGATGGAGCCTTCCCTGGGGAACCGGGTCTCCATCGACGACCTTGCGGCCAGAACCCTTGCCGGTTGGGGTGTCTCCCTGGAGGCGCGTTTCGGCTGCCCCCTTGATGTTGAGTGGTGCAGGGACAGGTCCGGAAGGCTTTATATCCTCCAGGCAAGGCCCCTGAACGCCGAACTCCCGCCTGGGCGCGAGGCGGCGTCCGAGCCCGTGTCCGGTGAAAACAGGATTCTCTGTTCCGGGGGGGAAACGATCTTTCCGGGAACCTGTACCGGGCCTGTTTACCGCCTTATCCCCCCCGCCGGGCCGGAGCGGATTCCGGACGGGGCGGTGGTGGTGGTCCGCCATGCCCGGCCCCGACTTGTAACGGCGGTGGAAAGGATGGCGGGGGTGATTGTCGCCACGGGAAGCATCGCGGGTCACTTCTCATCCATTGCAAGGGAGTTTGGTGTCCCCTCCATGGTCAACGCTGAAGAGGGCTTTGGAAAGCTTGTGAACGGGGAGACGGTGACCCTGGATGCCCGGGGAGGTGTTGTGTACGAAGGCGTTGTTCCCCTTCCCGAGGTAAAGGCGGCGGTCGGGGAAGATTATTTCAGCGACAGCGCCTTTACGGCCCTGCTGGGATTCGTGATCGATTTTGCGGCGAAGCTGAAACTCACGGACCCCGAATCCCGTGATTTTACCCCCGAGGGATGCCGGTCGCTTCACGATATCGTCCGCTTTGCCCATGAAACGGCCGTAAGGGAGATGTTCTTCCTTGGAAGCAGAAAGGGCGGCAGAAAAATGGGCGCAAGGAAACTCGCATCCGGGGTACCCATGGGGCTCTATGTGCTGGACGTGGGGGGCGGAATCCGGAAAGGCCAGGGAGGGGAGGAGACCGTCGGGGAGGACGATGTTGCCCATACGCCCCTGGAACCCGTGTTAAAGGGACTTTCCCACCCCGGAATATGCTGGTCCGAGGGGGATCATTTCGACTGGGGAGAGTACGACCGGATCGTGGCGGGAGGGGGGATCGTGAGTCCGGATTCCCCCATGTTCGCAAGCTATGCGGTGCTCTCCCCGACCTATTTGAACGTCAACTTCAGGTTCGGGTACCATTTCGTTATCCTGGATACCCTCATGGAGGAAGACAGGGAGAACAACTACATACTCTTCCGGTTTTCCGGCGGAGGGGGAAGCCCCCGGGCAAGGCGCCTTCGGGCGGATTTTATCACGGGGGTTCTCGCGCGGCTGGAATTCACGACCCGGGGGAAATCGGACCTGGTGGACGGGGAGTTCAAGAACGCCTCCCCGGAGGAGATGGAGAGGTTGCTGGAGATGACCGGAAGGCTCCTCGGGGCAACGAAGCTTATGGATATGTACATGGAGGAGGCGCCGGACATCAATGCCATGGTGAACGACTTCATGAACGGGCGCTATGACTTCCGGCGGGTTGTTTCCGAAACGGCCCCCGGGGCGGAAGGAGCCCCATGACCTCTTATTCCGTTACCTGGATCACGGAGAGCCTTGCCGTGGGGCACGCCCCCATGTCACCCGCCGATCTTGCCGCCATGAAGGTCCACGGCATCGACGGGATCGTGAATCTCTGCGGTGAGTTCAGCGACCTTCACCGCATCGAGGCGGATGCGGGGTTCGAGGTCTGTTACCTTCCCGTCCGGGACGAGGATGTTCCCGGCATGGAAGCCCTGGAGGAGGCCCTCTCGTGGCTGGACGAGGCCGTGTACCTCGGTAAAAAGGTGCTGGTTCACTGCCGGTTCGGGATCGGGCGGACCGGGACCTTCGTGACCTCCTATCTTATGCGAAGGGGCCTCGGCCTTTCGGCGGCCACGAAAAAATTGAAGGTCTCCGGCGCGGTCCCGTCAAGTTACGACCAGTGGAAACTGCTGAAAATATACGGTAAAAAAACGGGCGTCCTGACACTCAGGGAACCCTCCCTCGGGATGGGAAGCAGTGTGGATCTGGGGCCGTTCTTTTCCGATTACGAGGCCCTGCTCACGGCCGTGGACAGGGAGGTCCGGGAGCGCGAAGTAATGAGCGCGCCCCCGGGCGGCAAGGAGCGGAGGGGGCGTTGCACGGGGGGCTTTGATCTCCAGCTTATCGAGGGGGTATACCTTCACACCCTCCTGAACCGGCGCCTCACATCGCTCGGACGGGAACTCCTGATAAAAAGGGCCGCTGAAGGGGGGCAAAAAGGGGGACCGTCCTGTCCGTTGAAGGAGGCGGACGGCTGCCTGGCATATGACCTGAGACCCGTGAGATGCAGGGTTTACGGGGGCTCGTGCTATTCGGAGGACAAGCTGGAGGTCCGACATCACCTGTTCGAGCTTTCCCAGAGCCTGTTCCTTGCCTTTTCGGGGTGTTTCCTGCCGGACGGGGATTTCACGTTTTCGGTGGGGGACGCGGTGTCGGGCAGATTCGTCCAGAAATACTTCGACTGTCTGGCCCGGATCAAGAAAGGGGGGCGGGTTTTTCCTCCCTGAGAATTTCGGACACCTTCTTCTCCAGTTCGTCGTTCTCGAAGGGTTTTACGCAGTATCCGTCGGCGCCGAGGCTCAGGCACCTTCGGGCGCTCTCGATGGTGGGGTAGCCCGTGAGCATGATGACGCGGGTTTCCGGGGATCGTTTCCTTATCTCCTCGAGCACCTCGATTCCATTCATCTTTTTCAGCCTGATGTCCAGGATCGCCAGGTCCACCGGGTTCGATTCCACATGCCGGACCGCCGCCTCCTCATCGGTGAAGGGAACAACGCTGTGGCCCTTTTTTTCGAGAATCCGCCTTATCAGATTCGCGGCGTCCGCCACGTCGTCCAGGGCGATAATGTTGGCCATGGTTCCCTCCCTCTTTCCGGCTCGCCCGGCGGATAGCCGCAGCTTTCGGCCGGTTTGAATTTCCTTGTTGATAATGACAAGTTCCCTTGGATAAGACAACCTTTTTGTGCCGTGCAACACAGTTGAGGGGCGCGCTTTTAGGATTCCCGCGCGAATCCCGTGCGCCACTGAACTAAAAAGTCCGGGTCTGATTTTTGAGCACACCATGAGCTATGTTCAAAGCATGTTGAGCAGGTCCGGTTGTGGACACAAACCCGGCCGCCGACTTTTTGCAGAACCATCAACGGCAGAGTTGGGAGTAAATACCCGGCCGGCGGAGCAACATGTCGTGTCCGGCCCCGGCCGGACTACCGCGCGGGGTTAACAGCGGGTTGTCACGGGGGTTGTCACGGGGGTTGTCACGGGGGTTCAATAACGGTCATGGCTGTTTTGCGGGACGATCGTTGCCCACGCGGCGGTTTCGGACTTCCCGGTGAAAAGAGGAGCTTTCATTGAAGAGTAATCACCGGAAATGGTCGTCGTTTACCGGGGAGAGCGGGTTCTCGCGAAAGTAAATCACTTTTGATAATCCCGGTCGTTCGCAAAACATGTTGTTTTATCAAAGCCAACCGAATAAAATGGTTATAAACGCCGTGACCGTGACCGTGACCGTGACCGTGACCGTGACCGTGACCGTGACCGTGACCGGGGCGCGTGACTTGAGTCGCCTTTAACAGATCCGCATTGAAAGGCGTCGGAGGAAGCAGCGACATACCTGTATTTGATTCAGCCGTTTTTTACTTGCATGGATGGATGAAGGAGGTACACATGGCCGTTGAAATCATGATCAAAAGAAGGGTTACCCAGGGAGAGCAGGCGAGGGTACTGGTCCCGCTGATTCTGAGGTTGCGAGCCCTGGCGACTTGCCGGCCGGGTTATATTTCGGGCGAGACACTCAGAAACATGCATGAGCCGGAGGAGTGCGTGGTGATCAGCAAGTGGGACACCCTGGCGCACTGGGAAGATTGGCTCGACAGCACGGAAAGAAGAGAAATCCAGGACAAGATCGATTCGTTGACGGGAAAAAAGACGGAGTACTGTGTTTACGAGTCGATGATCCTCTGATCGAGCAGGGCCCCGCCGGGAAACAATGAATCGCGATCATCAGTGATACCCATGGGTATGCATCGAGGGCGGATTCCATGGGAGAGCAGGCAGTGGCATTAAAGCGAATTTTGATAATACTGGTTTTGATTACGGTCTGTTCGGCCGCTTCATATGCCGATTCCAACCTCGTGACGGTGGGAATCGGCGTGCTGGCCTTCAGGTCTCCGGAAAAGACTCTCTAAAGATGGGCGCCCACCGCCGAAAGGCTGACCAATGCCGTGCCGGGGTATCGTTTTTCGGTGACCCCCTTCAACTACCCCGAATTGAACAGGGCCGTTGAAAACAGGAGCGTGGATTTCATCCTCACCAACACCGGTCACTATGTGGAGCTTGCGGAAAAACACGGGATCGTTCGCATGGTGACCCTGGTGAAATCCATAAAGGGGGCGCCGGTGAAGAGCTTTGGAGGCGTGATTTTTACACGGGCGGACAGAACGGATATCCGTCGCCTTTCCGATCTGAAGGGGAAGGCTTTTCTTGCCGTGAAGAGAAGCTCCCTGGGGGGATTTATTGCCGCCTGGGAGCTGTTTAAGCAGAACGGGATCGATCCCTTTACCGATTTTTCGAGCCTTGAGTTTAACGGCATGCCCCACGACAACGTGGTCCTGGGGGTGCTGGACCGCCGGGCGGACGCGGGGACGGTGAGAACCGGCGTGCTGGAGCAGATGGCCGTGGAGAACCTTATCTCCATGGAGGATATCAGGATCATCGGCCGCCGCCCGGCCGAGGGGTTTCCCTATATTCGTTCCACGGAACTCTACCCCGAATGGCCATTCGCAAGGTTGCTTCATTCCGACGAGGAGCTCGTGGAAAAGGTCACCGTCGCCCTTCTGAACATCAGGCACGAGGATCCGGCGGCCGTGGTGGGAAGATACGACAGATGGGTGCCGCCCCTGGATTACCGGCCCGTTCACGGCGTGTTCAAGACCCTCGGAACCGGCCCCTATGAAGGTTACAACTCCTTTACCCTGAAGGATGTCCTGCAAAAATACCTGACGGAGATCCTCCTTGTCACGGCCGGTTTCCTCATTCTTCTGCTCACCCTCACGAAGATCCATCGCCTGAACAGGTCCTTGACCAGGGCCCTGTCCGAGGTAAAGACCCTGAGGGGATTTTTGCCCATCTGTTCCTCCTGCAAGAACATCAGGGACGACCGGGGGTACTGGAAAAAGATCGAAACCTATATTGCCGAGCATTCCGAGGCCCAGCTCAGCCACGGCATCTGCCCCGACTGTGCCGATAGACTGTACGGAAATGAAAAGTGGTATAAAGGGTTGAAAATGAAGAGCGACTGACGATATGCCGAACGCCCTTTCCCGGCTTTCCCGGCTTTCCCGGCTTTCCCGGCTTTCCCGGCTTTCCCGGCCTTTCCCGGCTTTCCCGGCTTTCCCGGCTTTCCCGGCTTTCCCGGCTTTCCCGGCCCTTTCCTTTCTTGAAATCAAGGAAACCGACCCAGACTATCCTGCAATGGATAGGGGCCGTATGTGGAATTCAGAAGACCTCCCCGGCAATATCGCCGGCCGTGAAAGCAAGGCTTCAGCCTTGGGCTTTCAACGATTGCCGTCAACTAATCAGGGGCCTGTCCGTTCACGCGCACCCGAATCCCCCGAAGGGAATTATCTTTTAAAACTTAAGGTTTTCCAAAGCCGGGCATGCAAAGGTGGAGGGTTATGTCCAAAGACGATGTTCCTGTGAGAAAGTAGAGTTACCGCAAAATTATAAGTGAAACACTGTAGCGGCTTTTTGAAATAACAGTGGATGAGATGGGGTTGGAAAGGGGAATTTTGAAAACCGTGTTGAGGGACTTCCGGCGGACACATGGGTCATGTCCGCCGGAAGTCGATTATTCCGGGGGGGGTAGCCCCCATTGGCGGGAGCTCCATTCAAGGAACCATTATCATGGAATAGTTATCAGGTTCGAGTACTCTACCACGCCGAAACGGTTGGTTGCCTGAATCAGTGCGTAATACGACGGGGAGTCCCACAGGGGCGCGGAAAGCGTGGTCAGGTCACCCATGGGAAACGCCGAGACCTCGGAGAGATCCAGCGGTGCCGCAAGGAGAACGTACCCCTCGGCGCCTTCAACGCTGTTCCAGGTGAGGGTCAGCATGCCGTTACTCACCGATTTGCTCAATACAACGCCCTGGGGATTGTTCACGCTCTCCTGGGGAAATACCCCTTCGAGTTTCATCTTAAGGGAGTACACGGAAGTCACGGTGGTGATGTACAGGGTGCGGCCGTCGTCTCCTCCGAAGCAGACATTGGTGGTCCGGCCGGGCACCGCGATGGTTTCCAGCAGATTGCCGGAAGGATCGAAGACCTTTACCCCGTCCCCGGCAAGGTACAGATTGTCCTCGCTGTCCAGGGTCATGCCGTCGCCGCCCGTTTCGGTAAAGAGGGTTTTGTCCGAAAGGCTCCCGTTGTCGCCCACAGTGAACCGATAGGTTTTTCCGGCGCCGTGATCGGTAATAAAGAGGGTTTTCCCGTCCGCCGAACCGATAATACCGTTGGGGCGGGCCATGTCGCTTACAACCCGGGTGATTTGGTTGGCGGGTGAAATGTAGTAAACATGCTCGCCGTCCTGCACCGCTGTCCCGTTGTAAACCGGATCGGTGAAAAAGATACCCCCGTTGGGATCGGCCCAGAGGTCGTTGGGCTCGTTCAGGCGAAGGCCGCCGTATGTTTCCGCAAGGACCGTTACGTTGCCCGATTGATCAATGGAAACCACTCTGCCCCTCTCCCCCTCACAGGCCAGGATCGTTCCCGAGGCGGTAAGCCAGAGGCCGTTGGTGCCCCCCGAATCTTCCCTGATAACCGTGTGTCCCGTAGCTTCGGACCATCGGTATACCTTGTCCGCCGAAATATCCGAGAAGTAGAGGATTCCGTTCTTGCCCGCGGCGGGCCCCTCGGCAAAGCCCAGGCCGTCCGCCAGAAGGGTCAGGCTTGCATCGGTTGCCACAACACTGACAGGGTCCGTGGAGGGCTGACCGCCGCTTCCGAAGAGGAAATCCGTATCCATGATCTCGGGCATGGCAATGGGCTCGGAGTAGAGAAAGGCGCCGCCGCATTCGATGGTGTTCCACTCCTCCCGGATGGCGGTGACGGTCGTTTTCTGCGCGTCGGAAAGGGAGCCTCCCGCCGCCGAAAAACGGGTGGCGTAATTGTAAATGATCTCGCCGTCAAGCTCTCCGTATTTTTCCGCCAGGGCCAGCACGACCTCCTCGTCAACCGTTTCCTGAACCATGAATCGCCGCAGGAGAGTGGAGATCTCGGTTCGCGCGTCCACGATACCGTACAGGGCCGTGCGCTGGATATCCACCAGGTCGGTCACCAGAGCCGCCTGGGGATCGGTGAGCGCGGCAAGGAAACGGTCCCCCATATCCGCCGTGAGATCGTCGGGAATGGTGAAGTTCTCGTTGCCCATGGCCGGCATGTCCTTCATGTAGAACGATCCGAAGTAGGTGCCCTGGCGCTCGGGGCAGAAGTAGGTGTCCGCCTCAACGGAACCCGCGTACCAGCTGTACATCTCGCTTGCATAGGTCATCACGGCTACGTGTTCGTCGCGGCCAAGGCCGGGGTGGAGTTCCCGGAGGGGATCCTGGGCGCCGCTGTCCCAGTTGCCGATTCCGCCGAGTGCCGTGAGGGCATCCAGGGCGCTCTTCTGCCCGGCGTCGAGGTTCCTGAGGATACGGCCGAGGGTTTCCGCCCGGTCGTAGCTGATCTCGCCGTCAAGGCGGTAGAGCTCCGCCGAGTATGCCTTGACCGCCGCAAGGTCGAGCCCGGCCGCGCCCTCCGGCAGGTCCCCTTCAAGGAGGCGGCGGAAGGCCTTGATCAGGGGAAAGCGCTTGTATCCGTATTCGTTGATCATCGCGATCTGGTCGGTGGCAAGGGTCACCAGCTCGTCGATCTGCGCGTTTGTGAGAAGGTTCAGCATATTGAAGGCGATGATGGTCACGAAATCGGTGTTGTGACCAAGGCCCGTGGGATCGTTGTCCCTCAGGTACTGGAATCCCGAGAAGTCGGCCACCTTGCCCGGCGGCAAAAAGGTGTCGGAGCAGAGGTCCCCCGTGAGAAAGGCGAGGGCGTCAAAGGCGATGGTCATGGCCTGGGCCTGGTCGGACAGGGTCTGCTCGATGTTCATCTCGCCGCCCGGAGTTGTTGGATCACCCGGGGTCGGGGGGGGATCTTGCGGGTCACCCGGTTCCGCCGGCGGATCATCCGTGCCGGGGTTGCCGAAATCCGTGCTGTTGCAGGTGTCCCGGCAAAAGCGCCGGTCGCCGCATGCAATGTCGTCGGATTCGTCGCAGTATGTTTTGCACTCCTGCTCGCTTCCAAGGGCAACTGCCGCGGAATAATCCCCGTTCGGTCCCTGAACCGAGGGGGCATCCACCGTTATAAAATCGGAGTTTTCACTGAAGTCGTTGAGGGCACAGGCATCCCGGCAGGCCTGCCGCTCGGCGGGATCATCGAGGCAATCGCAGCAATCCTTGCACTGTCCCTCGTCCACGGTGTTCTTGATGCAGTTTTCCGAAGTGGCGGCCGCCGCGGCGGGAAGGTAACAAAACGTGCCCGAGAGCAGCAGGGCGGCGAGAAGCAACAAGGGGGTAAACTTCTTTTTTCTCATCAACGCGGTTGCCGAAATGATAAATCTCATATTTCCTCCTTCTGGTGCCTTGTTTGCCGGTGGATCTCCCCGGCGGAATAAGATGTCCCGGATACATGGGGCATACACTCAATTTCCCATGTTTTTCCGATCCGGTGAACCGGACCGGGGGCTTTTATTCAGGTGCTTGGTACGCCCGGCATCGGGAAGATGCCGGCCCCCTGCTTTTTCGGGGGGCGGATACAGGGCGCTGATTTTCCCGGTGTCGAAACCGACGGCCTCGATGGCCGCCTTGAGCCCCGGTCCCCTGCGGATTCCCGCATCCCGAAAGGCTTCGTTCATGGCCTGTGCATCGGCCCTTGTCAGGGCATCCGCCTTGTATTGGGTGAGGATGGTCGCCACCCTTTTTTGCTGCGTTTCCGTCAGTCGCCCGCTTCCGTCAGCCCCGCGCGGAGCGGCCGGCGGCGCAACCGAGGGGCGCGCATCAGGGGAATGCGTTCCTGCGTTCGGCGCCCGGGTGGTGTCGGGCGCGGGGCGGCTTTCCGCAATGGCTCCCGCGTACATCACGAGGCCCAGAAGCAGGGTTGCCGCGGCAAGTATCTTAAGGTTTCTATTCATTTCTTACTCCTTTTATCTGGGGTTTTTTGATCCCGCAACCGGTTTGTCCCCGAATTGTAGTTTTCAGGGCTGTTTCCGCTTACCGGGAATCGCTCCTTTCGAAAACGTTTGATATGCATCCACCTTTTCCGAAAGGGTGCCCGCTTGCCTTTTTTTCAGTTATACGAAAGAAACATGAAACCAAAATGAAACGGAGCCGATTTTTTTTACCGGTTCGGCATTTTTTGTGCGCATTTTTCAAATTGTGCTTCAAGATCCGTGGCCGTGGGCTATTGAAAAGGGGAGATGCACGGGAAGCGAAATTCTCAAATCGGATAAGACCGATACTCCTTGAAGATTGGTACCCCCGTAAAAAGTCCGGCCATGATTGTTCGAGCACGCTAGGGTCTATAAATCGGCGGGGCGAATACAAGGGGTCGCGGTCGGAATAACGCTCCTCGACTTTTTACGGGACCGTCGAGATTAATGATTTTAATTTTTTCATTTTCGGTTCATATTGGGCTGGTATCAATGGTTGGATGGAGAAAAAGGGGGATGAGAAATGCGCATACTGGTTGTGGATGACGACAAGGCGCTCTGTGACGTGATCAAGCGGGGCCTTGAGGAGGATTCATACGCGGTGGACTGTGTCCACAACGGCGAGGACGGGGTGGACTATGCCGAAAGCGGCTCGTACAACCTGGTCATACTGGATGTCATGATGCCGGTGAAGGACGGGCTTGCCGTTTGCCGGACGCTCCGGGAAAAGAAGATCCATACCCCGGTTCTCATGCTCACGGCAAAGGATGCGGTGGAAGACCGGGTCAGGGGGCTGGATACGGGCGCGGACGATTACCTGGTGAAGCCCTTTGTGTTCGCGGAACTGTCGGCCCGGGTAAGGGCGTTGCTGCGGCGGGAGGGAACCACCCGCGCGCCTGAAATAAGCGTGGGAGACCTGGTCCTGGATACGGTGACCCGGGAGGTCCGCTGGAAGAACAGGCCCCTGGACCTGACCACCAAGGAATATCTGATTCTCTCCTGCCTTATGCGCAGACCGGGTGCAGTTGTTTCCAGGCGGACCATCGAGGAGAGTGCCTGGGATTACGAGTTCGACAGCCTCTCCAACGTGGTGGACGTTTATATCCGGCGATTGCGCGGGAAGATCGATCCCGTGGAGGGTAAGCGCATCATCCGGACCGTCAGGGGAGCCGGATATCGGATCGAGGCTCCATGAACTTCTTTCACAGCATCAAGTTTCGTTTTACCCTCTGGTATATTTCGGTGTTCACGCTCCTGATTCTCCTCTTGGGTACCGGGGTCTACTTTTCCCTCTCACATATGCTGCACAGGAACATGGACGATACCCTGGAGCGCAGGGCGGAGCAGCTCGCCGGGTTCCGGAATATTATCTCCATCGTGGCCGGGGGGACTTTCGAAGGAGAGTTCAGTGAGCGCATGGCCTTCTATTTTTATGATAAAGGGAAGTTGCGGCATGTTGCCCACGGGGGGCGGTTGCCGCCGGTCGACACAGCCGCGATCGATCGGGCCGTCAAGGGGGAGGGATCGTTCTCGACCATGGAATTATCACCGGGAAGGCGGTTTCGCATCCGTATTGCCCCCTTCACACCGGTTTCCCGCCCTTCCGTGAACAAAAATCCCGCTTCCGAATCAGAAGCCCGCAGCACCCGGTTAAAAGAAAATGGTACCGTTACAAAGGCCCGTCGCCCCCGACTCGAAGATGAAGGATACGATACGGAAGCCCGTCGCCCCCGACCCGAAGATGAAGGATACGACACGGAGGCTCATCGCCCCCGTCCCAAAGATGAACAATACGGCAGGGAGGGGCGTCGGCCCCGTCCCGGAGAGGAACGATACGACAGGGGTGGCCGTCGTCCCCGTCCCGGAGGGGAACGATACGGCAGGGAGGGGCGTCGGCCGCGTCCCGGAGATGAACAATATGATATGGATGGCCGTCGGCCCCGTCCCGGAGGTGAACGATACGGCATGGAAGGCCGTCGTTCCCGGCCCGAAGATGAACGATACGATACGGCGGGTCGTCGCCCTCGGTCCGAAGATGAACGCTACGAAACGGAGGGCCGCCGTTCCCGCCCCGAAGATGAGCAAGACGGAGGGGAAGCGCGTCGCCACCGCCCTGAAAAAGAGCGACGCGGGGCTGAATACCACAACCCGGGTCCGGACAATAATCGTCGAAAATCCGAGGCCGGCCCCGGCCGGGTGGAAGAAGATCCCGGACGGAATCTGTCGCCTCCCAGGCGCTACAGGCCGACGGGGCCCGTACGATCGGCCGCGCTGGTGGTGGCAAGGCCCATGGGCGAAATGGAGTTGGCCCTGGAACGGTTGCTGGAGGTTTTCCTTGTTCTCGGGCCCCTTGTGATCCTGCTGTCGGCGGGGGGCGGTCTGTTCCTTGCCCGGCGGGCATTCAAACCCGTTGAAGAGATGGCGGAGACGGCCCGGAGCATCCAGGAAAACGATCTCTCCGGAAGGATCGAGGTCCAGACCAGGGACGAGCTCGGGCATCTTGCCGAAACCCTCAACCGGATGCTCCAAAGGCTTCAAAAGGCGTTTGAGCGACAGAAGCAGTTTACCGGTGATGCATCCCACGAACTCAGGGGGCCCCTTGCGATTATCCAGGCCGAATCCAGCCTTGCCCTCCATAAGGAGAGAAAGCCCCTGGAGTATCGAAATACCCTCGAGGTGATTACACGGGAGTCCGGGCGCATGACCGGCATTATCGAACAGCTGCTGTTTCTGGCGCGGGCGGATGCGGGCAAGGAGCAACCGGCCTTTGAGCGGCTGGATCTCTCCGGGCTGGTCCGAGACCTTTGCCGGGACATCGAGATCATCTGCACGGAAAAGGCGATCCTGCTCCGGGTGGAGCTGCCCGGTTCGATAACCGTGAATGGAGACAGGGGAAGTCTGAGAAGATTGTTGCACAACCTCCTGGGAAATGCCCTTCGCCACACCGATGGGAGGGGAAGCATTACCGTGGGAATGCGGAGGGAAAGCGGCGGGGTGATCATCAAGGTCATGGATACGGGAACCGGTATTCCTCCCGAAGCGCTTCCCCATATCTTCGAGCGCTTTTATCGCGTGGACAAGGCGCGCACACGGGAAGCCGGCGGAAGCGGCCTGGGGCTGGCCATATGCCGGCAGATCGTCGAGATGCACGGCGGCCGCATGAGTGTCCGGAGCCGGGTTGGTGAAGGCAGTGTGTTTTCCGTTCATTTACCGTGTCTGTCCGAGCCGGGGGCGGGGAACAGGTCATAAGAATGGAAACGGATCGGCCCTGTTTTAGCCCATGGCGGACAGGGCCCCGCGCGGCGGTTTCCATCGCGTCCGTCCAGTACATCGGAATAATACACCGGCACCCCTTTTTCGGTGAAGCGTGTCGTGCCGTTTGCCGCTTATGATTTTCCCGGCTGTTCAAACGCCGCAAGGCAGTGCGGAGGCGTGTCCCATTTACTTCAAGGTTCATGATTCCGGTGTCGGAGCGGAGTTTATGGGGGGAGATCCGCCCTTACCCGTTGAGCCGGCATGTTGGTTCAAATGATTGGCATCGGGGCGCGTTTGCGATATAATGGCCTTGCTTCATACGGCGAAATATCACCGGGCCGTTCCGGCCTCCCTGCCTTTAACATGTTGAAAGGGTTTGCCGTTTTTAAACTAAAGTTACAATCATACCTGCCCGGATGGTTCCTGTCGCGGGTTGTTTCCGGGCACCGCCCCGATCATTGAAATACGACGTTGCGGGTTTCTTAAATTATCTGAACAATAACGGAAGGAATACCATATGTCGATCATCACCATATCCAGAGGCTCCTTCAGCCGGGGAAAAGAAGTTGCGGAAAAGCTGTCGCGGAAACTTGGTTACGAATGCATATCACGGGAGGTTCTGCTGGAGGCCTCGAGCGAATTCAATATCCCGGAGATCAAACTCAGCCGCGCACTCCATGACGCGCCGACCATGTTCGAGCGCCTCAGCCGCGACAAGGAAGATTATATCGGTTATATCCGTTCCGCCCTGTTGCAGCATGTAAAGGAGGGCAACGTGGTTTACCACGGACTGGCGGGCCATTATTTTCTCCTGAATGTTCCAAGCGTCCTCAAGGTGAGAATTATCGCCGATATGAATGACAGGGTTCGGGAGGAGATGAAGCGTGAGAATATTTCAGCCGACAAGGCCCTTGCCGTGCTCAAGCGGGATGACGACGAGCGCCGCCACTGGGGGCTCAAACTTTACGGGATAGATACCTGGGACAGCCGACTGTACGATGTGGTGTTGAACGTCAAGACCATGTCGGTGGACGATGCCGTGGACCTGTTGCATGAAACGATTCAAAAGCCTGTTTTTCAAAGCACGCCCGAATCCGTTGAAACCATCCGTGACCTGGCCCTTTCCGCCAAGGTGCAGGCCAACATTGTGAAGATCGCGCCGGAGCTTCTGGTGAAGGCCGAAGGCGAGACCGTTTATATCGACAGTCGCGTGGGCACCTTGATCGAAAGCAGGGAGGAGGATCGCATCAGGGAGGTCGTGAGCAAGATCGAGGGGGTTGGCCGGGTGGTCATGAACAAGGACGTGGCCAACCGGCACCACGATTACGTGAATCCGTTTCATAATATTTGATTGCCGTCTGCAAGCGCCGTGTTGTTATCAGCGGCATTTGAATGGGGGGAATGTCGGGCGGGAAGCATGGGTTTCACCGTGGGACCGATCAGCTTTTTTGAGCAAAAAAACAGTGTTTGTTCGGCCGACACCAATATTGCCGGTTTTCTCTGGGCTGATTACTTGTTTTCGTTCGCCTGGATTGCTTCTTTCTTTAGAAAATGAAATTACTATACCTTAAGGGGGCTGGAATGCTCAACCAGTTTGAGAGAGATAGTATTCCCCCGGGGCGTCGGAGTTTCACGGCGTTGGGCAGGATAACGAGCGAACTGTGTAACTGTTTAAAAATGAAAACTTTATTGGGCTTGATCATACCGTCGGCCGGCTTGGTTTCGGCGGGATGCTCCGGCCCAATATGTCCTGATGGTTAAGGAGACTAATACCGAGATACCGCCAACGCGCGAGCTGAATGGCCGACCATGTGATCAAGCCCACTTTATTCGATGAATCGGAATAGGCCCGGTCCGTTTACCGAAAACGTTCTTCACGCGAAGGAAATCGCTCTCTCGCCTAGGCCGCCGAACATCCACCCCCGCCCGGAGTCGGTACCTTGTTTTAGAATGGAGAATGCTTGAAATGATTCGGCTTTCAAGTAGATCTGTTGTTGACAATCGGTCGGTTGCCATGATAATTAATTTCAGATATAAATGAGCCGAAAAAGTGCTTGAATGCGGTTCCGTTTCACCGATTGATTACCTATAGTTTTTATAAAAAATTCCCAAAGTTCAACAGCTGAAATGATGCGATCGCCAAGTCCGCTTGATCCCGGTGTTCGGGGTGGGTCTCCTGTCCGGGGGAAATCGGGCTCGGGATACGCATGTTCGTTTATGCCCAAGGAGAATCATTGTAAGTATTTATACTCGCCCCGGCAGGTGTCTATACTCGCTTTTTTTTGCCGTCGGGGCGTTAAAGGCACCCAAACCAACGAGGGAGAAAAGAGATGACAGCAGCAACGGTTGAAATTAAAGAAGGTGAAGATGTAAGTGTCGCGTTGACCAAGACGGAAGAGGCAAACGCAATTGTCAAAAAGGGCCTTCTCTGGTCCATGGGGCTGGGGCTTGTTCCGGTTCCCATTTTCGACGTGGTTGCCGTCACGGCGGTCCAGCTCAAGATGGTGAAGAATCTGGCGGATCATTACGACGTGAAGTTTTCCCAGAACGGCGGTAAAACGATCATCGCATCCCTTCTGGGGGGCGTGGGCGGGACCGGTGTCGTGTACGGAGGCGGTGCAAGCCTGTTTAAGGCGATTCCCTTTGTGGGGCCCCTCGCGGGCGGGCTCTCCTGCTCCGTCATGGCGGGTGCAACGACTTACGCCATCGGGAAGGTTTTTATCATGCATTTCGAGACCGGCGGAACCTTTCTCAACTTTAACCCCGAGAAGATGAAGGCGTATTTTGCCGAACAATATGCCGAAGGCAAGGTCGAAGCCGAAAAACAGAAGACGGAGGCGGTAAAAGAGGCCGTAAAAGAAACGGTAAAAGAAACCTCCAAGAAAGATACCGGCAAGAAGTAACCTCTCCGGAGCCCAAAATGTTCCGGCCGCAACCGATTTCGCAGTTGCCTTGAACTTCCGGCCGCTTTTCGTCCAGTGCTCCTGTCCCGCCGGAAGTATAAAAAGAAAACAGTTCCCTTCACCTGCCCGGGACGATGCCGCCCACCGGTAATGATCCGGGGATCATCGGGGAGGCCGGTTTAACGGGCTGGTGTTCCCTCCCGGGTTGCGAGCCGGAAATCCCTCCCCTCACGGGATTGATTACCCACCGACACACCTGTACATCCAACCGGGCGTCGCTGTCCGGCGGTATTTTCCGGACATAGCCTGTTCAGACCGGTTGTTGAAAATCGCTTTGGATTAGGGATCGGTAAAGCACAATTTCCCATCGCCCGATTTTTCGCCGTCGGCGTTCTCTTTCGACTCTCCCCCCGTTGATGAAGGGGAAAACCGCCTGTTCCCGTCCGCCCGGAGCCATCGGTTCCCGAGGCCCTTGCCGACCGTTACAGGGCATCTCGAGGGAGGTCGGGACTCATTCCCTCATCGACCGCAGGATCTCCTCTCCCCTTTCGGAGGTGATGTGAAAATTTCGCCGTTATGTCCGCTCCTCCCGGAAAACCGGGGCAACGCGTTGCATCGAGCCGGTACCCCCGGTTGAAGGGGGCTGCAATTGAGGTGCTTAAGATGACGGAAAAAAAGTCCACGGACGGCCGGCAATCGAATGCCCATGTGATCTTCGAGGAGCCCCCCTCCTCCGCCGTCGGTAAATCGGCGGAAACGGTGACGGGAGTTTCCACTAAGAGTGGGGCCGCGGCGGGCCCTTCCGTCACGAGTGGGACCGAGGCGGGGCTTTCAGGAGCGAATGGTGTCGGGACGGCGCTTTTCGGGGGGGGCGGGAACTCTTCGGCGGTAGTTTCCCGGGGGACTATGAACGGTGGGGAGGTTTCCCCCGGAGGAAGCGGGTCGGAACCGACGTCCGGGCCGGGCGGCAGTCCGGCTGAGAATATTTTGACCGTTTCCGCAAGGACGGGCACGGCCTTGAGGAAACTTCTCGAATCCTTCGAGACGCGGTTGAATGGTCCGGTTTCAATGGCGGACCTCTGCTTTTCGGCCAATACCGGAGGGGAGCATTTTCCCTTCAGGTTCTGTTATGCGGCGTCCCGGCCGGACGAGTTTCGGGAGGGGATCAGGCGGTTCCTTGCGTCGGACAGGTCGGGCGCCCCTCCCCTGGAATCTCCCGGCACGGCGTTCCTGTTTACGGGAGAGGGGGCCCGGGCCGCCGGCATGGGACGATCTCTTTACGAACGATACGGTGTTTTCCGCTCGGCCATGGATCGTTGTTCGGAGATTCTGGAAGCGCGCATGGGGCGCGGCCTTGTAGCGCTTCTTTACGGCGGCGGGGATGGAAAGGAGCTCCACCGGACCTTTTATGCACAGCCGGCACTGTTTTCCCTTGGGTGGAGTCTCTCGCGACTCTGGGCCTCCTGGGGCATCACCCCGAGGGCGGTGATGGGGCACGGCGTCGGAGAGTTTACGGCTGCGTGCACGGCGGGCGTTTTCAGCCTGGAAGACGGGTTGAAACTCGTATCGGCCCGGGCCGGGCTCATGGAGGACCTGGGCGGGAAGGGCGGCATGCTGGAGGTCCGGGCTTCCCGCGAAACAGCGGAAGAGGTGGCGGCAAGTGTCGGGGACGGCCTCTCCTTCGCGGCCTTTAACGCGCCCGAGAGCGTGGTCCTGTCGGGGGATCTTCGGGCCGTTGAAACGGCCGACGGCAGGTGCCGGGAGATGGGGGTACGAACGGTTAAACTGCCCGCCTCCCATGCCTTTCACTCCCCCCGCATGCAGGGAATGATCGAGGCCTTCAGGGAGGTCGCCGCCGAGGTGACCTACGGGTCCCCGAGGGTGGAGTTGATTTCCAACCTGGACGGCGGGAGCGCGGGGGAGCGGGTTTGTGATCCGGAATACTGGTGCCGCCATATCCTGAACCCCGTGGATTTTGTCGCCGGCATCGGGAGCCTGGAACAAAAGGGGCTGAACCTCTTTCTCGAACTGGGGCCGGGGTCCACCCTTATCGATCTTGGAAAGCAGGGCGTGAAGGACCCCGGAGCGGCGATCTGGCTTGCGAGCCTTGGGCCCGGCGCCGGCGGGGAGCACGAGCTGCTTTCCGCCCTTTCGGAACTCTATCGCAGGGGCGCGCGTATTGATTTCCAAGCATTCCACGGGGATCGTCCCGGGGGGAAGATCCCCCTGCCCAACTATCCCTTTGAGCGGGAGCGGTACTGCTTCCCGCCAGCGGACGTATCGGCCGGACACCGACTTGGGGAAGCGCAAAGCCGAGGGGCTCCCGGGCCGGGAGAGGGAGCGGGCATGTTCGGGGCGGAGGAAACCGGGGCCGGCGGTCAACGGACGAGAGCCGGGCAAAAAGCGGGTCCTGTGGCCGGGAAAGCGGATTCGGAAGATCTTTACCATATCCAATGGCGTCCAAAGGTTCAGTTTGGTTCGGCGCCCCTCTGGTTCGACCGGGAGGACGGGCCCGGGGTGAAAAGCGTTTCCTCGCGGGTAAAAGTGCCCGAATATGCCGAATCGCTGCCGGAGGAGATGGAGCGTCTCGGTGCGATCTATACGGTGGAAGCCATGGAGATCCTGGGGGTGGACTTCACACCGGGGAGCAAACACGACAGGGAGGGATTTAAGGCGGGAATCGGTATCCGGCCCCTGCACGAGCGTTTGATGGATCGCCTTTACGCTGTTCTGGAGGAGGAGGGAATCCTCGGGAAGGACGATTCCATATTGACGAAACCGGTGTTTCCCGAAGCATCCGGGTACCTTGAAAAGCTGATGCGGGAAAACCCGGCGGCACTTCCCGAACTCGAATTGCTGGGGCGATGCGCTTCAAGCCTGGCGGAGGTGCTCACCGGCGATCTGGACCCCCTGTCCCTCCTGTTCCCGCCGGACGGGGGCCTTGCCGGAAGGCTCCCTGCCGACTCCCCTTCCCTGGGGATGATGAACCGGCTTCTGGCGGAAACCCTGGCCGGCCTCACGGCCGACCTGCCCGGGAGCCGGGGCGTTGAAATCCTTGAGGTCGGCGGCGGAACCGGCGGGGCAACCGCCGCCGTACTCCCGCTGCTTCCCAGGGACGGCTACAGGTATTGGTTCACGGATCTTTCGGCGTGTTTTTTTTCGGGGGCAAGGGAGAAGTTCGATCGATACGGCGGTGTGGACTACGGTGTGCTGGACGTTGAAAAGGACCCCGTCGAACAGGGTTTTGCCGGGGAGAGCTTCGATATCGTGGTTGCCGCCAATGTGCTCCATGCCGTCCGGGATCTTGCCGATGCCCTTAACCGGACATGGACCCTCCTGGCACCCGGGGGCCGCCTCCTGCTCCTCGAAGGCACCTCCCCCAGGCGCTGGATGGACCTGATCTTCGGCCTTACCGAGGACTGGTGGCGTTACGGGGACCTCGATCTGCGGGATTACCCCCTGATCGGCGCGGAAAAGTGGGAAAACCTGTTGGCAAGTTGCGGTTTCACCGATGTTGTGGTGACGGCGCCGGAAAGCGGGGGGAGGGCCCTTATCAGCGATCAGATCCTGATCACGGCCCGGAAACCCGCCGGCGCCCCAAGGGGAACCTGTCTCGTCCTGAGCCGGGAGAACGAGCTTGCGGCGAATCTTACATCCGTCATGGGGAGGCAGGGCTGGGACTGCCGCGTCGTGGACCTGAGGGGGGCCGATGCGATCGCCGGACTGCCGGATTATTTTCCCCCGAGCGGCCCGGTGACGGTGGTGAGCCTCAGGGGACTGGGGAGTCGGGGGTTGCCCGAGCCGGGACAGGCGGAAACATACCTTTTCGAACGCATGGCCGAGATTCGGGCGGCCTCGGAGTTCCATGGAGAGATTCGCTATCACCTGGCAACCACCCGGAGGGTCGCCCTTGAGGGGGACGGTCCGGGGCTTTCCCCCCTTCACGCCCTTGCCTGGGGGCTGGCCCGGACGGCGGCGGTGGAGCTGCCCGACCGGTTCGGCGGCATCATCGATCTGGATCCCGCCGCCCCCCTCTCCGATATGGCGCTGGCCGCAGCGGCCGAGATCAATACGCCCGGCGAGGAGCAGGTGGCATGGCGGCCGTTTGGACGCTTTGTGCCGCGTCTTTGTCCCCTTTCCCTCGAGGTGCCGGGAACCCTCGGGGTTAATCCCGGACGAAGCTACCTGATCACCGGCGGCAGCGGGTTTCTGGGCCTGCGACTGGCCCGGTGGCTGATCGATCGCGGAGCCCGCTACCTTTGCCTTGCCGGCAGGAATGCCCCGGACAGGGAGGCGCTGGGGGCACTGCGCAAAAAGGGGAACCGGATCACCTTTGTACGGGTCGATGTCGCCAGCGGGCCCGATATGGGCCGCCTCTTTCAATCCCTCGGAGAGACTCTTCCCCCCCTTGCGGGCGTGTTCCATGGGGCGGGGACGACCGAGTTCACCCATATCAGGGAGATGACCTCCGACAGGATCGCCGGGGTCCTCGGGGCAAAGGTCACCGGGGGACTTCTCCTCCACCGACATACCCGCGAGCTGAACCTGGATTTCTTTATCTCCTTCTCTTCCGCCGCCGCCGTGTGGGGCGCCTCGGGGCAGGCCCATTTCGCGGCGGCAAACGCCTTCCTGGATGCGCTGATGCAGTGGCGCGTGAAACGGGGGTTGCCGGGCCGCTCGGTGAACTGGGGGCTCCTGGCCGACAAGGAGGGTGAAAATATCGAGGGAAGGCTCCCCATGGGAAAGATGGATGCACTGGGGCACGCGGTCTTCAGGGCACGGCTGCTCCATGGGGGAGTGGAACCCGTTCCGCCCGAGGAGGGATTCTCAGCCATGGAGGCCCTTGAAGGGGCGGGCCCCCTTGCCGTTGTGGCAAGGATGGACTGGGATCGGTTCAGGGAGATATTCGGGCGGCCCAGTCCGCTTTTGAAAGGGGTTTTGGACGGGGGGCGGGAGAATGCTTCTCTTGCCCGGGAGGGGCTCCGTCGGGGGAAAGTCCCCGCCCCGGGGGCGGCACGGGGGGACCGGTTGATGGAAAAGGTTCGGGGAACAGCGATAAGCGCTTTGGGCTTGCCCGGCGAAAAGTGCCTGGAGCTTCGGAGAGGGGGGGGCCGGGGAATGGATTCCCCTGTCGACCCGGATTTAAAGACCCTCCTGGAAATACAGCTCCGGAGAAAGCACCGGCGGCCCGATCCTCCGGACAACGCCGGCGCGGCCCTGCTCCATCCCCTGGTTCACCGAAGGGTGAAGGTTGCCGTGGAAAAGGACGCTCTCATCTTCGAGTCCGAGTTCTCCACCCGGATCTTTCCCTGGCTGACGGAGCACCGCGTGGGGGGCAGGCCTGTTGTTCCGGGGGCCGTTTTCATTGAAATGGCCGCCTGGGCAGGAAGGGAGCGATTTCCCGGAAAATGGACGATCCTCGAGGGGGTGACGTTTGCGGCGCCCCTGGTCCTGGACAACGCGGGAACCGTGGTCCAGATGGTGCTCACCCCGCTTGAAGACGGGTTCAATGTGGGCTTTCACGGCAGAACCCCCGGGGAGGATGAGTGGCGACGACACGCCGAGCTCCGGCTCCGGCCCGGGGAAAAAATGCCGGTGGAACCGGTGGATGCCCCGGGGATCCTCGGTACGCTGCCCGAGGAGATGGATGTGACGGCCTGTTACAGGGATTTTGAAAGGCGAAAGGTCGATTACGGCCCCCTGTTCAGGACCATGGCCTCCCTCCACCGCTCGGATCGGCAAGCCCTGGGAAGGGTTCGACTGCCCGCGGGCGGATACGGTTTTCACCCCGCATTGCTGGACGGCTGTGTTCAGATCGTCGCAGCGGCGTTTGTGGGCAGGGAGCGGGGAAGCTTACTTCCGGCGGGCATGGAAACGGTTCGGATCATGGGAACGGCCCAAGAGGACCTCTGGTGCCGGGCAACCCTTGCCGGGGAACCTGCGGGCGGCGTGTTGCGCTCGGATCTCACACTGTTTGACCAGGGGGGAGCGGTGGTGATGGATATCCGGGGGCTGACCCTCGGCAAGAAACGTGGAGGAAGGGAGAACGCCACATGGAAGGACCTGCTCCACGAGGTTCACTGGCGCCCGGATGAGGGGATTGCGTTGCCGGTGATCTTTCCCCGGCCGTTCATCCTGTATAGCGATCCCGGAGCCGTGGTGGACCGGGCGGAGAGGGATGCCGACGGGGGGGAAAACATCCCCCCCGCTCCGCCCGTGAAGCAGGGACCCGGCGAGGGTCTTGTGGATCTATTCGAGGACCTGGCATTCGAATACGCGGTGGATGCCTTTCATAAGCTGGGCCTGGGGTTTTCAGGAGGGGAGATCGTTGTCCCCGGGGAGCTGCGAAACCGGGGGGGCATCGGGAAGGGGCGGGAGCCGCTGTTTGACCGCCTTGTCTCCGAGTTAAAAAAACGTGGATATCTTGCGGAAGTCAAGCCCACTGAGAGTCGTGGTGTCTCGGGAACAAGGGAAAGCAATGCTGAAAATGAGCCCATTGAGAGTCGTGGTGTCTCGGGAACAGGGGAAAGCAATGCTGAAAATGAGCCCCGGAATAACGGCGGCGCTTTGCGGGGGATTGCTCCACTTCCCCCTGTTTACCCCGGAAAAACTCACAGGGAGCTTCTCGGCCGGTTTCCCGGCTCCCGAATCGAGTTGACCATGCTCCACCGCTGCGGTGCCGCGCTTCCGGAGGTCCTGGCCGGTAAAACAGACCCCCTTGAACTCCTGTTTGCCGAGGGGGTGGAGGTGGATGCGGCGAGTCTGTACGCGGATACTCTCGGAGCCAGGATCATGTACCGGAAACTCGGGGAGGCGGCCTCGGCCCTTTTAAAGTCCCTGGCCCCGGGGGAATCCCTCAGGGTTCTGGAGGTGGGCGGCGGCGTGGGTTCGGCAACGGCCGCCCTTGTCCCCCTGCTTCCCGGGGAGCGGACAACCTATTATTTCACCGATATTTCCGAGGGGGTGGTCTCCGCTGCGGAGAAACGGTTCGCCCAGGCGCCGTTTATGAAATTCGGGGTCCTGGATCTCGAAAAGGACCCCGGGGTTCAGGGGTTCGGGGATGCGGGGTTTCACCTGATCGTGGCGGCCAATGTGCTCCATGCCGTCAAGGACGTGGATCGGGCCATGGCCCATATTGCCGGCCTGCTTGCGCCGGGCGGCGTGCTGCTGGCCCTGGAAGCCGTTCGCGGGCGGCTCTGGGGGGACCTGATCATGGGCATGACGGCGGGTTGGTGGCGTTTTGACGACGATTATCGCGGCGATCACCCCCTGCTGCCGGTACCGGTCTGGGAGAAGCTCCTTGTAAAACACGGTTTCGAGCCGCCGGGCGTCACGGCAGCCGGCGGGGAGAGTGTCCGGCTTCTCTCCGATATGACGTTGATCGCGGCCGGGAAGAGGGTGCCCGAAAAGGGGCGATGGCTCCTGTTCACGGATACCCATGGGCCCGGTGCAAGGCTTGAAAGTGCGATCTTTGACGAGGGCTCGGCCGTTCGCGTCGTGCGGGGCATCGATTATCGCAAGGTTTCCGAGAACCGGTACGAGGTCCATGCCCATAAGCCGGAGCACCTTGCGCGCGCGCTGGCGGACGCGGGGGTTGAAAAACTTCGGGGCGTGATCCACCTCTGGAGCCTCCAGGATCCCGTCACCGGGTCGCTCCCCAATTTCATGTCCCTTCTCGAGTTGAGTTGCGGCGGAATCCTGACCCTTATCAAGACACATCTGGCGGGAGTGGTGGAGATATCAAGGTTGATCATCGTGACCCGGAACGCCGTGCCTGCGGCGGGCGCCGAGGTTACAAGGGAGGGGCTCGTGGGCTCGGCCCTCCACGGCCTGACGGGGGTTGTCAGGGAGGAGCATCCGGAAATCTCCGCCGGCATTGTGGATCTGGGGTGGGATGAAGCGGAAGGGAGCAGGGTGCTGCGGGGCCTCCTGATCGCTGAGCCCCGGGCGCGCATGGCCGTTCGCTGCGGGCGGTTTTTCTCCCCCGTGCTCAGGAGAAGCCCCCCCGTGTCGACCTCTTCACGGACATTCCATGGAGACGGAGTCTATATCATTGTCGGCGGCCTTGGGGGCATCGGCATCCTTGTTGCCCGAAGGTTTCTGGCAAAGGGCGCCGGAAGGCTGATCCTCACGGGCCGAACCCCTGAAAACCAGGAGATCCGGGAGCGGGTCGACGCCCTGAGGGGCGAGGCGCCCGATGCCCGGGTGGACTACCTTGCCGAGGATCCGGTTCGAAGCACCAGGGGCCTGAAGGCCCTTCTCGAAGAGGGTGACGGGCGACTCAGGGGGGTGGTGAACTGTGCCGGAGAGTTCGACGACCGCCGGCTCGGGGACCACGGCTGGCCCCTGTTCAGGAAGGTGCTTCTGGCCAAGGTGGTGGGCACCTGGCACATTCACCTGCTCACCGAAGACATGCCCCTGGATTTTTTTATCGTGAACGCCTCGGTCTCATCCCTGGCGGGCGCCGCCGGCATGGGGAGCCATGTCGCAGCCAATGCGTTCCTCGACGGGTTCTGCCGTTATCGCCGGAGCCTCGGCCTTCCCGGGCTTGCCGTGCACTGGGGGCTCTGGAAGGGGGGCGCCGAGGCAACCGTCCCGGAAGAGAGGGGAAGTGCGCAATATGCGGCCCGCGGCGTGAGGGGCATGGCGCCCGAGGCGGCCCTCGACGCACTGGAGTACCTGGCGGGGCTGGATCTTCCCCTGGCGGTGGTGGCCCATATGGACCGGGAAACCTTTTCCAGCCATTTTTCAGTGGAGGGGCCGGAACTCTCCGCTGCTCCCGCCGATCTTGCCGCCCCCGGGATTTCCGGGGAGGCCGGTGAACTTCCCGTTGCCCTGCCGGCGGGCAGGCGGATCCGGTAAAAACAGGAACTCGTCAAACGGAGAAAAAACATCTTCGGCACCGCCTCTTCCCGGTGGTTGCGTGGGAGGTGCCCGAAAGCGGGAGGGACGACCCTGGATGGATGGGTTTGCCTGAAATATGGGAGTGTTGGGACAGACTATAACGGAAAAGGAGGAACCGAGATGGACGAGAACACGGCAAATATGTATCCCTTGTTCCCCATGGGGGAGAGAGTGCGCCGGCATGCCCCGGCCGGTCCCGGTTCACCCGCCTGTTGCCGGCAGCTTTCCCATGGCGTGGAGGGCGGGATCGACCCGGATCTGTTCGAGAAGAGCTTCCGGGAACTGGTAAAGCGGCACGAAATCCTGAGAACCGTGTTCAAGCACGAAGGCGGCCAAAGCCCCCCTCGGGTGGTCCCCAAGGAGCGAACGGCCGTGATGGAGAGGATCGGGATCACCCACCTGGACGGGGAAGCACAGGCGCGTTTCCTGAAGCGGTACAGAGAGGCGGATCTTGAAAAGCCCTTTGACCCGGGAAGGGATCTGCCCATCCGCCTGGCCCTGATCCAACTTTCCGGGGATCGGTACGAGGTGATCTGGAGCCACTCCCATGTTTTAGTGGACGGCTGGTCCATGGGGATTCTACGAAAGGAGTTCATGATCCTCTACGAAGCCTTTCTTGCCGGGAAAAAACCGGGCCTGTCCCCTCCTCCGCCCCTTGCGGATTATATCAAGGGCCTCGGTAAACTGGACAGGGAGAGCGCCGCCGCCTTCTGGGAAAACTGTCTTTCGGGTTACGAGACAAGGGCGGAGATTCCCGCCGCGTCTTCCCTGGGAGAAGCTCCCGGCGGGCAAGCTGCGGCGGAGCTCCTTTTCGAGATGGACGGGGAGCGGACAAGGGGACTCGGGGAGCTGGCCGAAAAAATGGGGGTGGCCCTGAACACGGTGCTCCAATGCCTCTGGGGGGTGCTGTTGAGCCGCTACTGCCGGAATTCGGATGTGGTGTTCGGGAGTGTTGTCCCCGGCAGGTCCGTCCATATCCCCCGGATCGGGGAGATGGTGGGAAGTTTCGTGAACACGGTGCCGGTGCGCATAAGGGCCCTGCCCGAAAAGCCCTTTTCCAAACTTCTTGCCGAGGTGGGGGCGGCCGCCAAGGAAGCCGAGGCCCATCACCATTATCCCCTCTCTGAAATCCAGGGCCTGACCGCCCTGGGAAAGGCCCTCCTCCACTGCCGTTACTCCCTCGGGGATTTTCCCCCGGACGAGGCGCCCGCCCGTTGCGCGGGGTTCCGGGTAACGGGCGGGCGGGTTCGGGAGGAGACCCATGACGGGTTCCACATCCGGTTTACTCCGGGCGAAACCCTCTCGGTACAACTATCGTTCCATACGGGGCGCCATGACCGTCGCCTTGTCACGGGGATCTTCGCCCACCTGGTAAACCTTGCAACTGCCTTCCTTGAAACCCCGGACTTGCCCGTGGGGGAAGCCCCTCTCCTCTCAACCGAGGAGTCGGATCGGCTTATCAGGGAGGGCGGTCGCGGCATCCCCCCCCTTGAGTCCCCGGATACGCTGGTGGACCGGTTTCAATTCCGGGCGGCCGAAACGCCGGATGCCGTTGCCCTGAGCTGCCGGGGGCGAACCCTGACCTACGAGGAACTGAACCTCCGGGCGGGAAGGCTGGCGGCAATGCTGCGGGAAAAAGGGGCGGGCCCCGAATCGCGGGTGGGGCTCTGCCTTTCCCGGAACGAGAGGGCGGTTGTGGGGATGCTCGGCATCCTCATGGCCGGCGCCGCGTACGTGCCCCTGGACCACCGGTATCCCCCCGAACGGCGGCGATTTATGATCGAGGATGCGGATCTTTCCATTATCGTGACCGAAGAGAAGCATGAGAGGGGCTTCCGGGAGCTGGGCAAGGAGATCCTCCGTGTGGATGCACCGGCCGAGACCATCGGCCGGGCGCCCGAGCCCTCCCCCCACACGGGGCTTTGCCCGGACAACACGGCCTACGTGATCTACACGTCGGGCTCCACCGGGACCCCCAAGGGGGTGGCGGTGACCCATGAAAACGTGGTGCGCCTCTTCGACGCCACGGATCACCGGTACGGCTTCGGGCCGGGGGATGTGTGGACCCTGTTCCACTCCCTCTCCTTTGATTTCTCGGTCTGGGAGGTCTGGGGGGCGCTCCTTTACGGTGGTCGCCTGGTGGTGGTGCCCCATTGGATCGGCCGGGCGCCGGATCTCTTCCGTCGCCTGCTCAAGGAGGAGGGGGTAACGGTGCTCAACCAGACGCCGTCGGCATTCAAACGACTCATGGGGGAGGAGGCCGGCGCGGGGGATCGCCTTTCCGCCCTGGAAACGGTGATACTCGGGGGGGAGGCCCTGGATATTCCGAGCCTTTCGCCGTGGTTCGGCCGTTACGGTGATGAAACCCCCGCGCTGGTGAACATGTACGGCATCACGGAGACAACGGTCCACGCAACCTGGCGGCGCATCTGGAAAAAGGACCTGCAAAGAAGAGCCCCGGTCATCGGAACCCCCATTCCGGACCTTGCCGTCCATATCCTGGACGAACAGGGGAGGCCCGTGCCCGAGGGGGTTCCCGGCGAGATCCTGGTGGCGGGGGCCGGGGTGGCCCGGGGATATTTGAATCGCCCCGGGCTCACCGCCGAGCGATTTATCAGGGATCCCTTTACCGGGAAGCCGGCCTACCGCACGGGGGACCTGGCCCTGCGGGACTTTGACGGGGAGACTGTGTACCTGGGAAGAATCGACGATCAGGTGAAGATCAGGGGCTTTCGCATCGAACCCGGAGAGATCGAGGGAGTGCTCCGCTCCCTGCCCCCGGTAAGGGATGCGGCGGTGGTTCAGGTGGGGGAAGGCGAAGAAAAGCGCCTTGTGGCACATGTGGTGCCGGCGGGCCGGGTGACGGCTTCGGAGCTGAGGAGCCGCCTGGGTGAAATACTGCCCTCCCATATGGTGCCCGCGACCTTCTCCTTCACGGGCGCCCTGCCCCTTACCGTCAACGGCAAGCTGGACAGGCGCCTCCTTTCGGAGATGGTTCCGGCGGAAGGCGCGTCCTCCTTTGCTCCCCCGGAGAGCGATGGGGAAAAGCTCCTTGCCGGGATCTGGGCCGAGGTGCTGAAGGTCCCGAGGGTGGGGCTCGATTGCAACTACTTTGCCCTGGGAGGGAACTCCGTCAGGGCGATCCGGGTGGTTTCCCGCCTCCTCGCAAAGGGGGTCTCAGCGGAGATACGGGATATGTTCCAGTATCCCACCGTAAGGGCGCTGGCCCCCCGCCTGAAGGTCGCCCGGGAGCGGAAGGAGGAGGTCCCCGGAAAGGGACACGTTCCCCTGACGCCCGGCCAGAAGCGGTTTTTCTCCCTCTCCCCCCTGTTCCCCCACCGGTTCAACCAGGCGGTTCTCCTGGGACGAGAAGGCGGTTTCGATCCCGGGAGGGTCACGGCGGCCCTGAACCGCATGGCGGCCCGTCACGATGTGTTCAGGGCATGGTTCATTAAGGGGGAAACGGGCTGGGAACAGCATTTAGGCGAGGGGATGCCGATGATCGAACTTGCCGCATTTGATTTTCGCGGGCAGGAGACGCCCCTGTTCATGATGGAGAGGGCGGCGCGGGAGCTTCGGGAGGGGTTCGACCCGGGAAGGCCCCCCCTTTTCAGGGCCGCCCTGTTCAGGCTTCCCGAAGGGGAGAGGCTCCTTCTCCTGATGCACCGCCTGATCGTTGACGGGATCTCGTGGCGTATCCTCCTCGAGGAGTTTACCCTGACCTACGGGGAGCCGCCCGGTGTGGGTGCCCCGCCCCCCGCGACCGACGGATACGCGGCCTGGGCAAGGGCCGTATCAAGGCACGTGAGAGAAGGGGGCATGGATGCGGAGATTCCCTACTGGCGGGAGCGACTGGGCGCTTTTACCGCCCGTCTTCCGGGCAGACCGGGGGCCAATACCCGTGAAAGATCCCGGGAGGTTTCGGTGGACCTGCCCGTAAGGGAGAGCGGGCTTCTCCTACGGGAAGCCAACGGCGCATACAACACCACCACCGAGGAGCTCCTCCTCTGCGCGCTGGCGCGGACCCTGAAGGCCCGTTACGACTGGGACGATGCCCTTGTGGCGGTCGAGGGCCACGGAAGGGAGAGCCTTGTTTCGGGGCTCGATGTGGGCAATGCCGCAGGTTGGTTTGCCGGCATCTATCCCGTGCTCCTTCCGGCTTTGCGAAGGCGGGACCTGGGCCACCAGATCAAGTCGGTCCGGGAATGCTTGAGGTCCGTGCCCCTCAAGGGGTTCGGGTACACCGCCCTCAGGTATCTTGCGCCGGAAAGAATGCCCGCGGAAGTGGAGCCCGAGATCCTGGTCAACTACCTCGGTGTCGTGGACGGGGCCGTTTCCGGCGGTCCCTTCAGCCTCCGGGGAGAGCCGGTGGGAGAGGCGGCGAGTCCCCGGGAGAAAAGGGCCTTTGCCCTGGGGTTGTTGGCAATTGCAAGGGGGGGACGGATCACCGTGACCCTGACGGCCGATGCAAGGCGGTTTTCCCGGGATCATGTGAACGCCTTTCTCGATTCCCTGGTGGAGGAGCTCGGCCGCATCGCCGCCTTCTGCTCGGCCCGGAAAAAAACGGAACCCGCCCCTTTGGATCTGGTTTATCCGGTTTCCGACCTGGATGAAGCGGACGATATCGTATCGTGACCCGTAAGAAAAACGCGAGGGGGGCGGCCCGTACCCATGTGGATCGTTTCATGATCAATGATTGAAAAACAAAGAATAAAAGTTGTTGTCCGCCGGGGCTGGTTTTGTGACCCAAAAGGGAAATGGGGAATATCAATCCCTTTCCGGTGGAGAACACTCCATGAACAATGGTGAAAAAGCGATGGATATCGATTCATTGTCCGTCGGGATCGTTTAATGCCCCATAAGAGAAACACGGGGACTGTTCATCCCCGGCCCACGGAGATCGTTTTATGATTCAACGGGAAAACATGAAGGATGTCCACCCCCTCTCTCCCATGCAGGAGGCCTTGCTCTTTCAATCGATTTCGGGCGGGGATCCCTCCCTCTACGTGGAGCAGATCTCCTACCGGGTGAGGGGCCGGATCGACCTTGCCGCCTTTCAAGGCGCCTGGAACAGGATGGTGGAGCGTTACGACATCCTCAGGACCGTGTTTGTGTATAAAAAGCCCCCCCGTCCCCTCCAGGTGGTATTGAAGAAGCTGGATGTGGAAATCACGGTGGCGGACCTCACCGGCGAGCCCCGGGAAACCATGGAGGAGCGGGTGGCGGAGAACCGGCGGGCGGACCGGGAAAGGGGATTCGAGTTCGGGGGAGGACCCCTTATGCGCATAAAGATACTGCTGCTGCCCGGGGAGTGTTGGGAGGTGATCTGGAGCCGGCACCATATCCTCATGGACGACTGGTGCCGGGGGGTGATCCAGGCGGAGTTCACGGCGGTTTACAACGCCCTGATGAAGGGGGAGGAGGCGGTCCTGCCGGAGACGCGGCCCTATGCCGATTACATCAGGTGGCTCGAGAGGCGGGACCCGGACACCTCCCTCATGTATTGGCGGCGGTACCTTGAAGGGGTTGTGGAGCCCTCGCCCCTTCCCCTGAAAAGGGGCACAGGGGAGCGGAGCGGCCGGGCCGTTGAAATATTCCACCTTACCGGCGAATTCCCGGAACGCGTGGCGGCCCTCGGGGAAAGGCACGGGGTAACGATGAACACCCTGTTTCAGGCGGCCTGGGGACTGCTCCTCTGTCGCTACAACGACCGGAACGACGTGGTGTTCGGAACGGTGGTGTCCGGCCGCCCCAAACTCCTCGGGGGGGTGGAATCCATGGTGGGGCTCTTTATCAACACGGTTCCCGTGCGGGTCACCGTCGGGGAGGAGGATACGGCGGGGACCCTTCTCAAAAGGCTCCGGAAGGATGCCGCCGAAGGGGAGTTCCACCATTACACGCCCCTCGGGGAGATACTTGCCCAGACCCCCCTCAAGGGAGAGCTCATCGATCATATCATGGTGTTTGAAAACTATCCCCTGGAAACGGAAGCCGACCTGGGGGAGGGGAATTTCACCGTTGAATCGGCGGTGCGATTCGAGCGAACGGGGTACCCCTTCCTGGTGGTGGTGGAACCCGGGGAGGAGATCCACGTGGGGTTTCACTACGATCCTTCCGTGTATACCGAGTCCCGGATGAAATGCCTGGGGAACCATTTGCTGACCCTGCTCGAAAACCTCGTCGAGGAGGCGGGGGAACCCGTCCTCTCCATGGAGATCCTCTCGCCCGGGGAGGAGGAGCGCCTCCTTTTCGGGTTTGAGCCCGGGGAGCACCCCGCCCTTCCCCCCCTTTCCGTTCACCGGATTTTCGAGGCGGGGTGCGAAAAATGGGGGAACGCAACGGCCCTTCGCTTCAAGGACCGCTGCATCACCTATGGCGGGGTGAACCGCATGGCCAACCGGCTGGCGCGGGTCCTCCTTTCGCGGGGCGTGGCCGGGACCTTTGTGGGGATCCATATGGAACGGTCCGTGGGGGCCGTGATCTCCATGCTGGCGGTTTTAAAAGCGGGGGGCGCATACCTCCCCCTGGATCCGGCCTATCCCGAAAAAAGGCTGGTACTGATGCTCGATGATGCCTCCGTGACAACGGTGGTGACCGATATGAAGGGGGCGGTCCGTCTTCCCGAGGGGCCCTGGGAACCCCTGATCTTCGACGCGGAGGGGCTCCTTGGCGGGGATGACCGGGCGGCGGACAACCTCCCCGAATCAACGGGCCCCCTTGACCCGGCGTATGTGATCTATACTTCCGGGGCAGAGGGGCTCCCAAAGGGGGTCGTGGTTCCCCACGGGGCGGTGACGCGGCTCGTCTTCGGCGGCGATTATCTCCGACCGGACAGGAAAACGGTCATGGCCCACGCGTCCAATCTCTCCCTGGACGCGGCCACCTTCGAAATCTGGGGAGCCCTGCTGGGGGGCGGCCTGCTGTCGGGGATCGAGCCCGAAGTGCTGATCAGCCCCGGGGAGTTCACGAAAGCCCTCCGGGAGCGAGGGATCACCACCCTCCATATCACCACGGCTCTTTTCAACCAGGTGGCGGATCACGATCCTTCGGCATTTGGAACCCTCTCGGCCCTTCTCTTCGGCGGCGAGGCGGCGGACCCGGAAAGGGTCCGCAAGGTGATGGGGGCAGCCCCGCCCGGGCGGCTCCTCCATGTTTACGGCCCAACGGAAAATACCACGTTCTCCACCTGGCATCCGGTGCGGGAGGTGCCCCAATGGGCAGGGACCATACCCATCGGAAAAGCCCTGGCGGGAGGTTGCGTCCGGGTACTGGACAGCAGGATGCGTCCCTCGCCCATCGGGGTGCCCGGAGAAATATACCTCGGGGGAGAGGGGCTGGCCAGGGGATACCTGTGCAGGCCGGATCTAACGGAGGAGCGATTTATCCCGGACCCCCACGCTCCGGGAGAACGTCTCTACCGCACCGGCGATATGGGCAGGCGCATGGAGGACGGCAGCGTGGAGTTTATCGGGCGCGGGGACGACCAGGTGAAGATCCGGGGCTTCCGCATCGAGCCCGGGGAGGTGGAGGCCTGCCTCGGGAAACACCCCCTGGTGGAGGAGGCGGTGGTGATGTGCCGGGGAAACTGCCTGGACAGGGAACTGGTGGCCTTTGCCGTCATGGGGGGGCCGGGGACCCGGGAGGAAAACATCTCCATCCTGCGCGCCTTTCTCAAGGCGGAACTCCCCCATTACATGGTGCCGGCGCGCTTTGTCATCAAGACGGCCCTTCCCGTCAACGTCAACGGCAAGATCGACCGGAAACGGCTCGAGGAGCGCATGAGGGGTGAGATTGCCCCCGGAACGGTCTTTGTGCCGCCCCGGACGGACGACGAGGTGGTGGTTGCGGCCATCTGGGGAGAGATCCTGGGCCTTCCAAGGGTGGGGCGTTCGGACAACTTCTTTGAGCTTGGGGGGCACTCACTGAAGGCCGGCCGGGTGATCGCCGGGGTCGTTAAGGAGCTCCGGGTGAACCTGCCCATCCGATCCCTGTTGGATAACCCCGAACTTTCGGCCTTTTGCGAGGCGGTATCCGGTCGGGAAAAGGGGTAATGCTTGGATGGAAATAAAACGGAATGGGACTTGCTTGAAATGGACGGGGATTGTATATGAATGGGAAAATTGAAAAAAAATGATCCTGCCGGAAACGGTGGAAGGGAGGGGTTCGTGACGCCGCTGGTGCCGTATCTTATCGCCTGTGTTATCGTGGGGTTTCTGGGAAAAGAGAAAAGGGTCGGATTCTGGGGTTTTTTCCTGCTGGCCGTTTTTTTTACCCCCGTTTTTGCCCTGGTCGTGCTGATCCTCGGGATGGCAAGGAAGCGGAATCGTGACAATGAGCGGAAGACCTGATCCGGGCAACGGCCGGCGGGGCGAACCGTGCCCGGCGGACGGTATTGCCCTGAACGGTTTGACCCGTGCCGGAGGAAGGGATGGACCCGGCAGGGCGCGGACGTGGAGACGGGAAGCCGGATTCCGGGGCGACGCCTTCGCGGCGAGCCCCCTGCCCACGGGGTCCGGGGTAATTCAGGCCCTGTATTCATTGAGAATCGCTTCACGGTTCCGGGATGTTTCGTTTGACAGACGGTCGGTTTGTCTGATATGAATTCTCCTTATTTACGCCGATGTACCCCAATGACGGTTTAATGAAAAATCCTGGAATTTGTTGATAGCGCAAGATCGGAAAAGACTGCTTCTGTTCACGGACACCTTTGCCGCGTGGATGGCCTTGACGGGCCCGTTGCCGCACGCTTGAGGAGTACTTGCCCTGGCCGAGATGAATGTTATCCGACGTTTCACCAATGAAGCCGACGGGCCGAGGAGGGAGAGCTTCGCGGTCGCCTTTCCGCTGCCCCGGTTCATCAAAACCTGCCCCGGGACGGTCAACAAGCTCACCGCCTCGATCCTCTTTATCATCGGTTACCTGAACCTCGCGGTGATCGCCGTCTCCACCCTTGCCGCCGTCAATATCGCCGTGGGAAATCTTTACAGCCATATTCACAACTACCGGAACCGCTTCACGGCGGTGCATTCCGATTTTCACCTGTTCGACGATTGGGCGGCCTGGGAGGAGTCGGGCTTCAGGAAGTATTACCACAAGAGCGTATCGCGGGAACTCAAGACCAGGGGAAAGGCGGTAATCGCAGTTTCCCGCGATGAACTGAATTTTGTCGCCGCCGATCGGATCATCCGGATGGATAACGGCAGGATCGAATCCCAAAGCTGATTGCCCCGGGGAAACCCGAGGTTTTCCGGGCGGGGCGAAAGAGAAAAGGAATGGCGAAAGCAGGGGACACATCTGAAACAACGGAGGTTTTCCGGAGACGGCTGGAGCGGTTTAAGTTCTGGGGAACCCTGCTGCTCCTGCTCATGCTCTTTGTCCTGGCCTACCTTTGGAACAACATCGTTATCTCCATCTACCCGGGGGAACGGGGGGTGCTCTGGGAACGCTTCGGCGGGACCGAGCTTGAAAGAACCTACAGGGAGGGCACCTTTCTCATCTTTCCCTGGAACAGGATGTACAAGTACGATATCCGTATCAAGGAGATCGAGGGAGAGGTGGCGCTCCTCTCCGTTGACGGCTTGATGATAAACGTCTGGTGGGCGGCAAGATACTATCCCGTAAAGATGAAATACATACCCGTTGACCCGGAAGCTCCGGGGACCGGGGCAACGGGGCCGGGCGACCCGCAATACAGGCTTACCCCCGAAGTGCTTGACCAGGGGGCGCTCCCCCGGCTCCATATGTTCGTGGGGCCGGATTATGAGAAAAAGCTTGTTCTCCCGGATGTCATATCGGGTTTGAGAAAAGTGTTCGGAAACTACACCCCGGAACAGATCTATGCGGCGGACGAAGCCCAGTTCCTCGACGAGATAAAGGATATAATCCAGGGGCAGTTGGAGGAAAACAGGATTGAATTCCATGATATCCTGATAAGAAAACTTATTCTTCCCGATACCCTTCAGAGGGCGATTCACAGCAAACTGACCCAGGAACAGATGATGATGGCCCACGATTTCGTGGTGGACAGGGAGAGGAAGGAGAAAGACCGGCGAAAAATAGAGGCGGAAGGTATTGAGGACTTTGAGAGAATTTCCAATATCTCCATACTGAAGTGGCGGGGGATCGACGCCACCATGGAACTGGCGAAGTCGCCCAACGCGAAGGTGGTCATCATCGGAAACGACGGGGACAGCCTGCCCGTTATCCTCAATACGGAGCCCGCTTCGGGGTTGCGGCTCGACCCCCTGCGCGAATCAATGCCCGGGACCGGGCAACCATCCGGTCCGGAAGTCACGCAGCCGACGGAAAGCGCGATGCCCGGGGCCTCCGCCGGCCGTAACCCGGGCTGAAATACGACAAGTTCAGGGGCCACGTAAAATCCAAGCCTGATTTTACCAGAGCAGCGTTATGTATAAAGAAAACGTGTTGAACGGATTGGATTGTATTCGAAAATTCACCTGCGGGCTTCATTACGGGCGCATCATTGTTGATGAACCGGTAAAAAGCCGGCGGTCGACTCTTTGATCAAAACCCGATGTGCTCGACGCAACCTGTCCGTATATCATGGTGCGCCCGAAAATCAGGTTCGGACTTCCAAGGAAGCATTGAGTCAACATGCTGAATTTATACGATCAGCCCCGAAGCTGGTGACGAACCGACCATGTCAAAAAATGACCGGGTTCCTTTCCGGATATATGGCCGTTTGTGGGCTGCACGCTTTTTACGAGTGCGTCGTTGTTGACGGCCCCAATACAAACGGCTGTTGAAAAATCACCCGCAACATCATGCGAATTGCATCGATTCAACCCGCATCACTCTGTTACCATTTGACTTATGATTTTTTTTAGAGGGGATCGTCGCCGGTTCATGGAACATGACGTTCGCGGAAACCGAGCTCACCACATGACGATCCCGCCGAAAATATGAAGTGCCGAGCGGCGTGGTTGTAAATGCCGATTCGGATTTCTTGCATACATATCGTTTCCCGTTTCATAGAATCGGATCATTCAGGGTATGAGGAACCATGCACTCTCACATTCAAAATGCCCCCCGGATGGGGAGCCCGAAGATCTTTGTGCCGGTCTTATGAGGCGGGACAATCTTTCGACCGCTCTTTCCGGCGGGATTGATGTGGTGGTGAGGAAAGGAGTAATATGGATTTTCATGCAGATCGGAACCCGTGGATCGTTCGGGTAAAACCCAATCCGGGGGCAAGCTGCCGCCTCTTCTGCTTTCCCTATGCCGGGGCGGGGGCTTCGGTTTACCGGAAATGGCAGGAGGGGCTGCCGGATCATGTGGAGGTGTGCGCCGTCCAGCCGCCCGGCAGGGAATCGCGCTTCGGCGAGACGGCGGCGGGCGATATGGACGGGTTGATCTCGGCCCTTGTGCCCGGGCTCTCCGGGGCCATGGACCGTCCCTTTTATTTTTTCGGCCACAGCATGGGGGCACTGACCGCATTTGAGTTGACCCACCGGCTCAGGGAGGAGGGGCGGCCCCTGCCGGAATACCTGTTTCTGTCGGGCCGCAGGGCCCCGGCGATACGGGATGAACGCCCCCTCCTCCACGATCTGCCCGACGAACGGTTCATGGAAGAGCTTACGCGCTTTAACGGTACGCCGGCGGCGGTGCTCGAAAACCGGGAACTCATGGAGATCATGCTGCCCATTCTGCGATCCGATTTTCGTATCATAGAAAACCACTCCCACCGGAAAAAGGCCCCCCTGGCTCTGCCCCTGATGGTCTTCGGAGGGCGTGACGATCCCAGGACACCCCCCGACACCTTGGGGCCGTGGGAGGAGGAGACCGTTTCCGATTTCCATCTGTTTGTCATGGAGGGGGACCATTTTTTCATCCACGACCGCAGGGAAGCGCTCCTCGAAAGGATCGCCGGGAAGATGGCGTCTCATCCCGGCGGAGCGCGTGTCCGGTCCGCGTCATATTATTAAGCCGGCAATTAAATACGCGAACCTGCCGGAATGCGACCTGTCCGGTTTTATTCATTTCCCGAATTTGGAAAGCTGCGGTTGCTGATTGCCGGGGTAATACCGATGCCCCTGTAAAAAGTCGGCATTCAAAAACCCGACCCCGGTCGGTTGTTGTTTTAAACTGAGTGTTCCGCACCATGATGTGGTTAAAAAATGACGTTGGACTTTTTACGAGTCCATCAATACTGAGGGGGACGTAAGTTACCCGACATTGGCGGGTAACGGAACTGTCTACAATGATGACGTTTTTTGACTCATGATCCCTTTGGTTGTGTCGAGTGGCTTTTGACCGCGTTGTTAATTTCCCGCCGGCGAGATCATTCGCTTTTATATCACAACTTTTTTGATTCCGGTTTGTCCGGAGCCGGGATTCGATTTCAGGGAGGCTTCAAAATGAGAAAATCGTTTTGGTTGACCGCGGCAATACTGTGTTCCCTTATGTTGACGGGCTGCTTCAAGCCCCCCGCTTTCGTGGAGGGCAGGGACAAGGAGGTGGTCGAGCTCGTTGAATCATACAACGAGCGCAACAAACTTATCCTGGAACAAGAGGAGGCAAGGAAGCAGGAGAGTATCAAGGTGCTGCGGGTGAAAGAGAAAAACGGGGAGCTGCTGGTTTCGGCGGATCTCGACAATGCCTTTGTGGGGGATGTGGTGAACCGCCTTCTCCAGATGACGGATAAACCCTTTACCCTGGATGCGGCGGCATTAAACGGCAGGATCTCGACCCGTTTCGAGGACCTGTTGCTGTTGAAGGCCCTGAATCGCATACTCGCCCCCTCGCTTTTGACCGCCGTGACGGAGGAGGGAAACCTGATGATCCGGAGCGAGTTGACCGATGAAAACATCAAATCCACGGATACCGTTTATGCGGAGGTCACGGTCAAGAACCTCGATACAGGCACCGTCGACGCCCTCCTGGACGGACTCTTTCCCCAGAATCCCCAGACGGGGGCACGGGGCGTGTATTTCGGAACGCTTCCCGAGACGAACACCGTTTATCTCAACGGAAAAAAGGTGGATGTGGCAAGAACCGCGAAACTGCTCATGAAGGCGGACTCGGAGGTGAAGCACATCATGATCGAGGTGGTCATCGTGGAGTTCGACTCGGTGGACCTGGAGAAGCTCGACGCCAATATCACCGACCTTTCCGACGGAAAGTACAGCGGCGTGAACCTCAACTTCGGCTCCTTCGCCACCCAGAACCTCACCTTTACAAGGACTTCCGGCGCCAACAACCCCACCCAGTTCACGGCCCTGATCGATATCCTCATCAGCAACGAGCAGGCACGCCTGATCTCACGTCCCTATATCGGGACCCTTTCCGGCAAACCGGCCACCATCAACATCGCCACGGACCGGTACGTCATTACGGAAACTGCGGAGAGCGGCGCCACCATAACGGCGCCGGTTCCCATCTCCTCGGGCATCATCATGAAGATCACCCCCACCCTTCTTCCGGACAACAGCATCCGGATGGAAACCTATGTGGAGGACTCACAGTTCACGGAATCGGCGTCCTCCGTTTCAGTGGAGGTGGAGAAGAACTCGGCCGAGAACGTGATGCAGGTGAAGAACAAGCAGACCATCATCATCGGCGGACTGATCCTGAACCGGCAAGCCTGGCAAAACTCGGGCTTTCCCTTTTTACGGAACCTGCCCCTGTTCAACCTCCTCTTTTCAAAGGATTCCACCGTGGAGGTCGCGCAGGAGGTGGCCATCTATGTGACGCCCCATATCATGGAAGACAGCCTCAATCCTCCACTGATCATGGAGGACGCCTTCAAGAAAAAGAACGACGAAACCTTCAAACACAGGTAAGCGGTTCGGGCGAAAAATCCAGCTTGCCCTGGTGCCCATGACTCCATGTTGCGGTCAAATTTCCGCAACACGCCTTTTTGCGGGAACGGCAACTCCCGAACATGCAATAACCGGTCGAATCTGTTATGGTGATGAAATCCCGTGGAGGCCCGCCCCCTGAACGGAGGGCCATGGAATAAACAAAATTCGTGGATCTCACCATGTTTACCTGTATCGACAATAATGATTCGGTTTTTGAAACCCATGCACTCGACGGGACACCGACGGGGGGCCCCGGTGCCGACGCATATGCCCCATGGGAGTGGTACCCGGACCGGAACGCGTTTCACATCGGTTCCCGTTTTTACGGGATGCTGGGGTATGATTTGGAAGAGGGCGGCTGCCCCCCGGGCCTTGAAAGCCATCTGCTCCCCGAAGACCTCGCCGCCCTTGGGGCCGCTCTTTCGAACGTGGGGAAAAAGGGCCGGGGCGGGTTGCACCTGATCTTCAGGGCCTCCGGCGGGGACGGCGGCACGCGCTGGATCTCATGCCGGGGAAGGTTCGTGGAAGCACCCGAGAACGGCGGCCGAACTAGGATTTCGGGCGTCTTTATCGATGTTACCGAGGACCGGAAAAGGGGCGATACCACTGGAAAGAGTTATCGCATGCTGGCAAGGCTGGTGGACAACCTGCCGGGCATGGCCTATCGCAGCGTTCCCTCGGAAAGCGGGTGGCGGATCGTGTTCGTCAGCGAGGGGGTGAAGACCCTCCTCGGGTACGATCCGGATTATTTCCTTGCAAACGTGGACCATATCTACAAGGACCTGGTGTTCGGCGAGGATCACCCGAGGATATGGAACGAGACCCACCGGGCCATCGAGGAGAACCGTCCCCAGCAGATGTATTACCGCATGAAAACCGCCGCCGGAGCCCATAAGTGGGTCTGGGAGCAGGGACTTGTGATCTTCTCCGATGCGGGCAAGCCCGTTGCCATGGAGGGCTTCATCGCGGACGTCACCCGGCAGAAGGAGCTGGAGATAAAGCTCTTCAAGGAGAATTTCCGCCTCAAATCCTCCCTCAAGGACCGTTACCACCTGGGAAACATCATCGGCAAGAGCCCTCCCATGCAGGCCCTTTACGAGCGCATCGAAAAGGCCGCCGCGAGCGATGCCAACGTGATGATCTACGGAGAGTCCGGCACGGGAAAGGAGCTGGTGGCCCGGATGATCCACGACCTCTCCCCCAGGAGCGAAAAGCCCTTTGTCACGGTCAACTGCGGCGCCGTCCCCGAAAACCTACTGGAGAGCGAGTTCTTCGGATACAGGAAGGGGGCTTTCACGGGGGCCTATGCCGATAAAAAGGGGTATCTTGCTGCGGCCGAGGGGGGCTCCCTGTTCCTGGATGAACTGGGGGATATCTCCTTGAACTTCCAGGTAAAGCTCCTTCGCATCATCGAGGGGCACGGATACGTTCCCCTGGGGGAAACCGAGGCGGTCACCCCGGATATCCGCATTATCGCCGCGACAAACCGCAACCTGGTTGAGATGATCGGAAGAAAGGAGATGCGGGAGGATTTCTTCTTCAGGGTCCATATCATCCCCATTACCCTGCCCCCCCTGAGGGAGAGAAGGGAGGATATTCCCCTTCTTATCGACCACTTCCTGACAAAGCTCACCCCCTCCGGCGAACACAAGCTTCCCGCCGACGAGTTGAGCATCGCCCTCAAGGGATACGACTGGCCCGGCAATGTCAGGGAACTCCAGAACACCGTACACCGCTACATCACCCTGGGACATATCGAGCTTGCCGACGGCACCGCGCCCCATGCACGGGAGGGAGCGACGGACGCCCTTTCCGCCCGCCCCCTCGGGGAGGGGGGCCTGCGAAAGGCAATGGAGGGGTATGAAAAGGAGCTGATCACGGCGACCCTGGAGAAAAACCGCTGGAATCGGGACCGCACGGCGAAAATGCTCGGAATCGGAAACAGGACCCTGTACCGGAAAATCAGGCTGTACAATATCGGGAAAAATCAGGCCTGAGGAAGATTGTCGCCGCACACCCGTGGATGGGCGGACTTTTTTTCGTGTTCGGCTCGACACTGTCTTCGATTATGGTCTCATAAACTCGGTGTGCTGAATCAATAAATCCTTGGAGATCGGTCGGCAATTTTTGTGCTGCGCAATATCCATGCATGGTGTCTCAATTTCAAGTGCTGTTTTATATTGAGCCGTCATATTCGCTTTGAAATCTGTCGTGAATTAAATGGCCGAAAATCGGCCATATTTGGCAATGATGTAAAAGTATTATTATTCAGACGGTTACCAAACTTCACGTTGAAATCGGCCAAAAACGGCAAGCGATGCTTCCCTCCGGCTCCCGTGACGGATTTAAAAATTCTTTCTTATCGGATGGTTATGTGGCTGCCACCCATGGCACGGCTCTTGAATAGCTTGTAATCCAGATCATGTTACGCGAAAATGGTATTATGCGGGGATACCGAATCGGCTGATCAAGCCGCAGCGGGTATTCCTTCAACAGCAGTCGATCGTGGACCTCATCTCCCATTGCAGGGGATCAACTTCCAACGGACGGTATTCGAACCTGCATGGGGTGTATATGACGGATACGTTAAAGCGGAGGACTGATGGACACGAAACTCACTTCCCTCGAAGTTATCGGCATGGCCGTTCGCAGCGAAGAGGATGCGGCGAAATTCTACGGCCATATTGCAAGGATGATCGACAACGAGACGGTCAAGACCAAGTATCTGCACCTCGCGAAGGAGGAGTCCACACATCGCAGGCTCCTGGTGGACCTCTATAAGCAGCTCGCGTCCGCATCCGGCAAACCCCCCAAAATACCCGGCTCCCCCGAAACCGCCGAAGGCGCTGAAATCCCCGAGGAGATCGCGGGTTCCCTTGAAGACCTTCTCAGGCTCGCCATCCAGCGGGAAAAGGAAGCCCAGGCGTTTTATCGCAAGGCGGCGGAATCGGCCACCGATCTTTCCGGAAAGCGCATTCTCGAATACCTGGTTCGCGTGGAAAAGGGGCATGAGGACATGCTCGAAGCCGAGCTGGACGCCTATCTCATGGACAAATCCTGGTACACCGGAGCGGATGAGCCGGGTTTGATTCATACTGGACCGTAACGGTTGTTCCATTTCCCCCCGGTCTGGGGAGACCCATTTCCCGGCGATTAAGGAGTGCGGCTTTTGGGGCATGGAGTGGCTGTAAATGCAGACAAATCGCATCTTGGCGGGTTCTTGTATTAAGTCGCCGGTTTAATAAATCGGGAAAAGCAGCAGCGCAGCACTGCGGGGACTGCGTTTCCAGCCTTTTCCGCCTGTCCGGTATTGACAACCGAATCTCCGGGAGGGGCACCGGGTCGACTGACGGAGGCCGGAGTAACGTTGCGACACCTCCTTAATCAGGCACGCAATAACGGGCGATAACACAACAACGGGCAATAAATAGAAACACCCGGTGCATGAAAAATGCCCCGGAGACCCATACACCCACGGGAGGATGTTTATGCAAGAGATTCGATTCCACGGCCGGGGCGGACAGGGAGCGGTCATCGGCTCCGAGGTGCTTGCCAAGGCCTTTTTCCTGGAAGGGCAATTCGTGCAGGCTTTCCCTGCGTTCGGCGTGGAAAGGCGGGGGGCTCCTGTCACCGCTTTCTGCCGCATCGACGACAAGCATATCAACCTCAGAAACCAGATCTACGAGCCGGATCATGTGGTGGTCCTGGATGCCTCCATGCTGGAGACGGTGAACGTGATCGACGGCTTGAAAAAGGGGGGCTCGATCCTGATCAATGCGCCCGGCCGGCCCGAGGATTACAGGGCGCGTTTCGGGGACGATTTTTCCATCCATGTGGTGGATGCGGCGGCCATCGCGGCGTCCCACAGGCTGGGCTCCACCTCGAACCCCATCGTGAACACGGCGATCCTTGGGGCATTTTCCAGGGCAACGGGGCTGGTTGGGATCAAGGCGGTGGAGGAGGCCATCGGTCTCTACGTGCCGGTGAAAAAGGAGAAGAACATCCTGGCGGCCCGGGGCGCGTACGACCGGGTCAGGGGGGGATAGGCCCTTTTGTCCCCTGCCCTTCCTTACTGTTTGAAACGCACTCAAGAAAAGGGATTAGGCACCATGACCAAGCTGAGAGAAAGAGGTCCCGAAAAGATCCACATCCTCAAGACCTGGCACGACATCACGCCCAGGCAGTCCTCCCTGGGAAACATGCTCCACAACAAGACCGGAAGCTGGCGGTTTATCAAGCCCGTTTACGAGGACAAGACCCCGGCCTGTTCCAATGCCTGCCCCGTGGGCAACGATATCGAGGGCTGGATCAAGCTCCTTGGAAAGGAGGAGTACGAACAGGCCTACTGGCATCTCAAACAGGAGGAACCTTTTCCGGCCGTCCTGGGCCGGGTCTGCTTCTCCTTCTGCGAAACCGCCTGCAATCGCAGCGGCCTCGACGGTCCCGTTGGCATCAGGGAGCTGGAACGCTTTACCGGGGACAAGGTTTCCCCCACAGAGCCCCATCCCCGGCTTCCCGAATACAACGGAAAGACCCTGGCGGTGGTGGGCTCCGGTCCCGCCGGAATGGCCGCCGCCTATTTTTCGCGACTCCTGGGTTTCAAGGTGACGATCTTCGAGGCGGAAGAGAGGTTCGGCGGCATCCTCTCCCTGGGAATTCCCGCATACCGCCTGCCCCGGGAGGTGGTGGCCGAGGAGTTCAAGGGGCTTTCGAAGATGGGGATCGTGCTCAAGGGGAACACGGAGATCGGAAAGGATCTCACCGCAGGGGAGCTGGCCGAAAAATTCGATTATATCTTCTGGGCCACCGGCGCCCACGAGAGCATGGCCGTGGGGATCGAGGAGGAGGCGGATTGTCCCGGCGTGATGAGCGGCCTCTCCTTTCTAAAACGGACGGCCCTGGGGGAAAGGGTTGATCTGGGCCGAAGGGTGGTGGTCGTGGGGGGCGGCAACACGGCCCTCGACGCGGCCAGGACCGCCGTTCGCATGGGGGCCGAGGTCACGGTGGTCTACCGGCGCACCGAGGCGGAGATGCCCGCCCACGCGGACGAGGTGCGGGAGGCCCGCGAGGAGGGAGTGCGGTTCGAGTTTCTCCTTGCCCCGGATATGATCGCGAAAACAGGGGCCGGCGATCTTGAATCGGTGCTCTGCAACAGGATGGAGCTGGGGCCTCCGGATGAGAGCGGCAGGCGAAGGCCCGTGCCCTCGGACGAGGAGCCCGTGGAGATGGCGGTGGATACCCTGATCACGGCCATCGGCGAGCGGCCCGGATTCGATTCCCTCAAGGGTGTTGTGATCCTCGAGGGAGATACCCTTGCGGTGGGCGAGGACCTGTCGGTCGGGGCTGAAGGAAAGGCCGAGGCCGTGATCCTTGCCGGTGGCGATATGGTGGACGGGATTCCCAACACCGTGGTCCATGCAATGGCATCCGGGAAAAAGGCGGCGATCGTTATTGATTGCAAAAGAAGGGAAAGGGACCTTGCTGAAGAGCTGTCGAAAATCGGGGTGGGAAACCGCTCGGCCCTGAGCTTTTCCCGCTACATGGGCTGGGCTCCCGTGAACGACGTTCGAGCGAATCACGGCGAGGTGGTGGAGCATGACCGGATCGTATACGACTACTTCGAACCCCTCTGGGGTGCCGAAAAGGCGGTGATCCCCGGGGAAAACAGGAGGGAGAGCTTTGCCCCCCACCATCCCACCCTGAGCGAGGAGGAGGCAAAACGGGAGATTTCCCGCTGCCTTCACTGCGGAAGGTGCACGGAATGCGGCAACTGCCTGATCTTCTGCCCGGACCTTTCGGTGATTCCCAGGCCCGGCGAGGCGTTCGGCTACGATTACGATTATGACTACTGCAAGGGCTGCGGCATCTGCGCCGCCGAATGTCCCCGGGGCGCCATCACCATGACGGGCGAGGACACCCCTGTTGACGACGATAAAGGGTAAGCCGTGAAACCGGCAAGGAGGTATCTGTGAGAACGGCAATGAAAGGAAACCACGCAGTATCCCACGGGGTGAAGCTCAGCCGCGTGGAGGTGATCTCGGCCTACCCCATCACCCCCCAGACCACCATCGTGGAGGAGCTCTCGGAAATGTGCGCGAGCGGTGATCTGGATGCGCGCTTTATCAAGGTGGAGAGCGAGCACTCCGCCATGGCGGCGCTGATCGGGGCGGCTACTGCGGGTGTGCGCACATTCACGGCCACCAGCGGCAACGGCCTGCTTTACATGCACGAGGTGCTCCACTGGACCGCGGGCGCCAGGCTTCCCATCGTCATGGCCAACGTGAACCGGGCCGTGGGCGGGGTCTGGAACATCTGGGCGGATCAGACCGATTCCCTCTCCCAGCGGGACACGGGCTGGCTCCAGATCTACTGCGAGTCCAACCAGGAGGTGCTGGACAGCGTGATCATGGCCTATAAGCTGGCCGAGGCGGTCTCACTGCCCGTGATGATCGCCTACGACGCGTTTTTCCTCAGCCATACAACCGAGGTGGTGGATATTCCCGATACCGAGGTGGTGGACCGCTTTCTTCCGCCCCATAAGGCCGACGCATTCGTGAACTTCGAGGAACCCCGCATGTTCGGAGGGCTAATGGGGCCGGATACGTTCTATGAGCAGCGATATGCCATGGAGCAGGCGGCAAAGGAGGCCCTTACCGTGTATGCATCGGTATGCGAGGAGTTTGAAGAGATCGTCGGGCGAAAATACGATCTGATGGAGGGTTACCGGACCGAGGATGCGGAGGTGATCGTGGTGACCGTGGGCACCATTACATCCGTTGCTCGCCTGACCGTTGATCGACTGCGGAAAAAGGGGATTGCTGCGGGACTGCTGAAGCTGCGAATGTTCCGACCCCTTCCGGCGGAACGTCTGAGAGAGGAACTGGGGAATGCGAAAAAAGTTCTGACCATCGACCGCAACCTCTCGGTGGGCATGGGTGGAATCTTCGCAAGCGAGGTTCGCTCGGCCCTCTACTCCCTGACCGAACGGCCCCTGTTCTATCCGGTGATCGCGGGGCTTGGGGGGCGGGACGTGACCCCGGACGATGTGGAGGGGATCATCAATCATGTGCTGGAAAGTGACGTTCCCGATGCGGAGCCCCTGTACTGGGGGTTGAAACAGTAGAGGTGTAATATGCGGAAGAATTATGATCCTCTCTTCGAAAAGCCCGAAACAGCAGAGGTGTGATATGCAGAAAAATTATGATCTCCCCCTTGATAAGATGGTGGACCAGGAGATGGTCAACCCCGGATGGACCGCCTGCCAGGGATGCGGCGCCGCCCTTTCCATGAAGATCGCCCTCAATGCCCTCGGGCCCCGCACGGTCATGGTGATACCGGCCTGCTGCGCCTGTGTGTTTATCGGGGGATATCCCTATTCGAGCCTCAAGGTGCCCGTGATCCACTGTCCCTTTGCGAGCGCAGGAGTGGTTGCCTCGGGCGCCGCCGCAGCCCTTGACGTGCGGCGCGAACGCGATACTGCGGTTGTGGTATGGGCCGGTGACGGGGGCACCTTCGATATCGGCATGCAGTCCATGTCCGGCGCGGCCGAAAGGAACGAGAACATCCTCTATGTCTGCTACGACAACGAGGCCTATATGAACACCGGCATCCAGCGCTCCAGCGCCACTCCCCTTGGGGCCTGGACCACCACCACCCCCGCCGAATCCGTGAAGGAAGAGCGCAAGAAGGATATCGAAAAGATCATGCTCTCCCACCATGTCTCCTATATGGCGACGGCCTCGGCCGCCTACCCGGACGATATGTACCGGAAGTTCCAGACGGCCAGAAACATAACGGGGTTCAAGTTTATCCACCTTCTGGCATCCTGCCCGCCCGGCTGGCGGATCGATTCGGCAAGGTCCGTTCAGGTGATGCGCCTTGCCACCCAGACCAATGTCTTTCCTCTCTACGAGGTAAGGAAATGGCGCTACAACAGCGAGACCCGCAGCTTCGAGGAGAACTGGGACTATACCCTTAACGTCCGGCCTCCGATCCGAAGGCCGGTGGGGGATTACCTCAACGCCCAGGGACGTTTCAAGCAGATGACCGAGGATATGGTCGAGGACCTTCAGGTTCGAGTGGACCGCAAGTGGAACATGCTTCTTGAAAAGTCGGCACAGGGCTGATAGCTGGTTTTAATAACTTCCCTAACCCAGACCGGAGGTAACTAAATGAGAAGAAACGAGATCACCTTTTTCCTGAAAAACGTGCCCGGTGAGATGGGCAAGCTGACCACCCTCCTGAAAGAGGGGGAAATCAATATCGAATCCATCGCGGTTCAGGATGCCTCGGCCTATGTTCAGGCCCTTTTCAATGCAAGGGGAAAGTCCCTCAAAAGGATCGCCTCAACCGCCAGCTACGTTTCCATGCAAAAGGATTCCTACGAGTTTGCACTGATACGCCTGCTGGTGGATCAGACCGACAAGGCCGCCGAACTCCTTGCCAAAAACGACTATATCTTCGAGCTGACCCCGGTGATTGCCGTTCATCTTGAAAACAAGGTGGGGATTCTGGCGGAAGTCACCACGAAGCTGGGGGACAACAATATCAACATCAACTATATTTACGGCTCGGCGGCGGCTTCGGATGACAAATGTCTGCTCGTTTTCAATCCCGAGGATATCGAGCTTGCGGAAAGAACGTTCGAATCCTTGAAGGAGTGATTTTCATGATGGGCCATGTCCTGTTTGGGCGTTGCCGCTATCCTCCTTTACGAATGGATGACTGCTTGAGGCCCGGGGAAAACCCGGAGCTCGGACCTGAGTCCCGGCATAATTTGTGGTAGTAAAAGCAGATCGTTTAGCTTGAATTGCCTGTTTACTATACATCTGGCAATTATGCCCCGTGATTAAGTGGTGAATTTGGTTGCGGCGCTGTCGGCCGGTATTTGTTGTGAGTGTAAATCGTTGCTTCAATTTGCCGGGTGAAGTTGGCGAAGGGCTGCGAATGCCGGGTGTGGTTAAGGAAGCCGCAGAAGAACAGGAATCTGAAAAAGCCGGTTCAGGAGTAGATCGAAACCGTCAAACGCTGTTGTGTGGCATATGAGCGTTTCGTCATGGTGGGTGCTGTTGCCCTCGGTTTGTTGCAATTGATCGCGTTGAAATACGAAAGTTCTGTCTGGGGGCGGTTTGAAAGTTTCTTGAGAACCGGATCCCGAGAATTGCCATCGGAGCGGACCGCTGAATCGGTAAGCGGGATTTTACTTGTCGGGGTTTACTCACCCTCGCTCCCGGCGCGATAATGCGGGCTCTGTCGTTTAACTTCGCAAATCACCGGCAGCTTATGCTGCTATAGTGAATTTGTTGAGTCGAGGCCCGGGGCCCTTTCGGTTGATTTGCACTTGTAATCCGTCGGGTATGGTGAAGGTTCTGAAAACCCTGTGAGGTTGCGAAACCGGCAGGGAGAGTCGGGGGTACTTGGGGGCCTTCTTTTCTCTTGCAAATCCGCCTCCTGGTTCGTGGAGCGGCCGGACGATTCCCGTTGAGTTGAAGATCCCGGGCAGTTCAGGAACATTATTGCCGTGCGGAAAGGGCACGGTCATATTCTGGGCGTTGGAGCCCAAATGATAGTGATTCTTGTTTTATTTTCTTCGTCCGATGTGAAAAGATGAATATCGGCGCCATGCATTTCGGCAGCCAGGCGGGCTGAATATGTACCGATCCCCGTTCCACTGGGGTTGTCCGCAGTTACGAACTTGTCAAAAAAACAGCTCCGGATGGAAGGGTTTACCGCACCTTTGTTTTCAATGCCGATGCGCAGTTCTCTGGCTTCATGAATCGTTATTTTTATAATTTCCTCCCTTGGAGATGCTTCCAATGCATTATTCACCAGGTTGCTCATCATAGAGTAAAAGAGCGGTTCATCACATACAAGTTCGAACCGATCTCCCTGTTTTCGGGGATTTCCGTTAATTTCTATCAACGGTTTTAGGTCCTTGGATCGGATCAGATCCTTTCTTTCGATCAGAACCTGATCCATTAAAGGAATCAGATCCGTTTTTTTCGCATCCAGCCTGAAAGATCCGTCTTCCATTTTGTAAAGATCAAGACTGCGGTTCATCATATTCAATATGCTGCGACAGGCTTTCAATTGTAAATCTACCATCTTCTCAAGCTCTTTTTTTTCAAGGGGCGGGGCGGAAGCGATTATTTCCGAGGCTCCCATGATGACTTGAACCGGGTTTCTGAGATCGTGGCGGGTGATATGCTCCACCTGTTCCCGAAGCCGGATGTTTTCCCTTAAGATCTCGTTCTGTCGTTCAAGCTCCTGTCTGGCCTTTAACAGTTCAAAATGGGTATTTATCCTGGCGCGGATTACCGAGCTGCTGAACGGCTTGGTAATGTAGTCCACGGCACCCAGTTTTAACCCGTAGGTTTCGTCAACCGATTCGGAGAGCGCTGTGACAAACAGTATCGTAATATCCTGTGTCGCCCGGTTTTCCTTTATCCTGCGGCAGATCTCGTATCCGTTCATTCCCGGCATCATAATATCCAGCAGAACGACATCCGGACGGTTTTCGTTGAGGATTTCCAGAGCCGATTCGCCGTCCATGGCGACGGATACATCGTAGATATCCCCCAGGCACTCGACCAGGACGTCGAGATTCACCTGGTCGTCGTCGACCGCCAGTATGGAATGACTTTGCGTCATGATCATTCCTCCGTGTTTTTTGCGTCATGTTGTCTACAGGTTCATGGAAAACCGCAATTTTTACTCCAGAGCGGCCTTTTCCGCATCGGAATCCGCGAGTTTATGGGCGATCCGTTTGAAACGGTCAGAAACATTGACGAAGGCATCCACCATGTCCGAATCAAAATGGCTCCCCTTGCCCTCCCGGATGATGGATACGGCCTTTTCGTGGCTGAACGGGGGCTTGTAAACCCTTTTTGTGACCAAAGCATCATATACGTCTGCCAGGGCCATGAGTCGTCCGGCTACCGGAATATCGTTTCCCGACAAGCCTTCGGGGTATCCGGAACCGTCCCATTTTTCATGATGGGTGTAGGCGATTTCTCCAGCGTACTTTAAAAAGGAATTCCTGCCCAGTTCATTTTCGGCGTCGCGCAGGGCGTTTCTTCCGTATACGGTATGAAGCTTCATCTCTTCAAATTCATCATCCGTAAGTTTTCCGGGCTTGAGCAGAATCCGGTCCTTGACCCCGACCTTGCCGATATCGTGCAGGGGGGCGGATTTATAGATCAGGTCAATGATCTCTTCATCCAGAACCGTGTCGTAGGGCGGGCTTTTTATAAGTTCCCGGGCAAGTTCCCTGATATAGTTTTGGGTTCTCTGGATGTGCCCGCCGGTTTCAGGATCTCTTGTCTCGGCAAGGCTCGCCAGGCAGCACATGGTCACATTTTGAGTCAGCTCAAGCTCCCGGGTCCGTTCCGTCACCAGCTCCTCCAGACGGTCCCGATGTTTTTTCAGCTCAAGGTGGTTGTTTACCCTGGCTTTAATCAGGTCCGGGGAAAAGGGTTTGGTCACGTAATCCACGGCGCCCAGCAACAGCCCCTTGGTCTCGTTTTGCTCCTGGTTGACGGCGGTCAGAAAAACCACCGGTATATCCCGTGTGCCGGGGTCCGATTTCAGTCGGCGGCAGACTTCATACCCATCCATTCCCGGCATCATAATGTCCAGCAGAATCAGATCCGGGTTTTCTTCGGCCACGTTTTCAAGGGCCGACTCTCCGTCCAGGGCAACCCGGAGTTCGTATTGGTCGCCCAGAGTTTCAACCAGGATATCGATGTTGGCCTCTGTATCGTCCACAGCCAGGACGATGCAGTTGGAGTAGTCCGTCATGATTTTATCCTTTCATCTCTTTTATAAGGGATTCAATCAACGGCAGTGCTTCCTTGAATTTATAGTTCTTGATCAGATCGCGCAGATTTCGCATCAGGGGTATGTGTTCTTCCGGCAGTGTCAGTCTGTTCAGCTCCGCCATGGCCTCCTTGCCGGGTTTGGGCGCCCGCTTGACTGCGGCTTTGTGAAGCTTATCCAGCAGGACACACACCTTTTGGGGGGCCACGGGGCCCTCGGCTGCGGCCCCATTCTCCGCTTTGACCTGATCCAGCACCCTCGTTTCGTCCAGTCCGTCCAGTACCTCTGAAAGTATCGGCCACAGCTTTTCAAGACAGCGGGGAATGTCCCGGTGATCCTTATCCCGCAAGGCCTTTTCAAGATCCGATGCTGCCGCCGAAAGCAACCGGGCCCCGACATTGCCGGCAACTCCTTTCAGGGTATGGGCCGATCTGAGAGCCGTTTCGCGGTCTCCTTCTTCCAGAAGCTTTTCAAGGGTTACTTTAAACGGTTTGAACTGTTGATAAAAGCGGTCCAGAATCTGGAGGTAAACCTTTTTGTTGCCGCCGATCCTGGAGAGTGCGGGGTTTATGTCGATACCGGGCAGATCGGGGAGGCGGATCGTTTCACGGGGGGGCGTTTCCTTCGAGTTTTCCTGTCTCCGACAGCCTTCGGGCAGGGGCCTTTCGCCCGGGCGGATCAATTGAAGCAGTGCATTGAAGACTTCCGACGGTTCCACGGGTTTGGTGAGATATCCGTTCATGCCGGCGTTCAGGACTTTTTCCCGGACCCCGGTCATGGCATCTGCGGTCATGGCAAGGATGGGCACGCGCCGGGTCCTGTTTTTCTTTTCCCAGGCCCGGATCTTCCGGGTGGCTTCAATCCCGTCCATGACCGGCATCTGGAGGTCCATCAGGATAATGTCGACCCGGGGACGCGGAGGCGTACCCGTGATGTAATCCACGGCGACCTCTCCGTTCCCGGCAATGTCCACTGCAAAGCCTTCTTCCGACAGCATTTCTTCCGCCACCTGCTGGTTGATTTGGTTATCCTCCACCAGAAGGATTTTAGCCCCCCGTATGCGGTCGAATCCCTGGGGCAGGGCTTCGATATTCCGGGACTTGGCGGTGTTTTCTCCGGTGTCGCGGCCCTGGCCGAAAGCCTCGAGTACGGCGTCATAGACCATGGATTCGGTCAGGGGTTTGAGCAGGAAGCCGCTGAGGTTCATGTCCTGAGTCTGCTTCAGAACATCTTCCCGGCCGTAAGCCGTTATCATGATGATCCTGGGGGGGACGACAAGATCATTGAGGGCCAGGATGTGTCTCGAGGTTTCCAGACCGTCCATGCCCGGCATCTGCCAGTCCATGAAAATGAGGTCGAAGGGGTTGTCCCCCTGTTCTCTGCGGTCCGTGATCTTGTCCAGCGCATCCAGGCCCGACGAGGCGGTTTCGATACGGGAGGAGAGGGTTTTCAGGTAATATCCGAGCACTGACCTGGAGGTCTCATTATCGTCGACGATCAGGATCTCCATATTACGAAGGTATTCGGGGACGATCTCTTTTCGATGTCGGTTTTTTTTGATTTTTTCATCCTGTTTTTTCAGCCGGATCGTGGAATAAAAAGTGCTGCCCCGGCCCATTTCGCTTTCAACCCCGATCTCTCCGCCCATCATTTCCGACAACTGCTTGCAGATGGTCAACCCCAGTCCGGTGCCGCCGTACTGACGGGTTGTGGAGGTGTCGGCCTGGTGAAACGAGCGGAACAGTTTATCCATCTGTTCCCGGCTCAGGCCGATGCCGGTGTCTTTTACGGAAAATTTAATTACCGCAGCTTCGGATTTTTCTTCGGCAAGATCGATTTTGACGACAATTTCACCTTTCTCCGTGAACTTCAAGGCATTATTGGTGAGATTCAGGAGAATTTGCCCCAGTCTCAAGGGGTCTCCGACCAGTGCAACGGGAACTTCCTGATCCAGGAAGAACAGAAGTTCAATCCCTTTTTCCTGGGCTTTCATGCCGACGAGGTCGGACAGGTTGGAGAGGACTTCGTTTAGGTTGAAGGGAATGGATTCAATATCCAGTTTGCCGGCCTCGATCTTGGAAAAATCGAGAATATCGTTGATGATGCCCAACAGGTTCTGGGCCGAGATTTTAATCTTCCGGGTATAATCCGCCTGCCGGTCGTTGAGTTCGGTTTTCATCAGCAGGTGGTTCATTCCGATGATGGCGTTCATGGGAGTCCGGATTTCATGGCTCATATTGGCCAGAAAATCACTCTTGGCCCGGGTGGCCGATTCCGCCTCCTGCTTGGCCTCGTCCAGGTCGTCCATGATGTTGAGCATCGCCCTGCGGGCCTTGGCCAACTCTTTGACCTGCTCCTTGAGTTCTGCAGCGGTCTTTTCGCTGTTTTCCTTGGCCGTCCGGGTCTCTTCTGCCAACAGTTCAAGCATGCTGTTTTTTTTTGTCAGGTCTGCCAGCAGTTCTTGCCTGGAAAGCGTTGAAAGGGCCTTTCCGGCAGCGTCGACGGAGGCCTCATCCGGGTAGTGGCTCGGGTCGGGATAGTATTTGATTCCGTAAAATGAAAAGGGAGAAACCGGACTTTCGTCCGTTTTCAGGGCGTCGAAAAAACGGGCCGCGTATGAGGGTACCGGTATGGATACTCCGGATGAAATGAAGAGCCCCAGGCCGTTGCCCGTCATATCGTTGATCAGGGAGACGGAGATATGGACGTCCGCGTCCCGGGGCACGAGTGGACGAAGAAGCTCGGTGCACACGGTCGCTATCCTTGACGTGTGGAAGTCGTCGAATCCGAGGCATCCGGCGGCCCGGTGCAGTTTGCGGCCGACCGATCCAAGGTTTTCGGGCGTGACGTGTAATCTGTCGAGGGGCATCATATGCCGTACCTCAGTGCAATGCAGGATACATCGTCATTGTTTTTTCCGAGCTTGTTCATAATCTCCCTGCAGATATCCCGGGCGTTTCCCTCAAGAATGCCGGGGTCGCATGCCGGATCGAAGTGCTCTTTCACCCCGTCGGAACTCATGACAAATATATCGCCCGGGCTCAGGCTTGTTTGCTGCTGTCTCGGGGAGCCCGCGATATAGCCGACGACACCGTTCCGGTTGACCAGTCTCCGGTACCGCGGCCCGAAGATTCTCATGCAGATGTTTCCGATGCCCGCGTAACTCAGGACACCTGAATTCAGGTCCAGACGGCAGACCCCGGCTGCGACCCCCCGGGTTCCGGCAAGAAAGAGATGCAAACCGTTGAGGATCCGGATCAGATCGCGGTCATACCGGGTCGACAAGAACGCTTCGGCCTGAATCGCCGTTTCATGGGCACCCTTTCCGTGGCCGAGGGCGTCGATCAGCGCCATAAAGCAGTAACCGTCGTACACCCGGATCAGGCCCGTATCTCCGCAATCATCGACCCCGCCCGTTATCGACCGTTTTTCCATGTGGCAATCCATTCTCAACATGATTCCCGGACCCATTTCCTTGCCGTAACCCGGGTGCCTTGTCCCGGCCGGGAGCGGATCTCAAATTCATCCATTATTCTTTTTACACTGGGCAGTCCCAGCCCCAGTCCCTTGCCGGTGCTGTAATGCTCGGTCAGGGCTTGGCCGATGTCTTCGATCCCCGGGCCGCGATCCCGTGCGGTAACCACAAATACCCTTTTATCCATGTATGTTATATCCTCCATGACAACGGTTCCCCCATGGGCATACCGGATGATATTGGTGGACAACTCGGACACCGCGGAGGCGATCAGGTACTGTTTTGTTCTGTCAAAGCCCATCCGGGCGAGCATCCGGGTTGCGCCCATGACAACATGGGCGTTGTCGGACGGTTCGTTTATGTTATAGACCAGACGTTCCGTTACGGTTGCCATCCGCGCTCCGTCCCGCTTTGTTCCGTAATAACTCAAAGGCATCTTCGGTGGTCGAGGCAAACAGCATCTCCCCGAATTCGGTATCCAGGTCCACCAGGGACGAGGCGACTCCCGGTCTGATTCCGACGATAACCGTGGTGGAGCCCATCATGGATATGGCCCTGCCGATTCTTTGCAGAATTGAAAAATCATGGGAATCCATGATGGTTACCGGGGATACGTTGACGATCACCCCCCTTGGGCGCGCCGTGCCGACCCGTTCGGTGATTTCACGGCCGAGACGTTCCAGGGCTCCGGAAGAAATCCCGCTGGCGACGGGAACAATCAGACAGCCGCCAACCGTATCCATGCCCGTTTTCCGTACGGGTTCAACGTTTTTCACTTGGAGCTTTCCTCCCCGGGCTATGTCCGATCCTTTGTGGAAACGGTCAGATTGATCATTGAAAAGGCATCCGCCAGTGCGTCCTGGAGTGTGGAATTCGTCGAGATCTCCCCCAGCTCGATACCGAGTTCCACCAGGGTCTGGGCCACTGCCGGGGAAATGCCGGAAATGATGCACCGGCATCCCATCAGCTTTGTGGCCTTGGCGATTTTGATCAAGTGGTTTGCCACGGCCGTGTCCACCGCGGCGACGCCCTGAATGTCGAGTATGATGACCTTTGCCGTCGTTATCATGACTTTTTCGAGCATGGTGCTCATCATTTGCTGGGCACGCAGGGAATCGACCACCCCCACAACCGGGAGCACAAGAATTTTGTCCCACAGCTGGATGGCCGGTGTCGAGATCTCCATGATGGTGCGACTTTGTTCTCTGAGGCGTTTCTCATGTGCTACTTTTTCCGTGATATCCAGGAAGTATTCTACTCCTCCCACGATTTCACCGCCTTGATTCCGAAGTGCCGAGGCCGTGTATTCGATGGGCACGGATCTGCCGTTGACGGTGAGTTCATTCCTGACCGTGGCGGAGGGCTCACCCTCGAGAATTTTCCGCATCCGGCATTCGGACGTTCCGCAGTGAGCGGAATTGAAAATTTCACGGCAGGGGAGATTTCGCACTTCCTCCCAGGATTGTCCCAGCAGTTTCAGAGCGGATCGGTTGAGAAATATGAGCTCCATCTGCCGGTTCACCGACATGACCGGTGTGGAAAGCTGGTCCAGAACATTGAAGGCCAGGTCATTGTCTATTGTGTCCCCGTCGGTAGTTATCATCTTCGTCTACTCCTTTTTTTGGCGTTTTGCGTTGCCCATGAATAATCAACGGATTTTGTATCTACCTTCCTGCCCCAGTCGGCCGAGCAGAGCGTTGACTTCCTGTTTCAGGTCAATCATCCTTTCCTCCCTGTCGACGGCGATCTCGCTGAACTTTCGGAGGTCTTCCATGTTCCGGCGGAGTTCCTCCTCTATTTTTTTGGTTTCAGTTATGTCCAGAAGGGTGCCCACCATCCTCAAGGGGGTTTTGTCCTTTTCCCACTCCACGACTGCTCCCCGGCTGATCAGCCATTTGATTTTTTTATTCCGGGTAATGATGCGGTATTTCACTTCATAAACGTCCGTTTTGCCTGCCAGGTAATTTCCGGCGGTTTCCCTGACCGTCTGCCTGTCGTCGGGATGAAGGGAGTCGTTCCACAGCCGGTATGCATCGGGAATTTCATCGAGGCGGTATCCGAACATCCCGGCCCAGAGATCATTGACGACCGTGGAGCGCATTTTAAGGTTGGTATCCCAGTACCCCAGATTCCCTCCTTTCAGGACGAGTTTGAGCCGCGCTTCGTTCCGGACAATGGTGGCGGCATTTATTTTACGCCGTACAATGCTCCGGATGTTTTCTCCGAGCAACGACAGGATTTCGACATCATAGGGCACGTAATCCCTGGATTTGTTGCCCACCCCGATAACGGCCACAACGTCATCGTATTCAAAAATCGGGGCGGCCATGTGCCGGATGGAGGGAATGCAATTTTTTGTAAGACTGAAGGGAGGCGCCGTCCCGCGATCATTATGGATCACCGGTGCCTTTTTCAGGATACAGGCCGCCCATGCTTCCGATTCGTCGAAGGGATAATGGAGAGGGACCTCTCCGACGCTGCATTCGGACCGGATTTCTTCCGACCAGGCCTGCATCTCAATCGTCCGGTGCTCCGGATCAACGAAGTGGAAATAGCCGACGGTGCTTTCCGTCAGACGGACCCCCTCTTCCAATCCCTGCTCGAGGAGATCTCCGAGGGAGGCTTTGTCCGCCATCTGGTTCAGCTTCAGCGAAGAGAGCCTGGCATCTTCCAGAAGTTTTTGTTCGGTGATATCCCTCGACACGCCTAGAATCGCCTTGATCTCCTCTGTTTCCGTGTCGACGACGGGTTGACAGACCGTTTCCACCCAACGTGAGCTGCCGTCGTTTCTTTTCATCCTGACCTTCAGAACGACCATGCCCGCTTGGTTCATCAGGTGGTCCATGGCTTTTCGGATGTCTTCATGGTGAGCCGGATGGGACAAGTCGTAGACGGATTGTCCCAGCAGATCCTTGGGGGAGAATCCGGTCAGGCTCCGGGCGGCCGGGGAAGCATACATGACTTTTCCGTCAAGGCTGTACTGTACGATCATGTCGGCGGAACATTCCGCCAGAAGGCGGTGCAGGACCTCACTTTCCCTTAATTCTTTTTCCGCCTCCTTCCGGTGGGTAATGTCCCGTATGATTCCGGTGAAAAAAAGCTCCCGGCCCACGGTGGCCCGGGATATGGAGATGTTTACGGGAAATATCTCCCCGTTTCTTTTCCTTGCAACGGTTTCGACCCGTTTGCCCAGAATACGAGGTTCCTTGGTTTCAAGGTAGCGGCAGATGTATTGATCATGGGCCGCGGCAATTGTCTCGGGCATCAGGACGGATACGTTTCGGCCGATGATCTCCTTGGCGCTGTGGCCGAACATCTCTTCGGCCGCCGGACTGAAGGTTTCGACGATTCCTTTTGAAGAGACCACAACGATGGCGTCCACGGCCGTGTCGATGATGCTGTGCAGTCTTGCTGTCCGCTCTTTGATACTGTCCGTCATGGCGTTGAACGCACCGGCCAGGTCTCCGGCCTCGTCTTCCGTGCCGATGTCTATGTGGTGGGTGTAGTCACCTCTTTCAAGGCGCCGGGCTCCGGATTTGAGCAGATACAAAGGGGCGATAATCCTGCGCTTGAGCAGAAAAAAGGAAAAAAAGGCAAATAGCACCGCGCAGCAGGTCAAGGCCATGATTGCAAGAAGGATTGCAGTTGCCTTGTCCTGTGCCTGCCCCACCTCCCTTGTGGTCCGTTTTTTTATCAGAAGCAAATAATTATCGATATGTTTCATAATCCCGGTTTTGGCCTTGTGGTATTGATCGCCGTGAAGGAGGCGGCGGGCCATTTCCCTGTCCGGTTTTTTTACGATTGTGAAATTGCCGTGACCGTTGTCGAACAGTCCTTTTATCGCGTTCATGCCGACGGTCTCAAGAGAAGTCAGCTCGTCTGATTTCTTCTTCGCAAGCGATAGTTCAAGGTGCTCTTCCCTTGAAAGTCCCAGTTCGTGCATCCGCTGCTCGATGGAGTAAGTCTCACCTCTGTATTCGGGTTTCAGCACGCCCGCAGCAACATGGTCCCAGAAGGCGGGGGTATTGTTTGCCGGGTGGGGAATGATACCGTCGCGTATGTCGAGAATATCTAGGAAATAGCTTTCATATACAGGGTTTTCGGTCACGACGAATGTCCGGGCAAACCGGGTCAGATCGTCTGAAGACTGTTTGATTTCATGAGCCAGGCCCATGAAATCGTTTCGCCTGACTTCAACTTCGGCCAGCTGTCTATCAAGGTTCAGGAGCAGAACGGCAAAAACGCCGATGGATACGGTCAGGCCCGAAAAAACGAAGAGAATCCCGAACAGGGTGGCCCGGATGGAAAATTTCCTTGGTCGCCCGTTGGCCAGCCAGAACAGAAAAATGGCCGTGAAGATGACGGCGAAAACTGCGGCCATGCGTTTGAGGACATAGCCGACCTGTTCCGGCGAAACTGTTCGGGGAAGTTCCGGGGCCGTTTCTGTCCGCGGCTCGATTCCGAGCCACTTGTTTCGAATCCGCCGTTCTTCTTCGGTGGTCATGGATGCCAGCGCCTTGTCCAGGATGGATGCCAGCTCCGGCCAGTCTTTCCGGGTGCCGATGGAGAGGACGACGGGCGGTTTGTCCATGCGTCCCTGAATCTGAAGATTTCCCATCAGTTCTTTTTCGATCAGGTGAATGGCGACCGCCCTGTTGCCTGCATAGGCATCCACCTCGCTTCTGGATACGGCGCCGAGGACCTTTTCCGTGGAGCGATACTCCCGGAGCCTGACGTTGGGAAAATTGTTCTTGAAATAAGTTACATTGTAAAAGCCTTTTTCCAGTCCCAGGGTCTTTCCTTCCAACTCCTTTTCGGAGCTGAAATAGGGACCGTCCTTGCGTCCGACGATGACGTGGGGAATCTTGAGGTAGGGACGGGTGAAATTGAAAAATGTACGGCGCTCCGCCTTGGGCGTGATGTCCATGAGGGCGCCGAGTTGCCTTTGTTTGACCAGGTCGAAATTTTTCTTGAAAGGTCCGGGAACGAGGGTCAAGGCACCGTTAAGAGACTTGTTCAGGAGCCTGATATAATCCGCGCTTATCCCGGCAGGCTGCCCGTTGTCGTTCACGAAGTTTAGAGGCGGCCAGTTTGCCATGGTTCCGATGCGGATGACAGGGTGGGTTTTGAGCCAGGCACCCTCTTCAGGGGTAAGCCCAAGCCCTGCAATACCTCCGTTTGAGGCGAAACAGAGCGGAGGGGATATGCATAAATACATCAACAATATAAAATAAAAAAATGATATTTTGTGGCTCAACATGCTGTGTCGACTCCTCATCGATTGATGTGGTCGAAGTCGTTCAATCGGAATAAGCAGGGAAGCGATTTGAGCGTTTTTACGTATAAGTGTGCAACTGCCGGCACTCGCGACATCACTTTTACGTCCCGTCGCCGGCCTTTAAACCATGATCTTGAACGGGCACAAAGGCACCAAAGTTCATACGGCGGCATTTTCAGATACGCATTGCGAACGAAGGCATGAAAAACGACAACGGCTTAAAAATCATTGACAAAAATGGTCGAGTGAGAGGTTACCAACCTTATTTTACGAGTCTTTTAGTTTTGCAACTTTGAAGGGCCCGTATAAAGTCGGTCATTGTAAATTATACCCCTGTCGGGGATCGTTTTTCACTTTTGTCTTTACAGTTTTTTCATGTCGGGTTGATCGTAAGATCGGCACACATAATGCCCGCTCAATTCTATCAAAAACATTGTTCTAGTCAAGGACTATAAAAGATTAATTCCCGACACCAAATTGACCTCGTGCTTTGCCGGTAAGGCATCGACAGGGACAGCCCTTTCCTGGAATGGAAGTCCGATCCCCGGTCGGACATGCCCCCCTCGGGACGTCCGTGACGCTGAACAGACTCCTCGAAACATGTGATTGTCGGGGCCGGCGATTCGCTCGGCGCCATCGCCCAGCCCGGGACCTTGAGGCATATGCACTGCTGCTGCGCACACAGCTTCGCCGCCTTCCGGGGGGACCTCAATCAAATCGAGTATTTCGCTTCGTGAGATCAAAGACACCGGAAACTTTCCGTTGCGAAGTAGCGAATAAGACAGTTTATACCGGTTGGCGTTTTCGAAAGGACCATGGGGTAAATCGAAGATGTGGAGACTCTGAAAATTTTCGAGGAGCGCGGGGTGAAATCGTATAAAGGGCAAGCTTGATGAGTCGTGATCCCTATCTCAACTATATCCACGGCTCGACCGCAGCACCTGGAAAACAGCCTCAAACGGACGGTGTCGGCCCCATGGCAACTGTGGATTGGTTTGTCATCCCATGAATACGACTACCGCGATACCGCTGAAAACAGAGGCCATTAGCCAACGACGGCTGCGCTCTATACAACTCCCAACCCTGGAAATATTCCTTGTCCTGTTTGACAGGTAATCCGCCAATCCGCCGGCAAGATAAGCGTAACCGAAATCAAAAATAAGCCCGTATGCCACCAGAACGACACCCAGCCACAGGAACTGGGCAAGTAATGGCCCTCTTTCCGGAGATACGAATTGGGGCAGCAGAAGGCCGCAAAACAACAGGGCCTTCGGGTTTAACAGATTCGTTAGAAATCCACGCACCATATTGGAGGCGAAACCCGCCGGCGCCGGTGTTTCTTCACCTTTGCTCTCTTTCGCGGTTATTATTTTCCAGGCCAGATAAAGAAGGTAGGCGGCACCCGTGAGTTTAACAATATCCTGAAAGGCGGGGTACTTTGCGAATAAAGAGGCAAGGCCCAGGCCCGATCCCATAACATGGAGAAAACGTGCCGCCCCGATCCCCACTGCGGTATAAAGCCCGGCCCGCAGCCCCCTCCCGGCGGATGACGACACTATAAGCGCCATATCCGGTCCGGGAACGATGTATACGGCTGTCAGGGCGGCAATGTAGAGGTACGGAACTGTTGGATCGATCATGGTTTATTTCCTTTCACCCATTAATGTCTGGGAATTAAATCCCCGCCAACATGCCGGTCCCGCATACAATCGTGACGCTGATGCACGGTCACGGCATGATGAAACAGGTATTTGTTCGGCTTGCCGGATATCGCGGAAGAAAAATCGATTGTGGATTTTCTGTGCGGGCATCGTTATGAACAACTGAAATCTATCATTGGCGGGATGAAATGTGCTTGCTTTTTAAGTCCGATTTCCCATAAATAATGAAAGAATATTTCAATTAGAAAGGGAATTTTGAATGAAATCACCAAAGCCAAATATTGATGAAACAGATTATGCCCTGCTGTCCTTGATACAGAAGGAGGGACGGGCATCCAACAAAAAGCTGGCACAATCCCTTAATCTGAGCGAAACACCCTGCTGGAGGCGCATCAAGCGCCTTGAGGAAACAGGGGTGATCGAAGGGTATCAGGCCGTTCTCAACCGCCGCCTTCTCGGTTTCGGCGTGCTGGCCTTTGTGAAGGTCGGTTTTGCCGTTCACACCGACGATTCCCCCTACCGGTTTGAAGAGGCGATCCAGGCCATCCCAGAGGTCCTCTCCTGTCACAACGTTAGCGGTGAGGCCGACTATTTTTTGCAGATCGTTGCCCGGGATCTTGAGGCATATGAACTGCTGCTGCGCACACAACTTCGCCGCCTTCCGGGCGTGACCTCCATAAAATCGAGTATTTCACTCCGCGAGATCAAAGATTCCAGAAACCTGCCGTTGCATAATGACGTATAAAACAGGCAAAGCCCGAAAGAGCTCTGAAACCTGACCGGAAGCATTCTGTAATCTGCCCGAAAGAAGAATGACGGCAGGTTTGCCGGACAGGGTGAAATAGGGTATGGTCGAAAATTACGGCCTCGGGGCGATCCATGTCGCACCGGGAAACAAGGGGAACGGCCGGCGGTAAACGGTGTTTGATAAAAGGGAGGGCTTTCCTATGAAAGATGGGGATCGGAGCGTGCGTTGGGCATACGCCGGCTTGTTGATCGCGGTGCTGAGCTGGGCCGGTAACGCGGTTGTGGCCAGGGCCTCGGTGGGCTCCATCACCCCCTTTGCCCTCTCCTTCTGGCGGTGGTTGCTGGCGCTTCTGGTCCTGACTCCCTTTGCCCTGAAGCAGGTGGTGGAGCACAGGCACGCGATTTATGATTATCGAAGGAAGATCCTGCCCCTTTCGATCTTCAGCGTGACCGCCTACAACACGTTCCTCTACCTGGGGGCCCAGCACACAACGGCCATGAACATCACCCTGATCTCCTCGGCCGTTCCCGCCGTGACCCTTTTCCTTGCGCGGATTCTCCTGAAAAACCCGATTACGAAGCTGGGGATGACCGGTATCGGGATCGCGTTTTTCGGCGTGGCGTACATCATCTCCACGGGGGATCTATCCCAGTTGCTCCGCCTCTCCCCGAATCCCGGGGACCTTTTCATGCTCTGCGGGATGTTTTGCTGGGCCCTCTACTCCGTGCTGCTGCGGAAGCTGCCGGTGAACCTGCCGCCCTTCTGTTTCCTCTGGGTGCAGATCGCCGTGGGGTCGGTTTTTATTTTCCCCTTCTACCTCTTTGAGGTCTGGGGCAAGCCCCATTTCGAATTTTCCGGGGGAAATGTGGCCGTGCTGGCCTATGTGGCCCTGCTGCCCTCCCTGGTGGCCTACCGGGGGTGGAACAACGGGGTGCATAAGGTGGGGCCGGCAAAGGCCTCCATGTTTATCTACCTCCTGCCGGTCTTCACGGCCTTTCTTTCGGTGTTCTTTCTTGGGGAGCAGCTCCACCTCTTCCACCTTACCGGGGGCGTCCTGATCATATCCGGATTGTTTCTGGCGAACAGGGCCGGATAAGCGTCAAAAGCCGGCAGCGGGCCAAAGCCTTTGGTAACCCGGTTTCCTCCCTTGTTACATTCGCGGCGGGACTACGGACACTGTCGAAGCGGCCGCCGTCCTTTTGCGTCGAAAATACCGGGTCGGATTATTTGGGGGAATCCGGGTGGCGGAACGGGAACGTTTGCCGAGGGCGCCGAATGACCCCGTCGGTTCTGTATAAAACATGTTAGGAGTGTGTTAGGATGTCACTGAATGGTTGTAAAAATTGAAAACACCGTCTAAAAGGGTGCTGAAAATTAGGATTCTGTTTGAATACCGTTAGGACGGTGTTCTTGTGGCGGGCGGAATCTGTTTTAAAAATCAGATGGTTGCATAAATCTGAACCGGGGCCACATTAAAAACCTTTTAGAGAGAGAAATTTATGGGGCTTGAAATATATTATATTATTATCGGAATGCTGCTGCTGTTCGCGATTTTCGATCTTGTCGTGGGCGTGACCAACGATGCGGTGAATTTCCTGAACTCCTCCATCGGTTCCAAGGCGGCGCCGTTCATCACCATCATGATCATCGCGAGCTTTGGGATCATGGCGGGGGTGACCTTTTCGGGCGGGATGATGGAGGTGGCCAGAAAGGGGATCTTCCATCCCCAGTTCTTCACCATGCCCGAGCTTCTGACCATCTTCCTGGGGGTCATGATAACGGATGTCCTGCTGCTGGACCTGTTCAACACCCACGGTCTTCCCACCTCCACCACGGTTTCCATCGTGTTCGAACTCCTTGGGGCCGCCGTGGCCCTGTCCGTCATGAAGATCATGGCGGCGACCAGCGGAGAGCTCGCCATCTGGGATTACATCAACACCGCCAAGGCCATGGCCATCATCGGCGGAATCCTGCTCTCGGTGGTGATCGCCTTTTTCTCGGGGGCCGTGGTGCAGTTCCTCTCCCGCCTGCTCTTCACCTTCGACTATGAGCCGCGCCTGCGGAAATACGGCGCCATGTGGGGCGGGGTGGCCATGACGGCCATCACCTTCTTTATCCTGGTCAAGGGCGCCAAAGGCGCCACCTTCATGGATGCCGCCACCGTGGCCTGGATCAAATCCAACTCCCTCCTGCTCATGGGCATGATCTTCGTTGTCGCGGCCGCAATCCTCCAGGTCCTGCTCTCCTTTTTCAGGGTCAATATCCTGAAGGTGATCGTGCTGGTGGGAACCTTTGCCCTTGCCATGGCCTTTGCGGCCAACGACCTTGTTAACTTTATCGGTGTTCCCCTGGCGGGCCTCAACGCCTTCCAGAGCGCCCTTGCCGCAGCCGATCCCCTTACCGTCAGCATGGCGGCCCTGAGCAAGAAGGTGCAGTCCCAGACCGGCATCATGCTCTTTGCCGGCCTGATCATGGTGGTGACCCTCTGGCTCTCCAAGAAGGCCAGGACCGTCACGGAAACGGAGATCAGCTTGGGGCAGCAGGACGAGGGCACCGAGCGCTTCGAGTCCATCTGGCTCTCCAGGAAGATCGTGAACCTCTTCGACTCCCTGTTCGGCACCGTGAAGAACGTGGTGCCCGAGCCCGTGAGAAACGTCATCGCCGAAAGGGTCACCCCCGTTCCAATCGCGGCGGGTAAGGTCGCCGACAAGGAGAAACCCTCCTTCGACCTGATCCGGGCCTCCGTGAACCTCATGGTGGCCAGTGCCGTCGTCTCCTTTGCCACCTCCCTGAAACTCCCCCTCTCCACCACCTACGTGACCTTCATGGTGGCCATGGGCAGCTCGTTCTCGGATCAGGCATGGGGCAGGGAGAGCGCTGTTTACAGGGTAACCGGCGTGCTCACCGTGGTGGGGGGCTGGTTTATGACCGCCTTTATCGCCTTTGTGGTGGCCTTTATCTTCGCCGGCGTGATTTACCAGTTCAAGGGACTGGGGATCATCGGGCTTGTTCTCTTTGCCGGTTTCATGATCTTGAAGAGCCAGAAGAAGCACCGGGACAAGGAGAAAGCCAAGGAGGAGATCAGGATCTTCCACCTCAAGAATGTGGAAAACTACTCCGAATCCGTCAACGAGACCTTCGATCACCTGGCCTACCTGCTCAAGGGGATCCGGGAGTCCTTCGAGGTGGGGTTCGACGCCCTGTTCCGGGAGGACCTGGAGGCCCTGCGGCGGGAGCGAAAGCGGGTGACCCACTTCCAGAGGGGCGCCAACATCATCATGGCCAACATCTTCAAGGTGCTGCGCCTGATGCAGAAGGAGGAGATCAAGGCCTCATTCAACTACTACCAGATCATCCGGCGCCTCCAGAAGCTCACCGACGGCCACAGGGACACCATGATCCGCTCCTCCATGCACGTGAGCAACCGTCACAAGGGGCTGCTCGCCGTCCAGATCGATGAGCTCACCCATATCAAGGAGGTGATCCTCAACATCTTCCTGATGGTGGAGACCGCGCTTCTCAACAAGAAGATCGTGGATTGCAGCGAGATCGTGGGGCAGTTTCATTACCTGGAGGAGCTGGTGGAGGATTTCAACGAGAACCAGATCGAAAGGATCCGGGACGATTCCTCCAAGACCCGCCTGAGCATCCTCTTCTACGCCATCGGCGGTAACTGCGTGATGATGGCCAAGCAGAACGTGAGGCTCATGGAGATCCTCAACGAATCCTTCAAACCGGAAAATCAGCTCTCCGGTAAAACCGAAGCGAACCGGTAAAACCGAAGTTTCCCCGGAGAGCGTAGCCGCTTCCCCGGACCGATACTGGCCGGGCATGCCCGGGAAGTTCAAACACCCGTATTTCCAATTGGAAATACGGGTGTTTCGTTTTATTCCGTCGTATAAAATATGCTCTTCCGGGGCCGGTTGTTCACTAATCCGGCACTTGAATACAGCAACCCTTTGGGATACGCCCCCAGTTAATGAACAATTTGCAGCCTGACCGATCCCGCCCACGGTTATGATCAAACTCTTTATTTTCTTTCAATGGGAGCAGTTGGGAAGCAGGCCCCTCGGGGTTTCACCTCGTCCGTTGGGGGCTTCACCCCGTTCGTCGGGGGGCTCGGGGTCAGTCGCCCTCCCCTTCAAGGGCCTTTCTGACGGTATGGGCCAGCTGATGCTTGAGGATGGGTTTCATGAGGAACGCCCGGATGCCCATGGCCCGCGCGCCCTTATCATCGATGAGGCTGCTGAACCCCGTGCAGAGGATGATGGGAAGGGAGGGACGGATCGAAAGGAGTTCGCCGGAGAGGTCCGCGCCGGTCATTTCGGGCATGGTCATATCGGTGATCACCAGATCGTATGCCCCGGGATCCTCCTTGAAGCGGGCGAGGGCATGGGGGGCCCGGAGCTCGGCCCTCGCACGGTAGCCGAGGGATTCGAGCATGGCCTTCAGGGCTTCCATAACGACGGGTTCGTCGTCCACCACGAGAATCCGTTCGCTGCCCCCGGACACGGGCAGGCGCGAAGATGGGGCCGTTTCCGTTTTCCTGGATGAGAAGGAGGGAAAGAAAATGCGGAACACCGTTCCCTTGCCCACCTCGCTGTAGGCCGAGATATGGCCGGCTCGGGATTTCACGATGCCGTGGACCACGGAAAGCCCGAGTCCGGTTCCCTCGCCCTTTTTCTTGGTGGTGAAGTAGGGATCGAATATACTTTCGAGGGTCTTTTGATCCATGCCGTGGCCGGTATCGCTGACTTCGAGTTTCAGGTAGCTTCCCGGGGACAGCGGCGTTGCCCCGCTTTCGAGATCCCCTTCATCCACACGGACGGGTGTCATGGACACGGCAAGGATTCCGCCCGTCCGCATCATGGCCTGGTAGGCGTTGGTACAGAGGTTCATCACCACCTGGTGCAACTGGGTGGGGTCGGCGAGGATCATTCCGCAATTGGGCGAGATGTTCCCCTGTATATCGATGGTCGTGGGAATGGAGGGGCGCAGGAGCTTCAGGGCCTCCTTTATCACCAGATCAGGCCGGATGGGCAGGTGTTCCACCTCCCCGCTTCGGCTGAACGCAAGGATCCTGCTCACCAGGTCCCTTGCCCTGACCCCGGCGTTGATCACATGCTCCTGGCGCTTCCTGTCCCTCGAGCCCTCGGGCAGGTTTTCCAGCACCATCTGACCGTATCCGAAGATGGCGGTGAGGATATTGTTGAAATCGTGGGCGATCCCCCCCGCCAGGGTGCCGATGGCCTCCATCTTCTGTGATTGCCTCAGGCGGGAGGATAGGCGTCTTTGCTCCTCCTCGGCCTTTTGGCGCTCGGTGATGTCCCTGACGATGACCAGCAGATGGGGCTCCCCTGCGTACTCGATGGCGGAGCCGCTCACCTCGCAATGAAAGGGGGCGCCGTTTCGGGTGACATCCGTTCTTTCCCCGTGAAACTCGCCGCCCTTTTTTACCGAGGCAAGGAGTTCGTCGCAGAGGGGGTGATGGTCCGGGGAGACCAGCCGGGAAAGGGGAATACCCGGAAATTCCGCCGCTTCATAACCGTAGGTGAGGCAGGCCGTCCGGTTGGCCTCCATGATCGTGCCGTCGAAGCGGATGATGAGCAGGCTGTCGTTGATGGCGTTGAATATCTTCCGGTAGCGGTTCTCGCTTCTTGCCAGGGCCTCCTTTGATCTCTTTTCCTTGAGGATGTTCCACATGCTGTTGAGAAAGAGGGTGAGTTGCCGGACATGGAACTCGCCGTAGGGTTCCGGGCTGTTGCCCACCCCCACCACCGCTTTTACCCGGTTGCCGTCGAAAACCGGCACGCTCATATGGCGCGACACGGGAAAATGCCCCTCCGGATACCCCTTCCTGCCTTCCAGGGCCGGATAGTCGTTGTGGATCACCGCCTTGCGGTACCGAACGCTGTCCGCCCATACCCCGGCTTCGGTCACGGGGTAATGGCTCGTTGGGGCCGCCGTGCAGTTCTTAACGGTTTCTTTCGACCAGGTGAAGAGCTCGATGTTCTGTTGATCATCGTGGATGAAGTGAAGGTATCCCACCCGGCTTCCCGTCAGGCGAACGGCGGTTTCCAGCACGTAGTTGGCGAGCTCCCTGCGGGATGCCTTCTGCATGGAGCTGAGTTGAAGCAGCGCCTGGAAGCGCTCCTCCCCCACCTCCAGTCTCTGCTTGCCGAGGGCCACCTCTTTTTCGAGGTGCCGGCGGTAAAGAATGCCCTCGATACGGGAGAGGACCTCCTCTTCGCACCAGGGCCGTGGAAGAAAATCCTCCCCGCCGCTCCGGAACGCCCTTTTCCGCTCTTCGGGATCGTTGCCCGCTTCGGTGAAGATCACGGGCACGGGAACCGGCCGGCCGAGCAGCTTCAGCCAGGATTGAAGATCCGGAGATTCCATATCGAGGATCGCCAGGTCCGGCGGCGGGCCCGGGATCGAATGGGGGGCAGTGTCCCCGGCCGGGGTCGAATGGGGGGCGTATCCCGCGCGGGTCAATATGGCGATCAGGGCCTCATGGTTTCCGGGTTTTTCGGCGACCGTGAGGAGGGTGTATCTTTCCGGAGAGAAAGCGTGCATCGGCGAATTCCTCGAAAGAGACTTTAAAACAATGGATTGCGGGGCGGGACCATCTCCCGCAGATAACTCCACTATTGCACGAAATGCCCCCGCAGGCAATATCGGCCGAGACGGGCGGGCAATCCCGTGCAACTCCGGCATGCCCGCCGAGTACGAGTCAAGCCGCTAAAATTAATGAACGTTAACCGACAACTACTTTAATAATCCGGCGATTAAGAAGCGTCGCTTTCGAACCATGGAACTATAAAAAGAACGGAAAAATGATCCTTTCACAGGCCGATGTCGATGGGTTCGAAAAGCGGTATGCGGCCCTGGGGCATGCGGGGATTTGAGGTGTTTTCGATGCCGCTGGGGAGCCCGGGCATTTTCCATTAAACTTGATATAAAGTCCACATGGTATAAAATGCTTAAGCGGGAATGGGAGTGCATTCATGCCGGGGGACAGGAGGGAGGCGGTTCGCCGGTGAAAGTATGGGAGGAACTTCATGGGTCCGAACAAACGGAAATATTTGCTTCTTGCCGGTCTTGCGTTTGCGGCTTTTCTTATTTACCAAAACTGGATGGACGGGATCGGCGGGAAGGTGGTGAGCCGCCCCCGGGAGATCGCGGCAAGGGGAACCCTGGCAGAGTTTGAGAAAGCCACCATCGAGATCTTCAACGCGGCGGCCCCTTCCGTGGTCTATATCTTCACGGAAAACGCGGAATCCGGCTTCTTCCGGGCAAGGGAGGTGCGCCAGGGCGCGGGGTCGGGGTTCCTGTGGGACGCGAAGGGGCATGTGGTGACCAACTACCACGTGATCGAGGGGGCCCGAAGGATACAGGTGCGTATGAACTCCGGGGAGGCGGTGGAGGCGTCCTTCGTGGGGGGCTCGTCGGATCACGACCTTGCCGTGGTGCGCCTGCGCCGTTTACCGGGGGGGGTGGCATCCATTCCCGTTGGAACATCCGCCGACCTCCAGGTGGGGCAGGCGGTCTTTGCCATCGGCAACCCCTTCGGGCTGGCCCGGACCCTCACCACCGGCGTGATCAGCGCCCTGGACAGACGCCTTCCCACCTCCGGCGGAAGGGAGGTGACGGGGGCGATCCAGACCGACGCGGCCATCAACCCGGGAAATTCGGGAGGCCCCCTCATGGACTCGGCGGGCAGGCTCATCGGCGTGAACACGGCTATCATCTCCGAGTCGGGCAGTTCGGCGGGGATCGGTTTTGCCGTGCCGGTGGACGTGGTGAACCGGGTGGTACCGGTGCTGATCACCGAGGGCAAGGTGCCCCGGCCGGGTATCGGGATCATCGGGCTGGACGAGGCGGCAACTGCGGGACTGGGGATCGTCGGAGTGGTGATCGACCAGGTGGTTCCCGGCTCCGGGGCGCACCGGGCGGGGCTCAGGGGGATCGACTACCGGAACCGCCGCCTGGGGGACATTATCGTTTCCGTGGACGGCAAGCGGGTGAAGAACATCGGGGAGTTTATCCGCTTGCTCCAGCACTACGAAATCGGCGGGACCCTGAACCTCGAGGTGATGCGGGGAGAAAGGGTCAGGAAAGTTCCCGTGGTGGTCATGGATATCTCATGACGGTGAGAGGAAACGTCCCCCCGGACCGTTGGAGAGTGACGGAACGGCCCCTTTTGGAGTACGATTGCCTGAACCCGGGATGTACGTCGGGGAGAGCCGGACAACGGGAAAAAGGTCGGTTCTCTGATTATAATCCCGGGGATTCTCCGGGGCGGGCGGCCTGAAATGCTGTTGGCGCCGGTAATCATTTCACGGTGGGCAACTGGGATATACAGGCGCTTTTGTTTACTGTTTTACGTAACAAATTCCGTTCCAAACGGGGTCTTTAAATTTCGGATAGTTTTTTGAAATTGCTTGCATTTCCAATTGGCCGGTCTTACAATCCCAAATGGTGGTAAACGCGGCAAATGACTTCAACGAGGGTTGAGTTTTGCCGGCGGTCATTAACAGATATTGAATGCGAGGAAATATGACCATATCGGTGCTTTTGGTGGATGATTCGAAATTTGTAAGAAAAGGGATGAGAAAGGTCGTGAATTCGGTCTTCCCGGAAAAAGAGGTGCTGTTCAGCGAGGCGGGCAACGGCAACGAGGCCCTGGAGCTGATCTTCGGGGAGCCTTACGACCTTATCTTGCTCGACCTTACCATGCCCGAGAAAACCGGGTACGATGTCCTCGAAATTCTGAAGGAAAAGGAGATAAAAAGGAATATCGTTGTCCTCACGGCGGATATCCAGCCCGAGGCGGAAAAGATCGTCATGAATCTGGGGGCCGCAGGTTACATGCGCAAGGCAAAACCCTTCGACACCGAGGGGTTCAGGGAAATCCTGAGGAGGGTCGAACTGATATGATACCGGTTCAGTACACGGAAGACCAGTACGACATGTTGAAGGAGGTCGTGAACGTGGCCATGGGGCAGGCGGGAAGCGATCTTGCGGCGATCCTCAAATCCTTCGTGGATCTCACGGTGCCCGAAATCAAGATCGTCGAAGCGGAAAAGGTCGTGGAAACCGTTCTCAGGGAGAGCGTGTTCGGGGAAAACGACGCGGTCAACGCGTTTCGCCAGAGTTTCAGCAACATGTCCCTCATGGACGGCGAGGCCGTTGTGGTGTTCGACAACGAGACCCGGGAGCGCTTCTCCGATTTCCTTGGACTCTCGGAGAAGATGGACTCCGTGGAGGAGATCGAGTTCATGCTGGAACTCACCAACCTCATGGTGGGCGCCTGCATGAACAGCATATCGGAACAGCTCTTCGACCAGGACATGTCCTTTTCTCCTCCCGCCCTGATCTCGGAAAACAAACCCCTCAACAGGATCGCGTACGAGACCTTCAAGCGCAGGAACCTGAAATGGGATTACTCCCTCCTGGCCAAGATAACCTTCAATCTCAAGGACAAATCCTTTAAAAGCGATCTTCTGATCCTGCTCTCGGAAAAGGCCGTGGAAGCGGTGTCCGTATCCATCGACAAGCTGCTGGAAGAGTTTTAAGCCATGCCCATCGACAATATCAAGACCCTGTATGCCCTTATCGACAACGTGAACATGGGGGTTGTGGTTATCGACCCTTCGGACCGGGTGGTGCTCTGGAACAACTTCATGGCCAAGCACAGCGGCGTTGCCGCCGCCGACCTTTGCGGAAAGAACCTCTTCGATGTGTTCAGCTATCTGCCAAGGCAGTGGCTGGAGCTGAAACTCAGGAGCGTGCGGCTCATAAAGAACTATTCGTTTATCTCCTGGAGCCAGCGACCCTACCTGTTCCGCTTTGCCCACAGTCGCCCCATCACGGGGGAGACCATCGAGTACATGCACCAGGACTGCACCCTGATCCCCATCCAGGATGAGGAGAGCGGCACACTGCATGTCTGCATCACCGTTCAGGATATGACGGAGGTCGTGGCCTCCCGGAACAAGATAAACGAGATCAGCGACATCAACAGGACCCTGGAGCACATGACGAATCACGATCCCCTGACCTCCCTTTACAACAGGACCTACGTGGAAAAGCAGATCGAGTACGAGTTCAACAAGGCCAGCCGGTACAAGGGGATTTTCACCGTGGCCATGTTCGATCTGGACCATTTCAAGGGGGTCAACGACAGTTTCGGGCATCTTGCGGGGGATGAGGTCCTGAAACGGGTTGCCGAGGAGGTAAAGGCACAGCTGCGCTCATCCGACGTGTTCGGCAGGTACGGCGGCGAGGAGTTCTTTCTCCTGCTTCCGGAAACAGCGGAAGAGGCTTCGGCCGCCGCGTGCGAGCGGATCCGGGCGATCCTTGAATCCATGCGCGTGGTGTTCGGCGACAATGAGATCTCCGTGACCGTGAGCATGGGGCTGGTGCAGTTCCGGCCGGATCACAAGGAGTATCTCCAGATGCTCCACGAGGCGGATATCGCCCTCTATCATTCCAAGCGCAACGGCCGCAACGCGGTCACCAAATACCGGATGACCGGTTGTGTCAAGGTAACTCCTCCCGAAGCGACCTGAATGTAAGTAATTTCCGGTATCGGGGGGCGCTCCGGTCACGGTTTGGTCGGTTTTCAGGCAAGCAACTTTGCCAAATCGGCATGATCATCCGGTAGCAAACGGGCGTTGTAATGCTCGTGCGCACGGCTTTTCGGAGCCGTCCCGGTTTAATACGGGATCTGCCGATTCAGGAAGGATGTGTAAATGGAAACAACAAAAAAATACCGAAGGGGATATGAGCCTGCCGACTGGGTAAAGCGTTTCGCCCATTTGATTCCCCGGGGGCCCGTTCTGGATCTGGCGTGCGGAAAGGGACGAAACGGCCGCTTCCTTCTCGGTCCGGAGCATGATGTGACCTTCGTGGATCGCGACGTGTCCGGGCTTTGGGATCTCGAGGGGGAGAAGGGGGCCGTGATCCTCTCCCGGGATCTGGAGGGAGGCGCGCCGTGGCCCTTTGAAAGGGAAGCGTTTGCCGGCATTCTCGTGGTGAATTACCTGCACCGCCCCCTGTTTCCCCACCTGATCGCTTCCCTTAAACCCCGGGGCCTGCTGATCCACAGTACCTTTGCAAGGGGGAATGAGAAATACGGGAGACCCCGCAACCCGGATTTCCTCCTGGAGAAGGACGAGCTCATGGAGGTGTACGGAGCCGCCATGGAGGTGATCGAATTCACCCAGGGGACGAGGCGTGATCCCCCCCGTGTTGTCCAGAGCATCTGTGCCCGCAAACCGGGGCCCCGGTGCTGACGGAGAGGTTTCTTCTATTGCGGTGTGCCCGAATCGAAAGGAAACAGTACGGGCCGGGAAGCTTGCGCCCTTCGGTTCCGGGGCGGAAAATCGCCGCCGGCATTATTTCCGTGTTTCCCAGGGGCCGGATCTGGATTCACCCGGGTCGGTCGAGTTGTTTTAAATATCCGGTACGGGGTGCTCCGGATTCCCAAGGGCCGGGTGCCGGCAAGCGACGGAAAGGTGAATGCATGCATGGAGAGAGGCGCTGGAAAAGCCCTTGACAGTGGTCAAGGGTGACTGTAACCTGATCAATCTTCAAGGAGTTTCCTGGAGAAAAGGCTGTCCCTATGTCGAAACGGCGAGTCGGGGATCGAGAAACAACAATATCCACAACAACGGTTGATCGGCATTGGCATGGGTGGAACGTCAAGCCTTGAATTCCCCGAAAAGCGTATCCCGGGAGCATGGCGTTACAAAACTCCATATCCCTTGATCAATGGAAAAACAGACGGTTGACGGGATTGTCGTTCGGCACGGGATCCGGCCGGGGGGCCCCGGCGGCAGGCTGGAATCGGGGACGGCATGATTTTTAAAAAAACGGAAGGCTCCGGAGCACAACGGGGAGATTTCCGGCATCGATTTCCCGGCGATCACCATGGCGGGATGTGAAAGCGGCTTGAACATGATAAAAGGTAAAGGGCAACTGGAGGCGGAGATCTGCGATGCCGTCATCAAGTTCGAAAAAGAGTACATGGGGCGGGGACCCGAGGAAACCAAGGCCTATATCATCGACGATATGCTCCTGGTGCGCCTGAAAAACACCCTCACCCCGGCCGAGCTGAGGCTGGCCGACTCCATGGACAGGAGGGACGGCAGGGAGCTGATCAAGCGCCTGAGGACCACCCTGCTGGAGCAGGGGCGCCCCCTTCTGGAAGCCGCCGTTGAAGACATCCTCGGGGTGAAAATAAAGAGCCTGCACACGGATATCAGCACCATCTCCGGCGAACGGATCGTCCTGTTCACGCTGGAGTCCCAGCCCGCATATAAACCAAAGAAAAGATAAGCAAAAATCAAAGAAAAGACAAACGCTCCTCAAGGAGAATTTGACGGGAAAAACTGTTTTTCTCAGGACGGGTGTTTCCTTTTGATTACAGGTGCATGTGGACTACTTTGACTAGCCTTGGTTCTACCGGGGGCGAAAAAACTCCTTGACAATAAATTGTCGCTCAACTATTGTCGGGGCACAATTCAGTCGAAGTTCAGCGTGAAAGCGGGGGGCTTCGGAGGGGTTGATTGAAAAATTACCAAGCCATTGAGTTCGAACGGGCCCCCCAGGGGTGCGGAATCGAAAAAAAAGGCCGGGATACGTTGCATCAGGCAACGCGCCCCGGCCTTTTTTTTTGATGCCCTCCCCTCTTTCGAGGGGCTGCGGCCAGCAGAATTCGTCCGGCGGGCGAGACAGAATAAACTACCAAAATTTAAGCAAATAAGGAGAGGCATTATGTCGTATCTACCGCATAATATCAGGCCCAATCTTGTCGGCGATCTTCCGGAAATTCACCCCACGGCCCTTATCGATCCTTCAGCCCAGATTATCGGAAACGTGAAGGTGGGAAAGGATGTCTTTATCGGTCCCCTGGCCGTGATCCGCGCCGATGAGCGCGGCCCCGACGGCAAGGTTTCCCCCATCGTGCTCGAGGACGAGGTCAATATCCAGGACGGCGTGATCGTCCACAGCCACGGGGGCACCTCGGTGACCATCGGCGCGAGGAGCTCCGTTGCCCACGGCGTTGTGATCCACGGCCCCTGCGAGATCGGCGAAGGCTCCTTTCTTGCCATGCGCAGCACCATCTACTGCGCCACCCTCGAGCCCAACGTGTGGGTGGGCATGTGCGCCCTGATCATGAGAACGACCCTCGCGGCCCATACCTGCGTTCCCGCCGGCACCCAGATCCGTTCCCGCCCCGATGCATGGAACCTGAGGCTCGTCTCCTCCAAGGAGCGCGAGTACATGCAGCAGGTCCACGAGACCACGAACCAGTTGCGCGAGGATTACCGCAAGATGCGCGGCATCAAGAAGACGGGATAGCGTTCCCAAAAAAAGGCGGTGAAGCGCCGGAACCGGTTTTAGCGGGAAGGCAAACATCCCCGGCGAAAAGGCGATGAACAGTTGGAACCGGTTTTTCCGGGAGGAAATTGCCCCCCGGCGAATAGGCGATAAACAGCCGGCACCGGTTTTTCAGGGAGAAAAACGCTCCCTGCGAAAAAACGACGAGCCGCCCGAACAGGCACGGAAGAATTATCTGAAAACATTAGAGAATTAAGGTGATACCCATGGATGCGCAATACACCACAACCCTTGAAACCCTTGAACGCCTGCGTGGGGAGTCCATGTGCGCGGGGGGGGAGAAAAAAGTCGAGGCCCAGCACGCAAAGGGCAAGCTGACCGCCCGCGAGCGTATCGAGCTGCTGCTCGATGAAGGCTCCTTCGAAGAACTCGACGTACTTAAAATCGGCAGGGGGGATGCCCTGGGCGATACCCGCACATACCCGGGCGACGGTGTTGTCACCGGCCACGGCACCATCTACGGCAGGGAGGTATTCGTCTTCAGCCAGGATTTTACGGTGGTGGGCGGTTCCCTCGGCGAGGCCCATTCCCAGAAGATCTGTAAGGTGATGGACCTAGCCGTCAAGATGGGCGCGCCCATCATCGGCCTCAACGACTCGGGCGGCGCCCGTATCCAGGAGGGCGTGGACGCCCTCGCGGCCTACGGCGAGATCTTCCACAGGAACGTGAACGCCAGCGGCGTGGTGCCCCAGATCTCCTGCATCATGGGACCCAGTGCCGGCGGCGCGGTGTACAGCCCCTCCATCACCGACTTTGTTTTCATGGTAAAAGAGTCCTCCAACATGTTCGTGACAGGGCCCAGCGTGGTAAAGACCGTTACCCACCAGGACATCACCTCCGAGGATCTCGGCGGCGCTTCGGTCCACTCCAAGAAGAGCGGTGTTGCCCATTTCACGGCCCCCAACGACGTGCTCTGCCTCAGGGAGATCAGGCGGCTGGTGAGCTACCTGCCCTCCAACAACAAGCAGACGGCCCCGATCATGGACCTCAGGGACCCCGCCGACCGGCCGGACCCGGCCCTGGACTTCCTGGTTCCCAGGAACCCCAACCAGACCTACGATATGAACGTCCTGATCTACAGCATACTGGACGGTGCCGAGTTCCTTGAGGTTCAGCCCGATTTTGCCCGGAACATCATCTGCGGGTTCGGGCGCATGGGCGGTCAGACCATCGGCCTTGTGGCCAACCAGCCGGCGGTGCTGGCCGGCGTTTTGGACAGCGACGCCTCGGTCAAGGCGGGAAGGTTCGTTCGGTTCTGCGATTCCTTCAACATCCCCCTGATTTCACTTGTGGACGTGCCCGGCTTCATGCCCGGACCCGACCAGGAGCACGGGGGCATCATCCGTCACGGGGCAAAACTTCTCTACGCATTTACCGAGGCCACGGTGCCCCGTATCTCGGTGATCGTGAGAAAGGCCTACGGCGGCGCTTACATCGTCATGAACTCCAAGCACATCCACTGCGACGTGAACTATGCCTGGCCCACGGCCGAGATCGCGGTAATGGGACCCAAGGGGGCCGCCGAGGTGATCCACAAGAGAGAGATCGACAACGCCGAGGATCCCGAGGCCATGCTCAACGAGAAGGTGGAGCAGTACAGGAGCGCTTTCGCGAACCCGTTCCTGGCTGCCCAGCGCGGTTACATCGACGACGTTATCTTTCCCAGGGACACCCGCCACAGGCTCATCAGGACCCTGCAGGTTCTCGAAGGCAAGGAAGCGAAAGGCCCCAAACGCAAGCACGGAAACATTCCCTTATAGAGGCACAGCATGTTTAAGAAAATACTCATTGCAAACAGAGGAGAGATCGCCGTCCGCGTCATCCGGACCTGTAAGAAACTGGGCATCGGAACCGTGGCCGTTTACTCCCAGGCGGACAGCAGAAGCCTGCACGTCCAGCTGGCGGACGAGGCCGTGGCCCTGGGGCCTGCCCCAGCCGGAGAGTCCTATCTGGTGGCGGAAAAGGTGATCGACGCGGCTAAATCAACGGGCTGCGAGGCGATCCACCCGGGCTACGGATTCCTTTCCGAAAACCCCCAGTTCGCCAAGGCCGCCGAGTACGCCGGCATCGCCTTTATCGGCCCCTCTTCCGAGGCGATTTCCATGATGGGCGACAAGATCGCCTCCAAGGAGTTGGCCATCAAGGCCGGCGTGCCCGTTATTCCGGGGCACGTGGATGCCCTGCGGGACGCCGAGGAGGCCCTGGCCGTTGCAGACGGCATCGGTTACCCCGTTCTGCTCAAGCCGGCCGCCGGCGGCGGCGGCAAGGGAATGCGCATCGTCCATGCCCCCGAGGAGATGGCCGACGCCCTTTCCGCCAGCATGCAGGAGACCAGAAAGGCGTTCGGCGACAGCCGTATCTTCATGGAACGTTATATCCAGGAGCCTCGTCATATCGAGATCCAGATCCTGGCGGACACCTTCGGCAATGTGGTGCACCTTGGGGAGCGCGAGTGCTCCATCCAGCGCCGCTACCAGAAGGTGATCGAGGAATCCCCCTCCCCGGCGGTCGACGAGGAGCTCAGGGAGCGCATGGGACAGGCCGCCTGCGATCTTGCAAGGCAGGCGGGATACGCCAATGCCGGCACCGTGGAGTACGTGATGGACCCCAACGGCGGCTTCTACTTCCTGGAGATGAACACCCGCCTCCAGGTGGAGCATCCCGTCACCGAGATGGTCACGGGTCTCGATCTCGTGGAGCTTCAGCTCAAGGTTGCGAGCGGCGAGCCCCTTCCCTTCGACCAGGCCGGCGTCACCGTCAAGGGCTGGTCCATGGAGGCGCGTATCTGCGCCGAGGACCCCGCCAAGAACTTCATCCCCTCCACCGGAATGATCACCCGCTACGCCAACCCCTCCGGGGACGGCATCCGGGTGGACACCGGCGTTCACACGGGAAGCAAGACAACGGTTTACTACGACTCCATGCTGGCCAAGGTGATCTGCTACGGCAGGGACCGCGAGGAGGCGAGAAGTCGCCTGGTGGAGGCCCTGAACGGTTACCATATCGAGGGGGTGACCACCAGCATCGACTTTGTGAACAGCGTGCTCTGTCATCCCGAGTTTATCAAGGGCGCCCTGACCACTGGTTTCCTGGAGAACCATTACGACGGCGACCGCCCCCTCCTCGAAGCCGACCCCGAGAGCCTGAAGCTCTCCGCCCTGGCATCGGCCTTGACCTACCATGTACGCACCGTGGCGGTTCGCGACTCCCTGAGCCCAATGGTTTCAAGGATCGGCGGGCAGAGGACCAGGAGAGACAAGAACACCTACTACGTGAAGTCCGAGGGAGAGTCCTTCAAGGTAGTCCTTGAGGGCACCACCGAGGGCAGGCTCTGGACCATCCACGTGGACGACAGCCGTTACTCCGTGGGCACCCCCGAGTTCGAGTTCTACCGCAGGCGCCTGAAGCTGAACATCAACGGCAGGACCCGCCGTTTCCGCCTGCGCCTGGATGAATCCTTCGTGCACGCGGCCTTCAGCGGCATCTGCCGGGTCTTCGAGATCTACGCCCCCATCGAGTGGGAGATGATGGCCTACATGCCCGAGAGAACCGAAGGCCATGACGACAACGTGCTGGTCTGCCCCATGCCGGGTTTGGTGGTGGATGTGCTGGCCAAGCGCGGCGAGCGGGTCTTCAGGGGCCAGAACCTTGTGGTGATCGAGTCCATGAAGATGGAGAGCGGCGTGCCCTCCCCCTGCGACGGCGTGGTGGATGAGGTGAGCGTTGCAACGGGACAGGCCGTTGAGGCGGACGAGGTCCTGATCCGTTTCAAGGCGTAACGCATTACTTTCAATAGAAAATGATCCATTGGAAATTTCAGGCCCGGATCATGATCCGGGCCTGAATTGTTTTACAGGCAGGATGATTGTCTTTCCATTGTTTTTTGGCAGAATTGTTGTTGGAAAAAGAAGAAGCGGGGTCAGTCTCCATTCACGGAGTTTGTTCTGCTCCAAAACGCATCCAATGATTCAAGGGGATCCGAATTACCGGTATCGATAGGGGCGGACCTCATTTCACGATCAACTGGCGGGGTGACGCCGTTTTTCTTTTTCATGGGAAAGTGATCGCGCTGGGCTGGATTGAGTCTTTTTAAAGCCGCCACGCGCTTGCCATTCCCAGAGTCCTGATACGGCATCCAGGCATCCAGCACTTCATCCGGTATATAATTCTCGATGGTTCTTTTTTGAAGGGTCCAACAGGCAATGCCTGCTTTTTCGCACACCTCTTGTACACGCAGGGCCTTGGATTCGATGTGGCCCGGTACGTCACCGTCGCTGTCCGTGAAAACCACGGCACGAACGGGTATATTGTCCCTATTGGCCTGTGCGACATATTTTGCCACGAGTTTCGGCAGTTCTCCGATGCCTCCCGCGCTGTCGTAACATATTGAATCGGGAGCAATTCGTCTTTGGTGATTTAATTCATCCGGTCCAAGGAAATCCAGAACTGTGTTTAGAAAATCATCACCGTCCGTAAACCGACTCTCCATCAATATGGAAAGCGGTGTGCTTGTATATTTTGCGGCCGATTCGGGAGAAAGCGCATTTGGAGCCTCGCTATTCAAGGAAACAAGGACTTGGCGGGTGGGGAAAGTGGAGTGGCTCGGATAACAGGATGCCAAGGCGGCCTTTTGGAACATTTCCCTGAGCCACTCCCTGCCGAGGCCGTCAAACCAGCCGGTTTCTTCAATGGTTACGGGCCCCTCAATATCCCACACATGCCATCCGGCTGCAATTTTGTCCACAATAAGATCGAGAAAACGCCATTGGGATTCGTCCCCGCAGGCATCCGTTGCGATGATTACCCTCATGGCTGTTTATTTCCGATCTTGGTTCGTTGTGCTCTGTTGAGAGCCTTAAGTTCCTCATAACCCTCTGCAAAAACACCCTCGGGCCACCAATCGACCGAACCGTCGGGTTGGATGTTGATGGGTTTTACGGTGCTGTGGCCGGCGGGATGTTCGATCACATAATAGAGGGCGACAAGCGACGGGTCCAGACCTTCCGCGATTCGCCGCCTTACCCTCAGCAGGAGGTTTTCGGAGTGGGTTTCCACAATGACTTGGCACTTCCCCTGTTTTGCTGTTTCCAGGAAAAGATCGCCGAGGGGAGCATGGGCGGCAGCGTGAAGGTGGAGTTCGGGTTGTTCCACAAGATTGATGATACCGGTGGGTGTATCGGTCAGATGGGAAAGTTGTTGAACCACAACAGGCAGTACCTGTTGTATACCGTGGCCCACATCGGCTAAATTAACGTTGATCTCTCCCCGTTGAAGGAGGCAGCGAAAAGTACCACCGGCATGGTCCAGTGAGATTCCCCAACCATCAAGATGGTCTTTAAACCACGATGATACCTGGTCCAGTAAATTTCGATTCTGTCCCAAACGGCTGACCGCACCCGAGCCGGTGAATCCGAGTGGGGGTACCGTCCCCCCTTCCATGACGCGGGGAACATCGTCTCGGACGGGGCCAAGGTGTGAAATCTGCTCTTCCAATAGTTGAACGCGCTCCCTCCACTCCTTCATAAAACCCCAGTTCGGTGGGACAGGACTGTTTAGCCGAATATCCGGCAGTATACCCCGGAACGGTATTTCGCCATATCCTTTATAAGAACCAACCACCATGGAACGGGGTTCCCAGTCGAGATGGATAGCGGGATTGGCTATGTGCAGCTTTGAAACAACGCAAAACTCTTTTGGCATCCCCGCAGCGGGAAGTATGTTCTGAACGTTTTGTACAGTGGCATCCAGATCAAGTCGTTCCCCTTCGTCTTCGATTGTGATGCCAAAGGAGGCCGAGCCGTGTGTCAGTCCGCCGTGGATCAAATCACGAAAGGTACCGCCAAAGGATAATTCATCGACTTTAATCGGAAAACTATTGCGTACCCTGTCGGATAACGCGTGCAGAATAAGGCGAGGGAGGCGAAGCAGTGTTGTTTTTACCGAAAAACAAAGTCAACGGTTGAATTCGGATTAGTGATTCATCCCGGAATGCTTTGTAACCCTTACAACGGTACTCTATAACTTTCATGTGGTTATATCCACTCGATATCAATTAAGGTATTTCGAATGCCGTGTTCAATAGAATTCGAAATCAAAATGGCGATAGGGTAACTCAAACGCATTGAACGGCGCTAACACAACGGCTTGTAAATCATAGCTATCATGAGAAATGGAGGGTGTAAAGAGGGCTGTGGCATTTACACGGTTGATATCGGAAACATTCAATTGATTCCGTGTTTGTCGTTCGGGCGGTGACCGATTAAATGGAATAATGGATTTTTTCTTTTCTGTTATTTGTGAGCTCTAATTGCAATGTTGTGATCGCAATCGGTAGTGAGTACGTGATAAAAAGCCAGATCGTCTCTTCCAGTCACGGCGGCTTTCCTGTGTAAAGTCTGAAGGTTGAGGGAACTTTTTTCGTGCCGGTGAGAAAGTTCGAAATTCGGTAGTTCAACGCTTGTTCCAATCGGATCCTTTGGCTGATTTCCGCAGGAAAGGGGTATGTTTCCGCGCTCGAAATGGATATTTCCAAAGCATATTTCATTTTCGCGTCCGGTAAATAGTGATACTTGACATAACCCTACCGGGGGGATAGGTTTTGTTTTTTGGGGCGATCCGTTTCGTCCCCATACGGCTGCGGGATCATGCCGTGCCGTGATGGGACAGGGTGGAACATCAAATGCCGGCTCATTTATGACCGGGAAAGCAGGAGGGATCTATTTTGGGAAGCGGGCATCAAAATCATGAGGATGTGGTGAAGCGGTTGAAGCGGGCGGGTGGACACCTGTCGAAGGTGATCCGGATGATCGAGGAGGGACGGCCCTGTACACAGGTGGCCCAGCAGCTCCACGCGGTTAACCGGGCGGTGGGCAATGCCAAGCAGGTGTTTATCCAGGATCATATCGAGCACTGCCTGGACGGGGAGACGATGACGGGGCCCGCCGCCCGGGAGATCCTGAAGGATCTTAAGGAAATTTCCAAGTACTTATGAAACGTGGAGTATTGATATGAAGGCCGGTGGTGTTGAAAAGACCGTTGAACTTTATCCCCGTTTCATGTTCCTGTTGAACTGTCATTTCTGGGCGCCGGTCTTCTTTCTCTACTTTGCATCGAAGTTTTCCGTTTCAGAGGTTTTTCTCATGGAGGCGGTCTACTATTTCAGCGTGTCGGTGCTGGAGGTGCCCTCGGGATATCTTTCGGACCGGATGAGCCGGAAGTGGACCCTTGGGGCGGCAATCCTTTTCCTGGGGGTCGCCTCCCTTCTCTTTTACGGGGGAACGCTTTTCCCAGTGTTTATCCTGGCACAGGTGATGATGGCGGCGGGGTTTGCCTTTGTGTCGGGAACCGATACCGCTCTCCATTACGAGGCATTGAAATCCCTTGGCCGGGAAGGGGAATATGCCGGGCGGGAGGCGGCCGTGGGAGGGACGGTATTTCTCGCGGGGGCCGTCGCGGCACTGGTGGGAGGTATCGGCGGCTTTTTTTCCCTGCGCCTTGTTTATCTCTTCACCTTTTTCAGCCTGGCCGGGGCGCTTTCATGCCTCCTGATGATGACGGACCCGGGAAAAAACGATGACCATGGGGGAGGGCTTTCCTTTCATGCCCAGGTAAAGGCACTCCTCAAGAGGGCCCTTGGGGACGAGTTGCGCCCCCTGTTCCTGTTCGCGGTATTTCTCACGATCCTGGTTCACATCCCCTATGAATTTTACCAGCCCTACCTTAAAACGGTGATGGGAAGCGCAGGGGGGGCTGGTCCCCTCGGAGCCGGGCTTCACCTTGCCGCTACCATGGGGGCGGGCGCCTTTGCCACCCGTTTTATCCCCGGGCTCACGGTGCGGTACGGCGCCTGGTCGGTGCTCTTTGCCGTGACGGCCGCCCTCCTCTTCCTCATCGCCGCCATGGCCTTTACCTATCACGGACTCATTGCTTTCCTGCTTCTCCTGCGGACGGTTCCCAAGGCCGTTGCCTGGCCGGTGATCAACGCCCTTGTGGCTCCCCGCCTGCCCGATTCACGGCGGAGCACCTACCTCTCCCTCCAGAGTTTGTGCGGTCGTCTCGCCTATGGGGCCGTGCTCCTGGCCATGTCCGCGGGGGCCCGATTTTCGGAAGATCCCCTCAGGTTCGCGCTGATTCTTGCCGGTTGTGTCGGTGCCGCGCTTACGGCATGGTTGCTGCTGGAAAAACGCCTTGCCGACCTTGCCGGCGGCTGCACGGTTTTCAGTGTCGAAAAGGTGGATGACGGGGGGGAGCGAGCCTGATTCCATGGGTTTATTTGCTTTTTGCCTGCCTTTCGAACTATAATGCTCACAAACAGAAAACAGTTGGGAGGAAAAATGCGGCGGAAGACGGCGATACTGTTGTTCCTTGCGGTATTATGGCAAACATCGCCCTCCGGCGGGGAAACCGTTCTCCTGACAAACGGGGAGTGGCCGCCATATCTCTCTCGGTACCTGCCGGGTAACGGTGCCGCTTCCATGATTGTCCGCGAGGCCTTCGAGGTCGTGGGCATTAAGACGGAATATGAGTTCTTTCCGTGGAAAAGGTCCTACAGGCTTGCGAAGAACGGTAGTCGGCACGGCACCCTCGTCTGGGTATATACCCCGGAAAGGGCGGAATCGTTTTACTACAGCGACGGGGTGATCCGGGATCCCGAATATCTGTTTCACCTGAGGACGTTTGATCTCGAGTGGGAAAAAATAGAGGACCTGGCCGGGCTGACCATCGGCGGCACCCTTCATACGGTCTATCCCGGCCTGGAAGACGCTTCGAGGCGGGGCCTTATCATCCTCCGACGGGCGGGGGATTACGAGACCCTGTACCGCCGTCTACTCAAGGGGAGAATTGATGCCGTGCCCCAGGTGGGAATGGTGGGGCATTTTTACCTGCGGACACTTCTTTCCCGGGAAGAGCGGGCCCGGATCAGGTGTTCCGGGACGGTGCTTCAGGACAGGGTGTATCACCTTATCCTGTCGAAAAAGCACCCGGCCGGCAGGATGTTGATGGACCTGTTCAACAGGGGGCTTGCCGTCCTCATGGGGAACGGGCGGTATGGGGAGATCATGGACGCCTTGGAAACCGGCGCCTTTGATCCGGATTGATTTAAAGAAAGCGCTCCGAAACAAAGGGACCTGCTTCCGAGGGGGGCCTTGCCCAGGGGAAACCCCGATGCGATTGATGAAAACGGTCTTTACCGGAAACCGCCTCGCAAGAAAGCAGCTGATCCTGATCCTTGTGTTCAGTTCCCTCCTGACCCTTGTGGGGACTGCGGTGCAGCTCTACCTGGAGTACCGGGGGGAGATGGACGGTATCGATCTGCAGCTCGGCCAGATCGAAAAGGGGCACCTGGGAAGTTTGACCCGGAGCCTCTGGAACGTGGACGACAAGCAGATCCGGGTTCACCTGAACAATATCCTGAGCCTCAGGGATGTGGTTTACCTTGCCATCGAGGAGCGGGGTGCGCTGGTGTTCGAGGTGGGAGAAAGGGGGGAGGAGGGCGCAATCGTGAACCGGCGCTTTCCCATGATCTATAACAACGACGGTATCTCGGAACGGATCGGGAGCCTGCTCGTGCTTGCCTCCTTCAAGGGGCTCAACCACAGGATGTTGAAACGGCTCTTCGTGATCCTGGTGACCCAGGGACTCAAGACGTTCCTGGTCTCCCTGTTCATCCTCTACATCATCAACCGGTTCGTGATCCGTTATCTCGTGGAGATCGCCCGGTACGCGGGCGCGATCAACACGGACAGGCTGGGCATGACCCTGTCGCTGGGGCGGAAGCCCTTTCCCTTCAGGAGCGAGGATGAGCTGGATGCCCTGGCCTCGGCCATCAACGGCATGCGTGGCAGGATACTGGCGGATATCGAGGAGCGGGGGAAGATCGAAAGGGCACTGGGGGAGGCGCACCGGACCTTCCTGACGGTGCTGGAGGGGATCGACGCCATGATCTACGCGGCCGACATGGAAACCCGGGAAATTCTCTTCATGAACCGGCACATGATCGACAGTTTCCAAAGGGATATGACCGGGGAGACGTGCGGGAAGGCCTTTGGCGGGAAACAGACTCCCTGCGGGTACTGCCCCGACGAACACCTGGTGGACGCATCGGGCAATCCCACCGAGGGGCATGCGTGGCAGGGTGAAGAGCCCCTTACCGGTCGGTGGTACGTGAACCATGCCAGGGCCATCCGCTGGATCGACAACCGGCTGGTCCGCCTTCAGGTGGCAACCGACATTACCCGCATGAGGGAGGTGGAGGAGCAGTTGCGCCAGGCCCGGAAGATGGAGGCGGTGGGGACCCTCGCCGGGGGGATTGCGCACGATTTCAACAATATCCTCGGGATCATGATCGGCAATACTGAGCTGGCCATGGAGGAGGTTCCCCAGTGGAGTCCTGCCCGGATGAACCTGGACGAGATAAAGACCGCCGGCATGCGGGCAAGGGGGGTGGTCCGGCAGCTCCTGAACTTCAGCCGGAAATCGGAAAACAGCCGAAAAACCGTTCGCTTGCCCGGGATCATCGAGGAGGCCGTGGGCCTTCTCAGGGCGTCCATTCCGGCCACCATCGACATCGGCTTCGAAATTCAAGACGGGGGGGGCCGTGTTCATGCCGATCCCGGCCAGATTCACCAGATCCTGATCAACCTCTGCACCAACGGGTTTCATGCCATGGAGGAGAATGGGGGAACCCTTGTGATCAGCTTGGACGAGGTCACCTACCTCCGGAAGGAAACCCTTGGGGGACGGGAGATTCCCCCGGGACGTTATGTTCGCCTGGGAGTCAGGGACACGGGCACGGGCATGGCGTCGGAAACCCTGGAACGGATCTTCGATCCCTATTTCACCACCAAGGAGGTGGGAAAGGGGACCGGCATGGGGCTTTCCATTGTCCACGGAATCGTTGCAAGCCACGGGGGGGCCGTGAGTGTGGAGAGCGCCCCCGGCAGCGGGACCTCGGTTTTCGTGCTCCTGCCCGGGGTGGACGGGGAACCCGAGGAGGAACGGGCGCCCTCCCGGGCGCTGCCCGGCGGCAATGAGCGGATCCTGTTCGTGGATGATGAAAAGCCCCTTGTGAAGATGGGGAAAAGATCCCTGGAGCGCCTGGGGTACAGGGTCGAGGCCCTCACCGATTCCATGGACGCGGTGGCCTGTTTCAGGTCCCGGCCCGAGGCGTTCGACCTGGTGATCACGGACATGACCATGCCCGGGCTCACCGGTATCCAGATGATCGAAAGAATCAGGGAGATCAGCGAGACGGTTCCCGTTATTCTCTGTACGGGCTTCAGCAGCTCCGTGGATGAAAACGCGGCATCGGAGATGGGGATCGACAGGTACCTGGAAAAACCCGTGGACCACCGGAGCATGGCCAACGCCGTTCGCGAGGTCCTGGATGCAAGATATGCCGGTTGATACCTCGCCCCTCCCCGGGGCGGGTTTTATTGATAACGGAGAGATCGTCAAAGGAGGAGACAGCCATGCTCGACTTTTCCCTTACCCCGGACCAGGAAGCATTAAAAGCAAGGGCACGGAAATTTGCCCTCGAGGAGGTGCTCCCTGTCGCTGCCTATTACGACGAAAAGGACGAGATGCCCATGGAGGTGCTGAAAAAGGCCTTTGACGCGGGTATCATGAACGCCGATATTCCCGAGGCCTACGGCGGTAAGGGAAACGGGCTCATCGAGTCGGCCCTGGTCACCGAGGAGCTGGCCGCCGCCTGCCCGGGGCTCGCCACCTCCATCTTCGACAGCTCACTGGGTGTCGAGCCCATCCTACTCAGTGAAAACGAGACCCTGAAGAGAAGATACCTGCCCAAGATCGCGGGGTCCTTCAAACTCGTCTGCTTTGCCACGTCCGAACCGGGCATGGGGTCCGATGTGGCGGGGATCCGCTGCAAGGCGGAAAAAAGGGGGGACGATTATATCCTGAACGGCACCAAATACTGGATCACCAACGGCGGGGCGGCGGATTACATGACCGTGTTCGCCACAACGGATCCCGGAAAGGGGCACGAGGGAATCTGCGCCTTTCTGGTGGACCGGAACTGGGAGGGGGTCTCCGTTGGTAAAAAGATTCCCAAAATGGGCCAGCGCTGCTCCAATACGGCGGGGCTCAACTTCAGGAACGTGAGGATACCGGCGGACAACGTGCTGGCCCCCCCGGGCAAGGGCTTTGTCATGGCCATGAAGACCTTTGCGAGGACACGGCCCATCATCGGCTCCTTCGGGGTGGGGGCGGCCCGGTCGGCAATGGAGTTCGCCCTCGAGTACGCCAAAAAGCGGAAGGCCTTCGGCGCCCCCATCCAGAACTTCCAGGCGATCCAGTTCAAGCTCGCCGAGATGTACCAGAAGATTGAAACCGCGCGCCTGCTCACCTGGAAGGCCGCCTGGGACGCGGACAACGGCACAGAGCCCGAGGTGAACGCCTCCATTGCGAAGTTCTATGCCACCGAGGCGGCCCTGGAGGTGGTGGACGAGGCCATGCAGATCTGCGCGGGGTACGGGTATACCCGGATGTTTCCCGTTGAAAAGCTCTACCGTGATATCCGCCTGCTGCGGATTTACGAGGGGACCAGCGAGATCCAGCGCATCATCGTGGCGGGGCATCTTCTGACAAAGTACAGGCCGGTGATGCCCCCCCTGGCGGACCTGCCCCTTCACAGGGAGGAGGACCCCCTCTCCCCCGGATTCGGAGAGGAGGGCAAAGCCCCCTGGCGGTGCCGCATGTGCGGGCATGTGCATTACGGAGAAGAGGCCCCGGAGGAGTGTCCCTACTGCTTTTTCCCCAAATCGGCATTCAGGAGATCGTGAGATAAGGATAAGGTTGCAATATGCCCGCTCGGGCGATGCCGAAGTTCCCGTGGAGTCGTTTTAAATAAAATACTCTTGAGGTATTGACATTTGCTCTATAGTAGTTATGGTTCATCTTTAACAGACATTTGAATAATGATGGCGGGAGCAGGGCAAGAAGGGCTTCGCGCCTGTTTTCCAGACTTGATCGCAAGTCGGAAATGTTGGCGCTATCGCTTGGTTTTGTTGTTACGGCCGGGGTAATTGCAGGTTCACGGCAGGCCCCATGATATGGAGGGGGAACTCTGAAACCGGCACCCGATTATTATCGGAGGAAAAGGGTTGCCGAATGATGCTGCAATCGTTTCTTGGTGAGTTTTTTTCATCATGAGGGAAAAACAACCGCCAAAAGTGGAATAAGCGAAGAAATACGAAAAAGCGAACAAAAGCGAACAAAAGCGAGTTGTTTTCCCCGTGTGCACCGGGATGCCGGGGCATCCCTCGCTTAAACCCGGCCGGTACGGAAGGTGCGGTTAAATGAACCCGCCGGACGGTCGACCGACGAATTTCGATATATCCGAAAGATCATAAGAGGAATTTTCATGTATACTCCCCAAGCAAAAACAGTGTTTGAGGTCCTGGTCGATGAGTTGGATAGATCGTGGCCGTGCGGTTATGTGGGTGCCGACAGGATTGCCGATACCATCTCCATGCAATCCAACCTTCCCGTTCAGGAGATACACGGCATTCTTGCCGGCTTTCTTGAATCGGACCTCATCGGCGTCGAGACCGGCCGAAACAGCAGCGTATGGCTCACCCCCAAGGGCCAGGCGTGGGCAAAATCCCGGAGTTCGACCGAATCCCTCGCCGGGTAAACCCGCCCGTCACCTGCCGCTCCGGCAAATGACGGGAAACCTCCATCCCATGCCCGGGGTCGGCGATTCTTGAAGGCGTTCCGGACCCCGGGGTGAATTTTCCAGTTCCGGCCTTCAGGCCGTAAAACCGTTGGATTTATCCCTGGGAGCCGTCACGCGGACGAAGCGAACAGATCCCCGTAGATCTTTCGCATCTCCCGTTTCAATATCTTTCCGGTGGGTGTCTTGGGCAGCGCATCGGCCACCACCACCTTCCTTGGAACCTTGAACCGGGCCAGGTGTTCCCTGCACAGGGAGATGATCTCCTCCTCCCGGATCTCCTCGCCTTTCCTGGGGACCACCACGGCGGTCACGGCCTCGATCCATTTTTCGTGGTCCACCCCGATCACCGCTGTTTCCTCAACCCTGGCATCCAGGTAGATCGCCTCCTCCACCTCCCGGGTCGAGACATTCTCCCCCCCGGTCTTGATCATATCCTTTTTTCGATCCACGACGGCAATATACCGATCTTCGTCGAGGGTGCCCACGTCGCCCGAGTGGAACCATCCCCCCTTCATGGCCTCCTCTGTTTTTTCGGGATCCTTGAAGTACATGATCATGGCATGGGGTCCCCTGCCGCAGATCTCGCCGGGAATATCCGGAAGGATCACGGGTTGTCCCGCGCCGTCTTCGAGGCGGGTCTCCATGTTCAGGCCGCCCATGCCGGCCGATCCCGGCTTGGCCAGGGCGTCCTCCGCCTTGAGCACCGTGTGGTAGGGGGCCAGCTCCGTTTGTCCGTAGTAATTGCAGACCGTTGCACCGGGCAGGCGCTCCATGAGCTCCTTGAGGATCTCCACGGGCATGATGGACGCGCCGTAATAGCATTTCTTCAGGCTCGAGAGGTCGTAACGGTCGAAGTCGGGGTGGCGCAGGAGTGCGATCCAGACGGTGGGCGGCGCAAAGAACATGGTGGCCCGGTGTTCGGCAACGGCCTCCAGTATCTTCCCCGGTTCCGGGGCCATGAGGACGTTGGTGCCCCCCACCCAGAAGACCGGGTTCAGGAACACGTCCCGCTGGGCGCAGTGGTAGATGGGCAGGGCATTGAGGTTCACGTCGTTCTCATCGTACTTCCCGTCCACGATGCAGCCCATGTACTGGGCCATGAGGGCCTGGTTGCCGATGATCACCCCCTTTGGCAGGGATTCGGTGCCGCTGGTATAGGTCATCTGGCAGGGGTCCGTGATGGAGAGAAGGGTCTCGGGCTCATGGGCGGGAAAGGCCCGGTACCAGGATTCGAAGTTCAGGTACTGCTCCCCGGGCGGGGGGGCTCCGTTCATGTCGTCGGACCAGATCAGGGTCTCCACGGATTTCATGTCGGAGATCACATCGGTCACAAGGTCGTTCAGGGCGTCTTCCACGATAAAGACCCGGCTCTCGGAATGATCGATGCAGTAGGCGATATCCTTTCCCCTGAGCATGTAGTTCACCGCAAGGTATACGGCGCCGATCTTGCAGCAGGCAAGCCAGGTGAGCACATGGTGGATCGTGTTGTGGGCCAGGATCGCCACCCGGTCGTATTTCTCCACCCCGAGGGAGAGGAGGGCGTTGGCGGCGCGATTGCTCTCCTGTTCCAGCTCGGCATAGGTCAGGGAACGTTCCCCGAAGATGATCGCCTTCTTGTCCGGGAAGCGGTAGCTGCTCCGCCGGACCATGTCGGCGATCACCCACCGGTTGACCCTGTTGTAGCGGGCCATGAGAAAGTCCACGGTCTCCTTGTTGAGTGAGCTGTACCTTGCCTTTTCCTCCGCCGAAAGGTTTTTCATGGTAATGTCGGTCATGGTATTTCTCCTTATATTTCCGGCCTTCAGGCCGTAAACCCTTGGATTTATCCTTGGGAGCCGTCACTGCGAAACGGTATGATGAAACGCTTTTTAAGTGAAAAATGCCTTGCCGTTTTATCCGAATTGCTTGCGAAGCTCGGTCTTGAGGATCTTGCCCGATCCGGTCTTGGGCAGTTCCTCCAGGAACACCGCCTGCTTGGGAACCTTGAAGCCTGCCAGGTGCTCCCGGGTAAAGCCCAGGAGGTCCGCTTCGGAAACGGCCGCGCCGGCCTTCAGGGCGGCCATCACGGCGGGGACCTCACCCCATTTTTCGTCGGGAACGGCAATCACGGCGCATTCCAGGATATCCGGGTGCCGGTACACCACGTTCTCGATCTCCACGGAGGAGATGTTTTCGCCGCCGCTGATGATGATGTCCTTTGCCCGGTCCACGATGAGCACGTACCCCTCGGAATCCATGGTTGCGAGGTCGCCGGTGTGAAAATACCCGTCCCTTACGGCCTCCGCCGTTTCAAGGGGAAGCTTCCAGTAACCCGCCATCACGTTGTCCCCCCGGACGATGATCTCCCCCACGGTCTCGTTGTCCATGGGCACATCCCCGCCGCTCGGATCCACCACCCTCAGCTCAACGCCCGGAACCTCCAGGCCGGTTCGGGTGATATAGTTCATCTTCTCGTCGTCTCCTTCGTTCTCCAGGGTATGCTTGAGGTTGCCCGCAGTGAGGAGCGGCGTGGTTTCGGTGAGCCCGTACCCGGAGATATACCGGCACCCCAGCTGCTCGGTCATCCGGGCGGCATTGGCGGGCGACATGGGCGCGCCGCCCACCATGACCCAGAGAAGGGAGGAAAGGTCATACTCCCCGATCCCGGGCACGTTCAGCAGGAAGTTGATCATGGCGGGCACCATCATGGCGGCCGTTACCTTCTCCTTTTCCATGGTCTCGAGCACCTTCGGGGGATCGAACTGCCGCTGCATCACGTGGGTGCCCCCCTGGTAGGTCACGGACCAGATAAAGAAGGCGTCTGCAAGGTGAAACAGGGGAGCGATATGGTGCCACACCGCCCTGTCGTCCAGCTTGAAGGAGATGATGGTGGAGAGGGCGTTGGCGTAGATATTCCGGTGGGTGAGCATCACCCCCTTGGGGTTTCCGGTGGTGCCGCTGGTATAGTAGAGGTTGAGCATTGCGTTCTCGTCTTTGGTCTCCTTTCCGGCGGGGGTTTCCGGAACGCCGTCCGTGAGGGCTTCCCAGGTGCCGGTGATCCATTCCTCGTCGGCTTCGCCCTCGGCGATATAGTACTGCTTGAGATCCTTGACGGAAGAACGCACCTCCGCCATCACCGGTTTGAAATCGGCGTGAAAGATGACGGCTTCGGCCCCGGAGTCGTTGAGAATATAGATATACTCCCGGGCGGATAATCGGAAGTTCAGGGGCGCCAGCACGGCGTCGGTTTCCGCCATGCCGAAGTAGAGCTCCATGTAGCGCCGGCTGTTGTAGTCCAGGATCGCCACCCTGCCGCCCGGGGTGATCCCCATCTTCCGCACCGCATGGACCACCCGGTTGACCCTTTTTCTCACCTCCCCATAGGTCCAGCGCACATCGCCGTCCACCACGGCGGTTTTTTCAGGGTAGAGTTTCACGGCTCTTTTCAAGATCCTGCTCGGTGTCATGGGAACCTGCATGGGATACCTCCTGAAGTATTGAATGATGTCCATCGGAAAATCGAGAATTCCGGCCGTGGGCAGAGGAGCCGGGATCGTTTACCAAAGCCCGGGTTTTTTCGCCGAAGTCACCTTATTGCCGGTTTGACCGGGGCGACGTCGGGATGTGGTGCTCCTCCGGAGGACCGTTTCCCTGGTCGAAACACGAGCAGGAACCTTCGCTTTGAATGGACGGATGTTGAGGGTGAAAATGGCTTTTTAAAATGGAACTTGGAAATCCGTGTCGATTAATCGCGTTGTCGGTTTGATTCCACGATCATCTCGTTTCCGGTGAGGCTTTGCGGGAAAAAATGAGGTCTAAGAGCCGGAAAGAGAGGTGGCAACTCATAAAAAAAACAGTACTTTATGGATGACGGCAACGGGGCTCGACTTGTTCGCGGTTAAGCTACATCCCCGCGAAATGAGTCAAGGTGATTCGTTTCGAGTGCCCGGCGTTGCGTAAATGAGTATCGATATAAGCCGGCCATTCGGTACGGGAGACGGCAATGGAAGCACGAGCGGAACCGCGTGAAAAGGAAAATGCGCGGCTGTCCCGGTGTGTCCACACCCGCATCGGGTGTGGACGAAAGAGGAGAATCGGCATTCCGTACCGGCCCGGAGATGATTCTGGCCGGGATCGTTTGAATGGTAGCGGAACGCGGCTAGATTCCGCCGAAGGCCTCGTCGGATATTTCCACGGCAACAGGATCGCCCTCCATGATCACGTCCATCTTTCCCCGGCACACGGGAAGGAAGGAGCGGATAAAGAACCTGGCGCTTGCCGTCTGGCCCTCGTAAAATGCCCGCTCTTTTTTGGAAGGCCCGCTTTCAAGTTTTTGGGCCGCGACAACGGCCCGCCAAAGGAGCATCCAGGCGGTGACCATATCGCCCGTGACCTCCATAAAGGCGTAGGCATGGGCAAAGGCGCATCTCATCTTTTCCGATGCGGCGCAGGCCGTGAGGACGCGCGTGGTCTCTTCCAGCTTTTCGAGGGTTGTTTCGGTCTCCCGGGCTAGATTCCCGAGGGAGGGGATCTCCCCTGCCGTCCGGATGGTTTGCCGGATCTCCGAAAGGAGCTCACCGAACGCCCTGCCCCCGTCCATGCGCAGCTTGCGCCCTAGGAGATCCATGGCCTGGATGCCGTTGGTGCCCTCGTAGATATGGGTGATCTTGCAGTCCCTGAGGTACTGCTCCTGGGGGTACTCCTTTGTGTAGCCGTATCCGCCGAAAACCTGGACCCCGTTGCTGCAGACCTCGAAGGCCCGGTCCGTGACATAGCCCTTGGCAATGGGGATCAGCACGTCGATGAGCCCCTGGAGGCGGGCCTTCTCCTCCCGGTCCTCCGTGACGGTTTTGAGGTCCTCGCAGAATCCGGTGTAAAAGAGGATGCTGCGCATGGCCTCGGAAAAGCATTTCATGGAGAGGAGCATGCGGCGCATGTCCGGGTGCTTGATAATGGGCACGGCCGGGGCATCCTTGCCGGCTGCCCCGAGGTCCCTTCCCTGGGTTCTTTCCCGGGCATAGGTGACGGCGTTCATATAGGATGCGGAAGCGCAGCCGAGGGCCTGCATGCCCACATCGAGCCTTGCCTCGTTCATCATTACGAACATGGCCCGCATCCCCCTGTTCTCCTCTCCAAGGAGGGTGCCGATGCACCTGCCCTTTCCCCCCAGGGTCATGGAGCAGGTGGGGCTTCCGTGGATCCCCATCTTCTCCTCGATGCCCGTGCACACGATGTCGTTGGCTTCCCCCAGGCTGCCGTCGTCGTTCACGAGGAACTTCGGGACCAGGAACAGGGAGATGCCGGCCGTGCCGGCGGGGGCGCCCTCGATGCGGGCCAGCACCGGGTGGATGATGTTTGGAACAAGATCGTGATCGCCGCTGGAGATAAAGATCTTGTTGCCGGTAAGGGAGTAGGTGCCGTCGTCGTTTTTCACGGCCGTGGTGGTGAGTGCTCCCACGTCGGAACCGGCCGAGGGTTCCGTGAGCAGCATGGTGCCCCCCCATTCCCCGGAGTACATCTTCTTCAGGTACAGCGCCTTCTGGGGCTCGGTGCCGAAGATCTCCACCAGCTTTCCCGCCCCGTGGGCCAGGAGGATGGTGAGGACAAAGGGAAAGTTGGCCCCGTGGAACCAGTTCTTCACCGCAAGGGAGACGGTCTCGGGCATGCCCTGCCCCCCCCATTCGGGGGCGTCGCAGGGGGCGATCCACTCCCCTTCCCTGAACAGCTCGTAGATCCGGTGAAAGGATTCCGGCACCTTTACCGAGCCCTTTTCGAACCGGCATCCCTCCTCGTCCCCCTGTTTCAGGGCCGGGAGCATCTCCTTTACGGCCAGGTTTCTTGCCTCGGCCAGGATAAGGTCCACGGTCTTCCTGTTGAAATCGGAGAAGCGCTCGTGCCTTGCGAGTGTTTCCACCCCGAGCTGTTCGTGGAGGACGAACGCAATGTCCCTTTTGTCGACGATCACCTGTGCCATATCTCTCTCCTTTTCGCTCTTAACCCGGCAATCTGGAACCGCGGTTGTTGACTTTCTCGAATCGCCCGGAATTGTCGCGCCCCAGGGAGATTTGCGGTCTCCGTGAAACGGCGCGAATCGGGCATCTTGTCGCATCGGGCCCCAAGTGCATAGCCCCGAAATGGAAATATAATAATCCGGCGTTTGCGAAGATCGATTTTCAAGAAGGGACCCGTTGTCGGAACAGGCGGATAATACCAGGGTGGAGTCCCATGTTGAGTCGCCGGTTAAATAATGCGGTGTTGGGCCCAAGTATTCAGTTGTCGGTTAAGAACCGTAATCGAAAAATCCCTTACCGCTCTTCCGGCCGTAATGCCCGGCCCGCACCATCTTCCGCAGCAGGGGATGGGGCCGGTACTTGTCCTCTCCAAGTTCCAGGTGGAACCCCTCCAGCACCCGCAGCAGGGTGTCCAGCCCCACCATGTCGGCCAGGGCCAGGGGGCCGATGGGATGGTTGGCCCCCAGGGTCATGGAGCGGTCGATATCCTCGGCCGAAGCGGTGCCCTCGGCCAATACGAAGATCGCCTCGTTGATCATGGGGCAGAGGATGCGGTTCACGGCAAAACCGGGGGCTTCCCTGACCTCCACGGCTGTTTTGCCGATCCTTTCCACAAACTCCCGGCACGAGGCGAGGGTATCGTCCGAGGTCACATATCCCCTTGTGAGCTCCACCAGCTTCATCACGGGAACGGGGTTGAAGTAATGCATTCCGATGACCTTTTCGGGCCGTCCGCTCGCGGCCGCCATCTCGGTTATGGAAAGGCCCGATGTATTGGATGCGAAAACAGTCCCGGGACCGCAGACGGCGCCCAGTTCCTTGAATACCTCCTTTTTGACGTCCATGATCTCGATAACGGCTTCGATCACAAGATCCGCGTCTCTTGCCGCATCGGCGAGGTCCACGGTGCCCCTCAGCCTTTCCATGGTCCCGTCGGCCGCCCCGGAGTCCATCTTTCCCTTTGACACGGCCTTTTGAAGGTTCCTCCGAATGCCTTCCATCCCCTTTTCAACGAGGCCGTCCTCGATATCGCGAAGTGTCGTTTCAAATCCCGCCATGGCCGAAACCTGAGCGATTCCCGCGCCCATGATGCCGGCGCCGAGGACGCAGACCTTTTTGATTTCCATTGTTTTGAACCTTTCAATTGGTGTTGATAAGTGATCCCCGAATCCATGATCCCCGAATCCATGATCCCCGGGACGAGCCGGTTGTGTTGTTAAATCGGCAACTGAATATATGAACCTGGCGTGCTGTCATGTGCTTGTTTTCATGGTTTATTTCGATTACAAGAGCTGCTGTTTCCAATAGCCGGGTTAATAACGACGGCTTCCCCCCCCCGGAAGGGGCGGGAGCGACGCATGGTTCCTGGAAATCGTCGTCCGGGTGGGAACGGTTCCATTTTGAATTCGGGTGCTTGATTATTTCAGCGGATGCCTGAAATTATGCTCTGCAACGAGCGTGCCGGCGGTGTCGTGGGGGGAATTGCTTTGAAAATCATGTGTTTCCAATTGTTTCCGGGCAATGTAAAAGTTGTCGGATGAGTCATGGATGACACGCCGTGAGACTGTAATGAGCAATTAACGTATGGATAAAACGGGAAAATATTCGATGGGGTGATTTTTACCCGTGCGTGTCGTCGGCGACTCGCACGGTTTCTCCGGTGAATCACCGGGGCGAAGAGTGACCTGTTCGGTGCTTCGCCCGATCGACACCGCAGAATACCTTGCCGAACCGTACCGACATTGGTCGGCGTGCTGCATCCGGTCGAGGCCGTTTGGATCTCTTCGCCGGCCGGGGCGGGTGAGAACCGTTTGAAATCAACCCGGGAAGTTCATTGACATTGTCCCGTTTTCTGGAGACAATTGGTTTCAGGGTGCACAATCATTCCCAATGACCTGTTCTCTAACGACGGGACAACAGCATGAGCCTGAAACTCGTGAAGATCATACAGCCCCGAAGGCAAGCCGGAGATGTCGTTCGCCGGCCGTTTGTGCTTTTTTTTCTCGGGGCGTGGTTCCTGCTTTTTCAGTTGGGCAACAGGGCATCCGCATCTTGGGCGGACATGGGCCGCGAGGTGCGGATCTCGGCCATTGAAAACGAGCAGACCCATGTCGTGGCAATGGCGGTGCTGCGGGAGGCCTACAACCGCCTTGGCTTTCGGACGACCTTTGATCTTCTCCCGGCAAGGCGGGCCCTGGAGTGGGCCAACAGCGGCATCACCCGAGGGGACGTGGCCCGCATCGCGGGCACGGAAAATAGTTTTCCCAACCTGATTCCCGTTCCCACACCGGTGGTGCGTTTCAGCGGCGTGGCCTTTGCAAAGAGGGTCAAGCGGCCTGTTTCCGGCTGGAAGGACCTGGTGGGGTTGCGGGTGGGGATTATCCGGGGTATCCGCTACTCGGAGATCGGCACCAGGGGCATGGCACCGGTGCTTGCCAAGGATATGACCCATCTGTTCAAACTGCTGGTGATGGATCGTATCGATGTGGCGGTTGCGGTCCTGAACGCGGGAAGGGTGGAGATTTCCCGGAACTATCGGGATGCGGGGTTTTATGTGCTGGGCAGCCCCCTGTTCACGGCCCCCCTGTACCACTTTGTTCATATCGGCAACAGGTCCCTTGTGCCGGAGCTCCATGGGGTTCTTCTGGAAATGACGGATAGCGGAGAACTTGCCGAATTGCAGCGCCTGGCCCTGGAAAAATTAACGGGTCGCGAACTTAAATAATACCGGAGCGTCCCGGGATCGGGTATCCCTCGGAGCTTCACGGAAAACCTCAACATCAAACGGGGAAGGGCCATTGGACAGAGGAAAGACATTAAAAAGCCCCATCGCCCGAAAGCTGGTGATAGCGGTCGTCCTGTTCAGCTCGTTCATCGCCCTGCTCATGACGTCGATTCAGGTCTATATGGATTACAGGCGGGATCTGGGACAGATCAGGGGGCAGATGACCCTGATCGAGGAGAGTTATCTCCAGAACGTGGCCAGCAGTGTGTGGAACTACGACGAGGGGCAGATCCTTATTCAGCTGGAGGGGCTCCTGCGCCTGCCGGATATCCGCTTTCTAAGGATCGTGGGGGAAAACGAGCTCACCTGGACGGCGGGGGAGCCGGGAGGCGGTCGGGGCATCACCATGACGCTTCCCCTGCTTCACGAGCACAGGGGAAGCAGTGTTGCCATCGGTGAACTCACGGTGGTCGCAAGCCTGGAGAACGTTTACAGAAGGCTCATGGTCCGCGCCCTTACCATCCTCACCGGCAATGCCGTCAAGACCTTCCTGGTCTCGGGATTTATACTGCTCATATTTCAATATCTTGTAACACGGCATCTGGTGGAGCTGGCTGATCGGGTGCGGGGAATTCAGATGGAGGACCTTGACGGGGAGATCACCCTTTCGCGCGGGCGGAAAAAGGGGGATAAACCCGATGAACTCGACCAGGTGGTCCGGGCCCTGGGAAGGATGCGGGCCCGGATGCGGGAGTCCTTCGAGGAGGTTCGGGAGAGCGAGGAGCGGTTTCGGGGGACGTTCGAGCATGCCGCCGTCGGCATGTGCCTTACCGGGACCGACGGCCGGTTCATGATGGTCAACCCCTCCATATGCCGGATGCTCGGTTACGGGAAAGAGGAGCTGCTTTCCAAGGATTTTGGAGCCATTACCCACCCGGAGGACGTGGATGTGAGCCGCCGGAAGGTACAGGCCCTGCTGAAGGGCGAAATGCCCTCCGTGCATTTCGAGAAGCGGTATGTTCACCGGAACGGGGAGACGGTCTGGGCCCTGGTGGGCACCTTTCTTTTAAGAGACGCCGAAGGCCGCCCCCGTTACTTTATCACCCATATCCAGGATATCACCCATATCAAAAAACTCGAAAACAGGCTGCGGCAAGCCCACAAGATGGAGGCGATCGGAACCCTTGCCGGCGGCATTGCCCATGACTTCAACAACATCCTGGCGGTCATCCTCGGGTATGCGGAGATGGCAAAGGACGACTCCCCCGAGTGGAGCCCGGCCGGAAAGAGCATGGACGAGATCATAAAGGCCGGCCTCCGCGCCCGGGACCGGGTGAAGCATATCCTGGATTTCTGCCGGAAATCGGAGCAGGGCCACAGCCCCGTGAAGATCTCCCTGGTGGTGACGGAGGCCTTGAAACTCCTGCTTCCCTCCATTCCCCAGAGGGTCTCGGTGGAGGAGCGGATCGACCACGGCTGCGGGAACATCATGGGCAGTTCGGCCCAGCTCCACCAGGTGGTGATCAACCTCTGCACAAACGGACTCCAGGCCATGGAGGAAAAGGGCGGCGTATTGACGGTGGAACTTTCCAGGGAGGAGTACGAGGGGGGGGGATCGGGCCATGAGCCGGATTTTGCACCCGCTCCCTGCATCCTTCTCTCCATCGGCGACACGGGGACGGGTATCGACCCGGCCATCATGGACCGTATCTTCGATCCCTATTTTACCACCCGGCAGGTGGGCAAGGGTTCCGGCATGGGCCTTTCCGTGGTTCACGGCATCGTGGGAAATCATGGGGGAACCCTTCGCGTGGAGCACCGCGAGGGCGGGGGAACAAGGGTAACGGTTTACTTCCCGGTGATCGAGGAGGCCGGAATTAAGGAGATTCCCCGAACCAAGGCCCTGCCCACGGGACACGAACGGATACTGGTGGTGGACGACGATCGCGACATGGCGGATATGACCCTGGGAACCCTTTCCCGTCTGGGGTACCGGGTTACGGCCGTCACGGACAGCATGGAGGCCCTTGTCATGTTCCGGGAAGGGCCGGCCGACTTCGACCTGGTGATCACCGATCAGACCATGCCCGTTTTGACCGGCGACCGACTGGCCATGGAGCTTATGGAGATCCGGGGGGATATCCCCATCATCCTCTGCACGGGTTACAGCACGAGGATGGATGCGCAAAAAGCAGGGGCGTTGGGGATCAAGCGCTTTGCCATGAAACCGGTGGACAGGAAGGAGCTGGCCGGGATCGTCCGGGAGGTTCTGGACGAGGCGCCCGTCAACCAGTGACGTCACGGCAACCGCATTCAGGAAGGCAACCCAAACAACTTGAACATAAATGTGGGCATAGTCAGGGCTCCATGTAATTCGAGCTTAACGGTGAGTCGGGCCCGACGGTAAATTTTGTTCAAGTTATTACTATTGAGTACGTAAGCTTCTCGATGTCACGGGTCATTCGAACCATCTAAAATCATGTTTTTTTTCAAACCAAGAAGGCTTTTGTCATGTCGGGTGCCTTTTGACCGCAATAGTAATTATGTGTTCCTTAATTTCTAAGCACAATGATTTCATCTCCTTGTCGTTTGCTGAAGATCATTTTCAGCGCCTCGTGCAGCAGCAGGGGCATGGCGGCGTTACTCGTGTTCCGCCCCGGCAGTGACGCGGAATCATTGGACAGGGAAGAGAGGCTGTGGCATTATAGGCCCGGTCGGTTTTTTACCCGGCCGACATGTTGCCGTTCGAAATTGACTTTTCCTTTTTTTTAGTTGTTTATCAACCTGACACGAGGGTAGAGAAATGATAGAGAATCTGGACCCGGTCATCCTCGCAAGAGCTCAATTCGCCTTTACCGTTTCCTTTCACATCCTGTTTCCGGCTTTTACCATCGGCCTTGCCTCCTGGCTGGCGGTGGTGGAGTGGCGTTGGCTCGTCACCGGAAAGGCCGTTTACAAGGAGATCTACAAGATGTGGATCAAGATCTTCGCGGTCACCTTCGGCATGGGGGTGGTCTCCGGGGTGGTGCTCTCATATCAGTTCGGCACCAACTGGTCCGTGTTTTCAGACAAGGTGGGCAATATCATCGGTCCCCTCCTGGGGTACGAGGTGCTCACCGCGTTCTTCCTGGAGGCCTCCTTCCTGGGGATCATGCTCTTCGGATGGAACCGGGTGAGCCGGAACATGCATTTCGCATCCACCTGCATCGTCGCCTTCGGCACCGTGCTCTCGGCCTTCTGGATCCTGTCGGCCAACAGCTGGATGCAGACGCCCCAGGGCTATCGAATCGGTGAAGAGGGGCTGTATTACCCCGTAAGCTGGATCGAGATCATCTTCAACCCCTCCTTTCCCCACAGGCTGGCCCATATGACCGTTGCCGCCTACCTGACCACGGCGTTCGTCGTGGGGGGGATCGGCGCCTTTTACCTGTTCCGGAACAGGTATGTGAAACACGCCAGGGTGATGTTCGGCATGGCCATGATCATGGCGGTATTCGTGGCGCCGTTGCAGCTTCTTATCGGCGACGGCCACGGCCTCAACACCCTCAAGCACCAGCCGGCAAAGGTGGCGGCCATGGAAGGGCTCTGGGAGACCCGCACGGGCGCGCCCATGATCCTCTTCGGGTGGCCGGACCAGGAGGCGGAGAAGACGAAATTCGCGATTGAGATCCCCAAGCTCTCCAGCCTGATCCTCACCCACGATCTCGACGGCGAGGTCAAGGGGCTTAAGGAGTGGCCCAGGGAGGAGCGCCCGCCCGCCCTATGGGTGTTCTGGTCGTTCCGGGTCATGGTGGGGCTGGGCACCCTCATGATTTTCACCGGTATCTTCGCGGTGATCCTCCATTTCAAAAAGCGGCTCTTTGATACGAGATGGTTCCAGGGATGGTGCATGGCCCTCACCCCCGCCGGGTTCATCGCCGTTCTGTCCGGCTGGTTCGTCACCGAGATCGGTCGCCAGCCCTACCTGGTATACGGCGAGATGCTCACCAAGGATGCGGTTTCCCCTGTTGCGGGGATTCAGGTGGGCCTTTCCCTCGCGGCCTTCGTGGTCATCTACTTTCTGGTGTTCGGCGCGGGTGCCTACTATATCGGGCGCCTGATCCTCAAGGGGCCGGAGGCCGGGACGGAAGATGCCTATGGAACCCACGGGGTGGAGCAGCCCCCCCTGGTAACGGATCTGGTTTCGGATTCAGGAGGTGAAAATGTTTAATCTTGCGCCCTATGTGGACCTTCCCCTGGTATGGTACGGCCTGATCGGTACCGCTGTTTTCCTTTACGTGCTCCTGGACGGATTCGATCTCGGGATCGGCATCCTCTTTCCCTTTGCCCCGTCGGACAAGTGCCGGGACCGGATGATGGGCTCCATCGCCCCCTTCTGGGACGGTAACGAGACATGGCTGGTGCTGGGGGGCGGCGGCCTGTTCGCGGCCTTTCCCCTGGCCTACGCCATCCTCATGCCGGCGTTCTACGTGCCCATTATCCTCATGCTCCTGGGATTGATCATGAGGGGCGTCTCCTTCGAGTTCCGCTTCAAGGCAAAGGGCCCCTCCAGGCGGATCTGGGACTATGCCTTTCACTTCGGCTCCCTGATCGCCGCCTTTACCCAGGGCATGGCCCTGGGGGCATTCGTCCAGGGTGTTTCGGTGACCGGCAGGGCCTTTTCCGGCGGCGCCTTCGATTGCCTCAACGCCTTCAGCGTGATGACCGGCTTTGCCCTGGTCTGCGGCTACGGTCTCCTGGGGGCCACCTGGCTCATCATGAAAACCGAGGACGTGACCCAGGACTGGGCCCGAAGGTGTGCCGGCTACCTCTTCTCCTATGTGGCTTTTTTCATGGCCCTGGTGAGCCTTGCCATGCCCCTCATGAACGAGCGGATCAAGGAGCTCTGGTTCACCCTGCCCAACTTCTACTACCTCCAGCCCCTGCCCATCCTCTCGGTGATCATGTTTATCGTGCTGTGGCGGGATCTCAGGGGAAAGAAGCGGGAGTACCGCCCCTTCCTCCTCTCCCTGGGGATCTTCCTGATGAACTATATCGGCCTTGCCGTGAGCATGTGGCCCTGGCTGGTGCCCTTCGAGGTGACCTTCAGACGGGCCGCCGCAGCCCCCGAATCCCAGTCCCTGCTCCTGGTGGGCATCGCCGTGATGCTCCCCGTGATCCTGGCCTATACGGGTTACAGCTACTACGTGTTCAGGGGCAAGAGTTCCCATGAAACCACCTACTGACAAGAAGAGGCAATGGGCCTGGTTTATCGCCCTGTGGTGCGGCGGGCTTTTGACCACGGCCCTTGTTGCCTACGCGTGTCGCTTTGCCCTGGGGCTCACGTGAAAAGCCGCCGATTTGTTCCGGTGAACGCAGGATGGTCTCTCCGGCTCTTGGGGGGGCTGTTGCGTTTCAGGCAAGTATCCATGGGGGAATGGAAGTGGGTGGGTTCAACCGGTTCCCCGCTGCGGGCACGGTCCTGGGGGGATATTTCGTCACAGGGGAATTGCATATAATTGTTTTTTTACCGAAGCGCCTGAATCGGTAATTCAGGCGCTTTATCTCTTGATGATCCTGTAAAAAATCGACGGCCGGAGTTTCGACCACGCCAGGATGTGCCTCAAACACCTTGTTTCATACCTCATATGGCACTCGAATAGTCGGGTTCGGATTTTTTACGAGTTCATCATTTCTTAAATCCTCGATTTGAGATGCGAAGATGTAATGATTCAACAGCCGCTCTTCCGAATTGCCGGATTAATGGCCGGAGAGGGGATCGGGGGAAGGATGCGGAAAGGTAAAATACCGATACCGCAGATTCCTGTATCGAGGGCTTTGCTTGAACTTTTTCAGCTCCTCCGAGAACTCCTCGACAAGGGTTGGGGGAACATTTCTTTTATTGAAGATAATGTATAATCCGTCGACTTTAACGGGGGTCTGTTCGAGGGGAACGATGTCCCGGAACCCCAGTTCGCGGGTAATATGGTGTCCGTTTCTCTGCTCGGCGACAACGAAATCCACCCGCCCGGCATTGAGCTTTTTAAAGTTCATGACGTCGTTGAGAACCTCTTCCCCGAATGCATTGTTGCCGACAAAATCCAGAAATTCGGGGGTGTAACTGTAACCCCGGACCACCCCGACTCGTTTCCCCCTTAAATCATCGAGAGCGTCGTATTTCAGGCCGCTGTCCCCGCGCACCCACATGACCCATGGGGATTGGACGATCATCTCTTCCGGGTAATGGGCGAAAAGGGCCCTCTCTTCGGTGTGGTTGGCCGAGAACAGGGCGTCCGCAGAACCGTTTTTAATCATGACGACGGCGCGTTTCCATGGATAGGGTTTTATTTTAAGGGTCCGAATGCCCATCTTGTCGAAAACCGCCTGCACGATTCTTGTGCTGAATCCGCCGATCCCATTATCCTCCACCATCTGGTAGGGGGGCCAGATGTCGCAAATAACATGCAGGGTTTGCCGCTCCGCTTCAAGTTGGAAGGGCCACAGGCAGAAACACGACACCCATGCGATGACGGCGAGCAACTTCATGCCCCTCCCCTCCTCCGGTTCAACGGCCGAAGACCTGAAAGGAATGGAAAACGGAACTGCCGGCGGTCCTTTTGACGGAACCTTACAAATAATACCATCCCCCGGGAGGCATGTAAAGAAAGCCGGGGAAAGTACAGGGAAACGCAAGTAATTCCGGCATACCCTCCGGTAACGAATCAAGTCGCTGGAATAAATGCTCGTCAATATTTAAATAACTGAATTCATTGAGTTGAAAACAGGCATTGGGTTGTCCGGTGGGAAAGTGCGGGTAACAAAGGCACACCGCTCCAGCCGCCAAACTTAATGATCATCTGTTCACAAGGGGACGTGAGCTCACAATCCATATGGGATTGTTGTGAAAGAAAGATCGGAGGGAATGCTGGGAAGGAGTGGAGGGAAAATGGGGAAAGGACTGTCGTTTGCCATCGAAAGATGAAAGAAAACTGCCGGCTATGTGCTCTTGTTCCCGCGATCCGTCGTAAATCGGACCGCAGGAAGTAAAACTTGGGCTGGAAGAAGGAAAAGGGTACGGCCGGGCAAAGCGGAACAGTCCGCATCAGTGAAGGCGGAAATTCCGGAAGGGAGAAAACCGTTTCCGATGTTTTCTCCCGTGGGGCCGCACCCCGCTTGGAAATCGGATCAGGTATGTCCCTGGTCGATCATGGCGTCCGCCACCTTCCTGAAGCCCGCTATGTTGGCGCCGTTGATGTAGTTGCCCGGTGTTCCGTAGGCTTCGGCGTTCATGATGCAGCTCTCGTGAATATCGCTCATGACCCGGTGCAGGCGAAGGTCCACCTCCTCGGCGGTCCATCGGCTCTTGGTGCTGTTCTGCACCATCTCAAGGCCCGAGCAGGCCACGCCGCCGGCGTTGGACGCCTTGCCGGGCGCATACAGGGCCCCCGCGTCAAGGAGAACCTCCACGGCTTGGGGGGTAACGGGCATGTTGGCCCCCTCGGCAACGCAGTTGCAACCGTTCTTCATGAGTTCGGCGGCATCCTTACCGTCCAGTTCGTTCTCGCAGGCGCAGGGCAGCGCGATATCGCATTCAACGCTCCAGGGCCTTTTGCCGGCATGGAAGGGAACCTTGAAACGCTCCGCGTAATCCTCCACCCGGTCCCGTCCGCTGGCCCGCATCCTCAGCATGTAGTCGATCTTCTTGCCGGAGATCCCCTCGGTGTCGTGGACAAAACCGTCGGGACCGGAAAGGGTCACCACCTTGCCCCCAAGCTCGCTCACCTTCTTTGCAGCGCCCCATGCAACGTTGCCGAAGCCCGAAACGGCCACGGTCTTTCCGTCCACGGCCTCGCCGCGGGACTTGAGCATCTCCTCGGCAAAGTACACGAGGCCGTATCCCGTTGCCTCCTGGCGAACCAGGGAGCCGCCCCAGTCCAGACCCTTGCCCGTGAGAACCCCCTCGAAGACGCTCTTGAGGCGCTTGTACTGGCCGAAGAGGTAGCCCACCTCGCGCGCGCCCACGCCGATGTCGCCCGCCGGAACGTCGGTGCTCTCGCCGATGTGGCGGTAGAGGCCGGTCATGAAGCTCTGGCAGAACTCCTCGATCTCGCGATCCGACTTGCCCCGGGGGTTGAAGTTGCTGCCGCCCTTTCCGCCGCCCAGGGAGAGCCCCGTGAGGGCGTTCTTGAAGATCTGCTCGAAACCGAGAAACTTGAGGATGCTCAGGGTCACCGAGGAGTGGAACCTGAGGCCGCCCTTGCAGGGGCCCAGGGAGCTGTTGAACTGGATTCGGTAACCGGTGTTGACCCGCTTTCTGCCGGTATCGTCCCGCCAGGGTACCCGGAAGCTGAAGACCCGCTCGGGCTCCGTGATCCTCTCAAGGATGTTTTCCGCCTCGTAGATGGGTTCCTGATCCATGAGCGGACCCAGGGAGGTGAGCACCTCGCTCACCGCCTGGAGGTACTCCTTTTCCCAGGGAAATTTTCGCTCGATATCCTCGATGGTCTTTCTGATGTAAGCGTTCATTACACTCCTGATACTTCGGTAATTTTTTCAGGTGTTTGGGTTGACTTCTAATAAGAGGGGCGGCCGGGCCTTCGGCAGCATTTTCCATGGGGCGGCCCGCCCGTCCCGAGCTCCACTCCAATTAACAGTTTGGGGTTAAATGTCAACATGAAGAAGGGGGAATCGGCAACTTATTTTCATCAGGAGGAGAAGCTCCCCGGGAGAGGGGTAAACACCCTGATGAATTACCATTTTTAAACCGTTCCCCGCCTGGAATTGCAGTGGGGTTTCCGTCATGGGGAAATTCAATTAAATGGTCCGGTAAAAAGTCGGCGATCGGAACTTTGGCCACAAATCGACGCGCTCGACGGGGGCATATTTCTTGACGTGTTCAAGGAATAAAGATGGGACCTTTCAACAGGGCATCAATGTTGGTTGGGGCGTGACTTGGGGGGACGGGATTATTTTTATCGCGACGAGGGGATGGGACTTGATGCCGATGAAACCTCCTGGTGGAGAAAAATCAACGGATTTCAACCGGTCCCGGTGGGCGCGGGCGATTTCGGGCGGGTTGCAATGGAGCGTTGCGTGTCGGCTTCAGTCGCCTTGAACGATCTTCAGCCAGGTTCCGTCTTTCTTCATTTTATTCAGAATTTCCGAAAGTTTCCGGGCTGTTTCAACGTGTTTGCCGTTCATGTAGGGATGCAGCTCAAAGCGCGCCAGGGGCGGGCGCAGAAGCCGTATGCCGCTCTTTGAGAGGTTCATCTTTTTTATGAACTGCCTGCCCGTATGGGAGCTTGTGATGAGAAGATCGCCCCGATCCCTTGCAAGCCTCCTGAAACCGTCCTCGTGATCTAGAACAGGAATGCGATTTTCCACGGGGATGCCGGCTCCGTCCAGGCCCCGCTCGATGACCTTTATGCCCGGAAGATAGATAACGGTGTAGGGCAGCAGGTCTTTCCAGCCGCCCATGCGCAGGTTGGGGATCTTCGAAAAAACGGACTGGTCCACGGGCTGGATGGATTCCTCCACCCGCACGAGGTTGGGGTAGCGCCTGTCGTCGTTAAATGTGTAAACCCGGTGGGCATCCCCGTCCACTCTTCCGTTGCTCACCTCAACGGGGCATCGTTTTGCCGGGTAGGTCACCAGTTCGAAATCATGCCCCATGCGTTCAAAGGCCGTTGTCAGAAGCTGGCTGGAGACATGGAAAATTCGCTGTCCCTCCAGGTTGGGGGTGCAGAATGTAAAGGAGGCGGCGTGGGCGCTCGGGCATGGCGCCGGGGCGCCGAAGAGGGCGATCAGGAGGAAAACGGAAACGTGAAAAAGCGTGGGAGCCGGTCGGGGGCGGTTTGAAGCGGCTGCGGTCATATTTGGGTTTTCCTGTTCATTGATGATGGTTGGTATCGATTGTCTGTTGGAGGGGAAGCTATATATTTCCGGCCTTCAGGCCGTAAACACCTTGGTCTTAAGCCTTGGGAGCCGTCACTGCTCAAAACTCCACGCTCCCTTCCACAGCGGGAGGCGTCAGGGGCAGCCGCATCTTAAAGTCAACCCCTTTTCCGGGGCTGCTGTTACAGGAGATCCTGCCGCCGAGGTTCTGGGTTACCCGGTTGTACACAATCTGCATCCCGAGGCCGGTGCCCCCAAGGTTGCGTTTGGTGGTGAAAAAAGGATCAAACACCTGTTTCAGGGTTTTTTCATCCATTCCGATGCCGTTGTCCCTGTAATGAAAAACGATCTCCTCCTCCTTTCGCCTGATAAAGAACTCGATCACCCCCTCCTCGATTCCCTCGAATCCGTGGAGCAGGGAGTTCATGAAGCAGTTGGTGACGATCTGGGACAGGACTCCCGGGTAGCTGTTCAGAACAAGGTCCTCGGGACAGTCCACCACGGCCCTGTGGCCGGTGTTTTTAAGCTCCGATTCCAGGCTCAGCAGGATCGCCTCGATATAGGCTTTGGGTTTGAAGGGGCGCATGCGCTCCTCGGTCTGGTCCACCGCCACCTGCTTGAAGCTCTGGATCAGTTCCGCCGCCCGTTCGAGATTGGCCAGGATATTGGCGGCGGATTGGGCGGCAACCTCGGAAAACTTCTTTAGAAAGGAGCGAGTCAGGTTGCCCTCCGTGAGTTTCCGGGAAAGTTCCAGGACCTTGTCCTTCAGAAAGGAGCTTTCGGTAATCCCCACGCCCACCGGGGTGCTGATCTCATGGGCCACTCCGGCAACCAGGTTGCCCAGGGCCGCCATCCGTTCCGTTCGAACCAGCTGGTCCTGGGCCATGCGAAGTTTCGCCAGGGAGTCTTCAAGCTCCATGGTTCGCTCCCGCACCTGGATCTCCAGGTTGTCGTGGGCCATTTCCAGGGCTTCTTCCGCTCTTTTTCGCTCGGTGAGGTCGTGGGTCAGGTCGTAGAACCCCTTTACCCTTCCTGCTTCGTCCAGTTCGGGAACGTAGTTGATCTCGAACCACCTGGGATCGTCGCCGTTTTTCCGGAAAAAAACCTCGAACCGAACGGGGGTGCCGGAAAGGGCCTTCCGGACATGGCTGTGGATTCCGCCGTAGTTTTCCTCTCCGATGATCGATTCGATGCTCCGGCCGATGATCTCCTCGCGCTTAAGGTCATACGCCTTTTCATATTCACGGTTCACAAAAACAAAACGTTCATCCGCATCCACGTATGAGATCCGGGCGGGCAGGTTGTCGGTCAACAGCCGCAGGCGGCTTTCGTTTTCGCGGAGTACATCCAGGTTCTCCTGGAGCTGGGGATAGTAGCTTTTCCGGGTGGACTCCAGGCTGAGGCCCAGGAACTTGGCGCGGGTGGATCTGTATTTCGGTGGATTTTTCGGTTTCACCGGATTTTTATGATTTTCAGGGGGGGGTACGGACATACGGCATATTCCTCGGCTTGGGTGCCGGCAATTATTAGACCGGCAATTAAACACGTGAACCAACCGGAATGTGACCTGTCCGGTTTTATTGATTTTCCGGTTGTTGAAAACTGCTGTTCTTAATTGCCGGGGTAATAATAAAACGGCAACTCAACACGCAAAGCCGGCGTTGAAACATCTGTTTGTTTTTATGAAGTATTTCGATAACTGTGTTTCCGGGTTGCCGGGTTAATATCGAAATTCACACCTTCGGCAATGGGGCCCGGGGATTCAAGGAGCCGGTGTGTTGCCGCTGCCGACCCTGCCCGGCGGCGATTGTGGATATTGTCGTCATAATGGTCATATCCCGTGAATCTCCCCGTAGATCTTCTCGATATCCTTCAGGCTCGCTTCCCTGGGGTTGGTGGCAAGGCACGGATCGTCCATTGCAAAACCGGCCAGTTTTTCCAGATCGGCCTTCGTGATTCCCTTTTCTCCGAGGCCCAGGGTGATTCCCAGCGCCTTTCTGAGGGATGAAATACGCTCCACGAGGGCGCGGGCCGTTTCCCGGGGCGTTCCCCGGGTGGAAAGGCCCATGGCCTCGGCCAGGTCCCCGTACCTTTCCGGCGCGGCCCCGTGGTTGAACGCCACCACCTTTTCGAGGAGAACGGCATTGCACTCCCCGTGGGGGAGGTTCAGGGAGCCGCCGAGGCTGTGGGCCATGGCGTGCACAAGGCCCAGGCCGGCGTTGGAGAATGCAAGGCCCGCCATGAGGCTGGCCATCATCATGTTGTTCCGGTGGTCAAAGTTCAGGGGTTCCCGAAAGGCCCCGACGATGTTCTCGTCCACCAGGCGTACCGCCCTCAATGCCGCCATGTCGGTAAGGGGGGAGGAGGAGTTGGAGGCATAGGCTTCAAACGCGTGGCAGAGGGCATCCATGCCCGTTGCCGCCGTGAGTTCCGGGGACATGGTCATGGTGGTTTCCGGGTCCACGAGGGAGATGTCGGGGATCACCATCTTGCTGATAACGGCGATCTTGATCTTCCGTTTCGTGTCGGTGATGATGGCGAACTGGGACACGTCGGCGGAACTGCCGGCCGTTGTGGGGATGAAGATCAGGGGGGGGCCGGGGTTGGGAATCTCGTCCACCCCTTCGAATTCCAGGACATGGCGACCGTTGCCCACCACCGCGCCGATCCCCTTGGCGCAGTCCATGGGGCTGCCCCCGCCCACCGCGAGGATCAGGTCGCACCCCTCGGCTTCACAGATCCCGGCACCCGCCATGACCTCGTGGTCCCTGGGGTTGGGGGATACGGCGTCGAAAACCACATGGGGGATGGCGTGATCCTCCAGGCTCCTTTCCACCTTCGGGACCCACCCGGCCTCCCTTACGCCGGGATCGGTCACCACCAGGACCCTGGAAGCCCCGAAATTGGCCGCGTGACGCCCGGCAAGGCCTAAGGCACCCCTTCCGTACACGATCTCGGGTGCCAGGAATTTTCTCAGGTTCAGCATGGTTTCCGTTTCCATGATCGCTTACCTCTCCTTTGACCGGGGGGGGGGGACGCGGATCGCCGAAGGCCGGTCATTAGTCCTGTTTTCAGTTTATCCAATACCTAGTCCGATGTCAAAAAGGATTCGCCGTCCGGCCGGGTCCCGGCGTAAATTCATGGGGGAGCGCAGAAAATGTGGAATTGCTGGTTTCTTTTGCCGGGATGTAGTATTCTTTCCCATTAAGATCGCAGTGAATCGGCCATCCGGAAGGCACCGGCCTCCTTTTGAAAATCTACGCACAACCGGCGAGGAGAACACATGAAATCAAAGGATTTTGTCAAGGAACTGTCAGTAGGCGAAAAGACATTTAAATACTATGATATTCAGGAATTGGCCGTAAGGGGCATCGCCGATTTGGGTCGCCTGCCCTTTTCCATCCGAATCCTGGTGGAAAACCTCATGCGCAAACTGGACGGCCGGGTGGTGAAGGAAGAGGACTTGGTCGCCGTCGCCAACTGGCAACCCACTTACGACGTGCCGGTGGAGATCCCCTTTCATCCGGCAAGGGTGCTCATGCAGGATTTTACCGGCGTGCCGGCCGTGGTGGACCTTGCGGCCATGCGCGACGCGGTAAAGGACCTCGGCGGCGATCCCCGCAAGATCAACCCCCTGGTGCCCACGGAGCTGGTGGTGGACCACAGCGTTCAGTTGGATTATTTCGGCACCCCCGACTGCCTTGAAAAGAACGTGGCAAAGGAGTACGAGCGCAACGTGGAGCGTTACAAGCTCCTCAAGTGGGCTCAGAAGAGCTTCGACAACTTCAGCGTGGTGCCCCCCAATTCGGGTATCTGCCACCAGGTGAACCTGGAGTACCTGGGCCGGGTGGTGATGGACGAGGAAACCGGGGAGGGGCTCACGGCATATCCCGACACCCTGGTGGGCACGGACTCCCACACCACCATGATCAACGGCATCGGCGTCATGGGCTGGGGCGTGGGGGGTATCGAGGCCGAGGCGGTGATGCTGGGCCAGCCCTATTACATGTCCATTCCCGAGGTGATCGGCGTTGAGCTCAAGGGCAGGCTGGCCGAGGGAATCACGGCCACGGACCTGGTGCTCACCATCACCCAGAAGCTCAGGGAGCAGGGCGTGGTGGAAAAATTCGTGGAGTATTTCGGTCCGGGGCTCAAGAACCTCTCCCTCACCGACCGGGCCACCATCTCCAACATGGCTCCCGAGTACGGCGCCACCATGGGCCTTTTCCCCGTGGACGAGAAGACCATCGAGTACATGAAGATCACCAACCGGGAGGAGCGCGCCCGCCTGACCGAGGCCTATACAAAGGCCGTGGGGCTCTTTTACACGGACGACGCCGCTCCCGAGTACACCCAGGTGGTCGTCATCGATCTCTCCGAGGTGGAGCCCTCCCTTGCCGGCCCCGCCCGTCCCCAGGACCGCATCGCACTCTCGGGAATGCGAAAGGCCTTTGCCGATATACTGGGGTGCGAGTACGACCGGGATGCCGAGGTCTCCAATATCTCCACCTTCCACGACGAGTCCGGATGCCGGACCACCCGGGAGGAGGCGTGCAAGCCGGTCTCCCCCAGGCGCATTCCCGTTGTCGTGAACGGCAGGGATACGGAGGTGGGCGACGGAACCGTGGCGGTTGCGTCCATCACCTCCTGCACCAACACCTCCAACCCCCATGTGCTCATCGGCGCGGGGCTCCTGGCCCAAAAGGCCGTGGAAAAGGGCCTCACGGTGCCCCCCTATGTGAAGACCTCCCTTGCGCCGGGTTCCCGGGTGGTGATGGATTACCTCACCGACGCGGGCCTCATGCCCGCGTTCGATGCCCTGGGCTTCAACCTGGCCGCCTTCGGCTGCGCCACCTGTATCGGCAACAGCGGCCCCCTTGACCCGGCCGTTGAAAAGGCGATCACGGACAACGACCTGAACGTCGCCTCGGTACTTTCGGGGAACCGGAACTTCGAGGCCCGCATTCATCAGAACATCAAGTCCAACTTCCTGGCCTCCCCCATGCTGGTGGTGGCCTTTGCCCTTGCCGGCAGGGTGGACATGGATCTCACATCCGAGCCCATCGGAAAGGATCGGGAGGGCAAACCCGTTTGCCTCAAGGACCTCTGGCCCGCCCCCGAGGAGATCGACGCCCTGGTGAACCGCCATGTGAAGAGGGAGTTTTACGAGACCCGGTACGGCCGTATATTCGACGGGGACAGGTTCTGGCAGGGCCTTGCCGTCACCGAAAGCACCACCTATGCATGGGATCCCGAGTCCACCTATATCAAGAAGCCCCCCTATTTCGAAGGGTTCAAGGCGGAGGCCCCGGCACCCGGCAACGTGAGCTTCGCCCGCCCCTTCCTCCTCTTGGGGGATTCGGTGACAACGGACCATATCTCCCCCGCCGGCGCCATTCCCGAATCCTTCCCGGCGGGCCGGTACCTCGTGGGACAGGGTGTGGCGGCTTCGGACTTCAACTCCTACGGCTCAAGGCGCGGCAACCACGAGGTGATGATGCGCGGCACCTTCGGCAACATCCGCATCAAGAACAAGATGGTGGAGGGAAAAGAGGGCCCCTATACCCTGAAGCACCCCGAGAACAAGGAGATGTTCAACTACGACGCGGCCATGGCCTATGCCGGCGGCGCCATTCCCCTGGTGGTGCTGGGCGGCAAGGAGTACGGAACCGGCTCCTCCCGGGACTGGGCGGCCAAGGGCACCCAGCTCCTGGGCGTAAAGGCGGTGATCACCGAGTCTTATGAGCGGATTCACCGGAACAACCTGGTGGGCATGGGCGTCTTGCCCATGATCTTCAAGCCCGGCGAGGGCGCCGGAAAACTGGGCCTCGACGGCACCGAGACCTATTCGATCAAGGGGATCGAGAACATGACCCCCAGGAAGGAGCTCAAGGTAACGGCCGTGAAACCGGACGGTTCCGAGATCGCTTTTACCGCGACCGTGCGCCTGGACACGGAGATCGACGTGGATTACTTCAAACACGGCGGTATCCTGCCCTATGTGCTGCGCAGGCTGATCGCCGAATAGCTCCGGCTTTAAAGTCGGCAATAATGAGTTGAGTTCAGCCGGATATTTATGATTTCCAGGGCAATCGTATCATTTTGACCTGCCCAAGGCTTTGTAAGACTCGTTGACAATATCACCTGTACAAAAATCCCGGTTTCCGTTTTCGGCAACCGGGATTTTTTCATGGAATATTTCCAACGGTTGAAACAAGACGGTTATAAAGGAATCAAAGCCGCTACCCCACACAACCCCGTTGTTAAACCGTTTTTATGCACTTCCTCCATATGTCCTTGAAAATAAATTCGATACAAATCAAAACGCTGATTGCCGGTTTGGATTATTGAATTGACAACGGGGGCCGCCGATCATAGTAATGAAGATTTTAAATAATTAAGTTGGAGCAGTGCCCGGAAAACCCTTATGGACCGCATCCGACCCTGATTCTTGGAAGCCTGTATCGCTTGAAACTGGTGGAGGGGCGGGACAAGGTGTTGAAGCTGAAACCGGATATTTCTGATGGACGGCATCCCGAGCGGTCGGATGGCATGTGAACTTTCGAACTGGTCGGGCAAGGCATACAAGATACCCAGGGCGCACGTAAAGTCTGCGCCGACAGGTCCGAGTTGAACAGCACCGGGGTTTATCTGCTTTTTGGATAATCCGACGAGGAGAGTCCCGGTGACGCCGTGTACATAGGAGAAGCCGAATTGATGGAAATGTCGCGAATACCGAACCCGGAATAATTGTTTCACGAGAAACAGTCTGAAACCGCTGAAAGTGGAATCCCATGATTAAAGAATTAAGACTGAAAAACTGGAAGAGTTTTGCCGATTCGACCCTTTATATTGATCCCCTGACCATTCTTATCGGTACCAATGCCGGTGGGAAATCCAATGTTCTGGATGCGTTGCTTTTTTTACAGCGCATGACGGCGGGCCGTTCGATTACCGTTGCCATTGCCGGAGACAGGGATCTTCCGGGGATTCGCGGCGGCCTGGAGTGGGTGGTTCGAAAACCCGGGAAATCGTTTACACTTGAAGTGATTGTTGCCTCCTCAATAGAGGAGAGAACCGATTACAGGTATGCCTTGACCTTGAAAATGAACGGTATTTCGGCCGAGCTGGTTGCGGAATCCCTCGTTCGCCTGAAATATGCCCGGGACAATGCGCTCCGCGAGCAAAACCTGTTCATCACCGGCTCCGATGCCGGCAAGGGGCCGATATCCGTTAATTTTTACACGGGTACCAAAGGGGCGGGAAAAAGTATGCAGCTCGATCGTGCCCATTCGATCCTCAGTCAGATCGAAACCTTGAATGTTCGCAAGGAGATTGTAACGGCGGCAAGGGAGGTGGCCGGTTGCCTCAGGCAAATTTTCATATTGGACCCGGTTCCGGGAAGGATGCGGAACTATTCCCCCCTTTCGGATACCTTGCAGAGCGATGCCGGTAATATCGCAGGTGTTCTGGGAGGGTTGCAGGGAGAGCGAAAGAAAGAGATCGAAGAGACACTTACCCGCTACTTACGAAATCTTCCGGAGCGGGATATCAGGCGGGTATGGACGGAGCCCGTGGGTAAATTCGAGCGGGATGCCATGCTCTATTGCGAAGAAGACTGGACAGGATGCGATGAGACCGATGTGATCGATGCCCGGGGCATGTCCGACGGCACACTGCGTTTTCTTTCCATAATGACGGCGATCCTCACCAGCGGGGAAAACAGTTTGCTGGTAATCGAGGAGGTCGACAACGGGCTTCACCCGTCCCGTGCCCATGTACTGGTGGAAATGCTCAGGGAACTCGGGGAAAAAAGAGGCATTGACGTTCTTGCCACCACCCATAATCCGGCGGTGCTGGATGCCCTCGGCAGCGGGATGGTGCCCTTTATCTCGGTGGTTCACCGCGACGCGAAAAGCGGTGCAAGCAGGGTCACCCTGCTTGAAGAGATCGAGCAACTCCCGAAACTCATGGCCTCCGGAAGTGTCGGGCGGCTGGCTTCGCGGGGGAGGATCGAGGCGGTTCTCAAAGAAAAAAATGGAGCGGCTGTATCATGAGCAAGATTCTCGTGATCGATACCAGTATCCTCTGCGTGTGGTTAAAGGTGCCCGGAATGGGTACCTGCGGTCCCGACCACGACAGGTGGGATTATTCGAGGGTGAACGGGAAAATAGAGGAGGAAGAGCGGGAGAAGGCAACCTTTGTCCTGCCCCTTGCCACGATTATTGAAACCGGAAATCATATCAGTCAGTCAAGCGGGATGCGAAAGGAATGTGCCGATGCCCTGGCACATCTCATGGCAAAGGCAGCGGAGCAGCAGTCTCCCTGGGCAGCTTTCGCGGATCAGTCCACATTGTGGACACCTGAAAACCTCAAGGCAGTGGCCGAATACTGGCCCGCGCTTGCAGCCCAAAGGTTGTCGTTGGGTGATGCGACCATAAAGGATGTTGCCGAGTATTATGCACAAATCGGGTATTCCGTGGAAATTTTGACCGGAGATCAGGGATTAAAAGCATACGAGCCGGAAAGAAGACCCAGGATTCCGAGACGGAACCGGTATCGCCAACGATAATCGTCGTTGTTTGCAGTTCCGTTTGATATTTCCCGCCTGCTGCTGTAATAGCACACCTGAAATTCGAACCGACATTTTTATTAACGACTTAACTTTCGGGGTTGGTGCCGGCTCGGTTTGAAGTGCAACCGACCGATGCTTTCCGGTGACAACAAGGCACGTAACCGGCATCGCCGGCAAGTATACCAATAATTTCGTAAAGCGTTCGACAGAGGTGATTTGGCAACCTCATTAATACCGAGTGATATCGGCCGTTGGTTGACTCATCGTTTTATTGGGCAGCTGTTGATTGAATTGGTAAAGAACGAGTCTTAACAATTCCCGAAAGCTCAGAAAACGAACCGTAAGGGGGAACGACCAGTGAAACCGTGTTTTTCGATCGTGGGATGTGGAAGGGTGGGAACAACGCTTGCGAAATACCTGACGGATGCGGGCTACAGGTGTTTGGGCACGGCCAGCAGGAGTGAGGCATCCGCGAAGGCGGCGGCCGAGGCGGCGGGCTGCGATCTGTTTTCGGTGAGCCCCGAGGCGGTGACAAAAGAGGCGGACGTGGTCTTTATCACAACCCCCGACGATGCCATCGAGAGCGTCTGCGAAGAGATCGCGGCAAAGGGCGGTTTTAAAGAGGATGCCCTGGTGTACCATTGCAGCGGCTCCCTTCCCTCCACCCTGCTCGCCTCCGCAAAGACCCAAGGAGCGCTGATCGGCTCCATGCATCCCCTCCAGAGCTTTGCCTCGGCGGGTACGGAGGTCAACCCCTTCAAGGGAATCATCGTGTCCGTGGAAGGGGATCTTTCGGCGGTGGACCTTGCCCTTGAAATGGCCTGGAAGCTGGGGGCAACCGGTCTTACCATCCGAACCGACGCCAAGGCGATCTACCATGCCGCTGCGGTGGTGGCTTCCAATGCGCTGGTGACCCTGGTGGATCTTGCCTATCAGCTCATCGAGGCGGCCGGGATCGGGCCCGACGACGCCTACAAGGTACTCGGTCCCCTGATCGAGGGAACCCTCTATAATATCAAGGATAAGGGCACCGTGGACGCCCTGACCGGCCCCGTGGTCCGGGGGGATGTTTCCGTTATCGAAAAGCACGTGGCCGAAATCGAGGACAAGACCCCCGATCTGAGCGAACTCTACAAGGTGCTCGGGAAATACACGGTGGAGGTTGCAAGAAGAAAAGGCGCGCTTCCCGATGAGACTCTGGAGGCGTTGTTAAAAGCCTTGAGTTGATATCGCCGGCGGGCATTTCGAACCTTTCGGCCCTTTTTGTAAAAAGGGCCGAAATCAACCGTGGGACGCGGCAGGTTCCTCACAATGTCGCGGGACGCCTTGGTTTGGATTTTTTTTGAGTGCAACGATCCCGGTGAGCATAGGCACCCGGTCCTGTGCGAGGTATCTTGTATCCAATTATATCCCCTGTCGTTTTCAATACGATGTTTTATCTTCGACAGGGGCAACTGTGGGTGATATCTACCGTTCTTCGATGCCCCACTTCCTTAACTCGGCGATCTTCTTATAAAAAAGTGCTCGACTTTCATGCCGGAGCGGTTGTCTACTTTATATGAAGTTGTCCGGCATCATACTCTTGGCCCGGCAATCTTCCTGCATGGGGTTCAAAGAACGGTCATATTTGATCTCCAAAAGGCGATAAATATATCTGTTTGCCGGGACGATAACTTCGGAATTGTCTTGAACTCCGGCGCCCGAGCCGTTTCTGTTCCCTTTGTTTTCAATAGGGCTTGGTTACAATAGCGGCCGTGTTGATCTGCACGAAAACCGTCGGCGGTAGCCGGCCCGCCTGGATCGCCGAGGCTCCGGCCACTCATTCTTGGCCCATCTTATGGCCACCCCCTTTCGATTCAATCCTTGTGGTCCCCCGGCGGGCGCGGAACGAGGGACGGGCATGGTTTTTAAATGTGGCTATTGTGCCTTGTATTGTCCTGAAAATATTGATGATAAAGATGGAGTGCGGTTGGTTTTGGGTTGAATTTCCCGATCCCGGCAGTCTATAAATATTGAATCGAAAATAATTAGACAATGCAATGCGCCTTTAACAACATGGGAGGAAAACATGAGGAAGATCTGCGTATATCTGTTCATGCTGATTCTACTGGTCAACAGCGGATGCGCGACCTGCGGCAGGAGGATGCCCGACCCGTCGAATGCGGCAGCAAACCGCTTCACCCCGGCCCAGTCCCGTCAAATCGGCCTCGATTTCAGGGAGCTGTCCGATCTGCTCATTCGTTACCGTTACCAGGAGTGGACCCTTCTGAACGAGAGGGATCAGTATTATATCGAAAACATCGAGTGGTCCCTCATCAATTACTGCACCGATTATGCGAGCGAGGGGATCTCCCTCTACTCGGAGGATGCAAAGGCCCTGTACTGCCGTATCACGGATCGAATCGAAAAAGCCTCGAAACAGGTCCGGGCAATTATCGATTCCCGCAAGGAGGACACCGCCGGGATTAAGGAGCTGGGGACATGGGCATTGAAGCTTGGGGCGGCCATCGCGAGCGACAACCGGGATCAGGTGAACACCCTGTTGAAAAGCTATACTGCGGCTCCCGATCCAAAGAAGCCCGTAACCTGGGCGAATCCCGAAGTTGCCAGGAAGATCGGCCTGAACTTCAGCAAGGTTTCGGATCTGATGCTGGGGTTCCATTATCGGAACTGGGACCGCCTGGATTCGGCGCAGCGGAGCAACCTCCAGAACATGGAGATCACCATTTTGAACTACAATTCCAATTTCGGCGGACTGGGAATCAAGCTGGGAAAAGGGGAAACCGAGGCACTGATGGAACAGGTTCTGGCGAAAACAGGTGATTTCGTGACGGCAATGAGCCGGGTCGCCGGGGAGGACGCCAACTTCTACGCCCAGGTCGAGGAACTCGGCAACCGGGTGATGGCCCTGGGGGCCGCCCTGACGGAGGAGGATGTGCCGGCCGTCAAGGAGATCCTGGCAGAGGATGTGACCTTCGACGGTTACAAGCTCGGCAGAAAGATGGGGCTTGAGTTTCGGAACATGGCCTCCTTGCTTCTCAAATACCGTTACGCGAACTGGGACGCCCTGACCAAAAAGGAGAAATACCACCTCGAAAATCTGGAGTTCACCCTGACCAATTTTAATTCGGATTTTGCTGTTTTCGGTGTCCGGATCGACCCGGATTCCGAGAAGGCGCTGTCCGCCGAGATCGATGCCGCGATCAAACGGATTACCGATTCCCTGGGAAAAGAGACCCTTTCCTATGAGGCGTTTTTTGCGGCCGGCACCGAGGGCCTGAAACTCGGGGCGGCGATTTTGACCGCCAACAAGGCCCTGATCAAAATAATGGCGGCCCCCTCGAATACCCCCGTAAAGGGATCGGGGGACAACTCCTCCGATGCCCTTGCAAGGAGCATCGCCCTCAAGATGCGGATCATCGCCGATACCCTTTTGAAGCAGCGCTATGAAAACTGGGATTGCTTCACGAAAAAAGAGGGGGGAAACCTGGGGAACATCGAGTGGACCCTGATGAACTATACATCGAATTTTTCGGTGCTGGGAATCGATCTTGATTCCGGCGAGCGGCAGGCCGTACTGGAATGTGCCGGCCGCCTGCTCGACACCCGGATTAAAACGATTGAAGCCATGAAACCCTGTGACCCGGCCGACAAGAAGTGCCTGTTTCAGTTGGGAACGGATATCCTGAAAATCGGCGCGACACTGACAACGGAGGATCTGCCGTCAATAAAAGAGATCCTGGGGAATTGCACGGGGAAGTGAGCCGAGGCCGGCAGGCCCCTCGTATCGTTGAAAAAATACCGGTGGATTGCGCTTCCACAGGGAGGGGCCTCGCCGCGACTTTCCGCCGTGGGGGGATGAAAACAGCTTTTAACTTATTGCAAGTGCATCGGATTTAGTCCTTGGAGGAGTTACAGGAACTCCTTCAGGTAGGCGTAGTCCGGTGTCAGCTCTCCCCTGTAAACGATCACCCCCCTTTTGACCTCGGGGGGGAGCCCCGATTCGTCAAGGCTTTTTCCAAGGTCGGCGTGAAGGATGCCCGGCAGGAAGGGTTTGAACTGCCTGCTGAAAAAGGTCGATGAATCGTTGGGCAGCTCGGCCGGCAGGTTGTCCACGGCAAGGAGCACGATTCCCTCCCCCTTGTGGCCGTCGGAAACGCTCCTGGTAAGGGGATCGCAGCGGTAGGCGGGGCATCCCGAGTCCGTTGATTTTACGTTGCACTCGATGGAACCGTTGGTATCGCAGGTGATGTCCGCGATACCGCTGAGTTTGGGGGGGGCGGTTTCCTTGAAGAGTTGTGAAAGGCTGTCCCAGGTCACGAAGCGGGGATAGCGTTTTTCCCAGTACACCGCGTTTACCAGTATGGTGATATGGGGAAGGTACCGGTCGAAGCGGGAAACATAATTCTCGGGATTGTTGTAATAATCGGAAAGGTCGAACGGAGCGTCGTCCTTTCGCTCCACCATTTCCTCTTCCTTGAACACGGTAAGGTAAACAGTGCGGGGATCGGCTTTGCCTTTAATTGAGAGTTCCTCCAGCGCTTCGGGCGTGATGCGCGTTGTCGGAAGGCAGTCGAATATCTGCTGGGCCCCCGACGAGACGTTGCCGTAACCCAGCACGCCGATCACCATGGGGGAGAGTTCGGGAGGAAATCCCCTCTCCCTTATGGCCTTCCCCACTTTCTTCAGGTGTGCCTTGGCATGGTCCACGCCCCTGTAGTGGAGGGCCGTCTTGACCTCCGAGAAGGGGGTTTCGATCCCCTTATCTTGCCAGTGCTCTCCCATCAGGGCCAGGATGTCGATGGCCCCGGCATCCCCGGCATAGCGCCCGAAGAAGATCAGGCGTCCGCCCTCCTCGTCGCATATCCTCTCGTAGTCGATAAGCGTGGACTTGCCCTTGATGATCCTTTTCAGGAGGGGCATGCCGCTTTTCTGGCCCTTGATGGTATGGGAAAAGAAGATATAGGTTTTGTTGTCCAGGATCTTCTCCTCGGGGATCTCCTTCACGCCGACGATCACGTCCCCCGGCCCCATATCCTCGCAGAGCTTCGCGCCCGCGCCCGTATAATCTTCTTCCGTGAAAAATCGCTTGTCGCTCTTCTGGACAAAAACCTCCGCCCTCGCGCTTTTAACTATTTCACGGACATCCGCCGGCACCAGCGGCGAGCGTCTTTCCCAGCGGTTCTTGTCTTCCGAGCGGATCAGCAGCGTGTTGCGTTTCTTTTCCGTACCCATGGTATGAGAAATCCTCTCTGTTTCGGGCAGCGTTCAAAGACCGAAAACAATTGGAACGGCGATACAATGTTTTCGCGACCGGAGGCCGGGGAGTCGATTTCCCCCGGCCGAAGTACAATTGGAGAGGTATATGACAGCTCCTCTGAATAATCCGGTATTATAATGATGGTAAATTACCCGATGACGGAAGGATAATCAACTTATTTCTTTAAGGTTCGGATGGTTATGGGGCAGGACGGTTCACGCCCCGTCCAGTTCCTCCCGGACGGCACTTTCGATGATTCCGAGACTGTAGGGCTTTTTGACATGGGGATCGGCCCGAATCGCCTGGCATAGGCAACCTGTTCGGCTTCGGAAAAACCGCCGGTGATAACGGCCCGCCGGCCGGGATGGAATGCGAGGATGCGGCGAAAGGTATCCAGGACGTCGAGTCCGGGCTCCATCACCATGTCCGGAAGCAGGAGGTCGGGCTTGTTCCGCCGGGCCTGTTCCACCGTCTTTTCACCGCTTGAAGCGGCGGTATCCCGGGTGGCGCGGGCGGAGGCGATTGCCGGCGGTGGGTTTTCGGGGTTGAGGAGGTTCTCGTTTCGAAGGCCCATGACGGTCGCCCGGGGCCGGGTCATACCTTGACCGACGGCTCGGTTACTCCCGGTACTGCTCCCCCATTCTTCGAAGGGTGTCCTTGCAGGAGAGAAAGACCTCGATTACCTCGGGGTCGAAATGGTTTCCGGCGCAGCGTTTGAGTTCGGCGATCACATCGGCTTCGGCCCAGGCCTCCTTGTAGACCCGTTTGCTGAGCAGGGCATCGTAAACATCCGCCACCGCCACCACGCGTCCCCAGATGGGAATCTCCTCCCCCTTTTTGCCCCTTGCCTTTCCGTCCCGGGTTTCAAAACCCGGCAGGGGTGCTCCGTCCCGTTCGGGATCCACATGCCCGGGGTAACCGTTGCCGTCCCATTTCTCGTGGTGGTTCAGGGCGATCTGCCTTGCCATTTCGTCCAGCGCCGACTGGGGCGGGTGGAAGAGCCTGGCGCCCATGACCGCGTGGTGCTTCATGGTCTCGTACTCGTCATGGGTCAGCTTTCCGGGTTTTTTCAGGATACCGTCCTCGATTCCCACCTTGCCCACGTCGTGGAGCATTGCCGCCATTCTGAGGATATCCTTGTTGTGGGTCAAAGTCCTGGAGCAGATTCCCTTTTTGCGGGCCCAGGCCTCGTAGAGCTCGGCCGCGTAAATCCCCACGCGGTTCACGTGGCTGCCGGTCTCGGAGGGGTCCCTGAGCTCCGCCATGCGGATCATTCGCATGAGGAGCATGCGGGTCATGCCGGCGCGCTCCAGGGCCATGGCGGCGCTCTGGGCAAAGATACGGACGATGGGCAGATCGTCCATGGAAAATGGAATGATGGTGCCGTCGTCGTCCCTGGCATTGATGAGCTGCATGACGCCGATGATTTTCTTGCGGTTGTTCTTCAGGGGGATGGTGAGCATGGAGGCGGAGCGATAATCCGCCTTTTTGTCGAACGAGGAGTCGAAGCGATAGGGAACCTTGCGGGGTTCGAGGTTGTACACATCGGGTATGTTCACCGTTTCACCCGTGTCGGCAACATACCCGGAGATGGACTCGTGGTTGATGGGAACAGCGAACGTGGAGTAGATCAATTTCCGCCCTTTGGGCAGGCGTCTTTCGAGTATCTCGTTCTGCGCATACCGGAACTCCAGATACCCGCCGTCGATCACCACATAGATGGAGCCGGACTCGGCATTGAGGAGTCTCCGGGCGATGTCGAGGATCTTTTCCAGGACCCCGTCCACATCCCCCAGATTCTCCAGTTCCTTGTTCATCTCGAACAGCTGCTGCAGTTTTACATGATCGTTGATCATACCCGATCCCCTTGATGAAACCGTTGTTTTGGCCGTCTTATCTTGGACGGCGGCCGGTAAATTCACCACGCTCCCCTTTTCCGGCGTGGTCCGCGCAGGATGAGAAAACTTCGAGCAGCCGCTGCAAAGTTGAAATAAAGCTGTTCAATAGTAAGAAATATTCCGATTTTTATCTACAAAAAACTTTCGCAAAAAGGGTTTTGCCGGATCGCCGGCCGTATATTTAGAGACGTTGCCGGTAACGGGAGGGGGGGACCGGCGGGTTCCCGGAGCGCGGGAGGTTCCGCGTGGTTCGCCAAACAGTGCGTGGGACGTGGGGCGGGGCATTGCGGGCGCGGGCGATATGACGGGGATATTGGCCGGAACCGCTTTCCGGATGCCGGGCCGGCCGTTGTTCGCGGCCGAATTCGGTAAAGCCCGCATGTCGCTTTCAGGCGAACGACGGCGAGACGATAATGAAAAGGCGAAAAGCGCCTTTTCGGATACGGTGTGCCGACGGTTTAAGATCGTTGTTTTGGGGGGGCGCCGAACTGTTGCGATTCCATCCCCCGAACCATGAGTGCCGCGACAATGAGGAGGACTGTGAAGAGCGCAAGAAAATAGCCCGGAAAATATCCCAGGGACGCGATAAACACCGCGGCTCCTGAATTCCCCGCTGCCTCGGCAACGGCTTCGGGTGTGATGCGGCCGCCGATGACCCCGAGGAGTCCCGAGTACATTATCCCCACAAGGCCGTATGCGAGGTTGTAGGAGAGCCCCTTGAAGCTCAACACGGTGGCGCGCTGGTGGGAGGGGGTTGCATGGTTCAGGTAGTGGCTGATGAAAAATCCGGACAGGTACATGACGGCGTTGAGGAGCACCATGGGGGCAAGGCCCCAGTAGGGGATCGCCGGGGCGGTCCCCCATAATCCCAGGGTGGTCAGAACGGCAAGGAGCATGAGGTTCCGGGCCGGGCTCCACTTCTCGGAGAGCTTGCGGGCCAGGCGGGGGATCACCAGGCCCATGAGGGCCATGGCCGAACCGATGATCCCGAAGGTTGCCTCGGGAAATTCGATCACCCTGAAGTACTGGCTGTTGAGGGTGATGAGCATGCGGATCACGTGATCGAAGAGCATGCCGGCGGCGATGGTGAGAAAGGCAAAGGGGGTGGCGAGTATCCAGGCCCCCGCCTTGAAAGTGAGGCCCAGGGCTTCCAGTGCCGATGGGCGTTGGCGCCGATCGGACCCGGGATTCCCGGTGCCGTTCGGGACCTCTTCCATGCGCAGGGTGCAGTACAGGGTCATCAGGGCCATGCCCAGGGTCAAGTATAACGGGAAGCGAAGGGTGAGTTCCTGGGTGGGGACAAGGTCGATCCCGATAAGGGAGAAGAGGGAAGCCATGAGTCTGGGATCGTAAACCGATGCGCCGGTGATGCTGGCGACAATAAAGACGATGGACTTGTAACGCATCATCCGTTCCAGCACCCTGCCCCACTGTTCGCTCATCCCCTCCGCCTTGAGGGTGTCGAAGGCAAGGGCCTCGTCCGCGCCGCTGGCGGACGCCTCGGCGATGCCGCTGAGCACCCGGTTGATGAGAAATACGCCGAACAGGAGATCCGTGTTGCCCAGGGGCACCACGCAGAGGAGGCCTATCTCCACCACCATGAGGACGCCGGTGAACACCAGGAGGTTCTTGCGGCCCAGGATATCGGCCAGGGCGCCGCTGGGTACCTCGAAGAGAACGATGGCCGCCGCCCAGACCGCATTGAGGATTGCGAACTGGTTCAGGGTCAGCCCGAAATCCAGGAACAGGATCGTGAAAACCGGGTAGTAAAAGCGGCAGTTGAAAAATATGCGAAAGGCGATAAACAGCCGGACATTGGCAGGGGCAAAGGGGGATCGGTTTCCTGTCGTGCCCGAGGGCGAAGCTTCCGTCATGGGTCAAGGGCTCCTTTTTGCGGTTCCGTGTGGTTCGGTCTGGATACTGTCATATTTTTGCCTTCGGGTCGAGATATATCGAAGAAGGCGGGACTGAGTTTGTGTCGTGAAAAAGAGGGCTCTTTCTCCCGGGGAGCCCGGGATAAGGGCTGCCGATAGGCGCATAACGATCCGAGGTTGTTGCCTGGGCTGGGGATTGTTCCGGAGCCCGGGGTCCTTCCCCTTCCGGTAAATAATCCCGACTTCCCCCGGAAAGACCGCTCACCCCGGAAAGACCGCTCACCCCGGAAAGACCGCTCACCCCGGAAAGACCGTTTGCCCGAAGAAGATCTCACGGGGCCGCGTTGTCCTCCGTTTGTATCCCAATGATCCACCAACGGCGCCTGCCGCGACGTGATCCGGGAATCGATGCGCCGTTTTTGACCCGGGCGGTCGCTTTCACGGGACGCGGCGGGAATGATCGCTGAAATTTTTCGGTGATTGTGGTATGTGGAGACTCCGGCAAAGAGTTTTTGATTTTTTTACTCCTTCGTGTAAGGTGAATGACGGTAACAGGGTGGGGGCGCGGACACGCATCCCCTTAAACCGGCTTTGAAAACGGTGGATTCATGAGAGTGCTGTGCGTGGCGGATAAGGTGGTACCGGAGCTTTACCAAAAGTTCGACCGGGAGCGGTTTGGAAAGATCGACCTGATCATCTCCTGCGGGGACCTGCCCCCGGAGTACCTGAGTTTCCTGGTGGGGGCGTTCAACACGTCCCTTTATTATATTCGGGGCAACCACGATATCCGTTACGATACCAAGCCGCCCCTGGGGTGCGTGGACATCCACGGGAGGATCGTCCGGGCCGGGGACCTCAAAATTCTGGGGCTTTCGGGGTCCAGGTGGTATAACGGAGGTCCCAACCAGTATTCCGAGGCCCAGATGCGGTGGATGGTCTGGGGGCTGCGCCCAAGGCTCTGGTGGGAGGGAGGGGTGGACATGATCATCACCCATGCTCCCCCGCGCTATATCCAGGATGCCGAGGACAGGTGTCACAGGGGGTTTCATATCTATCGCAGGCTCATCGACTGGTACGAACCGGATTACTTTCTCCACGGACACATACACCGGTTGTTTGAATCGGACGCGGAACGAATCGAGCGGGTCGGCGGGACCCGGGTCGTCAACTGTTACGGATACTACATCTTTGAGAGCCATGAAAACCGACATCATACAATATCTTAAGGAACTCTGGAGCGGTAAAAAGGCCCGGGGGGGAATTCGTTCCTTTACCGAGGACCAGGAGAACGAGGCGGCATTCGACACGGTCCAGCGGGGGACCCGGTGCGTGCCCCTCTCGCAGATCGTGGGGAGCGTGGGGCGCTACCACGATTTCGACGACAGGTTCCAGCCCCTGGACCATATGCCCACGGACCGTTTCAACGGCATCAAGAAGGCCATGCGGGAAGGCAGAAGAATCCCCCCGGTAAAACTCTACCAGATCAAGGACGAGTTCTACGTTCTGGACGGCAACCACCGTATCGCGGCGGCAAAGGCCCTGGGCCGAAGCGACATCGACGGAAAGATCGTGGAGTTCATCCCCTCCAAGGAGACCCTGGAAAACCTCATCTACCGGCAGAGATCCAGGTTCAGCGAGGTAACGGGGCTGCGCCAGGCGGTGAACCTCACGGAGGTGGGGCAGTACGACTATCTCCTCGAGCAGATCCGTCGCCACAGGACCCATATGTCCAAGGGCGGCGGGGAGATCTCCATGGAGGCGGCGGCCTCGGACTGGTACGACAGCATCTATCGCCCCCTTTCGGCCATCATCAGGAAGGGCAACCTCATTCGCTTCTTTCCCGACCGGAGCCAGGACGATCTGTACGCGTATGTCTCGTACCAGCAGTGGGAAAGGGGCCGGAAACGAAAATACGGTATCGGCATCGACCGCCTGATACCCAGGGACATGGAGGCGTTCAGAGCGAAAATGGCCAGTAAAAAAGAGACGGAATACCCCGAGATGCTTCGGGAGATAACGGCTTTCGTGCTTATCAACGTCAAGGGCAAGAGCGAGAGACGCCTCATGGACAAGCTCTACCATATCAAGGAGGTGAGGGAGATTCACTCCATCCACGGCAACGTGGACATTCTCCTCAAGGTGGTGCTCACCCGGGATCTGCTCTCCTCCGATGCGGAGATTATCTCGGATTTCGTGTACAGGGAACTCCGCCAGCTCACGGGAATCATCAGTACCCAGACCCTTATCCCGGGGCAGTCCATGATCAAGGAACCCTGACGGGGGCGCTTGACATCGGGGTGGGTAATATACTATAACTATTAGTAATCAGACTGTGGAAACAATGGCCTTGATTTTCACCCCGCCTTGCCGCTCCCCGGCCCGGCGGGTTCCTTCCGGTTTAGCCGCCGCGGTTCCTGATTGCCGGTCTCCGGCATTATTTCAAGAGTTAAAAATCTCGAAAAGTCATGTAGACTTAAATCCGACGGGGTGATTATTCATGAAACCGTCGCCCGGTTGATCGTTGTTGTCGACTTCACCCGATTCCGGTCGAAAGGAGGATGTATGATAGCGCGTGAAATGCTCAGGGATTTGGAACCTTTCAAGGAGATGAACGAGAGCCAATTGAAGAAATTGCAGGAACATTGCAGGGAGCTTTCCTTTGATAAAGGAGAAAAACTCTTCTCCGAGGGGGATGACGCCGAACACCTCTGGGTGGTGAGGGACGGAAGGGTGGACCTGAGATTCGAAATGCCCGACGAACGCGGCACCTCCAGGGACCGGACCGTGGATTCGGTGGAAGTCAGGGAAAATACCCCCGAGGCAAAGGTGCTGGGCTGGTCCTGCTTTGTCCCGCCTTACAAGATGCGCCTTTCGGCATACAGCACCTCCGAAGGCTGCAGGATCGTCAGGGTTCCCAAGTCCGACCTCCAGCAGCTCTTCAAGGAGGACTTTCACATGGGATACCTCTTCATGTCCTATATGATCAAGGTGGTGGGGTATCGCTTCCACCAGTTCCAGGACCAGGTGGCAAGGAACATGGGGGAAGAGCTCATGTCCGGCTGGTAACGTGAAAACGGGCGCCGGCGCCTTTTGACGGGTGAAGGTCGGATACCGCTGATTTTTCCATTTCCGGAATTGAATACGGTTGGAAATAACGTTAATATGCTGAAGCCGGGGTAATACCGCTTCCGGTGAAAACCGATAAACAACCTGTTGTTCCGGACATTTCCCGCAGAGTGTCCCGGGGCATTGGAACGGGCATCCTCGAAAAGGGACTGCGGTGAGAGACGAAGACAAGACAAGGCAACAGCTTCTGTACGAATTGAACCGATTGCGTGGAAAGCTCCAGGGGACCGAGGCCCGCTACCGGCAGGTGAAGGAGGCGCTCAAGTACGAGGAGAAGCGGATCCGGCTGCTTCTCGAGGAGATCCCCGCATGGGTCTGCATGCAGGCGCCGGATCACACCCTGCGCTGGTACAACAGGCGGTTCGTGGAGCTGTTTGGAGAGCCCCGGGGAAGGCGCTGTTACGAGGTCATTCGCCGCCGGGACAAACCGTGTGAGCCGTGTCCCACGTTTCAGGGAAAATCCAATGGACGGTGGGAGTATACGGAACCGGTAAGCGGCAAGGCCTACGCCGTTTATGAAAGCGACTTTCTGGATATGGAAGGTGCGCCCCTGGTGCTGAAGATCGGGGTGGAGAGCGAAGGTTGCGGTAATCCGCCCGGGGGGCGGGCCCGCATGCCGGGTGACCCGTGCGGGAACGAAACGTGCAAGCCCCTTTTCGAAACCCACCACGCGGTGATGTTGCTCATCGATCCCGATTCCGGCGTTGTCGTGGATGGGAATCCCTCCGCCTGCGAGTTTTACGGGTACCCGAGGGAGCGCCTGCGGGGAATGTCCATCACGGATATCAATATCCTCACAAGGGAAGAGGTGTTCGAGGAGATGGCGGCGGCAAGAGCCGAGAACCGGAGGCGGTTCCTCTTCCGCCACAGACTCTCCTCCGGTGTCGTGCGGGATGTGGAGGTCTTCAGCGGGCCCGTTGTCGTGGGGGGGAAATCCCTTTTATGTTCCATCGTGCACGATGTGTCCGAGAGAAGGGCGGCGGAGACGGAGCGTGAGAGACTGATCGAGGAGCTCAGAAGGGCGCTGGGGGAGGTCAAGACATTGCGGGGGTTTATGCCCATCTGCGCCCAGTGCAAGAACATCCGTGACGACAAGGGCTACTGGAACCGCATCGAAGCTTATCTGAAAAAACATTCGGAGATCGAGTTCACCCATGGGATCTGTCCGGCCTGTGCCGAAAAACTCTACGGAGACGAGGACTGGTACGACGGGGAGGCCCTTGGGGAGTGAGATGCCGGGGCCCGTTCAGGGCGGCGTGACGGTTTAAACCGAGCGCAGGCCCCCCTTTCCCTGTTCCGATTGGACGGGTGCGTCCAGGGCCTCCCGAACCCCCCGGGCCAGTTTGCCCATGTTGAGGGGTTTTTCCATGTACTTTCGAATGCCCATCTTCAAGGCTGTTTCACCGTCCATTCGATTGCTGTGCCCGGTGCAGAGAATGATCGGCATCCCCTGCCGGACGGCAAGGATCCTCTTCACCAGTTCGTCTCCGGACATCCGGGGCATGGTCATGTCGGTGATGACCAGGTCGAAATCCGACGGGGCGTCCCGGAACAACCCGAGGGCCCTGACGGAATCCGTCTCGGCCGTGACCCGGTAACCCAGGTGTTCGAGCATCTTCCTTGCCAGTCTTACCAGGGAAGGTTCGTCGTCCACGAACAGGATTCGCTCGTTGCCTTCGGGGAGAAAATCCCCCGGCGGCGCTTCGGGGGCCCCGGCCTTTCGGGCGACCGGTAGCAGGATGTCCACCGCCGTGCCCTTTCCCGGGACGCTTCGGACCGAAACCGCCCCCCCGTGGCTTTTAACGATGCCGTGAACCACGGCGAGCCCCATGCCGGAGCCGTTGCCCACCTCCTTGGTGGTGAAATAGGGATCGAAGATCCTGCCGGATATTTCAGGGTCGATTCCGTGACCCGTATCCCTCACCCGCAGGCGCAGGTGTGTTCCCGGTGAAAGTTCGATAAACTTGGGTGTTTCCCATGCATGAAGTTCCCTGGTATCGGCGGTGATGGTGAGGGTGCCCCCCCTCTCTTCCATGGATTGGAAGGCATTGGTGCATAAATGGGTCAATACCGCCTTGAGCTGCACGGGGTCCCCGTTGATCGCCGGCAACGCTTCCGGGATCTCGAGGCGTATGTCCATGGAGGGGGGCAGGGTCGGGGAGAGCAGGCCGGCCGTTTCCTCCACCAGTGAACGAATCTTCACGGACTCCTCTTTCATCTCGGTTTTGCGACCGATACTGAGCAGGTGGCGTACCACCTCTTTAGCCCTGTTCCCGGCCTGGGAAATCTCCATGAGGTGGGAGTGTGACGGGGCCTGTTCCGGTATCTCCTCCAGGGCAAGCTCCGTGTTCCCGATGATGATGCCCAGAATATTGTTGAAGTCGTGGGCGATCCCCCCCGCGATGGTGCCCATGGATTCCATCTTGCGGACCTGGAGAAGTTTTGCTTCCAATACCTTTCGTTCGGTAACGGGAACGATCACCCCGAGGGCCGAGGTGACGACGCCTTCCCGGTTTTTAAGCGGGGTCATGATCACCTGGTACCAGAACAGATTACCCTGGTCGTCCTGGACCATCTGCTCCCTGGGTACGGGTTCCCGACCCTTTTCGAAGAGTTCCGTCAGGGCGGCCTCCGGGCAGAGGTGGGGGAGGTCGCAGGGGATCTCATCCATGAGGCGATTGCGCCAGAGGATCCCGCGCTTCCTTGAGATCACCACGAGGCCGACGCCCATGTTGCGGCACACGGCCTCGAGCTTGTCCCGCTCCTTCCGGAGGGACTCTTCCGCCCGTCCGCGATCGAGGAGCTCCCGTTCCAGGTTCGCGCCCGCCGCCTCGAGTTCGTTTCTTGTCTCCCGAAGCCGCGTCACCGAAGGGAGCCACTGCCTGAAACCCATGGCGATAAACATGAAACCGCCAAGGTAACCCACGAATTTTTCAAGAAAGGATTGAACGGGGGTATCGCCGATGATCACGAACCTGTTCAACGCTGTGAAATTATCGGTGATATCTATCAACATACCGAACAGCAGCAAGGTGAAGCCGATGAGGAGGCAGCAACCCCCCTTATGTGTGGAGATCCCCTGCTTTCCGTTGTTCATCCAGAGATAAACAACTGTCAGGGTTACAAAAAACGCGCGAAGAACCTCCAATAGGATATCGATCATCAGTCAAGCCCCGTGGGTCGAGGGTTTATGAGAATAAAGAATCTATTACTTATAAGCCGGATAAACGTCCGTTGTACAGACCTAATTTTGAGTGAATGAGGAATTTGGCGGGAATGCGGGCCGGGCCTCGGGTGCGGTTGAAGATTTCCGCGGAACCCGGTTTGCCATGGGCGCGAGGCGGTTTTCGGCGATCGGTGTGCCGTGTATCCTGAAAGAAATGGGGAAGGTTGGAGGGCCGTGACGAGCGCCCCGTCGTCATCCGGTTTCCATGTGCGGTAATAAAAGCGCCGTTGAGGGGAAAAGTGCCGGGAAATCCCGGGCGTTCTTTTTACGAGTCCATCAATCCTGTGCAAAAAGTCGGCGTTCTAAATTACAACCACCACCGGTTCCCACGGCTCCTCGGGTATGACACGCCATGGGCATGTTGAAGAGATCGAATTGCGGTCATGGGTGCGGCCGGCGATTTTTTACAGTACCGTCAAGATGGTACTGTAAATAATCGCATCCCGAATAGGTACCTGCGGCTTGAGGGGGCGCGGCGCTCCCGGATGCCGTATGTTGTGATCGGAAAATCGACTTCGGACTTGTTACGCGTGCCTCGTTTTTCCATTCCGAATAAAAAAGGTGAACGGTTGTTTACGTTCGTTTTTTGGTGAATAAATCATTTTTCCAATGCGTTACACTCCCCAAGAGGACGAGGCGGAAAGAAACGGGAAATCTTCCCGCAGGAGGAGCTGTTGGATAAGCCGAGCCGGAGACCGGTTATTCCTTCCACTGTTCCTTGACCTGGAGCACCTCTTCGATGGATTCAAAAAAGGCGTCCACCACCGAGGGATCCAGGTGGGTTCCCCTGATCTCACGGATGATCGCCTGGCATTTCTCCTCGGGAAAGGGTTTCTTGTAGGCCCTTTCGCTTCCCAGAGCATCGTAAACGTCCGCGAGGGCCGTGATCCGTGCCTCGATGGGGGTCTCTTCGCCCTTGAGGCCGTGGGGATAGCCCTTGCCGTTCCACCACTCGTGGTGGGAAAGGGCGATGGTCGCGGCGACCTTGAGGAGTTTTCGGGTGGCCGCGCTCCTGTCCTCGGGGATGTTCACCCCCGGTATGACGGGAAGGGGGCAGGCCTCCCTGTTCTCGGCGGGGCTGAGAATGTCGTAACCGTATTCCGTGTGTTTTCTCATGATCACCCACTCCTCGTCGTCCAGGGGACCGGGTTTCAGGAGGATGCTCTCGGGGACACCGATCTTGCCGATATCGTGGAGGGGGGAGCAGTCGCCGATGAGTTTCACCTCCTCCTCGGGCAGGCCCAGGGTCCTCGCTATGATCTCGCAGTACTTTGACACCCGGATGACGTGCCTGCCCGTTTCGTTGTCCTTGTACTCGCCGGCCCTGCCCAGCCTGCGGAGGATCTGGATCTGGGTCTGGCGAAGATCCTCGTTGGCCTCCTGGAGCTGGAAGGTCCTGCGCCGCACCTTCTCCTCCAGGGCTTCCTTGTACTCCCTGTTCTCCCTGATGAGAAGGGCGCGCTCCATCACCTTTTCCAGGGTGTATTTCAGGATATCCAGGTCTTCGAAGGGCTTGGTGATAAAGTCCCAGGCGCCCTTTCGGACCGCTCTGACCGCCTCGCCCACCACGCCGATGCCGGAGATCACCACGATGGGGGTCTCCGGGGCTTCGGTATTCACCACGTCGAGCACCTGGAAACCGTCCACCTTGGGCATGTTCAGATCGACAAAAACGGCGTCCGGCCGCTCCTGCCTGAAAACATCGAGCCCCTCCTCGCCGTCGCCGGCGGTCATCACGGTGTAATCGTTGTCTTCCAGGTAGTCTCTGATCAGGTGGCGAAGCATCTCCTCGTCGTCTATGACCAGTATTCTGATTTGCGTATCTTCCACGAATATAATTTCCCGTTGTTGTGGCCGGCGGAGGAGATGCCCCGCCGCCGGGCCGTGTTGCTCATGACGCCCTGTTTTCAATGGGCAGGTGGATGATGAACCGTGTTCCCCTGCCCGGCTCGGACTCCACGCTGAACTGCCCCCGGTGGTTCTGGGTGATGATGAAATAGGACACGGAAAGACCGAGTCCGGTGCCGGTGCCCACCTCCCGGGTGGAGAAAAAGGGTTCGAAAATGCGCTTTCGCACGTTCTCCTCCATGCCCGGACCGTTGTCCTCGAACTCTATTCGAACGGAGAGGCCTTCCCTGACCGCCCTCAGGACCATGAGGGGGCGTTCCCCCTCGTATCTCTTTTCCGCCATGGCCTGGGCGGCATTCTTGATGAGATTGAGAAATACCTGCTCCACCTCCGTTTCGATGAGCCACATGGGAGGGAGGTTGGAATCGTACTCCCTTTTGATGCGGATCTCCTCGATACCGTAGCGGTTTACCAGGTCGTAATCGCGGGACGCCATCTCCACGGCCCTGTTCATCAGCTCGTGAAGCTCGTGGAGTGCCCTGACCGGCTTGCTCTTACGGTTGAACTCCAACATGTTGCGCACGATATCGGCGGCCCGTTCCCCTGCCCGGGCAATGGCCTCGATATATTCCGTGATATCCCTTTTTTCCATGTAAGAGCGGACCTTGTCAAGGTCGATGCCCGTTTCCGATGCCACCGCCCTGTTCTTTTTCAGGTCCGGCGAGAAGCGCCTTGCAAGGCTCTGGGCGGATGCCATGACCACCCCGAGGGGGTTGTTGATCTCATGGGCCATGCCGGCCGCGAGCCCACCCACGGACAGCATCTTTTCCGACTGCACCAGGAGTTCGTTGATGCGGGTGCTCTCGGTCACGTCGTCCATCCGGATCACCACCCCCCTGCCGTCCCCCTCCACCAGGGGATAGAGCGTGGCGTCGAAGTAGCGGGTGACGTCGTCTTCCGATATGGAGAACCGGCCCTCCCGGCGGGGGGTACCCTCTTCCATGGTTTGCTCCATGCGCCCCCTGTCGATGCCCTTGAACGGAAAAACCGTTTCCAGGGGAAGGCCCACGGCCTTTTCAGCGGGGGTGCCCGTTGTCTTTTCGGTCTCCCTGTTCCACAGGGTCACGATCCCCTTCCCGTCCACGCCCACGAGCATGGAGGGCATGGAGTCCACGATATTGTTCAGGTAGTTCCGCAGCCCGCGCATCTCCTTTTCGGTCGCCTTACGTTCCGTCACGTCCCGGAACACGATCACCATCCCCACGACCGCCTTTTCGGTATCCCGGATGGGGGAGAAGCAGGCCTCGATCTGCCTTCCCGCGCCCCCCCTCTTAAGTAGTGAAACGCCCGAAGGCAGGGCCACGGAGGTATTCTCCCCGATGAGACGTTCCAGGGGGGGGCCCACCGGCGTGCCCGAGGCCGTATCCACGAGTCTGAGAACCTCCTCGAGTGGACTTCCCATGCACTCCCGGAGGGAGCGGGCGGTGAGTCTTTCGGCCACCGGGTTCATGCGCGTGACCCTGCCCGAGGCGTCGGTGGTGATCACGGCGTCGCCGATACTGTTCAGAGTGATGCTCAGGTTTTCCCGACTCTGCTCCATGGCCCGCATCTGTTCCTTTACCGCGCCGTTCATTCGATTGAAGCTCGATGCCAGGGAGCGGATCTCCTTGCTGCCCGCAAGGGGGATCCGCGTCTCCAGTTCCCCTGCGGCGACGGCTTCCGCCGTCCGGGTAAGTCGGACGATGGGGCGTGATATCTTGTCGGCGACAAGGAAGACGGCGATTGCGGTTGCGGCCGAAAGAATCATCAGGGAGACGAGGAGGGAGCGGCCCAGTGTCTTCATGATCAGGGCATTCACATCGGCGGTCCCCATGCTGGCCGCGAACAGGTATTTTCTGCCGGAAGCGTCCTCGAAGGGGATGAGCACCGCGCGCACGTCTCCCCACCTGTTGGGGTTGATCCGGTACAGCGGGGGCATTTCCGCGAACACCTTTCGGTAGATGCCGGGGTTTTTATGACGGTCGAAAAAATCGGGATGGGCCTTGCCCGAACCGCCCCGGCGAACGGCGGTACTCGATGTGAAAACGACGTCGTCGCCCCTTTCCATGAGGCTCCACAGGCTCCGGAGGCCGAGTTGCCCGCAGAGTCTCTTGTTTCTCCGGGCGGATGAAAGGTAGTCGGATTCGGTGACGGAGTCCCTGTCCTTGATCCGGTCATGGTATGTTTCTCCCAGAACTTCACGGGCAAGCAGCGCCGCCGTATACAGCTTCTTGTCGATCCCGCCCAGCAGCGCGTCTTTCTTCTCGACATAGATGCCGAATGAGAAGATCAAGGAGGTGATGAAAACGGTAAGGCCCATCAGTATGGCAATCTTGTGGCTGATCCTCATGTTGCTCCCGGTATCGAATACGGCCCTTCCGTGAATCAAGGAGCGGGTCCCCCCGCTCGCGGGCATGGGTATTTCCCCATTCCCGATATTTTACAATGTTGAACCCATAACACAACCGCCAAATTAAAAAAAGCCGACGTGAAGTCTCCCGAGGAGTGTCGAGGGGGAGACGTGTTGTTTCACTTGCCGAGACAAGCCGGGATGGTCATGGCGGGGGGGCGACGGGGGGAGTACGGTGACTTTTCCCGGGATTCGGGCGAAGGGCAAGCGTGGAAACACCACCGGCAAATGAACCGATTGATTGGGACAACCGCTCCCGTTCCGCCGGAGCGGCGGGGTTTGTTCGATATTATTAACCCGGTAATTAAGGACAGCTGGTTTAAGAAACCGGAAACTCAATAGCAACGGGTAGGTTACCCCCTGGGTGCGCGTATTTGATTGACGGTTTTATAACGACAATATACGGGAAGGTACCGGGCTGTTTATCGGTCCGTTTGAAAGGATGGGGAAACATCGAGGGAGGGTTGCCGCCGGGCCGTGTACACATGCGCATGCCCCCCTTGAAGGAGCTCAATGGTTTTTAATTAAATTGGACGGCTTGCATATGGTCGGTGACTGATATTTCAACCACACTCGACTGAACTTCAAGCGCCTTGCCCGTGCTTCATCTTGTGCTCGAGAAATCGGGTTCGAACTTTTTAACGTGTGCATAAAATATGACGGCCCTGTAAAAAGTCGGCCATTGGGAAATCGACCACAATAGGTTGGCGTATTCGTTCAGTGATGCCTCATCATCATGTAGCCGAAAAATCGATTTCTGATTTTTATCGGATCATCAAAAATGACGGTCCTGTAAAACATCGCGCCTCGAAAAACGGTGCACGGCATGAAGGATTGTCGGAGTAATGGGCAAATGTTGTGGTTAAAAAATCTGCTTCGGATTTTTTACGAGTTCATCAAATTTAAAACGTGGATTAACTGAGCGGGTTACGCAGGGTATGGCCCTGGCCGACCCGGTGCCTCATTACACGGGAAGATCATATCGGTCGGAGCGTTCTCCTTATTTTCAAAAGGCTGCGGGGAGGCCGGTCGCGGTTGCCTTGCCGTTACCGTTTTCCAATCGAGCGCATCACGCGCGGACCGGAAGCCGGCGGTCGGGGATCATGCCTCGGCCGATTTCCCTCCCCGGGTATCCAGCTCAGCGTTGCAGAGGGGGCATCGTTCCAGTTTTTTATGAAGGCCTTCCCTTCCGGAGCCGTCCCATCTCAGGAACTTGTCGCAGCAACGCATGCGCAACGTACTTACGATGTCGCGGTTCGACCTGTTGACATACATCAGATCGAGCAGATCCGGATCTTTTTGCACGACACCCCTGTTTCTTCTGTCCGAAAAATCCATATTTCACTCCTTATCCCCATGGACCCGGGGCATAAAGTGCCGCCTGTGCCATGGTGGCTCGGGCCCTTTTTGTAGAATGGTTACTTCGTTGTTATTCTTCAAATAAGATAAGGAGAAATTGCTTGTTGTACAGCCCCGTGCCCCCGGGAGAGGCGTTTCGGCGGGCGGGAAGCGTGCCGGGGCATGGGGATACCGGGATTGTACCGGGGTCAGTTCGAGTTCTTGTACAGTACCGAGTACTTATCGATATTGAATTTCACAACTCTGGATTTCAACTGGGAAGCGAAAATTTTCTTCATGATCTTGGAGACGGTGGTTTTACCGCTTTTCAATTTCTCCCTGTCGTACTCCCGGAAAACCAGGGAGAATGCCCGTTTGATGCGTTTTTCCTTTGCCGCCAGCTCATCGAGACCCTTCTGGTCCTCGAACTCCACGGTAATGGATACCTTCAGGGTGCCCTGATCGCTCAGGTAGGAGGTTAGGGAAAGGGGGGAGGTGTACTCAACGGTCTCGGAGCAGCCGCATAAGATGAGAAAGACCAGGGGCAAAAACTTGATTCTTGGAAACATCATTATCCCTTTTTCTTGGGTTGTCCCGTCGGGCGGGGTAATGGGGATGGCCCTCGCCGGGTGACGACCGGCGAGGGCCCGTAATGCCGGCAACGGCCGTTTTTTCCGCATGTAGTTTTACTATCTCCGAAGGCAGCATGAAGTCAATAGGGAAATCCGGGGGCGCGCTCGGTTGTTGACACGGCCTGCGGAATTATATAGCGTTCGTCGGATCGACCGGCATTTTTTTGAATCGTAAGTTGTAAGCAGGAGGTACGGTTGGACAGACATATTGATCATAAGGTCGTTCTGGCGGGAAAGGGCGACGGGGTTCGCCAGTTGATTTGCGAGGAACCCCTCTCCATCAGGTTGCAGGGCAAGCCCTATTCCGTGGTGATGCGAACCCCGGGAGAGGAGATCGCCCATGTGGCGGGATTTTGCCTTGCCGAGGGGATCGTGGATCATCCGGACGATTTCGGTTCCATCGCGTTCTGCGACGGCGGCGATACAAACGTGGTGACCGTGACGCTGGCAGCGGAGCGGCGTCAAAAGGTACCCGAGCTTCTTGAGAGAAGGGGCTATATCAGCCAGACGAGCTGCGGTATCTGCGGAAAAGAGCTGGTCGAGGACCTCGGGGCAACCCTGTTGCCCATGGAGAAGGGGAGCGTGATCGATTTCAAAAGAGCCGCCGCCCGTCTCGAGGGACTCTCGGAAAACCAGCCCCTTCGGGCAAGTACCCGTGCCGCCCATGCTGCGGCCGTTTACGGGGATGATTACGGGCTCATGTCCATCGCGGAAGACGTGGGGCGCCACAATGCGCTGGACAAGGCGGTGGGCAAGCTCTTTCTTGAAGGAACCCTCGGCCATGCCGCATTTCTGACCCTCTCCTCAAGGATCAGTTATGAGCTTGTTCAGAAGGCGGCAAGGGCCGGAATCCCCGCGATACTTGCCTTGTCGCGGCCAACGGCGCTGGCCGTCACCCTTGCGGAAAAGCTGGACATCGCCCTTGTTTCCCATGAAAAAGGGGTCGGGTATCTTGTTTTCTGCTGTCCTCACCGCTTTATCGGGATATCCTGAACCGGGACTCCATGGATGTTTCAGGAATTCCGGGCGATTAGTCGAGGAGGTGCTTCACGCTCTCGTACGACAGGGCCGCATGGGCCGTTGCGGGCATTCCCGATTTTCCGAAGGCCGTGAGCTTTTCAAGGTTATCCTTTTCCGCGAAGAAATCCACGCCCTGGGATGCCGCCAGCCCTTCCCTGGAAAGCTCCACGTCCGATGCGCCGGGGAGCACGCCCAAAGGGGTGGAGGAATTTGTTTCGGGCATGTTGTTCGTCTCCTCCTCCAGGGTCGATTTCTGGAACGGGTAACGGGCCGCCTCCGCGATTGCGTTGTGATTGTTGAGTCCCTGGTTGATTTTCATGATTCCCCCTTTGCGATGCTGCCGTTGAAAACGGATTATTTATTGCCGGTTTTCTCGCCGGCTGGAGTTTAACGATTTGAAACAAGAGATATGCAAAAGGAGTGCCAGATTTTAGAGGGCCGTAAACGGCGGGTACGGGATCGGCTCCCGGATCGGGTGGGAAAGAATTTCCGGGGGATGGGGGAAATATTATCGCGTCGGGGCGGGAGCGGGGAAATCCACTACCTCCCACCAGGGAATACCGGTTCATTAACCTGAACCCAATTTGTTGTCGGTCCCGGTTCACAACCGAGTGCCGCTTGCAAACGAGTATGCGGCCAATTACCTTCAAGTAATTTGGTTTTCATTCCCAAGCTTGCGTCCGAGGGCGTGCCTCTCTTTTCGGCCCACGATTCCCGGAGTGAAACGGCCGGGAGATAAAATCAACATAGAGTGGTTGGGGGGCGGACAATCGCAATTAAGGGGGTCAACCGGTTGGTGGGGAAGGTTGTTTTGACGCGAGACTTCTCAGCTCCTGCTCGTATTCCGCTTCCATTGAGGCCATCTCGCGCTTGAACTCGCTTTCCAGCCTTTGGCGATCCCGATCATGTTCCCGACTTGCCTGATTCATATCCCGTTCGAAACCTGCTTGAAGATCCCGTGCCTCCCTGGAAATCCGCACCGTGAATGCGGAATTTGAATCGGTCGCGGGGGGGGGAGACGGGATCTCGAGGGCCGATGCGGCAAGCCTGAATCTCCGCAAGGCGCCCGTCACGGAAAAACTGTTGTTGAAACTGTTAACAAGCATTGTCGTTCCCGATGCAGGGGGGGAACAATGTAAAAAATGCGGTCATCCCGGTATGTCGATATTTTGACGGTTAAGCGATTATGTCGATATTTTGTCGAACCGTGCCGGCTCCCTGCTGGAACGCCGCGATACCGGTTTGGAGCTGTTGCGCGGGGGGCTCACCGGGAATGGGCGGTGGGGGCACGGCGGGAGCCTCCGTTGTTTCGGCGGCTGTTGTTTCCGCGACCGTTGTTTCGGCGACCGTTGTCCCCTCGGTTCTCAGCTCCTCGGTTCCGGCCTCGGGCGGTGGTGGGGGCGGCGGCTCTTCGGGAGGGGGCGTGGAAGAATCATCCACGCGCAGGAGACTGGTCGCGGCGGTTGACAATTCGACGCTAAAGGCTTCGCCGGGCCCCTGGGGGGGCTGTTCCGGGAGAGTCTGGGGGGCGGCTCTTTCGGGAACCGACTGGGGTGTATTCAGCACAGGTGAAGGGGAGTTGATAATTTCCATGGTGATCTCTCCTCTTGGAGACATGCTCCGGTTTTAACATACGTTAAAAAACTAAGCACCGTTCTTTTCGAGGTCAATTCCAGTGGACAGGGGGAAGGTTCGGAGTGGTTTATATTATCTGATTTTTAGTGTTTGCTTGTCAATATGAAATCGGCGGACATGAAACCGGGGGTATTTGGGGAGGAGGTTTCGGAAAGGGAATGCCCGTCAGAGATCGAAATCGAAATCATCAATGTCGAATTTGGGTTTTGGGGCGGGAGGCTTTTCCCCGGAAACGGGCGGTTTCGGGGTGGTTTCGGTTATCTCCGCCACGTCGGGCGGAGCCTCCTCGGCTTCCAGGTCGAAAAGCGCCTCCTCTTCCGCGACATTGAAGCGGCGCAGATGATCCTTCATGAGTCTTCCAACGGCCATTGCGACCATGAACAGGATGCCGGCGAGGTTCAGGACCAGGATGACCAACCAGGCTGTTTTTTCTAAATCCAATGTCCGTTACCTCCGAAAGAATGGGCCGCCCGTGGGAACCGCAGCGCCTTTTTCCAGCATCATACCAAGTATCGCTTCTCAATGGAAACTAAATCCGAGGCCCCTCCCTTGAAAGTCCGTTGGGAGAGAGGCGGTTGCGAAGGGCGGTTCGGGGGCGGACTTTATACCTTCAAATCCCTGGCCTTGGATTTCGCCGATCTGCGGGGAAGGTTTTCCAGCCTGCTGAGTTTTTCATCCTGTTCGTCGATTTTTTTCTTGAAAACTTCCAGCATGATGTTCAGCTCACGGACCTTGGCTTCCAGGGATTCGATCTCGTCCTTCTGTGCCTTGTCGGTCTTTCTGAATTCCCGCTCCTTGCCGTCCGATATCCGGGTGGCTTTCTTGAGCTTATTGATGATTTTCGTGTACTTGGTGGTAAGCCTCTTTTCGAGGCTTTTCATCAGGTTGTTGATAATGACAAGGTTCACGAGCTCCACCGCCAGGGCAATGCAGAGCGCGAACATCAGGCCGCTCTGCTGCCAGTAGTACATCAACATCGCAATACCGACGCCTGTGAAAAAAACCATTCCTCCCCCTGTTGTCGTAAGCGGGTCTTCATTAATTAAAGTTGCTGCGGAGACACCGGAATAGCGGTTCCCCGGTATTTCGTTTCCGGCATGGGGGCTGTTCCCTTTTGGGCCGATCCCATGCGGGTGCTCGCGGAGGAGGGGACTTTCGTGCCGCCCGTGCTCTGCGGTTGCGGTCCACGCCCCCCGGTGTCGTGATCGTTCCGGCGTGGATGCAAGGTTCCCTTGCGTCGCGGCTTCCTGTTCTCCTTTCACGGAGCCGGGTGCCGGCTTATATCGGCAGGTCGGCCGGGTGCCTTTACCGTTTATTACACCGTTTACACGTTTTAAACCGCGAGGTCCGCGTAACGGGCGGTTTCAAAGCCCCGGGGCGTATTGGCGAAGAGGAACCCGGAGGGCTTTAAGTGGCCCGCGCGGCGCCAAGTCCGGATCAGGGGAGCAGATCCACCTTTCCCTCCTCCTTGAAGGTGAGGGTTTTGACCAGGGGCAGGTCCACCTGGAGTTTTCCCGCTATCCGGTAATCCATGGTCCGGCCCTTGTCCCGGAGCATCCTGATCACCTGCTTGAAGGTGCCGAACAGGCTCGTGTTCATGGTGACCTCGAACTCCGTTTCCCCGTAGGCGGGAACCGTGAACGGCTCGGCGCTCACCCCGTCCGCGAACTCGTTGCCGGCAAGGTGAAGGGAATAGTGAATTCCCGTTATGGGCAGGTCCACGGGGTTTGGGTTCTTTATTCTCAGGCCCAGTGCATACCGTTGTTCGAACAGGGTTGCATCCTTCACCTCGATGTTGGTGATGTTCAGCCTGGGTTTCTCGAGTTTTGAGTGAAGGGCAGTGCATCCCGCCGAGATCAGCAGAAAGGCCGTAAGGAGCATGCCCGTGACTTTCCGGAATTTAATCATGATACCCCCTCATGGGTATTGGGTTGAAATCAGGAGCCGTGACGCCGCCTGAAACGCCGACGGCCTACTTTTACTATAAAAAGACGGGATAAGTAAATAGGCTTGGCCCGCGGGCGGGAAAAGAAGCTCAGGATTTTCGCGTGGCCATCATCTTCCAGAGGGAATCGGGGGTTCTGACCTCCTCGATGGTGACGCCCGACAGGCGCCGCGCCAGCGTGATTCCGCCGTGGACCCCGTTGATGGTGGTGGCTTCATGGATGATGCCGTCCACCTCCACCGTTGCCTTGCCGTCCCCGTTCCTGGAGCAGTCCTCGATCCTGCCGAGGATGCTCTTGATGCGCTCCCGGCTTATCTCCAGCTTTTCGAGAATTCCGTCCGTCCCCCGGCGAATCTCGTTCCGGTTGAGGTAATAGCTCTCCAGTGCCTCGATGGAGGCGGTGGATTTCGCCTGGAATTCGAAGAGCTCGTTCTCGATATGGGCCGAAAGCTCCCGGTCGTCCTTTTTTTCCGCCGAGTCGAGGCGCTTTCTGCAGGCATCGATCTCGAAGGTCACGCTTTCACGGACTTTCTCCATGTGGATGATCCGCTCGTCAACGGTCGCAATCTCCCTGTCGAGGGCGGCGAGCTCTTTCTCGTGACGATTCTTCATGGCCACGGCGGCGGTGAGCTTTTTCTTGAGGGTTTCGATGCGCTCCTCCATGAGGACGTCGATACCGATGGTGAGTTCACAGGGGGAGGCGCCGGGGGTGCCGATATGGGCCGCGCGGATTCCGCCCCTTGCCGTGATGCTGGAACCCGCGATGGTTCCCCTGCCGGCGAGTCCGCCGCTTCTTACGGTGCAGGTACCGCTGATCACGAGGTTGGAGTCCACGATCTCCTTTGACACGGTTACGTCTCCGAAAGCCGCGAGGGTGACCTCCTTCAGGTATTGTGCCTTGATGTTGCCGTGGTCCTTGAGCACGGTGTTCTCGATGCCGGTTTCGGCGCTCACATCCCCCAGGGCCCTGATCTCGGCGCCCCTGATGCCGGTCTTGACGCGGACGTTCCCGGTGGCTTCGATATGGGCGTCCAGGATCTCGTGGGCGGTGAGGTTGCGGCACCTGATGCGCACCCCGCCTTTCACGGTGCCCTCGATGTTCACATCATCGGCAAAGATGATGTCCCCGGACTCTCCGTCCACGTCACCGCCGATCTGATACTCCGGTTCCACGGTGATGGTCGTGTTTCCGGAAAGCTTGGGAAAGCCGTCCACATCGGCATAAAAGGAGAGGCGATCCTCGGAGTAAACACCCTTTCCCGTCCAGATCTGGATATCCTCCACCGACCTTGGGGGGAGGTGTTTTCCGAAAACGTTGATCCCGGGTTTTCCCGGTTCCGGAGGGGTTTTTACCGCCAGCAGGTCCCCCTTGGAAACATGGGGGATCTTACCGTCTTCAAGTGAAAAGAGTGGATCACCCTGTTCCCCGACTTCCCCGTGGGGATTTTCGCCGGCCTCGAACCCGCCCTCCCCCGGGGACTTTCGATCGTTCTCGAAGTGATATACAACGGCGGCGTCCCTTCCCGGGACAGGGTACTGGCCCTCGGAAACCTGGTATCGCTTTCCGGGTGTCCGCTCCTTGAGCATCTCCTGGATAAGGGTATCGTAGACACCGTAGCGGATCTCCTTGGCAAAGAGCCAGTTCTTGATATGGGCCGTCTCGAACTTTTCCTCGGTCTGGAATTTGAGCCGGATATGGGCGGTGAGTTTGTCCTCGGAAACGGTGAGGTCCATGAGGCGGTTGAGCTTCTTCTCCATCTCCCTTTCATTCCTGCGGATGGTTCTGACCACGCTCTTGACGCTCGGGTCCTTCTTGCTCTGGACGATGAGGACCAGGTCGCGCTGCTCCTCGGTCATGTCGCCGTTATCCACCAGCATGTCCCCGAGCCGGGTGCTGGCATGGTGTTGCCTGAACTCCTCGCGCTGGAGGGTGAGGGCGGTGTTCACCACCTCCCTTGTGACGAATCCGTTCTTGATGGCGATGTTTCCGAACCGCTTGTCCTTTTCCAGCTGCTCCAGGTAGGACTTGACGGAGAGCAGGAGCCCCATCTGCTCCTTCCGGATGCCGATCCGGTGAAAAAACTCCCTGAGGGTGGTCCGGGTGCCCGCGCGCTCCCTCTCCTCGAACTCGGCAAGGGCGTCGTCGATGGTTTGCCTGGAGGCGATGTCGAGTTTCTCGGCCCATACGCAGAACATGTTTGCGCGATACTCGCCCAAGGTCCTCCTGATCTGCTGCTCCAGGAGGGTCCTGTCCAGAAGGTTTCCGTCGGCGTCAACCGCGGTTTCCGCTTCCTCGCCGATGATGAACTGCTCATTTTCGGTCATGATGCAACGCTCCGGTCATGGGGCCAGCCATTCCTTGACCAGCTTTTTCTCCTCGTCCGTGAGGGGCAGTTGGGCCCCGTCACAGAGGTTCAATGTGTTCTGGTAGAGAAATCTGCACAGGGTTTCGGGGTCCTCCTTCTCCATGCCGAATCTGTGGCCGGCAAAGGCGATGCCCCTGAGCACGAATGTGATCTGCTGCCTGCCCACGGGCACCCCCTCCTCCCTGCACTTGTCCCGCACGTTCTTGGACACGAAGAAGAGGTGGTAGCCGTTTTCGTTGATCTCGCCGGCGATGATGGAGAGGAGCTTGGCATAGTGCTCGGGGCTCAGGTAGGGGGTGTCGGTGAGCTGGTGGATCTGCTTTGCGATCTTGGCGATTTCCGGGTGGCGGGCGGCCAGGTCGTCCGCCGGCTTCATTCCCTCCACCCGGGTGGGGGCGGTGTGGGCCGAAGGGTCGTACACATAACCGGGGATCACGTTGGAGATCTGGAGTTTTCCCAGGTTGAGTTTTTCCAGGAATCCCTTGAAGGTCCCGTATCCCGCCCAGTCCGTTGCGATCTCGGGATAGATGCGGCGGACCCGGGAGGCCAGGTTGGCCATGGTCACGGGGGCGCTCGATGCGTTGACCCGCTCCTGGACCACCTTCTCGCACTGTGCCTTGAGCCTGGCCGGGAAGCGTTCCGGCTGTACGGGCGCGGGCGAGGCGGCTTCGGCTTCCCCGCCGTTGTGGATATCGTGGGAGGGGGAGAGGGCCTCTTCGAGAAAGGCGTCCTGGTCGATCACATGGTCGCCCGCCGCGCGGTAGGCCGGGGAGGAGGTGCCCACGGCGAGCACGGAGGTCCTCCTGTCCGATTTTCTGAGCTTGAGGAGCACCGGCGTGAAATCCGCGTCCGCGCTCATGATGATGAACTCGTCGTAGAACACGTCGTGGTCCAGGAGTTCGACGATATCCAGCACCATGTGGACATCGGCGCTGGTCTTGCCGGCCGTGGTGAGTGCGGGGCAGTCCACTGTCTCGAAAGCCCCCCGGATAAGATAGGGCCGGAATTTACCGAAGGATTTGGGGTTCAAATAGCAGCGTCTGACGAGGATCTTCCGTTTTACCGTGGGGTCCGTGATGCCGTAGAGGGGGAGTGACTCCTCCAGCCAGGCGATCCAGCGGTGGGGCTCGGTGCTGAAGGTGTTGGCCATTTCGGGATCCTGCTGGTAAAGGCGAATGAAGATGTTGTCGAAGTCGATGAAAAGCGCGCTCCGGAAGACTCTGTCCATATTTCTAGAAGGCATGATATTTTTCCTGTTGGCTAGCGTAAGGTGCACAATCAACTCTTCTTTAACATATCAAGAGGAAAGAGAGAATATCAAATATTTTCGCCGTGCCCGCTCCACGAGCCGGCCGGCGGGATCGGACGAGCGGGACAGGATTGCCGAATTTTCCGGTTTCGTGAGTTACTATAAGGGCATTGTGCGGGCCGCCGGATTGCCTCTGTCCTGCCGGTGTCCGCATCCGAGGGAAAGGGGAGGCGTGTTTGCCGCCTGAAGGAATCAGGATTGCCCCTCCCCAATGGGAAAGGAGAGCGTGAAAACAGACCCCTTGGCGGGACCGGCGGTCACGGAAACGGTGCCCCCGTGGGATTCCACGATGTGTTTGACGATGGGCAGCCCCAGTCCCGTGCCGGGTATCTCGTATGTGTCGGAGTTGTCCACCCGGTAAAATTTCTCGAAAATACGGGGTATCTCCTCCTCGGAGATGCCGATTCCCGGGTCCGCCACGCTGCAAAGCAAGTGCTCACTTTCCGAGGCGAGGCGGATCTCCACCTCCCCTCCTTCCGGGGAAAACTTGATCGCATTTCCGGTGAGGTTGATGAGCACCTGGGTGAGCTTGTCCCGGTCCCCGTATAGTTCGGGCAGGTGCGGCGGGGCATGAACCTTGATCCGGTGAACGGGGCGCTTGTCGCGGAATCGCTCCGCCGTGGTCCGGGCGATCTCCCCAAGATCGACCGGCTCCATGGTCATCTCGAACTTTCCGGACTCGATGCGGGAGATATCCAGCAGATCGGCCACCAGTTCGGCGAGACGGTCCGTCTCGTCGTTCACCACGGTGATAAACTCCCGGTGGGTCTCCCGGTCGTCCGGGTCAACCTGATCGCGCAGGGCCTCCACGTAGGATTTGATGATACTGAGCGGGGTGCGCAGTTCGTGGGAAACGTTGGATACAAATTCGCTCTTGAGCTCGTCCAGGCGGGTGAGGCGCTGGATCTCCATGGAGGCCGACATGTCCCGGAGCACGAAGATGATCCCGATCCGGAGGTTTTTTTCATCGGTGAGCACGGCGGCGGTGATCCCCAGGGTGATGACAAAGCCCTTGAAGGGGGCGTGCTCGAACCTCGTTTCGATGGCAAAGCCCTGCTCGACGATCCTTGCCCTGAGCCGCTCCATGATCCTTACCAGCCCGGGGTGAAAGGTTTCCCTGTAATCGTTTCCGATGATGTCGGCCGAGGCCATGCCCAGCATGGCCGTTGCGTTCTTGTTGATCAGGGTGATCCTGCCGGCCCTGTCCAGGGCAACGATTCCGTTGTTGATGCTCTCCATGATATTGTGGATGTAGTTGCGGGAACGGCTTAACTGGGCATAGAGGTTCTGGTTTTCAAGGGCGATGCCCGTCTGGTCCGCGATAAAGGAGAGGATCGTCATATTGCCCTTGTTGAAGGCATCTCCGTGGGCCTTGCCGGCGATGAACAGGAAGCCCAGGTCCGCCTTTACCCCCCTGAGGGGAAGGATGCTGTGGTAGTTTCCCGGGACTGTTTCGGCTCCGTCCGGAAGGGGGGTCCATCGCCCCTCCTTGAGCACCCAGGCGATGATCTCGTCGTCCGGCCGAAAGGCGCCCAATTCACCCTCGTCAATCCCCGTGAAACCCGCGACCCGGTATCCCGAAGCTCCCTTGTCCCGGAGGTAAAGGATGCAGAACTCGTAGTTGACCACCTCCCTCACGATCTCCATGAACTTTTCGATGATCCCGTTAAAATCGAACCGCGAGACCACCTCCCTGCTGAGGTCGTGGAGCAGGGTCAGAAGGTCGATCTGCTCCGTGAGATCGGAGATGGTGCGTCTTAAAAAACCGGCATCCTCATCAATGGGTTTCATGGTCATGGCGGCCTCCCTTGGTCCCGGGGTGCAAGGGGGCGAGAAAGGTCCCCGCAGTCTCGAACTCTCCCCGGATTTTATCGAACAGGATGTCGATGGATCGTTGGTCCAGGTTTAAAAGATCCCAGGATTTTCGCTTGATGGGCGGTACCCGGGCATCCCCCCCGCTGCCCAGGCCGATTTTTCGGCAGAAGATATCGGCCAGGTGGACGATGGAGGAGATCCGGATGGAGCTGAAATCCTTTTCCGGGTCGTGGTGAAAGCGGATCGCCCGGATCAATGCCGGCGGAAGATTCCATTTCTCGGCCACCATCGAGCCCACCAGGGTGTGGTCGAAGCCCAGCACCGACTCTTCCGCCTCCCGGAGCAGCATCCCCTTTTCGGCGGCTGTTTTCACGGCGGCGGAGAACTCGTCGTGGAGATAGGTATCCATCACCACCTTGCCGAAATCGTGGAGCAGCCCCCAGATAAACGCCTCGTCGGTATTTTTCAGCCCCAGGCGCACGGCAAGGAGTTTCGATGCGATGCCGCAGGCAAGGGAGTGTTTCCAGAACGCCTCCCGGTCAAAGAAGGGGTTTTCACTGCCCGGGGCGAGAAGGTCTCCGAGGGAGGCCGACAGCACGATGTTCCGGATATTGACGAATCCCAGGACCACGATGGCGTAATTGACGGTGGTGATCTTCCTGGGAAACCCGTAAAAGGCCGAGTTGGCGATGCGCAGTACCTTCGAGGTGAGGGCCTGGTCCCTTGCGATCGCGTTGCCGATCTCAAGGGCCGACGACCTTGGGTTCTGGGTCAACCGGATCACGTTGGCGGCCACCACGGGCAGGGGGGACACCCCCTTGATCCTGGACAGTCTCTGTTCCAGCGTGTCACGATCCATTATACCGCCTTTTTGTTCAGGGCAAACGTAAAGGCTGGGATGCCCCGGGAAAGATATGCAATGAAACATGGACGAACAGTGTTGCCTGTGGACTAAATGATATACCAACAGTGGGGGGCGTGGCAAAATAAAATATTCGGACAAGTTTCGGGCCATGTGATCGGTACAGGAAAGGTCCGGAAAGCATGGGAGATAATTGATGGGCTCGTAAAAAAGCGTGGTGGCCGCGCAAGTGGCCGTATATCCGAAAAGGAACTCTTCATTTTTCCCTTTGCCGGTTCGATATCGAGTCCGATTAAATTAAATCGGGATGTTGGCTCAAGAACGACTTAGAAGTCCGAAGCTGATTTTCCGAACACATTACGGCGCATCGTTTAAACATGCCGAACGGATCGCGTTGTGGCCATAAATCCGACCACCATCCAATGTATCAAAACTGTTTGCCGGCATCCACATGCGTTGTCCGGAAAAATAGTGTCGGACATTTTACGAGTGCATCAATTTTCGGGATTTGCCGGCTACTTCCCTGAAACATCGTGGAAGCTTGAACCGTGCGCGCTTGTGATGGATTAAAGAACCGTTTTCCTGGAAAGTTGGAATTTGATTTATAATGAGATGTTTGCCGAGAGAGAAGGGGGGGCTCCGCACCTGCATGTCCGCTCAGCTCAGAAAAAACAACCCGGTCCAGAGTTATGCAGGTGCGAAAGATGAGCATATACCCAATAAGGTTTTGGGTGTCAATGGATTTTTTGACTTGATCGGAAAAAAATCAACGATACCGTTGTTTGAGGCACATGGATTTCGAAGCTTCCTGTTTCAGGTATGTTCGTTCATGGTTCATGAGGGGGCCCGTTTTCTGAATTAGGTGGATTTTCGTCCGTTTTTATGGTGAACTGATATTTCATGAACAGGAGTACTCTTAATGGAAAACAGGACGAACATCTGAAACGGCGGGAGGGATGGATACAGTGACCGAGAACGGGATTTGGGCCGGGTCCCCGGGGCTTTCCACATCACGGGCACGCCTGCGGGTGTGGCGGGACGGGGATGAAGCACACCTGTACCGCTGGCACGCCGATCCGGAACAGATGTACCTGTGGAACCAGGATCGGGAGATTCCGACCTACGAGCGGTTCGTACGGAGGTTCACGCGCCGCATGAAAAACAGGATGGATCATTTTTTTATCCTCGAACAGGTGCCGTCGGCCGATCCGGTGGGGTTCGTGTTCACATACGGGGCCGATGCCGTGGACAGGAACGCCTGGTTCTGCATTGTCCTGGCGCCCGAGGCAAAGGGCAAGGGGGTTGGACTGGACGGGGCCATGCTCTTCCTGAGGCACCTCTTTCTGCAGTTGGGGTATCGCAAGGTGTACGCGGAAATCTATGGGTTTAATGAACGTGCCCTGGGATTGATAAGGGAGGCGGGGTTTGTTCGCGAAGGCCGGCTCACCGGGCACAGATGGTGGAACGGGGCGTTCTGGGACCTTTTCATCTATTCCATGGGAGCCCCTGGGTTCGAGGAATTTATGAAGGCGTACGGGCAAAATCATGGATGAACCCAATACGGACGATTGGAGCGGGGGGAGTGCCTGGGAGAGGATCGACCCGGATACCGCGAGATTGATTCACCTGCTCTATGTGCCCACCATGTTCTGCAACCTGGGGTGCCGCTACTGCTACCTGGGAGATCTGACTCGGGACGCCCAAGGTTTCAGCGAGGATTGCGCAAAGGCCCTGCCCACCCTCCGATTCGCCGTGGAAAAACTCCTGGAAAACAATGTGCTTCCCTTTAACATCTCCCTCCACGGCGGAGAGGTGACCACCCTGCCGCCGGAGATCCTGGAGCAGCTGTTTCGCTTTATCACGGACTATTACAGGGCCGCCGGGCCCCTGCTGGAAAAAGGCGGGTTCAGGAAAAAACATCCCCATGTGAAGACAAACCTCTACAACTTTCATAAGCTGTACGACCTGTTCGATCGGTACGGGGTTTCAGTGAGCGGCAGCGTGGACCTTCCCCTCTCCCTCCACGGCAGGGAGCGGGTCACCAGGGCCGGAAAATCTTCCCTGGACCGAATCCTGAAGAACATCGCCCTGCTTGCAGCATACCCCCACGACAAGAAAATATCCGCCACCGTGTTCGAGCCCCACTTCCATAAAAGGGCGGAGCTTGCGGAGGATATCCGCATGCTCCACCGGAGGGGATTCGACATGAACCGCTTCAACTTCATGTTCGGGTTCGCCTCCCAAAGGAACAGGGGCTGCGGCGGAGGGGAGGGGCCGGAACCGGTCCGCGCCCTCTCCGGGGAACAGCAGGTGGCGTTTTACAACTATTTCATGGATGCGTTCGGGGGAACGGAACTGGACAGGGGGGTGAACGGCGCCTGGTTCGAGGAGTTCACCCCGAAATACTGCACCAACAGCGTGAACTGCGGGGAGAAATTTTTCCTGCTCCAGGGGGACGGAAACGTTTACTCCTGCGTTCGGGGGCAGGGATCTTCCGCCTTTCATTACGGAAACATTTATGAGGACTCCGTTTCCCACATACTCCGGGAGGGAAGGCGCAAGATCTCCCTGGCCCATAAAACGGTGGGAATCCACGACGATTGCCTGGCATGCGATTTCCTGGATACCTGTCGCACGGGGTGTCCGTTCGTGAAGCATGAAGGGAAAAAGGGGAAATCCTATACATGCCGCCTGCAGAAGGCGCTCTACGCAAAATCACCGGAGCGTTATCCCCTCCCCGGAACGGACCGGGAGCGGGCGGAAAGGAGGGCGGGTTACCTTTCCGCCATGCACCCGAACCTCCTGTACAAGGAGGAAAATCGGATACCGGAGGAGAACAGGGTGATCCTGCCCAACGACCTTTACGATGAAAAGAACAGCCTGACGAACATCATCGGCGCGGACAAAATTCTGGAAAAGCTGTATGCCGCGGACGGATTCATCATCACCGTCGACGGAAGGCCCCACGCGCTTCAATCGCAGATCCTGAAACCGGTCAGGGAGATATACCACCTCTATCCGGACCAGGAGGTTCAGCTCCACGCACGCCCCGATCTGTTTACCGCCCATTGCGACGAGCCCGTGCGGAACACCCTCTGCATTCAGATGCTGCGGGATACAAAGGTGACCTACGGCGACGAGAAGCGAACCAAGCAGGAACACCTCTTTACCCACGAGGTGTTCCATCGATGCCTGGAAAAAAGCGATTTCCGGCAGGATTGGATCATGCTGCCCCTCTCCCCGCTTCTTGCCTGTCACGGGGGCCTGTTTCTTCCGTCCGCGGCAAACAACATGTTCGTTACAACGGGATTTTTAAGGAAGTATCATTATCAAAAGCAGCGGGACAACGCCTTTTACCATATCCAGGCGATCAACCTGCCGTTTCAGAACTTCGAGTTTTACTGGGATTGAAAAACGAAACAGGAGGAAGTATGCAAAGTCGTAAGAACCTGTCCAACGATGTGGATCATTTTTTAAGCTTTATCGCGGGCGGAAAACCGGATGCCCTCGAGCGGGAAAAAAAGCGGATCATCGCCTTTTTTTCCCGGGAGGGAACGGGCAATTCCTATGTGCTTTGCGACCGGGGCGACCTCTTTTTTTACGCGGACGAGAAGCTCGCGGATTCCTCCAGCCTCGGGGAGGAACATCCCCGAGAGGGCATCTGCCGTTTTGACGGCACCCGGATCTCTTCCGTCTTCCCCCACGGGAACCGGGGTGAATACCTGATGATCTCCGGAAAGAAAAAAAAGGGAACCGGGGGCGGTTCATCCGGAGGGGGCGGGGTTTCGTCGAACAACAATAACAACAATAACAATAACAACAACGGGTAGATGAAAACCCGCGCCAAAGCCGGTTGAAGAACAGGTAGCGAAATTATAAAACACGGGATCAAAATGAAACGACTCTCTCTGATTCTCATACTCCTTTTATGCGCCGGTATCGGCAATGCCGGCGGGGAGGTCATGAGGGTCGGCTATCTGTTCAATCACTGCAAGGACGGTAAGCTGGACCCGGTGTTCGATGAATATTACGGAGCCGTGCTGGGAAGCGCCATGGGGGTAAAAATTGAGTGGGTGGGCCCCCTGCCCTTTGCACGGGTTCTTTCCTATCTGAAAAGCGGTGACCTCCACATGTTTTACGCCATGTCCAAAAACGAGGAGCGGGAGACCTATATCCTCTATTCGGACACACCGTCCTGGTATGACAAGCCGCCCCTGATCGTAAAACGAGACAGTCCCATAACCCGTATCGATAATGCCGGTGACCTGCACGGATACAGAATCGGCTATTGCCTGAAAATGATCAAGCCGCTCTTTTTCGATGATCCGAAGATAACGGTGGAGTATACAAGTGGAGACCAATGGGGCCTGTTCAACCTCAAGAAGCTGAGGGCTGGAAGGCTCGACATGGCGTTTTTCCCATCCGTTTCATTGTACGAGGGCTTTGAAAAGGAGCTGCCGGACGATATTAAAAGGGAGTTCAGGATCGTTTACCCCTCCCGGGAAATGCTCGGAAAGTATATGGGAAAACATTACGAAGGGTTTTCCAGGTTAAATGCCGGACATTTTTTCGAAAGATATGAAAAAGCCATAAAGAAGGTCGGTATTTTCCAGGATTATTATCGAAAACATAAAGAGTAAAGGCCCCGCGCTTCTTTCGAGGGGAGAGAAGCACATGAGAAGAGCGTGTCGCCTTGTCCCAAAAACAAAAAAGCTTACAGCGTTTGCTGTAAGCCTTTGTTTTTTATGGTAGGCACGACCAGACTTGAACTGGTGACTTCTTCCGTGTCGGGGAAGCACTCTACCAACTGAGTTACGCGCCTTCAATGGAGGGAGTTTTTAGCAACCTTCCGTTTCCATGTCAAGGAAAAATTTCCATGACCCCAATTATTTTTTTACCCTGCGGAGAATGAAGCCCGTGGATTGGCGGTCCGGTTGTTCCGCCGGGTTCTCGCCGGGAGGCCCGGGATCACTCCTGGGAGGTGAAATCGATCTCCAGCCGCTCGGCCAGGACCTCTGAGATGCCGATGCCGAAGGTGCCGAAATCCTGGTGCATGAGTTCGTCCACCAGCTCCTCGGAGATCCCGTCGTAGGCGATGGAGAGGAGCGCCCTGTTCGACTCCATTTCAAGGGTTTGGAGTTCGCTTACCCCCGGCAGGTCGATGAGGACCCTGCGGAACTTCACGAGCTTGATAAGGCAGTTTTCCCCCCTGACCTCGATGCGCACCCTGTCCTTTGCAGGCCCGGCCTTTTTCCAGGCTTCGGCAACCTTCGCGGCAAGCTCGATGCCGGCATCCTTACCCGCCGAAACGATGGCGGAGAGGCCGCCGGCCTTTTCGTCCGAATCGGTGGTCAGGGCATTCTTGGTTGTGGCGACAAGCTCGGTGCCCGTGGCCGTTGCAAGGGCCCTTGCGGAGACCTTGCCCGAAAAGGAGAGCTCCGTTCCCATGGAGTTTCGGCCCCTGGCGGCAAGGGCTGTTCCCACGATGACGATGTCCGCATTGTGACGGGCCCCCATGGCAAGGGCGGCCCTGTTGTCCGGGGCGGGGCCGGCGTCGGCGTCGGCGGATTGGGAGAGGGTGCGGGGAACGACGGTAAAGCCGCTTCCGGCAAGGAGGCCCGCCATGGTTTTATCCGTCACCGTGTCGGACGGGGCCGAGGGGGCCGTGTTCCACCAGTACCTGGGCACGGTGTCCCCGATCCGTTCTTCGGATATGAGCAAGAGGACGCTGGGCATGGCCACGGGAATCCCGATGATCTCCTTCGCGGTGAGGGCTTCCTTCACCTTGCCCACGTCCACCGTTGCCTGGACCATGACCCGGTACTGTTTCCCGTGTTCGGTTTCCGCCAGCACCTTGTAACCCTGGATGAACCCGGGCTGGGGGACGTGGAGGAGCTTGTTGAGCTCATCGAAGTAGATCACCATGGCATCGGTGGGCAAAAGTTCCGTGATCACCCTTTCCACGGCCGCCGAAAGGCCCGATGCGATGGCGGCGCTCCTTGCCTTGGGAACATTGGCCTTGACGATGGCGCCGGTTCCCGTCACGGCCACGTTCATGGTGTCCGGGTGTTTGGCGGCAAGTGCGGTTCCGGGCGTTGCGGTTGTTAATAAAAGGGCGATGGTCAAAAGGAACCCGGCGATCGCGGGGATTGGAGATTTCCGTTTTCCGGAATATAAGGGGCACACGTTTCGTTCCTCCTTCGGCAAGGTGGTTTGTTGGGCTGCGGACAGCCCGGGGAAGGGGCGAAAGGCCTCCCTCCCCGGGCAATCAGACCTTTCTTTCAAGGGCGTAGTCGGCCAGCATCGTAAGGGTCTCTTTTGCCTCGCAGGGGGCAAACACCCCGAGGGCCGCCTTGGCCGTTTCAACATGTTCCACGGCCTTAGCACGGGTATGGGAGATTCCGTTGTAACGGGTGAGAAGGGAAAGGAACTCTTCGAACATCTCCGGGGAAAAATCCTTCTCCAGGATGATCTCTTCCATCCGTTTTCGATGGGGAGAAGAGGCGTTCTCGAGGGCATGGATGATGGGCATGGTGAGCTTGCCCTCCCTGAGGTCGGCTCCCACCTCCTTGCCCAGGGCGGCGGTGTCCGCCGTGTAATCCAGGAGGTCGTCCACCATCTGGAAGGCGATTCCAAGGTGGTAACCGAAGCTGTCCAGGGCCTCCTCCTGTTCGGCGGGGGCTCCGGCCACGAGGGCGCCGCTCCGGCATGCCCCCATGATCAGCACGGCGGTTTTCCGCTGGATCACATCCATGTACTCCTCGGTGGAAAGATCGATCTTGCCCTTGTTGAGGAGCTGGTGGATCTCCCCCTGGGACATGTCCTCGGTGATTTTCGCGATGATCTTGATGATTCTGGGGTTTTCCGTCTCGGCGGCAATGGAGAGGGAGCGGGCCAGGAGGAAGTCTCCGGTGAGCACCGCTGCGGGATTGCCGTACACGGAATGGGCAACGGGTTTTCCCCGCCTGAGGACGGCGTCGTCCACCAGGTCGTCGTGGAGCAGGGTTGCCGCGTGGAGGTACTCGAAGATGGTGGAAAACTGTTTGTCCCTTGTTCCGGCATAGCCGCACATCCTGGCCGAGAGCACCATGAGAAGGGGCCTCAGGCGCTTGCCTCCGGCAAAGAGGATATGGCCCGCCACCTCCCCCACCAGATCCAGGTGGGGGGTGAGGTTTTTCGCAAGTTCCGCTTCAATCTCCGTCAGATCATCGGCCACCCTTCCGATGATCCTCTTCTTCAAGTCGCTCATGCCGTGTCTCCCGCTAAATCGTATTCATATGTGTCGGTGATGGTGACGTCCACGAAGTCGCCGAGGGGAAGATCCTTGCCGTAGACGAAGGTCACGCCGTCCACCTCCGGGGCCTGGAACGCGGTTCGCCCGATATACATTCCCGCCTCGGGCATCTCCTCGATAAGGACCCGATAGGTCCGGCCCATGTGTTTTCTGTTGTTCTCCTCGGAAAGGGTCGCCTGGAGCTCCATGAGGCGCTCGTATCGCGCCTGGGCGGTCTCCTCGTCCACATGATCCGGCAGGCCGTGGGAGGGAAGGTCCTCGGCATCGGAGTAGGTGAACACGCCCAGGTGATCGAAGCGAAGCTCCTTGACGAACTCGAGGAGCTCGTTGAAATCCGCCTCGGTTTCACCGGGAAATCCCACGATCACCGTGGTGCGGATGGACGCACCCGGAACCGTTTTACGGATTCTCTTGAACAGCTCCGTGAGATCGGCCTTTGTGTATCGTCTTCCCATTCTTTTGAGGATCCGGTCGCTAGCGTGCTGAATGGGCAGATCGAAATAGCCGCAGATGTTTTCCCGCCTGGCCGCAGCCTCGATAAATCCCGGCTCGATGCTGTCGGGGTTGCCGTAGAGCACCCTGATCCAGATCTCCTCGGAAAGATCGGAGATCTCTTCCGCAAGCTCGGCAAGGCCCGGGGCGCCCTTGATATCCCTGCCGTAATGGGTGGTGTCCTGGGCCACCAGCAGGAGTTCCCGGGTGTTTTTCTGGACAAGATCCCGGGCCTCCGCCGTGATGTCCGAAAGTTCGCGACTTCTCTGCTTTCCCCTGAGCCTTGGGATAATGCAGTAGGTGCAGTGCTTGTTGCAGCCCTCGGCCACCTTGATGTAGGAGAGGTGGGGCCGGCTCTGTTTCCTGGGGGTCTCCCGGGTCTGGAGCTTGCCGGTGTTGGGGTCGGGCATGAGCTCCATGATGTCCGGGGCGGCAAGGGGGCTTGCCGGGTCTTCCGTGACCACCTCGATGATCCGGTCGTAGGCGGCGGTTCCGATAAATCGGTCCACCTCGGGAAGGGGCTGGGCGATCTCCGCCCCGTAACGCTGGGGAAGGCAGCCGGCAACGATGAGGCGCTTGCAGGCACCCTCCTCCTTCATTTTGGCCATCTCGAGGATGGTGTCGATGGACTCGTCCACGGCCGAGCGGATAAAACCGCAGGTGTTGATGACGATGGTGTGGGCCTCGCCGGCATCATCGGTTAATTCCCAGCCCGTTTTTTCGAGCTCGCCCATCATGACTTCGCTGTCCACAAGATTTCTCACGCAGCCGAGGCTGACGATATGCAGTTTCATTATATATTTCACAACATTTGAAGTTTATAAAAAAACCTGTGAATCACAGGTTTGTGTATCGGTACGGGGCTTTCCCGTCCATTGGCGCCGAACCCGGACGGCCCGGATGATAAAGGCTCCCGGGAGGCCCCGCCGCCCGTTCAAAACGGGGGTAAGGGGCGTTCGGCCCGTGGGCCGAAGGTTCCCGTGAAACAGGATCTCTCCGGAGATCACGAAAAGGTATCGGCAATTTTTCAGGGCAAAAACTATAGTGCGGACCCCTTGTTGTCAATATAATTGTCCCGAAGGCTCAAAGCGCTTCGAATCCTTTTGAGGGGTGATCGGTAAATGTACCGTCACCGTTTTCGGTGATGATCAGGCACTCCACCCCCTCCATCCTGTTTACCAGGGCCACGCCCTTTTCAGGGCCCATCACCATGAGGGCCGTGGCAAGGCCGTCGGCAAGGGTGCAGGTTCCGGCAATGACCGAGGCGCTCACCACGCCGTTTGAAACGGGAAAACCGGTCCTGGGGTCGATCACGTGGGAGTAGCGCACCCCTTCGTACATAAAGAAGTTCCGGTAATCGCCGCTCGTGGCAAGGGCGGCGCCGGACAGGGGAAGCACCTTGTGGATGCGGCCCGCGGACAAGCCCGGCGTGGGGTCGTTGACCCCCACCCGCCAGCTTGTGCCGTCCTTTCTTTTTCCCGCCGCGAATATCTCGCCGCCGATCTCCACGAGGGCGTCCTCGATGCCGAAATCCCCGATCACCCGGGCCACCCTGTCCACGCCGTACCCCTTTGCAATGGAGGCGAGGTCAAGGCGCACCCCGGGATTCAGCTTCCGTATGGAACCGTCGCCCACGACCAGGTTGTGAAACCCCACATCCGCCTTTGCCGAGGCGATCTCGGCGGGTGACGGGACCTCCTTTCTCGGTCCCTTTCTTCCGAATCCCCACAGGTTCACAAGGGGGCCGACGGTGCCGTCCCATGCGCCCTCCGTTTGTCCGTGGAGCTTTTCGGCAACCTTCAGCACCTCGTAAAACCCCTGGGAAACGGGAAAATCGGAATCGTCCCCAAGGGCGTTGAACAGGCTGATCTCGCTCTTTTTATCGTATGTGGACATGCTCCGGTTGATCTTCCCGAGTTCAAGCTCGATGAGCCCGTGGAGTTTTCCCGTGGGTTTGAAATATGGGGCGACCACCTTGATGTTGTAAGAGGTGCCCATGGTTTTGCCGGTGAATTTAACCTCTTTTTTCAGGTTGAAGCCCACTGCCGGAATGAGGATTAACGCGAGGAGGACCGGGATGATCAGTTTTTTCATGGTTGAGTGTCCTGATTTGGGTTGTTTTGTAAGGCCGTTTGTTTTGTCCCGCAAATTAAAACCCTCCCCTTGAAAAATGTAAACAATTAATCGCGGCGAATTTTTTAATTTTTGTGTCATGGCCCGGTGGGGCTTGAAGTAGATGGACTTGAAAGGCTTGGGGGGGGAAATTGTTCTGAAGTTGCCCGCTCCTTGAACCGATCTTTTCCGGGGCGACCGGCGGGCACTTGGTGGAGCGGACATGCGCGGGAATGGAAGTACACTTGAAACCGAGAGCCCGATGAATCGGTTTTATAATTCCTCTGCCTCCGTACATGGCGGGAGCAGGGCTATTCATGAATGGTCGGGGTGGCAGGGAGGAAGGATTCGGTCCGGAGGGCAAGTGTTAACAAAAAACTCTGTTTCCTTAAATGGCGGGGGGGCGGGCCTTTTCGAGGGGGGGACGGGGTGAAGGGTTCGGTTCGGAGAGCAAACGTAAAAATCCCCCAGAATCCGTGCATGGCGGAAGTCGAGCATTTGTAAGGGGACGGGGGGCTGTCGACAACGGAATTTGCTTGATTATAAGCTTGATTATATTTAGAATCCTTGTTCGAATTAAAATGCCCGGAATGAAGGGGCTTTCACCGGCTGGGGATGGATGGAAAAGATGATTGGAAGATGGATCTGGTTGATACTGCTCCTGTTGCATGGAACCGCCCTTTGGGCGGCGCCCCTGGAAACCGTTCGGCTTCAGTTGAAGTGGCGGCACTCCTTTCAGTTTGCCGGGTATTACGCGGCAAGGGAAAAGGGGTTTTTTGCCGATGAGGGACTGGATGTGCGGTTCATGGAGTTCCGGGTGGGGGGGAAAAATCATGTTCGTTCCGTGCTGGACGGGGACGCGGAGTACGGAACGGCGGATTCCGGCCTGTTGCTCAGGGCGGCCGGGGGAGACCCGGTGGTCTGGTTGTGCCAGATATTCCAGCACTCTCCCCTGATCCTGATCTCCATGGCGGACTCGGGTATCTTCAGTCCCTACCAGCTGGCCGGAAAAAGGGTGGCCTTCGAACTCAAGAGTGCCGGAACCGCGCCCATTCACATGATGCTCAAGAATACCCTGGGGGCTCCCCGGGAAAAGCTCCGGGTGGTGCCCGGAGTCTACGAGCCCGAGCCCCTCATGAACGGGGAGGTGGACGCCATCGCCACATATATGACCGACCTTCCCTTCTGGTTCAAGGAAAAGGGGCTCGGAGTCAATATCATCAATCCCCAGAACTACGGCATCGATTTTTACGGTGACAACCTCTTTACGAGCAGGCGGGAGGCGGCCGAGCGGCCGGACCGGATCGAGCGCATGGTGCGGGCGACCCTGAGGGGATGGGAGTATGCCCTGGCCCACCCGGAAGAGATCGTGGATCTGATCCTCGAAAAGTACAATACCCAGAACCGTACGAAGGCCCACCTCATGTACGGCGCCAAGATGACGGATCATATGATCCTCAAGGATCTCATCCCCCTGGGGAAGATCGACCCCAATCGGGTCGCGCGTATCTGGCAGACCTATTACAAGCTCGGCGCGGTGGACAAGGCAACGGCGCCGGAGGGACTTATTCGCGGGGGCGTGGGCACGCGCATCTCCCTCACGGCTGAGGAGGAAGCGTGGCTTGGGCAAAACCACGAGATCCGATTTTCCGTGGTGGGCATGCCGCCCGCCGCAACCACCGGGGAAGACGGCGTGGTCGAGGGATTCCTGGCCGATTTTTTCAGGCATTTTCAGGAGGTGATCGGGCGGGGCGTTCGCCTTGTGCTGTTCACGGAGGAGGATGTGCACGGGGCGGCCGGGCGGGAGGGCGTATACGGCACCGCCGCCGCCATCGAGCCGGACGCCCCGGGGGAGAAGGGGCGTTACATCTATTCGGCGCCCTACATGACCACACCATTCATTATTTTCGTGAACAGGGACGGCGGGGCCGGAATCAGGGGCGAGTCGGATCTTTCGGGAAAGCGGGTGGCTTCCCTGGCTTCCCACGGGATGATGAACGACTACCTTTCGGGCATCGGAGGGGTGACCGTGGTGCCGGCGACTTCCCCCCGGGAGCAGCTGGAGATGCTCACATACGGCAGGGTGGATGCGGTGGCGGGGTATTCCACCTACCACCTGCTCATCGACCGCTATCTCTTCCACAATATCGAACCGGCCTTTTCATCGGCCGGGGAGTACGGCGTGGGAATGGGGATCAATGCCGAGCATCCCCTGTTGGCAAACATCATGAACAAGGCCGTTGCCACCCTGGACACCAATAAAAAGCAGGGGATCCTTGCAAAATGGGGAAACCGGGTGAGAAACGATCGAGGGGGGCGGCCCGTGTTCCCTCCCCTGGAAAGGGAGTGGCTGGCAAGGGAACACACCGTCCGCGTTCGCGTATCCCACTGGCCGCCGTTCATGTTCAAGAAACCCGCCTTCTCGGGGATGTCCGTGGACTACCTCAAGGCGGTTGCCGAGCTTGCCGGAATCGATGTGCTCTTCGTGCCCGATGAAAGGGGATGGGCACATGCCGTGGAGGATGTGGGCGGCGCCCGCGAATACTACGACCTGCTTCTTGCGGCCACCCCGTCCCCCGCGCGGAAGGAGAAGATGGCGTTTACCGACGGTTACCTCAAGAACCCCCTGGTGGTGGTTACCCGAAGGGGGGATTTTCCGGTTGCCGACATGGAGGACCTTGCGGGCAGGTCGGTGGTGGTGGAAAAGGGCTATGTGCTGGAGGAGATCCTGCGCGGGGATCATCCGGAGATCCGCCTGAGCAACGCCGGGGATACCCCGACGGCTCTGAGGGCCGTTGCAACTGGCAAGGCGGACGCATATGTGGGAAACGTTGCCGTTGCCTCCTACCTCATACAGGCCGAGGGGCTGGGCAATTTGAAGATCGCCTGCACCACCGCTTACGACGACCAGGTCCTCGCCATGGGCGTGAGAAAGGACTGGGCTCCCCTTGGGTCCATTATCTCCAAAACCATGGCGGCCCTGCCCCGGGAGACGCGCATCGGAATCCGGAAAAGATGGCTCAGCAGCGCTGAGTCCGGGAAGGGGTATCTTGCCGCTCCCCTTTCCCTGGCCCCCGGCGAACGTCGATACCTGGGGGAGAAGGGCGTGGTAAGGATCTGCGCGGCCCCGGGCCGGATGCCCTTCGGACGGATCGGCGCCGATGGAAAATACGAGGGATTGACGGCGGATTACATGAATCTCTTATCGTCCCGCCTGGAGATCCCCTTCAAGGTAACTTCATTCGAAAGTCGGGGCGAGGCCCTGAGGGCACTGGAAGGGGGAGAATGCGATCTCCTGGCCGGCGACATCTCAACGGTCGGGATCCAGGGGAACTTTGTTTCCGGCAAACCCTACTACATGGCCCCCATGGCCTTCGCCGTTCACAGGGTTACCCCCTTTGTGGGGGACTTTCATGAGATCGCGGGGAGCAGGATCGGGGTCCCGGCCGACTCCCGGGAGCTGGATCTTCTGGGCTGCCTCTATCCCCGCCTGGCCGCCGTTCCTGCGGCGGACACGGATGCGGGGCTGCGAAAGCTCGCTGCGGGCGAGATCGACGGGTACGTGGACGCGGTGGCAGCCATCAGCCACTCCATAAGGAAGCAGGGGCTGGCCTCGGTGAAGATCGGCGGTGCGATCCCCCGGAGCGTGCCCTTTACCCTGCTCGCGACGGAAGAGGGGGCAAGGCTCCTTCCCCTGCTGGACAGGGCCGTTGGCAGCCTAACCGCCGAGGACCGGAAAGCCGTTTCCGAGCGATGGATCTCGGTGATCTACGAAAAGGGGGTTGATTATACCCTTGTCATCCGGATCTCCCTTTTCCTGCTGGGGGTGCTGGGGGTTGTGTTTTACCGTTCCTGGGTGGTGCGAAGGGCCAATGCGCGCCTGATGACGGTCCAGGAGGAGTTGCGAAAAAAGAACGAGGAGCTGGGCCGCCTCTCCCTTACGGATCCCCTCACGGGCCTCAGCAATCGACGGGCCGCAGAGCCGGTGATCCAGCGGGAGATGGACCGGAAAAAGCGCTTCGGCCACCCGGTGAGCCTCCTGATCCTGGACCTTGACCACTTCAAGCTGGTGAACGATCGCCACGGCCATTCGGTGGGGGACCGGGTTCTCGAAACGGTGGCCCGGGAGGTGTCGTCCGTTCTCAGGCGCACGGATACCATGGCGCGCTGGGGCGGGGAGGAGTTCCTGATCCTGGCCTCGGAGACAGGCCTGGCCAATGCCGTTCTGCTGGGGGAGAAGGTCCGGAAGCGGATCGAGGAGATCTCCCTGCCCGAAGCGGGGCCGGTGAGCGCCAGCCTGGGGGTGGCGGAGTGCCTGCCGGGCGAAGGGTTCAAGGGCTGGTACGAGCGGGCCGACACGGCCCTTTACCGGGCCAAGGACAAGGGGCGTAACAGGGTGGAGGCCGAGCCGGCCGGCTCCGTCGGGATGAAGCGGGGAAAATCGTCGGCCGGCCCGGCGATCCGCCTGGAATGGCGGGAAGGGCACGGCTGCGGAAACGAAGTCCTTGACCGCCAGCACGAGATGCTCTTCGAACTGGCCAACGAGGTGATGGAAAAATACTGGTCCGGGGAGGAGGGGCGGGCCCTGGAAAAATCCCTTGAGCGGCTGGTGGATGCCCTTGACGCCCACTTCAAGGGGGAAGAGGCGCTCATGGAGCGGGAGGGATTTCCCGGCGTATCGGCCCATGCCGGGGAGCACGGGAAGTTCCGCGGCAAGGCATTGAACCTGCTTTCGGACTTGAGAAATGGGGCGTTCGATGCGGCCCTGCTCATGGAGTTCCTGGTAATGGACCTTCTGGCCGGACATATGTCCGTGGGCGACAGGGCCTTTACTGCATGGATGGCGGACAGGGGATGAACAGTGCCCATCTCCCGCAGGCTTTCGGGATTTCCGCGCCTCAATGGGTTATGGGCTTGAAAATACATGATATCAGTGTTCCGGCCATCGTGGGCGCGGTGCTTTCCAGAAAAAATGAAATGTCATTTTTGAAAATTAAGCTTGATAGATTGCGCAAACTGTTTTATCTTAGCGGATTTGGAAAATGGTGGCTGGCCCCGCACTACCGAGATTTACCCCCTGATCGATAAATCCCTCGTAAAATTCCGGGCTGTTCATCGTTTCGATTGAACCCGTAAGACCCCCCACGGATCCTTTCCCGAAGGTTTTTTTTGCGGTTTTCAGATTTGAATAGCAACAACTGGAATATATAAAGAGTTTAAAATATGAGCACAGAAGAGAACAACGACAATGTTCCGTCCGCGTCGTTCGACGATTTCGGCCTGAGTCCCGAGGTGATGAAGGGCGTTGCCGAGGCCGGTTTCAGGGCCCCCTCCCCCATCCAGGAGAAGGCGATTCCCATTGTCCTGTCCGGTGCCGACATGGTGGGCCAGGCCCATACCGGTACGGGTAAGACTGCGGCCTTCGGACTGCCGGTGCTGAGCCGGGTAAAGAACACGGGCAATGTGGAGGTCCTTGTGATCACCCCCACAAGGGAGCTGGCGGGTCAGGTAAGCGACGAACTGTACCGCCTCGGGCGCTATGCGGGCGTGCGTACCACCACCGTTTACGGCGGGCAGTCCTACGACCGGCAGATGCGGAACATCAACAGCGGCGTCCAGGTGGTTGTGGCAACCCCGGGACGCCTCAACGATATGCTGGAATCGGGCAGGATCAACTCCCGTAACTTCGCCCCCACCATGGTGGTCCTGGACGAGGCGGACGAGATGCTGGACATGGGTTTTCTCGACGATATCAAGAAGATCTTCACCCACCTGCCCGAGGAGCGCCAGACCCTTCTCTTTTCCGCAACCATGCCCCCCCCCATCAAGCGGCTGGCCGAAAAGATCCTCAAGGAGCCGGTCTTTGCCTCGGTGATCAGCACGAAGGATACCACCAACAAGGATATCGAGCAGCAGTACTACGTGATCGAGGAGAGGGAGCGGGACAACGCCGTGATCCGCCTTATCGACAGCCAGGAACCCTCCAAATCCATCATCTTCTGCCGCACCAAGAAGGAGGTGGACCGCATCGACACCCTGCTGGTTGCCCTGGGGTACTCGGCAAGGGGCCTTCACGGGGACATGGAGCAGCGCCAGCGGGAAGAGGTGATCCGGAACTTCAGGAACGGCACCATCGAGATCCTCGTTGCAACGGACGTTGCGGCAAGGGGGCTGGACGTCACCGACGTTTCCCACGTGTTCAACTATCATATCCCCTTTGATCCGGAGAGCTATGTGCATCGCATCGGCAGGACCGCCCGTGCCGGCAGGAAAGGCGTGGCCGTTACCCTGGTGACCCCCCTGGAGTTCAAGGAGCTGGGGAACATCCAGAGGACCGTGGGGAGCCGAATCCGCCAGAGCTGGATCCCCTCGGGCCAGGACGTGAGGCGCGCCCATATCCAGAGCCTGCTCCACGATATTCAGCAGCAGCCCATCTCCGACGAGGCCGCCGGCATCATGGAGGCCCTCAAGGAGGAGATGGACAACACCCAGATTACCTACAAGCTGGTCTCCTATCTCCTGAGCCAGCAGACCGTTGCGGGACCCGAAAAAATCGGTGTCAGCCAGGAGCGTCTCAAGAAGATCATCAATATGAACAGGGCCCGCCAGAAGGAGCGGCGGGGCTTTTCGAGGCGAAGGTCCGGGGGCGGCGGCGGTTACGGCAAGGGCGGCTACGGAAAGAGTTACGGCAAGGGGCGTCCCACCCGCGGCGGCTGGAAAAAAGGTCCTGGAAAACAGGGACGCGGCTTTGCCCAGGAGGGCGATTCGGGCGGCGGTTCCGGATACGGCGCAAAGTCCGGCGGTTCCGGATACGGCGCAAAGTCCGGTGGTTCCGGATACGGCGCAAAGTCCGGCGGATCAGGATACGGCGGGAAACCGGGCGGCGGCAACAGGCGCGGCAGGTCCTGATAAAACTGTTGTCGGGGTGCTTTCGCGGGATAAGCAGGCGAAGGTACCGCGGCGGCATCTGCGGCGGGCCCCTGACTTACCCTTCGCCGGCATGGCGTCGGTGGGCCCTAGGGCCCTTTAAGGGGAAAGCCTTTAAGCGACCCGCAGCGCAAAAGGGCCGGGGGATACCGTTTTTTAATCGGTTCGCAATCCGCCGGGCCTTTGAATCCGCAGAGCACCGGAAGGCTGTTCCGGATCGGGAACAGTCATAAATCCCGTTCACGCGATTTCCCGGGGAGCTGTTTCAGGCCGCGTGCGGTCGCATATCCCAAAGGAACCCGGCTACCCGGGTTCCATGGAAGGTTTAAATGGAGTTATCCCAGTTTCTTAACCGTCCTCTGACGGTGGGAGGAAAGATCGCCGGAGGTCGCCTCTTTCTCGCACCCATGGCAAGTCTCGGTCATATCGCCTTCAGGGAGCTTCTCGAAGGCTTCGGCGGATACGGGTTGATGTTCACCGAAATGTGCAGTTCGAAGGCTGTTCCCAACGAAAACCGGCATAATTCCACCGTGTTCAAGTGGCGGGACGAGGAGCTCGAAACACTCGTGTGCCAGCTCTTCGGCTCCGAGCCGGAGGTCATGGCCGAAGCCGCGAGAAGGGTGGAGGACGAGGGCTTTTTCGGGGTGGACATCAACTTCGGGTGTTCGGTGTCGGGCATTTGCCGAAAGAACGCCGGCGCCGCCCTGCTCAAAGACCCCGATCTTGCCGTTTCAATTGTCGCGGCGGTGAGAAAGGCCGTGTCCATTCCCGTTTTCGTCAAGTATCGCACGGGCTGGGAGGATGATCCGGAGTATCCGGCGATCCTCGGGGCAAGGTTCCAGGATGCGGGGGCGGATGCCCTGACCTTTCATCCCAGGGTGGCGCCGGACAGACGTTCCCGCCCCCCCAAATGGGCGTATATCGCCCGGGTCAAGAAGGCCGTGAACATACCGGTATTCGGCAACGGAAACGTGTTCGATGCCGCCGACTGCTCGCGGATGATCAAGGAAACAGGGTGCGACGGGGTGTCCCTGGGGCGTATTGCCATCGCAAAACCGTGGATCTTCCCGGAATTGACCCTTGGCAAGGCTCCTGCGGCGGATGTGCTCCGGCAAACGGCCCTTGCCATGGCGGACCTCCTGGAAAAGCATTATGAAGCCCCCTTTTCCGTGAAACTCTTCAAGAAGTTCGCCATCTATTACGCGGGAAATTTCACCTTCGGCCATCAAATCTACTCGAAGATCTGCGGGGGAGAGGGGATGGACGATATCCGGGAGAACATCCACCGTATTTTCGAGACCCCTCCCCTCACGGCGGCAAGGCCCAACATGAACATGTTTACCCGTTGATTCAGGGGGCGATGTTGAGGAGCGCGGCCGCCGAAAGGCCGCATATCATTGCCCTGTCCTCCCCAGAGAGCCCCGAGTCCTTCATCTCCCTGAAGTAGCGGGAGGGGATCAGCAGCGGGTAGTCGCTTCCGAAGAGGATCCTGCCTGGTCCCGCGATGGCGGCTGCCGTGCTGTAGACGGACCTGTCGTAGAGAAAGGGGGAGGCCGCCGTGTCGAAATAGACGTTTTTCAGGATCGTCTTGACCTCCTTTTTCAGCAGCTCATAGAAGAACAGGCCGCCGCCCCAGTGGGCCAGGACGATCTTGTTGTCGGGAAAGGCCCTTGCAAGATCGTATATCTCCCTTAGCTGAATCGGGGATTTTCCCGGGTAGAGATGACCCACGGGCTCGTTGGTGTGGATCAAGAGGGGCACATCCCGTTGACCGCAGGTCTCCATGATCGGCGAAAGCCTTTGCCTTGCGGCATCGTCGATTCCCGCACCGTAAAGGGCCAGTTCCCCGATACCCGAGAGGCCGTTTTCCAGGCATCGAACGGCTTCGGCCGGGGCCCCGGGGCTGTTGAGATCGAAGCAGCCGAATCCGATCAGGTGATCGGGAAACCGGCTCACCGCTTCCACGATATAGTCGTTGTGCTCCCTGTATGTTGCCTCGTTCGTCCATGGAAACCCGAAAACCACGGAGATATCCACCCCCTGGTCGTCCATGGTGTCCACCAGCTCATCGGCGCCCACAAGCTTTGATGCCGGAGATTCATAGAGAAGTTTGAAAGAAGGTTCGCCGTCAAAGAAATCTTCCCTGTTTTCCCTGATTTTTTTCGGGAAAATATGCGTATGAAAGTCTATTACCATAACCTCTCCCCTGTTTCGAACGATGGATGTTGTGTTTATTCCCGGCTTCCGGAAATCTTCCGGGGATGCCCGCCGGTGTTGTTTATGCGGCAAGGGGCCGGGAAACGGACGTAGCGGATGTGGAATCGGGAAATCAATCTATCCCTAACCCTTTGGAAAGGCCCCGTCAACAACCAGTATGGCCCGTTATTACAACTAATCTGATGATTGAATCGCGCCGTTGCAAGAAATGAACGGGTTTTGTCTGTTTGGAAAAGCGTGGGGGGAAGGGCAATTCATGTGATGCAGGGGATGTTCGAAGCGCTCTCCGGTGGGGAATGGGGATAAAAAGAGGCAAGTTCCCTTGAAGACGGAATAAAATGGCGGTTAACTTTTTCCCTGCTTTGTAATATGGTTCCCGGGGTTGCGTGAATGCCCATGGCCAAAGGAGAGCCTCCGTGGAGAAAAACCGGTGGAGGGAGGTTCTTTTTTGCAGGCAAAAGGTTTCACGTAATCATGGATTTTAGAGTACAACCCGTGCCATTTCAAAGATCTGAAAGATATTTGGGGATGATGGGGCCTGTCTCGAGCAGTTCCCATCCCCTTTTGACAACCTGTTGAAGCAGGAATCTATTCCAAGGCTGAAGCCTTGAGTTTTAAGTCTTGACGGTTGGATCATAATGGAATTCCGGCACTGCCGGAATCATTGAACAGGAAAGAACCTCATGTATTTTGAAGAACCCGGAGGCCGACACGGCCCTTGTGATGAAACCCTCGGGGCAATCGCATCTGTTCGACATGCGCATCCGGGAGATCATCTGCAAGCCGAGGAGTTTTTAGAGTTGGATAAAACGGAACATGAAACGGCGGAAACCGGAGAGGCCCGTGAAAACGGGCATCTTGGCGATGTGGAGCGCCACGTGGTGCTGGTGGCGCCCGAGGTGCACTGGAACACCGGCAATATCGGGAGAACCTGCCTTGGGGCCGGTGCGCGCCTCCATCTGATCAAACCCCTGGGATTTTCCCTTGGAAGCCGTGAGGTGAAAAGGGCGGGACTGGATTACTGGCACAAGGTGGAGCTCTCCGTCTGGGAGAATTTCGACGATTTCCTTTCGGCGATGGAGCCGATGGAGGAGGAGATGGCCCTGTTCACCAAGAACGCGGCCGGTTCCTTCTGGGCTATGCCCCCTTCAAGGCGGATGTTCCTTGTTTTCGGCTCGGAGACAAGGGGATTGGACAACGGCGTGTTGTCCAGGTATCCGGCCCGGTCATACAACATTCCCATCACAACGGACATTCGCTGCCTTAACCTCTCCACGGCCGTTGGAATCGCCCTTTACGAGAGCATCAGAGGGGTGAATCCCCAAAACGGGTGGACATTGCCCTGAGAAGGAAATGTCCTGCAAGGGAACGGATGCTCCTGAAAACATTTTGACGACGGGAGAGCTCTGCGGGTAAAACGTAGATTTGCCGAATTCGACGGTTCGTACCCGAAAGGGAGATCCATACTTACATGGACATTCCACGTCCACCCGAAAAACTGCATCCGGCGGGGCTGACCGGGATATGGGGTTGGTCGCTGTCCGGCAACGCTTCCAATGAACGGGAAAAGGGTGTGAGCAGGAAGGCGGTTTTCGCGGCGGCGCGGGTATATACTGCGGTTATGGGACGGAAGATTTCGGCACCGGTGGAGGGAAAAGGTTTCCGGGCCCCCTATTGGGAAGACCCGGAAATCCTTATTCAAGCGGGAAAATGATTGTGCGCCGGTTTACATGGATTCCGCCACGGCAACGGTGCGGTCGCCGAGCAGATTCGTATAGCTGCCCATCTCGTTGTCGTACCAGCCGTAGATAACGGCCTGGGTCATGGGGACCTGGACGTTCTTGACACCCAGTGCATCGATTCCGGGGACGGTTTCGAGGTTCACGTTCATGGTCGAGGTGAACGTCTCGTTCTCGGTGGCCTCGATCAGGGCGGCGGCCCTTGGGGTTCCGATGACATCGCAGGAAACGTTCTGCTTTTCGGAGTAGAGGAGGTAGCCGTTCTTGTCGGCCTTCGCGGCCTCTTCGTAGATGCCGTTGAGCTTTTCCACGGAGAGCTCGTCCTGAAGGTTCAGCACCAGAATGATCAGGGAACCGGTGTTGGTGGGAATTCTCACCGATTCGGCGATAAATCCGATCTCCGCCATCTCGGGGATCACCAGCTTCAGGGCCTTTGCGGCACCCGTTGAGGTGAGGATGATGTTGTTGAGGATGCTGCGGCTCTTCCTGAGGTCGGTCTTTCCCGTCTTGGGCAGGCGGTCCAGGACCTCCTGGGAGCCCGTTGCCGCATGGATCGTGGCCATGGAGGCGGAGAGGAGCTTATCCGCGCCCCGGGCGTCAAGCACCGGCTTGATCATATGGGCAAGACAGGTGGTGGTGCAGGAAGCATTGGAAATGAGGTTGTGTTTCGCCCCTTCGTAGTCGTCGCCGTTGACCCCCATCACCGTGGTGACGGCATCTTCCGGCATGGAGAGGGAGCTGTCCTTGATCTTGAAGGGGGCCGAGGCGATCACCTTTTTGGCGCCGGCGTTGATATGCCCCCTGATGGCGCCCTTGGGATGGTCTCCGGCAACGGTGGGGTCCAGGAACTGGCCCGTGGTGTCCACCACGAGGTCCACCCCGTTCTCCTTCCATTGAATTTCCGATGGATTCCTGTGGGTTCTGAGGAAGGTGACCTTCATGCCGTCGATCATCATGGTGCCGTTTTTCTCGTCGAGTTCGGAGATCACGGGTTTCGCATAGCAGCCGTGAAGATAGTTCCCGAGCATGCCGAAGGTGGAGTCCCTTTCCGCGTAATGGGCGATGTCGGCCAGGGAGGTACCGGCTTCCCTGCCGATGTTTACCACGAGTTCATCAAAGTATTTCCTCCCCACATGGTGCCATACGGAGAGTTTTCCGATCCTGCCGAAACCGTTGATGCCGAGTTTGCCTCCACTTTTATTGCTCATGAGTTCTCCTCTTGTACGGATGTATTTGAAAGGGGTGTCGCTGTCGCGGCGACCTTGTTGCTCCCGAAACAGTCCTGTTTGTCGATGTCAAGATAAACCTCTTTTCCTTATCAGCGAACATCGAATTTTTCAATTGCTAACATTGATGGACTCGTAAAAAGTCGGCCGCGCAAAAAAAACGACTACAACATGTTGGTGTTTCGCATCGTGCTCGACACACCATGGTGGGGTCGAAAAATCTACCTTGGACTTTTTACCGGTTCATCAACATTGATGAGCCCGTAAAAAGTCGGCGGTAGCAATTTTTACCACGGCATGAAGTGCTTGCCGTGCGCCCGGATTACCAAATGTTGTCGTTGGAAAAACGACTTCGGATTTTTTGACGAGTAACCCGAGGCGGTTCCGTAAAAATTAGAGCATGCCAAGGGTGGTGGCGGCGATCCTTTCCAGGCTGACGGTCTTGTCGATGGCTCCGATCTTTATGGCCTCCTTGGGCATGCCGAACACCACGCAGCTCTTTTCATCCTGGGCGATGTTCCTTGCGCCCGCGTTTTTCATGGCCATAAGACCCCTTGCGCCGTCCTGGCCCATGCCGGTGAGGATCACGCCGAGGGCGTTGGCCCCCGCGAATTTCGCCACCGACTTGAAGAGTACGTCCGCCGCGGGGCGCTGGTGGTGCACAAGCGGGCCCTGCTTCACCTCCACGTAGTACCTGGCGCCGCTTCTCTTGAGGAGCATGTGGTAGTTGCCCGGCGCGATGAGCACGGTACCGTTTACCACCGAATCCCCGTTTTTCGCTTCCCTTACGTTCATGGCGCAGAGGGAGTCCAGGCGTTCGGCAAAGGAGGTGGTGAAACGGGCCGGCATGTGCTGCACCACCAGGGTGCCGGGGGCGTTCACGGGCATCCGTGTGAGCACGTCCTTGAGTGCTTCGGTTCCTCCGGTGGAGGCGCCGATGGCGATGATCTTGTTGGTGGTGGCGGCCAGCGCGCCGGAGGGAGCCGGGGCCGCCGGCGCCCGGGAGGGCTTTGGGGGTTCGACCCTGGCATGGGCCACCGCCCTGATCTTGTCGGCGAGCTGTATGCTCATATCCCCCACGGAGTAAGCGGCGCTGGGTTTGGAGATCACCTCCAGGGCGCCGATGGAGAGGGCTTCCAGGGCCAGCTTGCTTCCCTTGGAGGTGAGGGAACTGACGATGATCACGGGAAGGGGGTAATACCGCATGAGTTTCCTGAGAAAGGTGATGCCGTCCATCCGCGGCATCTCGATGTCGAGGGTCACCACGTCCGGTTTGAGTTTCACGATCTTGTCCCTCGCCACGTAGGGGTCGGGGGCCGTGCCGATCACCTCGATCCCCTTTTCCCTGGAGAGTTCCTCGAAAAAAACCTTGCGCACCACAGCCGAATCATCAACCACCAGCACTCTAATATTTGATCCCATATTTCACCTTGCGAAGCTTGCGTATCGGGTCGTCCATCGTTTCCACGCCGCTGATCCGGTTGCGGCGGCGGCTTTTTCCATGCTCCCGCCCGCCTTCGGGGAAGGTTCGGCCGGCGGCCTCCCCCTGGGGGAACCGTCTGAAAAGAGGAACTCCCGGGCGCTCTTATCTCGATTTCGCGGGAACCGGTGCGGCGCCCTTAAAGAAAAGAAAAAAGAGGTTCCGGAGCGGAATCGGCAGTAAAATGCTTTTCCGAGCGGGTGTCAACCCTTTACAGTATCATGGCACGGGTCGCCGGAGGGTTCCATAACGACCTTGAATGTCATTGCGTCGCCCTCCTCGGTCCCGGCATGGAGGCGGAACCCCGAACCCTCGCCCCTTGAAAGTAGCGCCGCCGCCTCTTCCCGTTCCAGCAGGCCGGGAATTCCCAGGTGAAAGTCGGAAAGTTCGTCCAGGCTGCTGAGGGCGTTGCCCGCCACCATGTTGGCGATTTCGGCGAGGGTCTGTTCCCTGAAAGCTTCGTCGATCTGCTCGGCCGCTTGTCCCGAAAAGTTTTCGGTCAGGGCGGAGAGAAGCGGGGCGGGGATCACAACCAGGAGGCTGCCCGAAACCCGGCCGGTGAAAGCGATGCTGCATGCGGCCCAATCGGCCGGCTCGGGGGGGAGGGCGATTCCCTCCTCTTCAAATGTGACGGGCATGAAGAACATGGTCTCCAGGACATTAGAAATCGAACTCTTCATCGCCTGCTTCAGGGCTCTCTTCATGACGACTCTCTCCAAGTATATCGATCAGGGTGCGCTTGATGCGCTCGGGGGTGAAGGGCTTTTGCAGAAAGGCGCGGGCGCCCGCTTCCATGAACTGTTCCATCCGCTTTCGGCTTCCGTCCGTGGTGATGACCAGTACCGGGACCGTCCCGGTGAGGTCGTCCTCCTGCATTGCATGGACCAGCTCGAGGCCGTTCATTTGCGGCATGTTGTAATCGGTCACCACGATATCCATCCACTCCTGTCGGAGGATATGCAGCGCCTCCAGGCCGTTGGAAGCTTCGAGGAACTCCGAAGTCCCGAAACCGGAAGCGGTTATCGCTTTCCTGATAACGGTCCGCATGGGAGGAGAATCGTCGACGATCAGTATCCTGTAAGTCATTTTTACTTTTTCCGTTTTCGAAAGTTCATGGTCAACTCCTTTGTCCGGGGCGGGACCGGTGCATTTTGCACTTGTTTTCCGTCCGGCCGTTCCGGGTTTCGGGCGGCCGGTTCAGACCCGCTTTTCAACCTGGTCCGAGCTCTTCAGGTAGGTATGACCGGTTTTGATGTCGAGTTTCACGGTACGGTTCACGGTGCCGCCCACCTCCTCGTAATCGATGATCACGTTGTTCCTGAAGAACATCTTTCGGAGGGCCATGTGGTTTCTCTTTCCGATGTTGAAGAAACCGTCGCGATCCAGTATCTGGGCGCCCCCCACCACCACCACCCGCATTCTCTGTTTTTTGGCGCCGAACCGGTAACAGGCCTTGAAGAGGGCCGGGATGCCCGTGTCGGCGAACATATAGGGGTTTTTCCGGGCCTTTTCCCTGTCGATGCCCGAATCCGGGAGCATATAGTGGAGCATCCCCCCCACGCCCACAAAGGGATCGTACACCACGACGCCCACGCAGGAACCCAGGGAATAGGTGACAAGGACCGATTCCGGGTCGTTGGAGACTTTCATATCGGCAACACCGACAACATGCATCACGGTTCCATACCTTCGGTTTGGGGTTATCATCGGCGATCTCTGTTCGCGGGCCTTTACAGGGGCGCTGAACAGGGGCGTTGAACAGGGCGGAAGGCCTGCTTCGGGGATCAACCGGCGGCAAGGACGCTGTCGAAGAGGCCGGATATGTCGAGGATCAGACCCACCCTGCCGTCGCCGAGGATGGCGCCTCCGGCAAGACCCTTCACGCCCTTGAGGGATTCGCCGAGGCTCTTTATAACGAACTCCTCTTTTCCCAGGAGTTCGTCGATGAGAAGGCCCCTTTGCTCTCCCTTGTTTTCCACCACCACGACCAGCCCCTCCCAGGGTGTTTTCGCATCACCGGGGGTGTTGTAGACCTCTTCGAAGCGGATCAGGGGGACGAGGTTGCCCCTGACCATGACCATCTCCCCCTTTCCCTCCACGGTGAAATACTCCTCCTGCTTCGGCCTGAAGGATTCCACGATGGCCATGGTGGGGATCACGTAGCGCTCTTCCCCCACCCTCACCAGCATCCCCTCGATAATCGCGAGGGTCAGGGGGAGGGTGATGGTGAACCTGGATCCCTTACCCGCCCTGGAATCGATATCCAGGCGTCCCCTGAGATTTTCGATGGCCTGCTTCACCACGTCCATGCCCACGCCCCGGCCCGACACCTCCGTTATCTTTTGTGCCGTTGAAAAGCCGGGGGCCATGATCAGCTCGAAGATCTCCCTGTCGGGAAGATGGGCATCGGGCGCGATCAGCTCGTTTTCCACCGCCTTTGCGAAGATCCGATCCTTGTCAAGGCCCCTGCCGTCGTCCTCGATCTCGATGATGATGTTGCCGCCCTTGTGGTAGGCCCGGAGTTCGATGGTGCCGCCGGCCTGTTTTCCGCCCCGCTTTCGTTCCTCGGGCAGTTCGAGGCCGTGGTCGGAGGAGTTCCGGATCATGTGAACCATCGGCTCGTAAAGGGCTTCGGCCACGTTCCGGTCGATCTCCGTTTCCTCCCCGGTCATCTTGAGGGAAACATCCTTGCCCGAGTTCCGGGCAAGATCCCTCACCAGGCGCACCATCTTCTGAAACGTGCTCTTGATGGGGACCATGCGCATGGACATGGCGATCTTCTGGAGGCTGGACACGATCTGGCCCAGCTGGTTGAGATTCTGGAACAGGGTCTGATCGCCGGCGCTCAGGCCGGACGTGTTCTGGCGGAGCATGGACTGGGCGATCACCAGCTCCCCCGTGAGATCCACGAGGCTGTCCAGCTTGTCCGTATCCACCTTGACGTTCTTGGTCGCGACCTTTTTTCCCCTGTTCTGCTCCATCAGGGCGGATTCCACCTTTTCCGCGTCGGTGAAATTCTTGTCGATGATGATCTCGCCCACCATCTTTTCGGGGAGTGTCTTCTGAATTTCAAGGGCCTCTTCAAGATCGTCCCGGTGAATGTCCCCCCCCGAAACCAGGATTTCTCCCAGGCGCCTGGAGCTGGTTTCGGCATTCTCGATGCGATTGATCAGGCCGTCGATATTGACCTCTTCCCCCATGGGGGAGGTGCCGCTTGCGATACCGTCTTCAACGCACTGGAGAAGCTGCTTGAGTTTGTCCACGGACGCGAGGATCAGATCCGTGATCTCGTTGTCGATGACAAAGTTGCCCTCCCTTGCGCTGTCCAGGAGGTTTTCGGTACTGTGGGAGAGGCGGTTGATCTTCTTCAGGTCCAGGAAGCCGGAAACCCCCTTGATGGTATGAAAGGGGCGGAAAATGTCGTTGATGATATCGGTGTCGTCGGGGGCCTGTTCGAGGTTGATGAGGTTGAGCTCGATGCTTTCCAGGTTTTCCAGGGACTCCAGGACAAAATCACCGAGGATCTGGATATCCTCTTCGCTGAGGGGGGGATCCGCGCCCTTTGCGGCCTCTGTTTGTGAAGTCGTCTCGGGAGGTGTTCGCGGGGGGGGCGGGACGGTGGTTTTTTCCGCAGCGAGGCGCTGTGTTGTCCCATGGTGCTCCCGGGACTCCGGGGGAGGCTCGGCGGCGTCTTCGGCAAGCCCCTGGACGGGGCCCAGTTTTTCCATGACCTCGTCAATGGGAAAATCAAACGACTTTCCCTTTTTTTCCACCTGAAAGACGGCGCGGAGCAGTTGCAGGCCCTCTTCAAGTGGAGCCGTATCCGTTTCCTCTTCGAGTATAAGGTTGCCGATATAATTTTTAACCCCCCCGGCAACGGTGAGAAAGACGGCATATCCCTCGGTCCTGGCCGTTTCCACGAGGGTCTCCAGGGCATTGAGAATCTTTCCCATTGCCTGAAGATCGTCCGGGGTGATCTCCTCGAACAGCTGGAAAATATCCTGCATCAGGGTCTCTTCCGGGGGGGGGGAAGCGGAGCGACTTCCCGGTTCCGGCGGGATATCCGGAACTGCCCGTTCCGTCGGCCCGTTGGGGAGCTCCCGCTCCCCAAGGAGGTCGGCGACCTCCTGGTCCGTAAGCGCGTTGGAGGTGTCGGTGCCGGCGGGGGGGCCGGCGTCTTCCGGACCCATGAGTGCGCTGAGATCGTCCAGTTCGCCGGGGGCCTGTCCGGCACTCTCCTCCGAATCCCCCGGGGAGGTGAGTTTTTCCATCACGTCGTCGATGGGAAAGGGAAACGCCCGGCCTTTGTCCATGCTCTCCCGGACGGCGCGGAGCAGGGTCAGCCCTTCGTGCAGTGGGGCAAGCTCCTCGGTCTCGTTGAGGATGAGGCGGGTGATATGGTCCTTGATCCCCTTTGAAACCGTTAAAAAGGTATCTTCCCCCTCACCCTTTGCCGAAGCTTCCAGGGCTTCAAGGTTATTGAGAATCTTGCCCATGGTCCGCAGGTCGTCGTGGGCCATCTCCCTGGAGATCAGGAAAATTTCGCTCAAGGGGGAGATTTCCGCCGGGGGAACAAGCTTTTCCATCACATCGTCGATGGGGTAGGGAAATTCGTTACCCTTTGCCAGCGTGTCCTGAATGGCGCGGAGCAGCGTGAGCCCGTCAAGAATCGGTTCCAGGTTGGAGTTTACCCTGTTTTTTCCCTGTTCCAGGTATTCCCGCATTGCCGTTGTCACAAGCACGGCCGTGTCGTTGCCCTGTTCGTTGATGTCGGCTTCGAGGGGGAGAATCAGATCGAGCAGTTCACCGGTGTCTGGGGAGGAGCTCTCTCCCATGTCCCTTATCTTGAGGGACATACCGGTCAGGTGATGCTGAATTGTTTCTTTCATGGGATATGGTGTCCTGCAACCTGTAACGCGTTGTCAAACTTTTTATTGCGCTGTATTCCGGTGAAATGGGGAAAAAGCGCCCTCCAGGCAACCTCCCTTTCAGGGAATGAATCCGATGATCCGGGCAATGTCCCCGGGAGTCTTCCGCCGTTCGGGAAAGGGTCCGTGCGCGGGCCGGCTCGGGCTCCCGCCTGTTTCTCCGGCGCACTTAACTTTTCATGATACTTTAACAATTTCAAAAAATCCATAACAAAGCATTTTTTGTAAGCAGGGTAAAGCATAAACCGGGTAAACCGGTGGAGAGGCGGGGGATTGTATTGAAATCTCGATTATTACGCCGGGGCGCTCCCGGGCCCGGCGGTGTACGCGGCCGGCGGCTTCCCTGCCCTGGTGGGAGACCCGGTGGTATTTTGAGGCGGTTCGGGGGACTCTCCCGGACCGGAAAAAGCGGTACTCGAAAGTATCGATATACAGGTGCCGGCAATGGCCCGCAAGATACCGGGGATGGATAAAACGGGGCACTCCGCTTATCGCTGTGAAGGGAAGCGGTGCCCCCAAAAAAACTTGATGGAACCTTGGAGAGGTCTCGCCGGGTGGGTGGTAAAGGAGGTGGGGATTCAGTGGAAAAGATAACGGTGCCCCGATTCCGGGGCACCGAGGAAAGGGCTTATCCCTTGATGGCGGTTTCCTGCTCTTTCTCGTCCAGGCGGCAGAGCTTGATCAGGCCGGGCATGACCACATTCCTGCCGTTGGCCTTTGCCTTGTAGAGCATGGCGTCGGCTTCCTTGACCAGGCGCTCCTTGTCGCACCCTTCGGTCAGGGCCGCGACACCGAAGCTCGCCGTCACCCTGATGGGTTCTCCCTCGAAACGGATATCGAGTTTCTCAACGACCTTTCTGAGGCGTTCGGCAAGTTCCATGGCCCTTTCCCTGCCGGTTTCGGGGAGCAGCGCGACAAACTCCTCTCCGCCGTACCTGGAAAGCACGTCTCCGGTCCTGATTTCGGCCTGGATTGCCTGTGCGACCCGTTTGAGCACCTCGTCCCCTGCCGGGTGGCCGTGGGTGTCGTTAACGGCCTTGAAATGGTCCAGGTCCATGAGGAACACGGAAAGGGGGGACTTGTGGCGGACGGCATTGGCAATATGGCGCTCGATCTGCTTGTCGAACTCGCGCCGGTTGTAGCATCTGGTCAATGGATCGATGGATGCCGCGTTTTCGAGCCTCTGGATGCTGAGGAAATTGGACAGGGCAATACTGATGGTCTGGGCGATGACGCCCATTATTTCGGCGTGATAGGGCAGCATCCGCCGCTCGGGGATAATGTAGAGCTTTGCGGTGAAATCGGCGCCGGAGAGCTCGTGGGAGATGACGGTTGCCTCGTTGAACGCGGCCGTGGGACCGTTGTATTCATCATCCTTGTTGAGGTAGGTGATGGGGAGCCCCTTTTCAAAGGCGGGGTCGCCCTCGATCATCCGCTCGAAGGATTTCCTGTATAAGCTCGGGTCAATCCACACATCCACGCCCTTGTCGCATTGAACGGCCACGGCAAAGAGCTTGTAGTTGAGGATCTCCTTGAGGCAGTTCGACGCCCCCCGGAGGATGTTCACGATATCGTCTTCCATGTTTATTTCGAGGATGTACCGGTTGAGTGTCCTGTAGTCCACTCTCCTGGAAATGCCGAGCATGAGCGCCGTTGCCGCCGATACAGAGTGAAAGATTTTCCCGAATAATGGTTTCATATCAGTAATTTCCTCGTCTTAGGTAAAAATTGCCATGCGTATACTTTTAAAGCAATATTGATGCCGGCTCATCTCGAAGGGTGTTGGAAGTATGGGGGGAATATGGGTATGTTTAGATAATGCATATAAAAACAAATAGATAGGTAGGGGTGTGGGTTTTGGATTTGCAGTTCGCGGATGCGCCGGGGGAGTTTTCCCGCGTCAAAGCGGCGGAAAAATCTGCCGCCCTCCCGGAAACCTCCAAAAAACCTTTAATTACGCATGGAAAGCGCCGGCGCGGAAGTTCGTGCCCGGAGGATGCCGGGGGGAGCGGCTGTTTTTATGGGTGGCGGGGCCGTCAAAGGTTTGACATTGCCCTCCGCCCCTTTTATGAAAGGGGGCGGTTGTTTTCCCCAAACCCCTTCGAACCGCGTACCGATGGGAATGGATATTCGGAAGGATACGTGTCCCGAAGCACGGGCATGCGGAGGATGGGGATTCCGGAAGCAAACGTATCCCGGAGGTGGGATCGCTGGTGAATATATTGACAAACTGCCTTTGGGACTTATTTTATAAAAATTTATTTTTTTGGAGGTATGCCGGAAACCCCGGCAGGGCCCCATGGGTTGAAAAAACGATGAATCGTAAAACCGACCGATAAAGAGGAAATCCGGGTCTCATCAATGTGAACGGCCGCCAGGGAGGGGGCCGGCAATGCTGAACGTTTCGAGGGTAGAGCCTTTAGCCGGTGTTAAATTTAATAAGGAGATTTGACAAGATGTATGTTGAAACCAAGCAGGATGTGCTGGAGAAGATACTGGCCAAGGAAAAACCGGTATGCCCCCACTGTGAAACCGAAATGTGCCTCTGGGATGTTCCCCAGGTCGCACTGGGAGACGGCCTGGGCTGGGGCACCCCTTACCTTTACATCTGCTTTAACGACGACTGCTCCATGTACAAGGCGGGCTGGGACGACGTGCAGGAGAGCTACGGCACCAATGCCTCTTACAGGTGCATGAACTACCCCGGCACCCAGCAGTTCGAGTGCATTCCCGTGTTCAGCCCCGAGGGGGCAAAGGGCCAGATCATTGACGACGATGTGCTGGCCCGCCAGGAGGAGGAGAAGGAAGCCATCAAGCGGGGCTTCAATATCCTCGCGGACTATTACATTGCCAAGGACTGGTTCGAGGTGCTGAGGGTCGTTATCGATCCCCTCGAGCCTGCCCGGGTGAGGCTCAAGGCGATTGAGATGATCGGTGATATCGGAGACGAGGAGGCCGTCGAGCCCCTTCTGAACCATCGCTTTCCCAACCGGATTCTTACCGAGGCCGCCGAGACCGCCATCGCCAATCTCCACAAGAAGCATTTCACCAAGGAGTGCGGGGACTGTGCCGCCATCGTTAAGCAGCGGGCGAAAAAATGTCACAAATGCGGTAAGGATTTAACCGCTTAAGCTAATCCACTGAGATTGACAAGTCCCCTTAGTGGGGCGTACGTTTCCATAAAAAAGCCGCCCTGGAAAGATAATTTCCGGGCGGCTTTGTTGTTTCATGCTTGGGGCCGGGCATCCACCTGGAATGGAAGATTCCAACATCATTTATCTTGTTGGAGATACACAACGTTAAAAAGGTGCTGCCTTCAATCCGGGCCTGAATGAATTCCATCTTGTGGTAATCGGAAACGGCCTTCCATCCTCGGGCATGGAGATCATCGCGTGGATGCGGTGTGATGGTTTGTATTACCGGGGAACGACTTTCCCGGGCATCATCAATCCTTGCTCTTCGAATACTGTTATATCGGGAGGGGACTCTTTTATGCCTGCCTGACGACGTTCACGTTCATGGAGTCAAAGGACTTGAAAACGATCTTTTCCCGTTCGACCTTTTTTACGGGAAGGGGAACCGGCGGGTTTTCCGAAAGGAACCGTTCGGCTTCGGCCTTGGTGAGGATCGCGTCCATGCCCTTTCCGATCTTCTTTCCGGTGAGGGCGTTGAGCACCGATGCATCCCTTCCGTCCGTGGACACGGCCACGGGAATCTGCAGGGGGCCGGCGACCCTTGCCCCTGAAACGATCTCCCGCTCCCTGGAGCCGATGGAGCCGGCCGCGCACTTGAGGGCCATGACCCGCGTGCCGTTGACGGATACCGCAAGATCCAGCCGTGATGCATAGGCTTCCCCGTTCACGGTTATTTCCACCGGCGCGTCCACCTCGATCTCCCCGGGGGAAAAACCTCTGTCCTCGACAAGGTATTTTTCCACCATCTGGCGGTTGGCCTCGGCGCCAATGTCCGGCACCGGTTGTCCTGTGATATAGTCGATGATATCCGGTAAGGAACTGCTTTTATCAGTCATAATGCGCTTCCTCGATGTCAGCGTAAAAGTTTAAAATCGATTTTGGGGTCCCTCGATCATGCGGCGTTATTAACCCCATGATGCCCCGGTCGATTTATATTTCCGGCTTCAGGCCGTAAATCCCCTGGATGTATCCTTGGGAGTCGTCACCATTGCCCGTCTTTCCACGGAGGCATCCTGATTATAGGGTTCGTGAGGTCCCCGCCGGCTCCGAAGGTTGCTCAGTCCCCGGTTTTAGAACTCGATGAGTGAGGTTCCCGTCATTTCCGGCGGTTGCTCAATCCCCAGGATATGGAGAATGGTCGGTGCAATATCCGCCAGTATGCCCTCCCTCAGCGTCAGATCCCTTTTGCCCGCGATAATCAGGGGAACGGGATTGGTGGTGTGGGCGGTGACGGTGTTGCCTTCATCGTCCAGGAGCATCTCGGCATTGCCGTGGTCGGCGGTGATCATAAGGGCGCCGTTTCTTGAGAGCACCTCGTCTGCGATCCTTCCCACGTTCCGGTCCACGGTTTCACATGCCTTTACGGCCGCCTCCATGATTCCAGTATGACCCACCATGTCCATGTTCGCGAAGTTCAGGACGATCAGGCCGTACTCCTCCGAGCGTATTCTCTCGATCACCTCGTCGGCAACGGCATCGGCGCTCATCTCGGGCTTGAGGTCGTAGGTGGCCACGTCCCGCGGGGAGTCGATGAGGCAACGATCCTCCAGGGGAAACGGGGTTTCTCCGCCGCCGTTGAAGAAGTAGGTGACGTGGGCGTACTTTTCGGTTTCGGCGATCCTGAGCTGTTTGATCCCCTTTTCCGCCACCGTTTCCCCCAGAAGTCCCTTCATGGCAAGCTTGGAAAATGCAACGGGAAGATCATCGTAAAGGGCGCCGTAAGAGGTCATGCAGACGTAGGAGGAGAGTTTCGGAAGGGCTTTTCTCTTGAACCCATCGAAAGTGGGATCGGTGAAAGCCGATGTGATCTGCCTTGCCCTGTCCGCCCTGAAGTTGAAGAAGATGACGGCGTCGTCGTCCTTTACTAAGGCTCCCTGGTCTTCGAGAAGGATGGGTTTGACGAACTCATCGTTCTCCCCGAGGGTGTATGCGTCCCTGACGGCGGTAACGGGATCGGACGCGGGACGGCCGATACCCAGGGTGTAGAGGTCGTAGGCCGCTTCCGTCCGCTCCCAGCGGGTGTCCCTGTCCATGGCATAGTAGCGGCCGCAGATGGTGGCGATGGAGCCCGTGCCGATCTTTTCCATCTCCCCTTGGAGAGTGTCCACGAAGCCCGCGCCGCTGGTGGGAAGGGTGTCCCTGCCGTCCAGGATCACGTGGACAAAGACCTTCGTAAGGCCTTTGGCTGCGCATATTGAAAGGAGTGCGAGAAGATGGGTGAGCTGTGAGTGCACCCCCCCGTCGGAAACAAGGCCCATGAGGTGAAGGGCGCTCCCCTTCTCCTTGACGTCCAGGACGGTACGGGTGAACTCCGGGTTTTCTCCGAAGCTGCCGTCGGAAATCGCCATATCGATCCGCAGGAGATCCTGGTAAACGATTCTGCCCGCGCCGATATTGAGGTGGCCCACCTCGGAGTTGCCCATGATGCCGGGGGGAAGGCCCACGTTCGCGCCGGAGCACTTGAGAATCGTGGAGGGATTCTCCCCCGCGAGGCGGTCCAGGTTGGGGGTGTCGGCAAGGGCAATTGCATTACCGTGGGGGCTTTTGTTCAGCCCCCAGCCGTCAAGGATCATAAGCATGCAGAGATCGTTTTTTTTATTCATCGCCGATCTCGCCCGCAGCTTCCCCGAGGTGTTCGATGTCGATGTTTTGGGCATCGGCCCAGAGGCCTTCGATGTCGTAATGGGTGCGGGTCTCCTCGTAGAAGACGTGGATGATCACGTGGCCGTAATCCATGAGAACCCAGAGGCCCTCCTCCATGCCGTCCACGGAAAGGGGGCTGATCCCCTCTTTCTTGAGGGTCACTTTGATATACTCGGCAATGGAGGCAACCTGCCGGTTGGAGCGTCCGCTCGCGATGATGAGGACGTCCGTGTAGGAGGTGAGGCCGCTCACATCCAGGGCCTTTATATTGGTAGCCTTTCTCCCCATGGCGGCAATCACATAGGGATCAACGGCGTTTTCTTTGATGTCGGTCATAAATAGAGTCCTTTGCTTTTTATAAAATCTTCCACCTCTTCGGGAACCAGGAAGCCTATGGAGCTTCCCTGTTTCACGAGTTTCCGGATGCGGGTGGATGAGATGTCCAGTTGGGTTGTTTCGAACAGGTGGACCGGACTGAGGTCCGGATGGGTAAAGGTTCCGCCGGCGGGTTCCCGGGTGTAAAGGGGGGAAACCTTCTCCTGGAGGTAGGCGCAGGTTCTGTCCAGGGGAGAAAAACCGGGGGTGCGACTGCCGGGTCGCACCATCACGATAACGGGGGTAAGGGCCAGGATCTCCCCGAAGGATTTCCACGAGTGGATATCGAAAAAGGCGTCCATGCCCATGATCAGGTAAAACAGGGTGTTGTCCCCGGCATTTTTAAGAAGCCCCTTGAGGGTGTCCACGGTATAGGAGCGGCCCGTGCGAAGGAGCTCCACATCGGAAAGGTGAAACTCAGTGCGATCACCCGCAGCCAGCCTCAGCATCTCCATGCGGTCGGCGGCCTTTGTGAGGCCTGGGACCTGTTTGTGGGGCGGGTTGGCCGAGGGAATCAAATAGACCCGGGTAAGGTCGAACGCCTCCTTGACCTCGAGGGCCACCCTGAGGTGACCCATGTGGACGGGGTTGAATGTGCCGCCGAATAGGCCGATCCGTTTCACTTCCACGCGCAGTGTTTCAACCCCTTATCTGGCCGTCGCCGAAAACCGTGAACTTTTCGGTTGTGAGCTCTTCCAGGCCCATGGGGCCGAAGGCATGTAGTTTGGATGTGCTGATGCCGATCTCGGCGCCAAGGCCGAGTTCGCCGCCGTCGTTGAAGCGGGTGGATGCGTTCACGAGTACCACGGAGGAATCCGCCTCCCTGACAAAGCGCCGGGCCCTTGCATAGTCGCTGGTAACGATGGACTCCGTGTGGCCGGAGCCGTACACATTGGCGTGGCGGATTCCCGCGTCCATGCTTTCCACCACCTTCACGGCAAGGGTGAGGTTCAGGTATTCCGCATGCCAGTCCTCTTCGGTTGCAGCCTCGATACCGGGAAGAACAGCCAGCGTTTCCTCGCAGCCCCTGAGGGTGACACCTGCCTTGGTGAACCTTGCAGCCATTTTGGGGAGAAAGGTTTCGGCAATGTCTTTGTGTACCAGGAGCGTTTCCAGGGCGTTGCATACACCGGGGCGCTGGACCTTGGAGTTGAAGGCGATCTCCTCGGCCATGGCAAAATCCGCCGATTCATCCACATAAACATGGCAAACGCCTTTATAATGTTTGAGGACCGGGATGGTGGAGTTCTCAACCACGAAGCGGATAAGACCCTCGCCGCCTCTGGGGATGATCAGGTCGATGAGCTCCTCCTGCTTGAGGAGGGCCGTGACCGCCGCCCTGTCGGTGGTGGGGACCACCTGGACCGACGTTTCCGGCAGGCCTGCTTCCTTGAGGCTCTCGGCGATGACCTTTGCTAAGGCCTGGTTGGAATACAGGGCTTCGGAGCCCCCCCTCAGTATAACGGCATTGCCGGCCTTGAGGCAGAGGGCGGCCGCGTCCACGGTCACGTTGGGGCGGGACTCGTAGATAAAGCCGATCACACCAAGGGGAATCCGCATCTTGGAGACCTCCAGCCCGTTGGGGCGCTTCCAGGATCTCGTGATTGCGCCCACGGGGTCTTCCAAGGCCGCCACACTCCTCAGGCCCTCGGCCATGGAGGCGATGACGGAATCCTTGAGGGTCAAACGATCGATCATGGCAGGGGAGAGTCCCTTTTTTTCGGCCCCTTCGAGATCCTTTTGATTCTCTGCCCGGAGGGCAACAGCCCCGGCCTCGATTTTATCCGCCATGAGGAGAAGGGCCCTGTTCTTCATCTCCGTTGTGCAGCGGGCAATTTCCATGGAAGCAAGGCGTGCGGTCACGGCCATATTCAGAATAGTGGATTCAACATTCATTTCTCGTATTTCCTCCATGCGGTGTTAAAAGGTTCGGGGTGCCGAAAGCCGGGAATCGACCGAAAGGGGAGCCAAAGCGATGATGCCCGGAATGGATTGACGAAATCGGGATTCCCGGGAAGGTAAAAGGCCGCTTTCGCCTCTCTTCCGGGAGCCGTTAGTTCAGTGCGCACATGGCGGTGACGGCAAGGTTGTCCCTGTGGATCACCTCGTCATAGGACTTGTAGTGGAGACGGCCGGCGATTTCACTGGTCTTGAGTCCCATGATCAGCCGGATATCGTTGGAGCTGTAGTTCACGAGGCCGATGCCGAGACGGGTACCGTCGGGATCGTTGAATGCGACGGGCGCGCCCACGGTGAACTCCCCCTCCACCCGGGTGATGCCCGAGGGAAGAAGGCTCTTTCCACCGGAAAGAACGGCCCTGGTGGCGCCGGGGTCGATGGTAAGGCAGCCCTTTGGCTTGTGGGTAAAGGCGATCCAGCATTTCCTGCTGGGGAGCTTCTGCTTTGCCGGAACAAAGAAGGTGCCCAGCTCCTTTCCCGCGAAGAGGTCGGTGAGGGTGTCCTCACGGGTGCCCCTTGCGATCACCATGGGAATGCCGGCAAGGGTGAGTTTCCTGGCGGCCTTGATCTTGCTGAGCATCCCGCCGGTACCCAGAGCCCCGGGCAGGTCGCTCGCCACCTTCTCGAGGTTCTTGCTGAAAGTTCGCACCTCGGGGATCAGTTTCGCGTCGGAATTGGCCCTTGGATCCTTGTCGAAGAGGCCGTCGATGTCCGTGAGGTTGATCATGAGATCGGCGTCCATGAGAAGGGTGATCATGGCGGCCAGGTTGTCGTTGTCCCCCAGCTTGATCTCCTCCACCACCACCGTGTCGTTCTCGTTGATAATGGGAACGATGTTCCAGGAGAGAAGCTTGTTCAGGGTGTTTCTGGCATTGAGGTAGCGCCTTCGATTGGAAAGGTCGTCCCGGGTGAGAAGGATCTGGGCGACCTTCTTGTCATGGAGCCCGAAGACCTTCTCATATTTTCGGATCAGGCCCGCCTGGCCCACGGCTGCGGCGGCCTGACGTTCGGGGATCGCCTCGGGACGTTTGGGCAGGCCGATCTTCTTGACACCGGAAGCCATGGCCCCCGAAGAGACGAAAATCACTTCGAGGCCCCTGTCGATGAGGTGGCAGATCTGGCAGCTGATGGAGTTTACCGCTTCGAGGTTAAGTCCGTGGTCTTCCGTGAGGACGCCGCTGCCCACCTTTACCACAATACGCTTTGCGTCCTGGAAAAATGCCTCTTTATCGGTCATCATGGTTCCCTGCCCCGCGTCCCTCTTGTGTCGTTTTTTATTCTTTGTCGTTATCGATCAGATCCGTCAGGATCTTGACCAGGTTGTCCACGCCCTCTCTTGTGGCCGCCGAAATTCGGAGCACCCGGGTGCCTGTAAGGGCCGCCTCGAATGCATCGGCCGCATCGGTAGTGCCCGGAATATCCATCTTGTTGAGTACAACCACCTGGGTCTTTTCGGCGAGCTTTTCGCTGTAAAGGGCGAGCTCCCGGTTGATGGCGTTGTAGCTTGCCAGGGGATCCTCGGGGTCGATCTCCGATGCATCCACCAGGTGAAGGAGAAACCGGTTGCGCTCCACGTGACGCAGAAACTTGATTCCCAGTCCCGTCCCCTTGTGGGCGCCTTCGATCAGGCCCGGAATATCCGCAACGGCAAAGGGCTCGCCCCATGGGGGCTGTACCATGCCGAGGTTGGGGGTCAGGGTTGTAAAGGGATAGTTTCCGACTTTGGGGCGCGCCGAAGAGATCACCGAGATCAGGGTGGACTTGCCGGCATTGGGAAATCCCAGGAGGCCCACGTCCGCGATGAGCTTCAGCTCAAGCTTGAGGGAGAGGGTGATCCCCGGTTCACCCGGCTGGGCAAACCTGGGAGCCTTGTTCCGGGAGTTGGCGAAACGCTTGTTTCCCCTGCCCCCCATTCCTCCCTTTGCAATGACAAAGGTCTGGTCCGGCTCTGTGAAATCCTTCAACAGCTCGCCGGTTTCGGCGTTGTACACGGTAGTTCCCGGGGGTAACTCCAGAGTCAGGTCGCTGCCGCTCTTTCCAACTCTCTGGGCGCCTTCTCCGGGCATTCCGTTCTTTGCCCTGAGCTGTTTCTGGTGCCTGAACTGGTAGAGGGTGCGCCTCTGGGGGGAGGTCCTGAGGATGACATCACCGCCGTCACCCCCGTCACCACCGTCAGGGCCGCCGCGCTCGATAAACTTCTCGCGCCTGAAACTCACACAGCCCCTTCCGCCATTACCGGATTGAACGGTAATAATTGCTTCGTCTATAAATCTCACTCGGCATAAACACTTACTTTTTTGCGATCACGGCCCAGTCTCTCGTAGGAAACCTTGCCGTCGATCGTGGCAAAAATGGTGTAATCCTTGCCCATGCCAACGTTTTCACCGGGGTGAATGCGGGTGCCCAGCTGACGAACGAGGATATTGCCCGCCTTTACCGTCTCACCACCGTATCTCTTGATTCCGCGTCTCTGACCGTTACTGTCGCGACCGTTGTTAGTACTACCGCCTGCTTTTTTATGTGCCATTTCTAAAGTTCCTCTTGGAATTTTAAAATTGAAGTAACTTCAATAAAAATCTATTGTTAAGCCGTGATGGACGCGATTTTAACAGTGGTGTATGCCTGACGGTGACCCTGTTTTTTGCGGTACGTTTTACGGCGCTTGTACTTGAAAACAATAATTTTCTTGCCCTTGCCCTGCTCAACGATACGGCCGCTTACAGCCACGTTGTCGAGAAGGGGGCGACCGACCGTGAGGTTCTCACCGTCGGAAAAGAGCAGAACCTTGTCGAAAGAGATGTCGGAGCCAACTTCGCCGGCGAGCTTCTCAACCCTGAGGAGGTCACCCTCCTGCACTTTGTACTGTTTGCCGCCTGTATTAACTACAGCATACATATTGATAAATCCTCCTAGAAACCGTAAGTATAGTACATCTTCCAAATCCAACCATATTATCCTCTGTGGATGATTTGTCAAGTCAAATCAGAGGGGCCGGATTAATTATTTTAGAACCTTCCCCGGAACCGTCCCGGCGCTCGCGCTTCGCGAATGCAGCCGTAAGGGAAGGCGTGAGAAAGGTCATGGTAAACCTTGTATGCACGGGGGGGACTATCTATCCCTTTGCCCTGATGGGCGCATCGTCGGTTGAAATCCTTCCGTGCAGTTCAGTTACAACATTCGCTTCGCCCGAATCAACCGATATGGGGTCAAAGCCGTCATTCCCGGTGTTTTTTTCCTTGCCGTTGCCGGTATCCACAAGCTCAGCGACTTCAACCGCATCAGCAACCTCTGCGACTTCAAGCGCATCAACAACTTCGGCGACTTCAACCGCATCAACAACTTCGGCGACTTCAACCGCATCAACAACTTCGGCGGCGTCAACCGCATCAACAGCTTCGGCCGTATCATCAACTTCCGCTACGTCGACCGTATCCACAATCTCGTCGACGTTGGCGGTACCGGTAACCTCATCACCGCCGGCAGCTTTAACCGGCGACTTGCCGGAACTGCCGGCGGAGGTCTCGGTTTCCAAATCCGGCTGAACATCAACCGTGCCGGCGTCGGCGGAAGTTGCGGGAGGGGGCAGCAGATCCTGAAGCTGAACAACGGATTTCCCGTCCTCCACCAGGACACCGAGCTGCTTCATGACCGTTTCCTTGTACTGGTAATCCATCTCCTTTTCACGGAGTCTGTATTTCATCACCATCCACACGAGGCCGAAGATGGTGAGTATCCCGATGCCCACAAAACTCAAAATTCTGAAAAACTGAAAGGATTCCACGCCGAGGCGGGCAACAAAACCCGCAATGTCGTTGATTCTGTAGATCACCAGCACGCCCGTGCCCAGAAGCAGCAGGGAAAAAAGAAAGGGGAGCTGGAGCATCTCGTTCATAAACCCCGTGATTTTACGCCCCCCCTTGCCCTCTGCGTTGGGTTCGCCGTTTGGCGTGGGACGGGTGCCGTAAATATACCGGTTAAAGGCAACAACGAACAGGCCCAGGAGAAAAATCACAGCGATGGGCGCCAGAAAAGCCACGGTAAAGTAGATTTTCCAGGGAAAAGGGATATTGACCGGCCCGAAGCGGTCGAACTCGTTGATACCAAGCTGGTATATCCAGCAGGCGAAAAATATGAAAACCTCTATGCCCCCGATCAGCACGAGGAACTTCTTGAAGAGATCCTTGAGCTCACCGTCGCTAAACAGGGATGCAATCGTATCCTGTTTTTTTTCGGTGTTATTATCCATGGGTGTCACCTTTTAATATGGTTATGGACCCGGTACCCGATATTTTTCAAATTTTCAGCACGAACCGGAATCTCCCTCGGATACCGTGAGGGGAGATGGAACCGGTCGGATTCGGAAATACCGAAACAACCGCTCAAAAGATCGGCCGTGAAACTTGGCCGTCCTGTAAATGGAGGACCATTCTTCGTGCCGTCCCGTAACTCGCCTGGGTAAGCCTGAAATATCCGGGCGCCAAACCGGAAAACATTCGGACGCCAACCGAAAAACATTCGGACGCCAACCGAAAAACATTCGGACGCCAAGCCGAAATCATTCGGGTGCTAAACCGGAAATGTCCGGAAGCAATACTTTACGGGTAATTGTAGTTGGTCGCCTCGATTTCCCGGTGTCCGGGATAGATCCGCCGGATGCCTTGGTTGTCCACGTGTTTCAATGTTCCGGAAATGATCGATCCGGGTAAATTGTTGTCAGGTACTCCATTATATATAAGGGTTTTGGGACGGCGGAGCATATCCGGCGTCGGGGTCCGGGCCGTGCCCGTGCCGAATGGAACTCCATAACAAGTGGAAACCGTTTCCGGTGAACGGGAACGGTTCAACCTGCCGGGGGCGCTGAACTCAGGGGGCCGGCAATTCCGCGTTACGCCGCCGGGTAAATGGCCCGGGTCCGTAAAGTAGTCTCCTTTGCACAAAATTCAAATAAAGGCAAATAAAAAAGGGTGCACCCGATAAATCGGATGCACCCTTTTAACTCAAATATCGAAGCAGGCGGTTAGGCGCTGACTTCCTCCTTGATGGAAACGGCAATCTTGAAGAGAACCGTGAGGATCAGGAGACCCGCCGCGTAAACGCCGAGGGTGACAACCAGCTCCTGGAGCGTGGGAACGTACTCGTTGTAAGTGTGGAACGGGTTGGGTACGAATCCGCCGGCGATCATGCCCATGCCCTTGTCGATCCAGGTACCGATGAAAACCATGACGCAGAGAAACGGCATGTACTTTTCATTGTTTCGGATCTTGGGAACAACGAGAAGGCCGATGGCGGAAACCATGAGGAACATGGAGGTCCACATCCAGCCCACGAGAACGCCGTGCCCGTCGTGACCGAAGAACAGGTACTTGAAATGATCCATGTGCTCGGGAAGACCGCTGTAGAACACGGTGAAGACCTCGCAGAGGAAGAAGAACACGTTGGCGATGAGCGCGTAGGTGATGATCTTCATAAGGGTCTTCATGGCCTCTGAACCGGGATCGAACTTGGTGAACTTACGAACCATGAAGCAGAGGAGGATCAGGAACGAGGGACCCGCGGCAAAGGCGGATGCCAGGAACCTGGGAGCCAGTACGGCGGTGAGCCAGAATCCTCTTCCGGGAAGGCCGGAGTAGAGGAATGCGGTCACGGTGTGGATACCGAAAGCCCAGGGGATCGAAAGGTAGATCAGGGGCTTTACCCACTTGTCGGGTTTCACGTTGTTGCGCTCGGCCTCGAGGAGCTTCCAGCCGATCACGATGTTGAGGAGCAGGTAACCGTTCAGAACCACCGCATCCCAGAAGAGCATGGAGTAGGGGGTGGCGTTGAAGATCACGTTCATGGCGCGCATGGGCTGTCCAAGGTCGGCGATGATGAACATGAGGCACATGCAGACCGCGGAAACCGCCAGGAACTCACCGAGGATGGTGATCCTGCCGAACTTCTTGTAGTCGTGAAGGTAATAGGGCAGTACGAGCATCACACCACCGGCCGCCACACCAACGAGAAAGGTGAACTGGGCGATGTAAAAACCCCAGGAAACGTCCCGGCTCATGCCGGTTGTTCCCAGACCAAAGTTGAACTGGTTGAGATAGACGAGAAACCCCAGGCCGGCAACGGCGGCAAGTACCCCGATCAAAGACCAGTAATTTTTGCTTCCTTTAAGCGCTTTTTCAAGCATGGTCGCCTCCCACTATGTAGTAGACCGAAGGACCGGTGCCGAGCCCGGGCTTCCTTCTGATCGTAAAGTTTTCCTTGAGCACGCCCCTGATCTCGGACTCGGGATCGTTCAGGTCGCCGAAAACAACGGCGCCCTCGGCAACCTCGACACAGGCGGGAATCTCACCCTTGGCCAGTCTTTCCGCGCAGAAGTTGCATTTTTCAACAACACCCTTCATGCGGGTGGGGAACTTCAGGTTCTGGGTCTCCTTGTTGATAAAAGGACGGGGATCCCTGAAGTTGAAGCTCCTGGCGCCGTAGGGACAGGCGGCCATGCAGAACCTGCAGCCGATGCAGCGGTGCATGTCCATGAGCACGATGCCGTCGGGGCGCTTGAAGGTCGCCTTGGTGGGGCATGCCTGCACGCAGGAGGGGTCCTTGCAGTGGTTGCAGAGAACGGGAACTTCCTTGTGCTTGAGGCCCTCGGCGGTGAACTCGCCGGAGTGACCGGTGAACGCATGCTCGAAGCCGGCGGTCCAGATCCACTTGATCTCGTGGTTCTTGTTTTCAAGCGTAGGAACGTTGTGGATTGAGTGGCAGGCGTGGGCCATCTTCTCGGCCAGTTCCTCGCCGATCTTGGTGGTGTCGATCACCATGCCCCAGCGCTCGGCCTTCAGGGCCTCGCCGTGCTTGGATGTCTTGTCGGCCGCGATAAACTGCTCGCCGATGGCCAGCGCATCCTTAACAGGGGACGCCGTGAGACCTACCGCTGAAATTCCGGCAATCTTCAAGAAATTTCGTCTGCTGTTTTCCATCACTTCTTCTCCTTTGGATCGATATGACAATCCCAGCAGTAAGGTTTTACGGATGCGTAGTTGTGGCAAGCGTCACAGAACTCCGCCTTGTTGGTATGACACTCGAGACAGGTGTTGGAAAGGCTCATCTCGTAGGTCTTTCCCTTGTCGTTGGTGTATACCCTGTAGCCGTCGCGAACGACCGAGTTTCTCCAGCCGTCCAGGAGCTGCATATGGTCCTTTTTCATCGCGGTCTTGGGGAGAATGCACTCCCCCGCGGCCTTTGCCTCGGCAGCGAGCACGGGCTCGGGCGCGGGCGCAGTCCTGCCGAGCTTCGACCAGATGGGAAAGGTGAAAAGCGCAACAAAGATGGTCAGGCCGGCGATGATCTTGTTTCTATCATTCATCAGAATCACCCTCCGTTTCAGGTAGATCTTCAAATCTCAAGTTTGTTGTTCTTTCAATTTCACCGTCCATCACCAGCGCGTTGCCCACGAGCTCGTGGAGCCCTGTTACATCAACGCCGGGTACCCAGTAATCCATCAGCGGGGGAAGAACAGCCCTGTCGATGGCGCATACGCATGACAGCATGTTGACGCCGTATTTCTCATGAACATACTTGACGGCATTGGCCCTGGGCAGTCCGCCCCTGAGCCTGGTTTCCATGATCTCTTCCGTGTTCAGACCGGAGCCGGAACCGCAGCAGAAGGTGTTTTCACGGATGGTGTTCTCCGGCATGTCGTAAAAGTTGTTGCAGACGCTCTCGAGCACGTAGCGGGGCTCGTCAAGAAGGCCCATGCCCCTGGCGGGGTTGCAGGAGTCGTGATAGGTCACCTTGAGGTGATCGTTCCTGCTGGGATCGAGCTTGAGCTTGTTGTGCTTGATCAGGTCGGCGGTGAACTCGGCGATATGGACCATCTTGGTCTCGGCCGCGTTCTCGAACCTCGTGCCGGTTATGGGGGATACGGGAACCTCCATGAAGTCGGCGGGGCCGTTCATGGTGCTCATGTACTGGTTGATCACGCGCCACATGTGACCGCACTCGCCGCCGATGATAAATTTAACACCGAGCCTTTCAGCTTCGGCATACATCTTGGCGTTGAGTTTCTTCATCATGTCGGCGGAGGTGAACAGACCGAAGTTGCCGCCCTCGGATGCATAGGTGGAGAGGGTGTAGTCCAGGCCGATGTGTTCGAACAGCATGAGGTAACCCATGAAGCTGTACGTTCCGGGATCGGCGAACGCATCACCCGAGGGGGTGATGAAGAGGACTTCGGCGCCCTTCCGGTTGAAGGAGGGGTTGATCTTGACGCCGGTGATCTCCTCGATATCGTCACAGAAGAACTCCACGATCTCCTTGAAGTTCTGGGGCTGGATACCGAGGTGGTTACCGGTCCTGTTACAGTTGGACACGGGATCCATGATCCAGTGGATGTTGACGCCCAGGAGCTGGAGGAGCTCCCTTGCCATCATGGTGATCTCGGCGGTGTCGATGCCGTAAGGACAGAACACGGAACACCTTCTGCACTCCGTGCACTGGTAGAAGTAGGAGAACCACTCCTTGATCACGTCCTTGGTGAGCCTTCTTGCACCCGCAAGCTTGCCCAGGATCTTTCCGGCCGTGGTAAAGTCGTTACGGTATACGCTCCTCAGGAGCTCCGCCCTGAGCACGGGCATGTTCTTGGGATCGCCCGAGCCGATGTAGAAGTGGCATTTGTCCGCGCAGGCGCCGCAGCGCACGCAGCTGTCCATGAAGACCTTGAAGGAGCGGTACTTGTCCAGGCGCTCCTTGAAGCCCTCGTGGATGATCTGCTGCCAGTTCTCGGGAAGCTGCCAGTCTTCGTCAGCCGGCGACCATACTCTCGGGTTCGGGAAGCCGAGGTATTCCAGGGATTTGGGCTGCGCCGGGTATGGGAATTTTCCGGGGGAAAAGTCCGGGGGAACATCCATCCATGATTTTCCGGGAGGAGTGGTGTCTATCTTGATCATCTCTTCCGGGGTGATTTCGTCTGCCATTATGACTCCTTTTCCACTGGTAATCCAGCCTCTATCATTTTCTCCCTGAAATCATCCTCGTATGCCTCGTAGGTGTGGAACTTCTTCTCGGGGTTCCAGGGGTTGATATGTCTTACCATACGGCTGTTGTTGGCCAGGTTCCTTGTGGGGCTCAGGAATACGCCCGCTGCATGCATAAGCTTGCTGAAGGGGAAGTATGCCAGGAGCGCGCACACGAGAAACATGTGTACGTAGAAGATCGTTCCCACGCTGTTGACGATCACGGGGTTCAAGGTGGCGATACCCATGGTGATCTCCTTGATGGCCACAACGTCGACCCTTGCAATGTACCTCATGTAGAGGCCGGTGCCGGCGATGCCGAGGATCAGGAACAGGGGAAAGTAATCCGCCGCAAGGGAGATGTACTTGACCTGGGGGTTGGTGACCCTTCTGATGAAGAGGTAGGCCACCGCCGCAAAGAGAATCACGCCCGATGCAAGAACCCCGGGAAGGCCGATCTGGAAGAATCCGTCGAGCTTTTCGATCCACTGGATGCAAAGGGGAACGGGCTCGAGGAAGAGCCGCATGTGACGGATAACAACGGTGAGAAACGAGTAGTGGAAGGCAAGCGCCGCGATCCACAGCCATTTCTCCCACTCGTAGGAGATGGTTCCGCCGTCCTTGATCTCTGCCTTGGTGTTCCTGAAGAGGGAACGAAAGCACACGATCTCGAAGAACATTCTCAAAATAACCCCGCCCATGGTGGAGGGGTTGTCTACCTTATTCTGCTGAATCCAGGACAAGGATTGCTGCTGGCCGCACGTGGTGGGAATTCTGAAAGGAACAGGGGATTTGGCCCAGTTCATGACTTTCTTTACGAATCCCACAATAAATACCGTGATGGCAACATAAGGCACCAATACCCCGAAGATCAGTTTGAGTCCCATGACTTCCACGCCGAAATAGGCAAGCAGTGCAAGGACAACAACTGAAATGAGGGCAAACATATAATTTACATTCATTTACCTTTACCTCACTCTTTGGCGCTTTCAACCGAAAACCGTCCCCGGCGAGGTCCCCCGAAAAATCCGTTGATCATCCAAAGAGAGCGGCGCGAGGTTAAGGGGTCCCGGATTTCCCCCGTGACGCGCGTTTCTTTTGGAGTCCCAGCAGCTTTCGCGGGTTTCCAGGCAGGACCGGCTAACTGCCGAAGCCTCCGTCTTTATAAACATTATGTGGAATGATTTCCGTCCCGACCTCCGGAACCTCACATAATACATCCGCTTTTTTCAGCAAGTTAAGGGTGCGGTCCTTAACGTGTGTGGCCCTGAATGCGTAGATTTGCTCCTTGCATCCCATGTAGATATCGAACGCGATGAGGGCCAGGGCATCGATTCGATCGTTAAACTCAGAGAGTTTTTTCTGGGTTTTTTGATCCTTGAGGGCTTCCTTGAGCTGCTCCCTCAGGACCTTTTTCAGCAGGAAGATAAAGGCAATCGACTGGGCGGCGGTGAAATCCTGAACCGCCCTGATGCGGATCACCGGGTCGAGAAGCTTTGTCATCTCATCTCTTGTCCCTCCCGTGATCATCAGCCTTAGTACGGATTCGAGACACCTGTGGGTGGTGCTGCCCACGGGGTTGTCGAATGAATCCGGTGTTCCCTTGATGAACTTGGCCGCCTCCGAAGGGTAGGTGTCGGCAACGGCGTTGAACCACTGTTCCGTGATGCCCGCAATTTTTTGCTCGAGCAATTTTTCAAACTTCATTTGGCTTTCCTGAAAGGTATGTAAAGCGCATTTAAGCACCTGGAATTCATAAACGGCCGGTGTTTCCCGGGATGGAAGCGCAACCTCCCGCCGGCGGGAAAACCCTTTTCCCGACCGGGAATAATCGCCGGATATCCGGCTTGCCGACCTCTGTTACTAAGCTGATTTATATATTCACTTCAATATTTTATGTCAAGAAAAAACGGCGGTTCCAAACGAGTGAAACCCGGTGGATAACCCTGTGTTCCTGCGGAATACGGCAGGGGCGTTCGGGGGTGGAGGTTATTGATATAACAACTGGATCAAGGGCTTTCGGAATTATGGAACAGGCGTGTTCTTGACACCCCGGATCGGTTTGCTATACTGCTCCTTTTCCAGCAGCAAAAGGTCATTGTCCGGTTGGAGAGCGGGAGTTTTGTCCCGTGCCGTGAATGCCGGGGGCTTGTGTATGCCCTAGTAATCACGTCCGTTATATTGTGGGTTGCCTTTTCCTCTCCGGGGCCGCAGCTGAAATGGAACCGGTTTGCCAGGCAGTTTTCATCAATTATTCGCCAATGGAGATATTGCTATGAAACCCAACCGCTCGAACCTGTCCGTACCCGGACACGTGGAAAAGATGCACGGAAAGGCAGCCGGAAGTTCCGTGGACGTCGTGATGCTGGACCTCGAGGACAGCGTGCCCGTGGGCGCCAAGGAGGAGGCCAGGGAAACGGTGATCCGCTCCCTCAACACCATCGACTGGGGGAACAAGACCGTGTCCGTGAGGATCAACTCCCTGGACACCCCCTACGCCTACCGGGATCTCCTGGAGGTGGTGGAAGGCGCCGGGGAGCGCATCGATACCATCGTCGTGCCCAAGGTCAACAATGCAGGGGATATCCATTTTGTCTGCAGGATGCTGGACGGCATCGAGATGAAGACGGGGACGGACAAACCCATCGGTATCGAGGCCTCCATCGAAACGGCCGAGGGACTTGAGGTGGTTTCCGAGATCGCAAAGGCAAGCGGTCGCCTCAAGACCCTGGTCTTTGGCATCGCCGATTACTCGGCTTCGGTGGGGGCACGGCTGGTCTCCATCTCGGGGCACGGGGAAAAGGAGGAGGAACTCTATCCCGGTCACCGCTGGCATTTCGCCCTCTGCCGCATGGTGATGGCGGCAAAGGCCAACGGCCTTCTGGCCATCGACGCCCCCTACGGCAACTTCAAGGATCCCGATGGGTTAGAGCGCTCCGCCGTGATGGCGACGGCCATCGGATGCGACGGAAAATGGGCGATCCACCCTGGTCAGATCGATATCATCAACAGGGTCTTCTCCCCCTCCAAAGAGGACGTGGAACGGGCCAAAAAGGTGCTGGACGCCTATGAGTCCGCCGAAGCCGGCGGCCGGGGTGCCGTTGCCGTGGAGGGCAGGATGGTCGACAGGGCTACCCACCGCCTTGCCAAGCTTCTCTGGGAGCAGGCAAAACATATGGGCATGGTTTAGACCGGCATCCACAACGCATGTGGAATGTTGCGGGCTCCGTCCCGGGCATTCCCGGCTACTTCCGAACTGTTCGGAGGGTGGCAGGGACATGAAGCTCAAGTGCAAAAACTCGGCGTGCCTCAGACAGTTTGCGCCAGATTTTATAAAAATGGCAACGCTTCATGGCCCAGTCACCCTTCCCCTCACAGCCCAAGGTCGTATGCCGGACGCCCGGGACTCCGCACTAACGCTGCCGTGTCCAAGCGGTACCGTTACCAATGCGCTCAAAACCGGTACGACATACATAAAGAGCTCGCGCATCAAAAGACGCTGTGATTCTCAAAGGTTTTGACACTCTTTGATGTCCGGAACTTACGTACTCATTCGTAGTTTGAAAAAATAGACGATAATTCAGCCATATAGAATGGGCAAAGGACATTCGTGTACGTCATCGGCACGTTTGGAGCCTGGCCATTTACTATTAACCCGGCAATTAAAAAGGACAGCTATTCAACTTGAAATACCTCATTAAATCAAATGCATGATCTAATGACAGGTTTGTGTATTCAGTTGCCGGGTTAATAAAGAGCCGGATAGATAAGGGGGGCGGATGGAAAACGGATATGTGCAGATCTACACGGGGGACGGCAAGGGAAAGACTACTGCTGCCTTTGGCCTGGCCCTCAGAGCTTCGGGGCATGGAATGAAGAGCTATATCGGGCAGTTTATGAAGGGACAGAAGTACGGAGAGGTGGAAATGCTTGCCGGAAATCCCCTGGTCGCGGTGGAGCAGTACGGTGATCCTCACTGTTTTCGAAAGGAAGAGGTGACCGAAAAGCACCGCCGGATGGCCCGTGCAGGGCTCGCCAGGGCGGGGGATGCCATGCGGCCGGGCAACTATGGCCTGGTGGTCCTCGATGAGATCAACACGGCGATCTGGTTCGGTCTGCTCTCCCTGGGGATGGTTACGGAGTTCATCAGGGAAAAGCCTTCCCATGTGGAGTTGGTTCTCACCGGGCGAAAGGCGCCCGAAGAGTTGATTCGGATGGCGGATCTTGTTACCGAGATGAGCGAGGTAAAGCATTATTATCAGCAGGGTGTTCTTGCCCGTGACGGAATTGAGCGCTGAACCCCGGGAAGAACGCTTCCCGCCTTCAAGGGGGGAGATCAAGCTCAAAACCGGTTTTTAAGCCGTATATTGCCCGGTGGGAAGAACGCTTGGTCGGGGCATATGGTGAGCAGAATATATCGAGATTTAAATTCGTGATAGCGGAGCGGTTTAAAATATTGTGACCGATAGTGAGAAAACCGGCCTTCAATTTTTCCGGTGACCTGCCCCAAGGCTTTCAGCATTGGGGCAGGTCACGGACGATTAATATCTTTCAGTTCCTCTCAACTCAAAAATCGCGGGATCGTCGGCCAGCAACTGGAGGTCAACCGCATATCCGGGACCAACATCCAGGCAGGGAATATGAAGTGAAGAGGTGAAGGGATCAAACTTGGCCCTATTTTGATCAAGGTTTTCAGTGACACCCGCATTCACCAACTCCAGGGTTAGCGGATCTCCGCCTTTTAAAGATAAATCAAGCCAGTATGCTTCCGGTATCAAGGGAATATCGACGCAGGGGATGTGGATTGTCGAGGCGGATGCGTCGAAAGATGCACAGTTTGGGGCGGTTGTGTCGGTCAGATGGGCGAGACCACCATTGAAGGTTCCTATCCATACCCCACCGGCACCGTCTGAAATAAGAGTGTGGATCCAATTGTCCGGCAAATCGGAATTGTCCGCATTGAATACTTTCCAGGTGCCGTTTGCTTTACGGAGGGCAAGACCGTTACTTGTGCCCACCCAGATACCGCCTTGATCGTCTGAAAGAAGGGCGTAGGCATGATTAGACGGCAAATCGGACTTGTCCGATGTAAACCCCTCCCATGTACCGTCCGCATGATAATGTCCAACACCGTTCTTAGATACCCAGATGCCGCCTTGACCGTCTAAAGCAAGGCCTGAAGGACCACTTCCCCATAGTACGCCATTGGGTTCATTGAATACCTTCACGGCGGTGCCGTCGGCGTTGTAGTGGGTAAGCGCTATACTTTCCATGAAAAAATCACCGCTGAGTGCCCAGATGCCGCCCTGACCGTCGGAAAGCAGGGTGAAGACAGTGTTAACCGACAAATCGGAATTCTCTTTATTGAAGATTTTCCAGGCACCATTTGCCTTAAGATTGGCAATACCGTCATTGTTGTTCCTCATCCAGACGCCGCCTTGGCTGTCTGAAACAAGGGAGCGTACTCGATTATTCGGTAAATCAGAGTTATCCGTATTGAAGACCTCCCAAGTCCCATCTGCTTTACGATAGGCAAGCCCAACAGCTGTGCCAACCCAAATGCCGCCCTGGCCGTCGGAAACAAGGGAGAGGACATCGTTATCCGGCAAATCGGAACTGTCCGTATCGAGGACCTCCCAGGCCCCGTCTGGTTTACGATAGGCAAGTCCTTTATCCGTGCCCACCCAAATGCCGCCTTGATCATCGGAAAGAAGGGTATTTACAGCGTTATGAGGCAAATCGGAATTATCCGTATTAAACACCTCCCAGGCGTCGTTGGTAGCCATGGAAATACCTGTCATCGAAAGATAAGCTAAAACTGAGAGCATCAACAATCGCCCAATGCCGATTCGTCCATTTTTCATCGTTTGCATACCTCCAAGGGCTGTGGATCAGGTTCGGGAAAAGTATCTCTGCGGGTCGAAAAAAACGAGCTGCGTCCAATGGGCAACCCGGCTGTCTGTCTATGCCCGCAGCTTTCCGTCCCTGCATTTCGAACAGGTTTGGCTTTTCCTCAAAAAAATTCTCATATAAACGCGACGCGTATTTAATGCAGAGATTGGGAAACAAATCAATATCATTATATCACGACGCGATAATCGAACCGTAACAATGATTTTAAGCCGGGGCATTGGCTTGATATGGTCGGAGCGATTTTTCTTTGTTGTCTGGGTAGTCTCAATGTTGTGCGTCGTGGTAGTTGTTCCGGTGCTTTTAAGAACGTTGCCCTTTTTAATGTAATAATGTAATCTGCCGTTTTATCCGATGTCTTGTCTACCGCTCGCGGGAGGTCAGGCGTCTGAAACGATCTGCTGCAGAGGCCCCTGCTGGCAGGGGCATAAAGGTTTTATGAGATGAAACTCCGTTCCATATTGCTGGTCCTCTCCCTCCAGGCATTTTTATCCGCCTTTATCGGCAGTTACCTCTACTATTCATCCCTGAAAAAATCCGCCTTCAACCAGGCGGAGCGGCAGGCCGGCAGCCAGGTGGAGATGATCAAGAACAACATCACCTCCTATCTCACCGAGAACATCAAGCCGGCAAGGGCCTTGGGTGGGCTCAGGGAGATCCGGCAGGCACTGCTCTCCGACGACCCCGAGGACCTTGCCCGGGCCAACTCCACCCTGGATCATTTCCAGGGCGCCCTCTATGCGGAGGTCTGTTACCTCATGGACATGGACGGCAACACCATCGCCTCCAGCAACCGCAACGCGCCGGACAGCTTCGTGGGGAAAAATTTCTCCTTCAGGCCCTATTTCAGGGAGGCCATCGCGGGGATTCCCGCGACATACCTTGCGGTGGGCACCACCTCGGGGAAGCGCGGTGTCTACTCCAGCCATCCGGTCTACGGGCAGGGGGCGTCGTTTCCCCTTGGGGTGGTGGTGATCAAGGCGTCCGTGGAGATGATCGAATCGGCCCTGGTGATGGACGAGGAGGAGATCGTGCTGGTGACCGATCCCCACGGCATGGTCTTTATCTCCAACCAGGAGGGGTGGCGTTTCAAGGTTCTGTGGAAGCTGCCGCCCGAGAAGGTCATCGAGATGGTGACCTCCAAGCAGTTTGGACAGGGGCCCTGGAAATGGGCCGGCCTTTCCGTGAACGGGCCCAAGATCGCCGAGGACACCACCGGAAAGGAGTACCTTGTCCATCAGCGGGAGCTGGACCGTTACGAGGGATGGAACGTGATCCACATGAGGAGCCTCTGGGCCATCAACCGGGGGATCACCGATCCCATGATCCGCATGACCGGCCCCATCGTGTTCATGCTCTGCATCCTCATGGGGCTTTCGGTCTCCTTTTTATATAAGAAGGCCAGGGATGAGATCATCAAGCGAAAGAAGGTGGAGGAGGCCCTGAGGGAGAGCGAGGCCCGGTACCGCTCCATCTACCACAACACCCCCGCCATGCTCCACTCCATCAATGCGGACGGGCTCATTGTGAGCGTCAGCGACCACTGGTGCGAGGCCCTGGGATATAAAAGAAACGAGGTGATCGGGCGGAAACTCACGGATTTTCTCAGCGACGATTGCCGGAAATACGCGGAAGAGGTGGTGTTTCCCGAGTTTTTCAAGTCCGGGTGGAACAAGGACGTGTCCTACCGCTTCGTGAAAAAGAACGGGGAAAAGGTGGATGCCCTCCTGTCGGCCATCGGCGACCGGGACCCCGAGGGGAGGATCGTCCGCTCCCTTGCCGTGACCATCGACGTGACCGAGCGAAAAAGAGCCGAAAGGGCCCTGAAGCGTGCCAAGGAGGAGCTCTCCTGTTACTCCCGGGAGCTGGAGCGGCAGGTGGGGGTGAGGACCCGGGAGATTACCAGCATTCTGAAATATACCACCGCCGTGATCTACATGAAGGACAAGGCGGGGCGCTACCTGCTGGTGAACTCCCGGTACGAGGAGCTCTTCAAGGTGAAGAACGATTTCGTGCGCGGCAAGACCGATTTCGAGGTCCTGCCCTCGGGCATCATGCAGCCCTTCACGGCCAACGACCTGAGGGTGCTGGACGAGAACCGGCCCATCCAGGTGGAGGAGAAAATCCATCACGACGGCGATGTCCACACCTATCTCTCCGTCAAGTTCCCCATCTACGACGAGGAGGGGGAGATCACCGGGGTATGCTCCATCTCCACGGACGTGACCCCGGTCAAGAAGGCCCAGGACCGCCTCCGCCGCCTCTCGGCGAGCATCATGGACAACCAGGAAAAGGAGCGGGCCGCCATGGCAAGGGAGCTCCACGACGAGCTGGGCCAGGTGCTCACCGCCCTTCGCATGGATTCGGCATGGCTTAAAAAGCACCTCACCGGAATAGACGCAAAGGCCGAGGAGCGTGCCTTGACAATGTGCGAACTGATCGATAAGACCATTCAGGAGGTCAGGGGCATGGCCGTTCGCCTGAGGCCGGTTGTCCTGGACGACCTGGGGCTCGTGGATGCACTGGAGTGGATCACCGGTGATTTCGAGCGGCGCACGGAGATCGCGACCTATTTCGAACACGAGGACGTGCCCGTGATCGACGACGCAACGGCAACGGCCGTCTATCGCATCACCCAGGAGGCCATGACCAACGTGGCCCGTCACGGGGGAGCCGGCAGCGTCAAGGTCTTTCTCCAGGCCGGAGAAGGGGTCCTGAACCTCTCGGTAACAGACGACGGCTGCGGATTCGACACGGGTGACCTGAACAAGGTGGAGGGGCTTGGGCTTGCCGGCATGCGGGAGCGCGCGGCCCTTGCTGGAGGAAGGCTCACGGTGGATTCGGCGCCCGGCAGGGGAACGACGGTATCCTGCCGAATTCCGCTTTACAGCGGGGATGGAGGGGATTTTGATTAAGGTATTGCTTGCGGACGACCACAGTATTGTTCGGGCCGGTCTCCGGCGGATCGTGGAGGAGAGCGGCGACATGGAGGTGATTGCCGAGGCATCGGACGGACGGGAGGCGATTCAGTTGGTGCGAAAGAATCCGCCCGATGTTGCCGTGGTGGATATCTCCATGCCGGGGATGGACGGTCTCGAGGTCCTGAACCAGCTCCACTCCAGCCACCCGGATCTTCCCACCATCATCCTCACCATGCACGAGGAGTCCCAGTACGTTGTGCGGGCCATCGAGGCCGGGGCCATGGGGTACATCACCAAGCAGTCCGCCCCCGAGCGCCTGGTGGATGCCATCCGGAAGGTGGTGGCCGGAAAGCGCTACCTCACCGCCGAGGCCATGGAGGCCCTGGCCCTGAGGGTCGCAAGGGGCGCAAAGGGCAAGTCGCCCCTGGACTCCCTTTCCATGCGGGAACTCCAGGTGCTGAGGCGCCTTGCGCTGGGGCACACCAACCACGAGATTGCCGAATCCTACAGCATCAGCGTAAAGACCGTGGACACCTACAGATCCCGCCTTCTAAAAAAACTCGATCTGCGCAACAACGCCGAACTCTCCCGGTTTGCGACGCGTAATAACTTGATATGATTGGATTGCTGTTTGGTTTTGTAGGGAAATTTCTTACAGCCATAGTAAAAAATCGTACATCAGAATCAGAAATAGCCCAATTGAAAGTTTTCTCCTTCCTGATTAGTATCTCCAATACAGCATAAGCATTTTCCGAAACGAAAAATCTGTTTGCAACCGCTTGTCGCTATCCGGCCTGTGCATGACAACATACGGCGGCAAAGGGGGGAACATTTTCGCTCCTCTTAATAAAGGGCGCTGAATAATAATCCGCTCCGGGAAGATCCGGCGGATACGGTTTTAGTTTCAGGTGGCCTTCGCAGCAGGCGCATCCCTTGGAAAAGATGCTGAGGTTAAGGGTTTCAATCATCTAAAAGGTTCCCGGCGGCATTTAACGGTGCCCCAAGGACCGGTCAACAACATCAGGAGGAGTAGAGAATGTCGAAAAGATTTTTTTCCTTTGCAACCGGATTGTGTGCACTGTTGGTGGTAACACTCGCTTTTTCGTCCGATTCATTCGCCAAGCCCATCTATAAGTTCGGCGGCGGCCCTGCGGGCGGTACATTCCAGTTCATGGCGGGCGGCATCACCACTTACGCTCCCGTAAAAGCGGTCAAGGAGTTCAGGGTACTGGCGGGCGCTTCCGGCGGCTCCATGGAAAACCTCAGGACCGTCAACTCGGGCAAGTCTTCCTTCGGCGTTGTTTACTCCGGTCAGGTTTACCAGGGCAGGCACGGCATGCTGGCCAACGACACCAGGAAATATGAAGACGTTCTGGGCGTGGGCTACTTCTACGGCGCACCCGCGCAGCTCGTCGTAAGAAAGGGTTCCGGCATCAAGAGCGTCAAGGACCTCGTTGGAAAGAAAGTGGGCGTTGGTAATGCCGGTTCCGGCGCATACGCCAACTGCGAGCTCTTCTTCAAGCACCTGGGCGTATGGGACAAGATCGAGAGAAACGCCATGGGTTACAACGATGCTGCGGCGGCCTTCGGAAACAACCAGCTGGACGCCTTCTGGCTCTTCACCGGTTACCCCTCGGGTGCGGTCATCATGGCTGCCCAGACCAACGACATCGAGATGGTGGACCTTAACAAGGATGCCGAGGAGTCCGGTTTCTTCCTGAAATACCCCTACTTCTCAAAGCTCGCCATCCCCGCCGGCACCTATAAGGGTGTTGACGCTGATTCCCCCTCGTTCCAGGATTCCGCCCTCTGGGTTGCCAACGCAAAGGTTCCCGCGGACGTGGTTTACAAGCTCCTCTCCCTTATTTACACCGATGAGGGCCTTGCTCACATGAGAAACGTAAAGAAAACCGCCAAGGCCATGAGCGTCAAGGACGGTATCAAGGGCATCGTGACCCCCCTCCACCCCGGCGCCATCAAATTCTGGAAAGAGAAGGGCGTTCTCAAGTAATGAGTTATAAATAAACACGGCAGGGCTGCATCGGGCGGCCCTGCCTTTTTTAACCCAACAAAAAGCACAGGCGGGTAAGAAAGTGTACGAAAAACTAAATAAATTTGAAAAAACGGCATTTGATTTCCTGGCGGTGACGCTGGTGCTTTTTTACTCTTATGCCGCCGTTATCAAACCCATGGCCACTCAGTACCACCGGGGCGTCTACGTCTTCATCACCTATGCCCTCGTATTTTTGTTGTACAAATCAAAATCCACGATCATGCGGGTTGTGGACTATCTTCTGATGACAACGGCCTCGGTCACGGTGGTCTACTGGATCATGAACTTCGAGGCGATCAACTACCGCACCGGCGCCGAGAACAACCTGGACATCGGCATGGCCGTGGTGGGGGTTCTGATCGGAATGGAGCTTGCGAGAAGGGTTCTGGGTTACGCCTTCCCCATTATCGGTTGCCTCATGCTGGCCTACGGCGTGTTCGGCCCCTACGCGCCGGACCTCTTTGCCCATCCCGGCGACACCCTCATGGGCGTCTGCACCACCATCTTCTACCAGAGTGACGGTGTCTTCGGCATCATGGCCAACGTTCTGGCCACCTACGTTCTCCTGTTCGTCCTCTTCGGCGCCTTCCTCATGAAATGCGGCGCGGAAAAATTCTTCATCGACTTTCCCCTTGCGGCGGTGGGCCATAAGATCGGCGGGCCGGGCAAGGTTTCCGTTATCGCCAGCGGCCTGTTCGGTTCCATCTCGGGCAGCGCCATCGCCAACACGGTTTCAACCGGCGCCTTTACCATCCCCATGATGAAGAAGGCCGGGTTCAAGCCCCATGTTGCCGGCGGCATCGAGCCTGCGGCTTCCATCGGCGGCATGTTCATGCCCCCGATCATGGGCGCCGGCGGATTTATCATGGCCGAGCTCACTGGCGTGCCCTACTCCAAGATCATGCTGGTGGCCATCTTCCCCGCCATGATGTATTTTTTCTCGGTTTTCGTGATGGTCCACTACGAGGCCAAGAAGACCAACGTCGTGGGTGAAAGGCAGAAGGAAGGCGCCATGGTGATCCTCAAGCGCGAGTGGTACTACCTTCTGCCCCTGGTTCTCATCACCGCCTTCATGCTCTACGGTTACTCCGCGGGTTACTCCGCCATCGTGGGGCTCGTCACCTGTATCGTCATCAGCTGGTTCCGTAAGGAGACAAGGATCGATCTCAAGGGCTTCCTGGAGGCCTCCCGCGAGGGAACCGAGAACAGCCTCAAAATCGGCGCCACCGTGGGCGTGATCGGCATCATCATCGGTGTTCTCACCTCCACGGGCCTGGTGCTCACCTTCGCGGACATCATGATCGAGCTGGCCCAGGGCTCCCTGTTCATGACCATCGTCATGATCGCGCTGGCCTCCCTGATTCTCGGCATGGGCGTGCCCGTAACGGCTGCCTACCTCGTGACCGCGGTTGTGGCGGTTCCCGCCCTCACCCATCTCGGTGTGAACCCCATCGCCTCGCACATGATCGTGTACTGGCTCTCACAGGACAGCAACATCACCCCGCCCGTTTGCATCGCGGCCTTTGCCGGCGCCACCATCGCCAAGGCCAACATGTGGAGAACGGCGTTCTCGGCCTTCAAGTTCGCCAAGTTCCTCTACCTCGGGCCCTTCCTCTTCGGTTATGTTCCCGGTTTCTCCATGCACGGCGACAACATGGACATTTTCAAGGCCTATGCCATGATCTTCATCGGTACCTACATCTACGCCTATCTCCTGAGCGGATACTGGATGATCCCCCTGAAGAAGATGCTTGGAAAAGGCAAGGTGGTCGCCGCCTGATAAGGGAAATTCCCTTTGCGGGTTCACGGCTAACCGTGGCCCGCACCGATTCAATGCTCCCCGTTCCCGCTTTGCCCGCGTGTTCGGGGAGTTTTGTTTTCCCCCTTCCCTCCTCCCCCCTGCTCGCCATTCTTGATTCCATGATATGGGATGACTGTCGAAACATATCAACAGTCATCCCATATCATGGAATCAAGAATGGCGAGCAGGGGGATGACTGTCGAAACATATCAACTCGCGGATAGATGATCTGCACTGATGATCGGTTGACCGTTATCCCGTCAAGATTGAAGCCGACCCTAAAAACAAGCGGCGGTTTGTCGTCCGGCAAGAGCTTCTTACGAATTTTCAAACTACGGACAGAGCTGCCTGAGGTCTTGGAAGCACGCGTCCATTGTCACTGAATTGTCTCCCTGATAATTACTGATGAACAGTGGTCGGTGGATACGGTATTGAGTCTTAGTATGGGGAGTTGTATTGAGGGCACCTCTATATTTTCGTAAATTTTCAATAAATATAACGGTGGATCGATGTGGATGCACGGCGGATGAGTTCGAAGGAGGATACGGGTTATGCGGTATTTCAATACGGTTGAATATATGGACCGGTAGTGTGAGGGGCTTCGTTCGGGGCCGGGTGAATACGCTGTTCGGAATCGAATGTTGGAAGCCGGGTGAGAGCCCAATGCTCCGACAATCCGTGAGGAGCTCACCGTGACAGGAGACGAATCCGATAATGGGGTGTCTTTACGAAAGGGGGAATCGGATGCAGGGAAATGTTGCGACGTTGCCTTGGACGTTCGGGGAAGGCGGTTTCACGTGAAACAGGTTTTAAATGTCGGTGGGTAAGGTGGGGGCCTCGGTTAAAAAAGCTCGGATCTTTTTCGACAGGGCCTCTTTGTTGGATTTCTTGATTTCACACTGCCAGATGGTCAGCACCGCCCAGCCGAGTTCCCGTAATTTTTCGGCGTTCCGTTTGTCCCCGGCCATGGTTTTTCCGATCTTGTTTCTCCAGAACTCCGTGCGGGTGGCGGGGATGGTGGCCCGCTTGCAGCCCGGGTGTCCGTGCCAGAAGCAGCCGTGAACGAAGATGACCTTTTTATATTTGGGGAAAACGATATCCGGCGTTCCGGGAAGGTCCTTTCGGTGAAGCCGGAACCTGAACCCGAGGGCATGGATAAGCCTCCGGACGATGAGCTCGGGCCCCGTGTCCTTGGAACCGATTCTGCTCATGATGCGGGAGCGGCGGCTTTTTGAAAAAATATCGGCCAATTTACAGTCCCGCCGGTTAATCCTCGAACGCGTTCCCGTACCAGGCTTCCCGGACAGGCTCCTTCAACACGTCGCTGTAAAAATTCGAGGCGGCTTTCATATCCGCCGGCCGGGTTCTGTTTTCGAGGCATCGGTAAACCTCTTCGGCAATGGCAAAGGCCATGAGGGGGGGGACGGCGTTGCCGATCTGCCTTGCGATCTCGGCCTTGCTTCCCGAAAAATCGAAGCGGTCCGGAAAGGATTGCAGCCTTGCGGCTTCCCGGTGGGTGATGGGGCGGTGCTGTTCGGGGTGGAGGTACCGCCCCTTTTCCGGTTTAAAAAATTCCGTGCGGATGGTCACCGAGGGTTTTTCCCACCAGAGCCTTCCGAACAGATCGGTGCCGCCGGATTTTTTCTTGATCCAGCAGTTCGGGGTGATGTCGGGCCTGTTTTCCTGGAGGTCGAACCTGTTTCCCCCGGGGGGAACGGCCTTGTACCGCGCAAGGCTCTTTTCCGTGGGGGTGCGCCCAAAATGGAGACGGTATGTGGGGGGCGCGTCTTCCCGAAGCTCGGTGCCTTGGGGCGGCGCAAGATCCTCGATGGCATCACGGGTGGTTTTCCATAGGTCCATCTCCTCCAGGAGCGACGGGTTCTCAACGTAGCAGCGCTCGAAAACATCCGGGTGCAGGTGCGTGGGGGCGGGAAGGGCAATGGGGCCTGTTCGGGATGCCATGAGAATGGTTCGGTGCCGAACCTGGGGCACGCCGAAATTCGCGGAACAGAGTTTATGGGCCATAAGATGGCCGAAGCCCAGGTCCCCCAGGGATTCCAGTATCAGGTCGAATTCCGGGGAACCAAGTAACTGGGGCACATTTTCCATCACGATAACCCTGGCCCCGGACCGCTCCACCACATCCATATAGTATGACCACAACCCCCGCCGCAGGTCCCCTTCCCGGTTCTTATTGAGGAGCGAGAATCCCTGACATGGAGGGCCGCCGATCACCACATCCGCTGCGGGAATCTCCATCTCCCCGTCCAGTACCGTTTCGATGGGGCCGGGGGTGACCTCGGCCTTGGAACAGTCGAAGTTTCTTATGTAGGTTTCGAGGGCATCGTCATTAAAATCGTTTGCCCAGCGGCTTTCAAACACGGAGTCCGGGATCTCTTCCGGGGGCATGCAAACCGGGTTGCTCTCGTTCCCGTTGAACAGCCTGTTCCAGTGAAAGCCCAGAGACATTCCACCGCATCCGCAGAATAGATCGATCAGTCCGTATTTGTTCAATTCCCACCCCATTTTATAAGCTTACTGTTTCTGTCGCGCGTTCCGACCGTGATGAATTCGATCTCATATCGAATGTGGATTTTCCCGACCCGCCCTCGGGGAGGTTTGGCCCGCCCCTCGGAAGTGATGGAACCGTACCCTATCAGGGAAGCGCATTCCCGTCAATTTAGAACAGTCGGGCAACGACAGGAATTTGCCGGTCTCCGTGGGAGGCGTTGGGAGCCGGGGGACGAGGATAATCGACCATCCCGTGGGGGGGGCTTGGGATGCATCCCGGGGGAGGGCATGGATATCCGAAACGAAAAACATCGTTATTCATGGGGAATCGAACAATGGCGATCGCACTTGGGGGAGGGGGCGGATTCCCCTTGCGGTAATGCCTGCGCCCGTCCGGTTTTGGGGTGGCGATTCAATGGAAAAGCCCGTGCTTTTTTGATCGACGTTTGTATGGACAAGCCGGGCGACTTCGTATATTCTCTCAGTTTACCGGGTTTTTTGCCCGGTGTGGATGGAACCGGCCGGGGGTCCACCGGACTGCCGGCGTTCTTCTATATTCAAAGCTTACAACCCCGTATTAAAAGTTTTAACCCCGTGTCCCGGAGGATCGGGGGAATTTGCGATTCCCCGGAGCGTGCCTTCCGTCCACGGGGAGAGGACCTGCTGCGGGGCTGCGCCCATACATTCTTGAGAGAAGAAAATATGAGACCAAGACAGAACGTTACCGAGATGATGCGTGAAAACAAGACCATCCTTGTTGTCATTGCGATCGTGCTTTTCCTGGTGGAGCTGGAGATATTCGCGGTTGCGGCAATGGGATCCGGCCGCAAGTCGCGGCTGCACGTGTATGACCAGAGCGGCAACCTGATACACGAAACGGACGGCAAGAACCTCAGTGAATTCAACAAGTACTATTTCGAAAAGACATTCGGTCCCCTGGAGCAGTACGAGGTGAAGCTTTCCACCCGGGAAAAACCGTTTCCCTTCCGCAGCTGGTTTGCCGCCGCCGTGGGTATACCCGTCGGGGTCGTTCTGTTGTTTGCATTCGTGATGAAGGCATATCTTGCCATATTTTATAAGGAGGACCCGGATGGGGACAAGGCGGCAAGGGGGGATGAATATGCCGCCCATGAGACCGCCCTTGGAAAAACCCTCTCCATGGTGAGCCGCTTCAACATCTTTGTGATCGGTTTCCTGATATTCATGGCGGTGTTCCTCTATTTTGTCATACCCGATATTTTGAAATACCTGGGTGTTCTCGGGGTCGAGACCATCACCCGGTACAAGTGGTTTTTTCTGGGGACCGGCGGCATTGCCCTGGGCCTTGTGGTCTGGGTGATCTACCTGAGGTATCTTCTTGCCAGGAAGGCCATGGATACCCGGGTGGAGCTTGAAAAATGCAAGATGCAGCTCGAGTACGCAAACGGGAACAACCAGGCGCCCCAACTCACCTACGAGGAGGATAAACCCCTGATCACCCTGGTTCCCGAGGAACCGGGCGAAACCGGGGGGGAAGACGCGGCAATGCCCGGGAAGGACGGTTCCCGGGGGAACAGGGAGGCCGCGGACAACCGCTCATAACATTTCGGGAGGAGATCGGCAGGCATGTCCTTTTTCGAAAAACCAAGAAACCAGATTGTCACGGCAGTCCTTCTTGTGGCGCTGCTGATCGCGGCCGCCATCGTCATCTATCGAGTCAACAGTATTGATCTGCCGGAATCGGGCGGGGTCCGGGGCGATTCCGGGGGGTACACCCTCTTCGGTATCGGCGGGAACTCGGTTTTTTCGAAACAGACCAGAGGCGCCCTTGTAAAGAAACTGGGGGGCGACCGGATCGACGACTGGAGCCCGGTGGACTTTGTCGACAAGGGAGCACCCTTCATCGGGAAGAGCGTGCCGGATCTCGTGGAGCTGAACCGGCGCCTCAATTACGACGGGGGTGCGCGTGCCGGCATGGCGACCATCAAGGTGTCCTATCGGTATGCCCGGAGCCGCAAGCTTCCCTTTGACTCGGTGAGGGTCGTATTCTCCAATTTTTCCAAGAGGCCCCTGTTTATAAAGGCCAGGCTCAAGCGCGAGGGAGCTTCTTTCGTGGACCTGTTGATGGGAAGGCACGGTGAGCCCCGGGTTGAGAACAGGGACGCCGGGGGAACCCGTTACATCTGGGAAAACAGCGGAGAGTTTCTCTTTATCAATATGAACAGGGATCGCCAGGGGCGCCCCGAATATCGCGTCTCCATCTACTTCATGGACAATATTCGAGATCTGACGGGCAAGGTTGAAGAGGAACGTGAAAAGGACGAGGAGCGCAGGAAGGGAGTGGAGGAGTCCGCTATCAGGTGATCCCTGCCGGGTGAGCTCCCCAAGGCTAAAAGCCCTTGAGTTTCCTGCTTCACGGAGGATTTTAATAGGCACTAGGTCTTACGCCCTCTCCACGGGTTTGGAATCACGTGGCTCCTGCGGTATCAAATTTCTTGGGTCTTGCTTTTACAAAAATAGATTTTCCGTGCCCAAGGATTGCTGGACATAACCCTACCATTTCAAAGATCCGTAAGGAATATGGGCAGGATAGAAGTTGTCATTTCGATGTTTCTTCGCAAAACCAGTTAAAACAATCTTATGTCCCAAGGCGGAACCCTTGGGCTTTGGGGCCTGAAGGCCGGATTGTAAAGCGGTTTGGCGGATTGCCCGCGACGGAAGGATGCCGCGGGCAACCGGTTTTAGAAATCGATATGGCCGGGGGTTCTGGGGAAGGAGATGACGTCCCGGATATTGGTGATCCCGGTGATCAGCATGATCAGGCGCTCGAACCCGAGGCCGAATCCGCTGTGGGGAACCGAGCCGTATATTCTCGACTCCAGGTACCACCAGTAATCCTCCTTGGGCAGATCCATCTCCGCCATCCTCGCCTCGAGAACCCCGAGACGCTCCTCGCGCTGGCTTCCGCCGATGAGCTCTCCGATGCGCGGCACCAGGAGGTCCATGGCGGCAACGGTTTCCCCGTCGTCGTTCATCCGCATGTAAAAGGGCTTGATCCCCTTGGGATAGTCGTAAATGAACACGGGTTTCTTGAAATGCTCCTCCGACAGGTAGCGTTCGTGTTCCGACTGGAGATCCTTTCCCGCCTCCACCTTGTACTCGAACTTCTTACCGGAGTTGAGCAGGATCTCCACCGCCTCGCCGTAGGGAACCCTCGGGAACTCCGAGCCCGTGATCGTTTTCAGGGTATCCATAAGGCTCTTGTCCACGAACTTGGCAAAGAGCTCCATGTCCTCCTCGCAGTGCTCCATGACGTGGGACACCACGTACTTCAGGAACTTTTCCGCGTGATCCATGTTGCCGGAAAGGTCGCAGAACGCCATCTCCGGTTCGATCATCCAGAACTCGGCCGCGTGGCGGCTGGTGTTGGAGTTTTCCGCCCGGAACGTGGGGCCGAAGGTGTACACGTCCCCCAGGGCCAGGGAGAACATCTCCGCGGAAAGCTGCCCTGAAACGGTGAGGCTCGACTCCTTGCCGAAAAAGTCTTCCGAGAAATCAAAGGAGCCCTCCTTGGGCGGCGCCGCGTCGGGGGGAAGGGTGGTGATCCGGAACAGCTCTCCGGCGCCCTCGCAGTCCGATCCGGTGATGATCGGTGTGTTGATATACCTGAACCCCTCCTCCTTGTAAAACTTGTGGACCGCATAGGCCAGCTCGCTCCTGATCCGGAACGCGGCGCCGTACTTGTTGGTCCTGGGCCTGAGGTGGGCGATGCTTCTCAGGAACTCGTCGGAGTGGCGTTTCTTCTGGAGGGGATAGGTGTCCGGGGCAATGTTGATGATCGTGACGTTCTCCGCCTGGATCTCCCACTTCTGTCCGCCCCCCGGTGATTCCACCATCTTTCCCTCGATGGAAACCGCCGAGCCCGTGGTCAGTTTCTCGAGCTCGGCGTAGTTTTCAAGGGTGCTGTCCATGATCACCTGGACACCCTTGAGGCAGGAGCCGTCGTTTATCTCCAGGAAAGAGAATTTTTTGGAGCTTCTTCTCGTTCTCACCCACCCCTTGATAAGTACCCTGTCCAGGGTGGCGTCCGATTTCAAAATAAAATCAACTTTGGTTCGTTTCATGGAAACTCACTTTCTGTGATGCGGGTTGCTGTACTTTCCACAATAAGGCATTTCCGGCGCTTTGTCGTTCAACGGCGAAAGCCGTGGGCGAGAAACGCCGATCGTAATCCCAAGGTTCCCCGGAACATGGTGCGGTTTCATTTCATCCGATGCCGATCCCGGATAAAAGAAAGCGGCCGGTGGGACCCACCGACCCCGCTTCCTTGCGGAGAGTTGTAAAATGTAAATCACCTGTATATATTTCCAGGGCTGATTTCAAGACTATTAAAGTCGGCCCCGCTGAAAAAACCGGACACCGTGAATCAGGGGCATAAAAGAGTGCCGGTACATACAGAACATACCAAGTCTATTAATGGCGACCGCTCTGCAAAAAAGTTGGATGCCGTGAAATCAGGGTTCGTATAACGGCGCTTGATCCACAAGATTGATTCCAATATCCAATTAACGGCCGGCCGTATGGTGACGCCTTGGATTTCCCGAGAAATATCCGGGAAGGCTCCGAAGGTTTGGCATCTTCCTTTGATCCCTCCTGCGCTTCGCGGGTTTTCGTGCTGCTGCTGTTGCTGCCGAACCGCCGTCTCAGGGGGCCGCCGCGCCGTTTGGCGTTGCATCAGAGTTCCACCGTTATATAATAGCCTTGGTTGCCCCGTACCAGGAGGATCACCATGGATTTTTTCATACGGAATTTGACGACGGCTCTGTGGAAGCTCTCCTTGTCCGTGATCACCATGTCGTCCATGCGGCGAATCATGTCGCCGGGCCTTGCCCCGATCCCGGCAAGGTATGAGGTTCTCAGCAGATCCGAGATAACCACCCCCCCGCTCCGGTAACGGCGGGGCGGATCTTCCACCCGCAACCCCAGGAGGCGCATGGCAAGGGCGGGGGCCAGCTCAATGGGATATGCTCTGGTTTTCAGGGAAAATGCGCGTTTCTTGCCGTCCCTCAGCAGGATGATCCTCAGTTTTTCGCCGGCTGAAAAGCCGGCGGTCACGGCTTCGAGTTCCCCTGCCGATCGAACCTGCCTGCCCCCGATGGAGAGTATGATATCCCCGTCCCGCAAGCCCGAGCGCGCGGCCGGGCTGCCCTTTTCCAGTTCGGTGATCATGACCCCGGTATCCCGGGGCACCCTCAGGTAGGTCGCGAGATTGGGGTCCAGGTCCTGTACGATGATGCCGGTCCAGGCCGGCACCACCTCGCCGTGGCGGATAAGGTTGGCGACGATCCGCTTTGCCCGGCTGATGGGGATGGCGAAACCGATTCCCCGGGCCTTGGCATAGATGGCCGTGTTGATGCCGATGAGGTCCCCTTCGATGTTGAGCAGGGGGCCGCCGCTGTTCCCCGGGTTGATGGAGGCGTCGGTCTGGAGAAAGTTGTGGTACACGTTGTCCTCGGTCTTGATGCTGCGGTTGGTGGCGCTGATCACGCCGGTGGTCACCGTGTTGGAAAAGCCGAAGGGGTTGCCGATGGCGATGACGGTCTCGCCGATCATGATGTTCTCCGATGAGCCCATGGCAACATCGGGCAGAGCCGCATCCGAGGAGATCCGCAGTACCGCAAGGTCGGAATCCCTGTCAGCGCCCACCACCTCGCCGGTGAACTCCCGCTTGTCGCCCAGGGTCACTTTGACGGTTCCGGCTTTTTCGATCACATGGGCGTTGGTGAGGATCAACCCCTTTTCCCCGTCGATGATCACGCCCGAACCCAGGCTCGACCTCCTGGCCCGTTCTTCGATCCCGGGGGCAAAGAAATCCCTGAAAAAAGCGTCGAATCCAGGATCCATGCCGAATCCTGAAAAGGGGTTGGGGCGCCCGCGAACCTCGTACTCCGAGCTGATGTTGACCACGGCGGGGCTAACCCGCCGTACCGCCTTGACAACCGGTGTCTCGCGAATTCCTGCGATGCCGACGGTTGCGTTTGCCGGGAGAAGCAGCAGCGACAGCAGCAGGAGGAGAAGCGTTTCGAAAACCGGCATCGTTTTTTTATGGTTGATTTGTGCGGGGTGTTTTGACATACTAAAGCGTTTGACGTGTGCCTTCCGGACAACGGGTCCTGCGGGCACGGAATTAATTCGGAAGTTTTCGAATGCGGCCGGGATCGGCCGGATGTCGTTTCCCTGTAAAGGACGATGGATTCTTTCGGGGGTGGAACGGCAGGTCTTAACGGTCGGTCGGCGAGTTTTCCCACCGGTTGTTTCGGTGGTGTTGCCGAGACCTTTCGGCTGTCTTTTCCGTATGTTCATTTGGCGGCACCGTTGCTGGTATGGAAGGTTTGTGAAACCGGTTCCTTGGCCCCATGGTTTCCATGCGTGGCGGCGGAATCGATTCCGGGTTAATTTGCTATAATACAAAAATGGTATCGAAAATTGTAACCGCAGGGCGGCCGGCAATTTTCGCTGTCGTTACAAATATAAAGGGTGAAACCCGGTAAAAAGCAAAGAGGCGGTTCGGGAGGGGAAATCCCGGTTCCGATACCCGCCGGCGCCTTGCCGGGGAAGCGCACCGGGTTAATAAGATTCAGAATATCATGAGCAAAACGAGTATTCAAGATCTCCTGCCGCTGGTAGAGCAGCCGAGCCGGTATCTTGGCTTTGAGACGAACACCATCGTAAAGGACAAGGAGGCGGTGAAGCTCAGCTTTGCCCTCGCCTTTCCCGATCTCTACGAGATCGGCACCTCCCATTTTGGAATCCAGATTCTCTACAGCCTGCTGAACGAACACAAGGACATTGCGGCGGAAAGGATCTACACCCCCGCGCTGGATATGGAAAAGGCCCTCAGGGAAAACGATCTGCCCCTGTTTTCCCTTGAGTCCCACAGGCCGGCGGCCGAGTTCGACATCATCGGCTTCAGCATCCTTTACGAGCTGAACTACACGAACATCCTCACCATGCTGGACCTTGCGGGGATCCCCTTTCTCGCCGCAGACCGGGATCTCTCCCATCCCCTGATCATCGGGGGCGGGCCCTGCTCCTGCAACCCCGAACCCGTGGCCGATTTTTTTGACGCGATCGTTGTGGGGGACGGCGAAAAAGCGGTGCTTGAAATATCCGAGGCGTGGATCGCCTGGAAGGAATCGGGGGGAGAAGATCGCGAAGCGCTGCTCAGGACCCTCTCTTCCATCGACGGTGTTTATGTTCCGGCGTTTTTCGTGCCGGGAGAGGACGGGGCGCTTGTCCCCACCGTTGAAGGATACGACCGGGTCAGGCGCGCGGTGGTGGCGGACCTCGACGCCGAGTCGTTTCCCGAAAAGCCCATCGTGGCGTTCGGTAAACCGGTGCACGACCGCCTCCGACTTGAAGTGGGACGCGGTTGCAGCAGGGGTTGCCGGTTCTGTCAGGCCGGCATGGTGTACCGTCCCGTGCGGGAGCGTTCGGTTCCGGGGCTTCTGGAGATCACCGAAACCTCCCTTGCCGCCACCGGGTACGACGATATCTCACTGCTCTCCCTCAGCACGGGAGATTACGGTTGCCTCAATCCCCTTATGGAAAACCTCATGGGGCGTTACGGCAAGTCCCATACGGCGGTATCCCTGCCCTCCATCAGGGCGGGACGCCTCACCCCCACCCTCATGAACCAGATCAAGAAGGTGCGGAAAACCGGGTTTACCATCGCCCCCGAGGCGGGTACCCAGCGGCTCAGGGACGTGATCAACAAGGGGATCACCGAACAGGAGATCGTGGACACGGTGGAGAGTGCCTTTACCCTCGGGTGGAAGGTGATCAAGCTCTATTTCATGATCGGCCTGCCCACGGAAACCGAGGAGGATCTTGCCGGGATCGTTGCGCTCGTTGACAAGCTGCGCAAGGTAAAGGGCGAAAAGGGAAGACGGGGCAAGATCAACGTGAGTGTGACCACCTTTATTCCCAAGGCCCAGACCCCCTTTCAGTGGGAACCCCAGCTCTCCTTTTCCGAATCCATGGGGAAGATCAAGTGGCTCAGGGACCGCCTCTCCCTTCCGGGGGTTCAGTTCAAGTGGCAGGATCCACGCCTCAGCATGCTCGAGGGCCTCTGGGCAAGGGGGGGACGCGAGCTTTCCGCCCTCCTCATCGCCGCATACGAGCAAGGATGCAAGTTCGACGGGTGGAGCGATCATTTCAGCATGCCCAGGTGGGAGGCGGCGTTCGCGGAGATCGGAACGGACCCCGAATCGGCTGTCACGCGCCGCCGTGACCTTGACGAGGCGCTCCCCTGGGATCATATCGATGCGAGGATCTCCAAGGAGTTCCTGAAAAAGGAGTGGGAGAACGCCCTTGGCGAGGCGTTGACGCCCGATTGTCGTTTCGGCAAGTGTTCCAAATGCGGTGTCTGCGATTTCAAGGTGCTCTCTCCGAAGCTCTTTGACCCGGCCGAAATCCCGGCCCACACGGGAGGGGGCGCAAATACGGACGACGGGTTTACCAAGAAACTCAGGGTTTCCTATGCCAAGGAGGGGGATGCAAGGTATTTCGGTCACCTGGAGATGGTGAAGATCTTCATACGGGCCATCAAGCGCGCCGACATCCCCGTTTGCTATTCAGGCGGATTTCATCCCATGGTCAAGATCTCCTTCGACGACCCCCTGCCCCTGGGCATGGAGAGTCTCGGGGAGTTCTTCAACCTCTCGGTGCCGGGGGAGGTAAAACCCCACGGCCTGGTGGACGCCTTGAACGCCGAGCTTCCCCGGGGCCTCAGGGCCACCGGCTGCGCCATTGCCCCGGGCAAGGCCTCCCGGAAGGTTCCCACCTCGGCCGCGTACCTGGTTCGCCCGGGCGGGGCCGCCTTTGACGGCGGGGCACTGGAGGCCTTCAAGGCCATGGAGGCGTTCACCTTTGAAAGGACCAACAAGAAGGGTAAAATAAGGGTCATCGATCTCAGGGAGATGGTCCTGGAGATCGATTTGCTTGATTCCGGCGCCCTTCAGATGGTACTTAAGATCGAACCCGGAAAAACCGTCAGGCCCCACGAGGTCCTGACCAGGATCTTCTCCCTGCCCGAGGGAGAGGTGAACACGACCCGGGTGGTGAAGGTCGGGACCGACTAAGTCGCCCCTCCGGCCAAACCGGTCGGGTCGGCCTTTTTTCAGAACCCGTTTCCCGGGACACCCTTTTCAGGGCGGGGAGCGGGGCAATCCGTCGTTCGGAAAGGGACGAACTTTCGAGCAGGACCCCTTGATCGGCGGAGGGCGCCTATATCCCGATGATTCACGGGACCGGCAGGGCGCCGGTGGGACGGTTCAAGTCGTTGTGGCGGGCCCGTTGTCCGCCGGTACGTTAAGCAGGTAAATTATATTACAGACCGTTGTTGAGTGTGGCGGAAGCCCCCGGGAGGGGGATGCCGCGGATTACGAGAAGCACCGGGGTTCCCTGGAATCGGTTCTGGGAATCCGAACCGGAACGCGTTTCGCTTTCCGGGCAGTCGTCGGTTTGTACGGATACGGTTCACAGCCCCTTTTTTCGCGAAAAGAGGGAGCGCCGATCCGATGAAATCCAGGGCCCGGATGCCTGGGGAATTACGGTTAAATAATGTTTAAAGAGCTCGTCGTAAATGTCACGGAACATGAAACCCGCGTGGCCCTCATGGAAGACAGGATCCTTGCCGAACTTTTTATCGAGCGGGGAGATGATACGAACATCACCGGAAACATCTACAAAGGCCGGATCCAGCGTGTTCTTCCCGGGATGCAGGCGGCATTCGTGGATGTGGGGCTGACCCAGGCCGCGTTTATCCACGTGGACGATGTGCTCGAGGACAGCTATGCCGAGATCGAGGAGAAGCTGGCCGGGGTCGGCGACGGTGATACACCCGATACCCGGGAAAACGGGCCCGGCAAGAGCAACCGTATAGAAGAGGTTATCCGGGAAGGCCAGGAGATCGTGGTGCAGGTTGCCAAGTCTCCCATCTCCACCAAAGGGGCCCGGGTGACCAGCCATATCTCCCTTCCGGGCAGGATGCTGGTGCTCATGCCCACGGTGAACCATGTGGGCATCTCCAAGCGGATCACCGATGAAGAGGAGAGGGCCCGCCTCAAGGAGATCCTCGTCTCCCTCCGGGAGGAGAAGTTCGGCTACATCCTCAGGACGGCGGCCGAAGGTGCCGCGAAGGAGCAGCTCGAGGCGGAGATGAAGCTCCTGGTGGGAACGTGGCGAAAGATCATGGCAAAGGAAAAAAGCGCCGCGACCCCCTCCCTCCTCAACCGGGACCTCACGGTGACCCTGCGGGCGGTGCGCGACCTTCTCACGGACGAGGCCGATCGTTTGACCATCGACTCCAGGAGGGGGCACCAGGCGGTGACCAACTTCCTGGGGACCCATATGCCAGGCAATCAAGTTTCCGTGGAGCTCTACACGGGTTCCGAGCCCCTCTTTGATGTGTACAATCTGGAACGGGACATCGCAAGGGCCCTCAAGAAGAAGGTCTGGCTCAAGTCCGGCGGCTACATCGTTATTGAACATACCGAGGCCCTCACGGCCGTGGATGTGAACACCGGGCGCTACGTTGGCAAGAGCAGCTTCGAGGAGACCATCCTCAAGACCAATCTCGAGGCGGCCCGGGAGATCGCTTACCAGATCCGCCTTCGAAACATCGGCGGGATCATCATCATCGATTTCATCGACATGGAAAACGCCGAGAACCAGGAAAAGGTTTTCAACGTGTTCCAGGAGGTCCTGAAGCGGGACAAGAGCAAGACCAACGTCCTGCCCATTACCGAACTCGGCCTGGTTCAGATGACCCGCAAAAGGGTCCGCCGCGCCCTGACCCGCATGCTCTGCAAGCCCTGTTTCTACTGCCACGGAAAGGGGCTCCTCCTCTCCAGGCGCACCATCTGCTACAATATTTACAGGGACGTGATAAGGGAAGCCCAGGACATGATGGGAGTCCGCTTCGTCATCAAGGTGCACCCGGAGATCGCCGAAGTCCTCAAGGGGGAGGAGTTCCACATGATCGCCTCTCTGGAGGAGACCCTGGGAAAGGAGATCCGCATCGATCCGGAACCGCGCTTTCATATTGAGGAGTTCGAGATCTTCGAGAGCCTCGTGAAACCGTGACGGTGAAAATCTCCTGCGGTTGATTCTTGACATGGGGGCGAATTTGTGGTTTCTTAACGCGATTTACGTTAGCGGAATATCGAACGGGCGCCGAAGGCGCCGATTTTGATTGTTAATTTGATTTTTTTATTGATCAATCCAGATAATATCACTGCATTATTTGAATTTAAGGGATTTTTATTATGAAAAGAACATTTCAGCCCAGCAGAATTAAACGCGCTAGAAAACATGGATTTTTACACAGAATGTCCACGGCCGCCGGTCGTCGGATCATCAAGAAGAGAAGGGCCCGGGGCCGGAAAAAGCTTTCCGCCTAAGTGTCCGGTCATGGATGCCGGTGCTTGAAAGAAGACCGGGATGATCCTGCCTCCGATGCATGGATGAGATGGAAAGGTGTGCTTTCCGACTGATATTTATACAAACAGGTTTTTGTCCATTAATTCGCTTTAATGGACTTATACCTGTTTGTGTTTTTTATATGACGAACTAATTTTGAAATAGCAGTGATGGGGATTGATCAGTTTCGTGGATATCAGCATCTATGTGGGTGAGGGATTTTGAATAGAGAGACTTTCACCAAGGAAGACAGGATCTTAAAGCGCTCCGAATACCTCGCCTTGTCGAGGACGGGAATCAAGATTCACAACAAGTACTTTGTTGCGGTACTTGGGGAGGGGCGCTTTGACGGGTTGCGCATCGGCATAACCGTATCCAGGAAGGTTGGGAACGCGGTTGTGCGAAACAGGCTCAAACGCCTGATCAAGGAATACTTCCGCCTGAACAGGGACAAGCTCCCGAAAAGGGCGGACATCAGCCTCATTGCAAAGAGGGGGCTGGCGGACCTGTCTTCGGTTCAGGCACGGAATTCCCTGGGAGGCTTATTTGACAAGATAGCGAGGAGAGCCGGCCATTAAGTGGATAATTCTAGTGCTGATCAAAGCATACCAATATATCATATCTCCTGTTTTGGGTCCTTCATGCCGATTTTATCCATCCTGTTCCGATTACGCCATTGAGGCGGTTGTCCGTCACGGAGTTGTCAAGGGCGGATACCTTGCCGCAAGGCGGATATTGCGGTGTCACCCCTTTAATCCGGGGGGCGTCGATCCGGTACCGTAACGTCTGTTTTGCACCTTCCGCCGAAAGGGGAAGGACCACGTCCATTCCATCGCCGAAACCCGCCGCGCGCGGCCGGGGGAAAGCAGCCCGCCTGGTTGTCAGGATTATGCCTGCCGCTGAAAGGAACATGCGCGCGGCATAAAAAGCTGAACGTCTGCCGACGTATCAAGGGCAGACCGGATATTGTGTATCACTGAATTTAGGAGAAAAAATGGAACAAGCTCGTTTGTTCATTGCCATTGCCCTTTCTTTCCTTGTACTTTTCGCGTGGAATTTTTTTTTCCCCGAGCAGAGTACCCCGCCCGTTGAGGACGCACAGGTCATAGAGAATACCGACGGAAAGACCCCGGCGCCGGCCGCCGATGTTGCCGTTACGCCGGACAGGGCGGGCCCGGCCCCCGTGCCTTCGGCCGTTGTTCCCGGGAGAACCCCCAAAACCTTCACTGTGGACACCCCCCTTTACAAGGTGAAAATTTCGGACAGGGGCGCCGTTGTGGAGAGCTTTGTTCTCAAGGCCTACCGCGAGACCGTGGATCCCGACTCGCCTCCCAAGGAGATGGTCGTTGCTCCGGGCGCTACGGGCACCATGGAGCTTTCCCTCGATGCCAAGAGCATTCCCGGCCTTGCCGATGCCTTCTTCGAGGCCGACGCCCCCACTTCTTCCATGGATGTGGCGGCGGGGAAAAAGTCCGTGACCTTCAAGTGGGTCTCCCCCGAGGGAATCGTTGTTGAAAAGATCTTTTCATTCTCCGCCGAATCCTATCTCGTCGACTACACCGTGAGGATTGTCAACCGTTCGGATCGATCCGTGAACGACAAGCTCGTGCTGGCCATGAACGGAACCGCGCCCGCCGACAAGCGTGCATACGGTTTCGAGGGGCCCTGCGCGCTTATCGACGACGCCCTGGAACGGGTCAAGGTCAAGAAGATCGAGGACAAGAACCTCTACCCCGGTAAAATTTCCTGGGTCGCTCTCCAGGATCGTTATTTCATGAGCAGCGTCATGCCGGACCAGACGGATGACGGAAGCATGCGGCTTTTCCTCGGCGGCGAGGGCGCGCTTACCGCCCAGTACGTCAGGGATACCGGCCTCCTCGGTCCCGGCGCCCAGAAGGATTATGCCTTCAGCCTCTTCATGGGCCCCAAGACCGTGAGCATCCTCAAGACCCTGGGGCATAAGCTCGAAAAATCGGTCAACTTCGGCTGGTTCGATTTTATCGCCAAGCCCTGCCTCTGGCTCATGAACCTTATTTACAGCTTTATCCCCAACTACGGCATTTCAATCATCCTCCTGACGATTCTCATCAAGGTCCTGTTCTGGCCCCTGGGCACCAAGAGCTACCGTTCCATGAACGAGATGAAGAAGCTCCAGCCCCTGATGGCCGAGATCCGCGAAAAGTACAAGCACGACAAGGCAAAGATGAACGAGGAGGTGATGGGCCTCTACAAGACCTACAAGATCAACCCCATGAGCGGCTGTCTGCCCATGGTGGCACAGATGCCCATCTTCTTTGCACTGTACCGCATGCTGTACGAGGCGGTGGAACTGCGTCACGCCCCCTTTTTCGGGTGGATCTCCGACCTTTCCGCCCCGGATCGCCTGCTCCAGTTCGATTTTGCGATTCCCTTCATGCAGGCGCCCTCGGGTATTCCCGTTCTGACCCTTGTCATGGGAGCCACCATGTTTCTTCAGCAGAAGATGTCGCCTCCCGCGGGTGACCCGGCCCAGGCGAAGATGATGATGATGATGCCCCTGGTTTTCACCGTGATTTTTGTGAACTTTTCTTCCGGACTTGTTCTGTACTGGCTTGTTAACAACGTCCTTTCGATCTCCCAGCAGTACTACATTACAAAGACAAACGCCTAATGATGGAGGTGTCCATGAAGCCTTATGTGGAATTTAAAGGCAAGAATGTTGAGCAGGCCGTTCAGAATGCCTGCAAAGAGCTCAATGTGTCCAAAGGCGAGCTCAAGTACGACGTGATCTCATCCGGTTCCAGCGGAATATTCGGCCTGGTGGGAGTGAAAAAAGCCGTGATCCGTGTTGCCGCCAAGGAGGTGGAGAAGGCCGGCGAAAAGGCCGGCGGCGGAAGGTCCAAGGATAGTGCCTCGGAAAGCGTCATGTCCCTGGTGGACGAGGCCTTTAGCGGCGGCCGTGCAAAGAAAAAGGAGCCCAGGAAACCCGCTCCCAAAAAACCCGCGCCCAGGAGATCGAACGGCAGAAAGCCCGCCCCGAAGAAACCTTCACCCTGGTTGGCGGAGCCGACAAGGCCCGAGGAGGATGACGCTCCGGTGGAAGAGGCCGTTGTCGAGACCGTTGTCGAGACTGGGGTTGATGCCGATGTTGAGGTCGTCGAAACCGCCCGGAAGGATCTTCCTGTAGCCGAAACGGCTCCCGAGGCGGAGGAAGATGTCGAGGATAAAGCCGAGGATAAAGCCGAGGCGCCCGCCGAGCCGGAAACCCCTCCCGAACCCCGGGAGTATCCCCAGGAGTCCCTGGACGACGGCATGGAGGCCCTCAAGCGCATCGTGGGCCTTATCTCCGACGATACCGTGATCACCATCGAGACGGACCATGAGCGGGTGCTCTACAATATCGAGGGCGGGAACTCCGCCGTTCTTATCGGAAAAAGGGGCCAGACCCTGGAGGCGATCCAGTACCTTGTGGATAAGATCGTCAACAAGAAGAGCGAAGAGCGGATCCGGGTTCAGATCGACGTGGAAGGCTACCTGGAGACCCGCAAGGAGAGCCTCGAGAGCCTTGCGCTGCGTCTTGCCGAAAAGGCAAAGAAAACCGGCAGGCCCTCCACCATCAGCCAGATGACCGCCCACGACAGACGGATCGTTCACCTGGCCCTGAGGGAGGACAAGGGCGTAAGGACCCAGAGCATGGGCGACGGCTACTATCGCCGCCTCGTGATCTTTCCGAGAAAGAGCAGCTACAGGAAAAAGAGAAACGGAAACAGACCCCGTCAGAACTCAAACGCAAACGCTAACTCAAAGGCATGATGCTTTTGACGCCTTGAGTCGTCGGAGCTCTTTTCGCTCCTCTTGATGCCGGTGCAACCGGTTTGTAATTCGATCCGGCAAACCCTGCAGGTAATATACTGCACGGGTTTGCCGGATTTTATGTATCAGGACGGTTGGTATGTCGACGCGTGATCTGAAAGGACGTCCGCCGGGCTTAAAATTCAATCAGCCGGAGATTGATTGATGTTCCCGTAAGGAAACTCGACAGCTTGCCCAGTGTGGGAATACGCTCCAATTGGGGCGAGTTCGTTGTCGGGAGTTTTTACCGGACCATTAACAGGTGAATTGAAGGGGGCGCGCCTGGAGTAATATCAAATCGTTCAGGCGTCACCTTCGTGATCGAGGTCGGGATTCACGTGGATAAATATATAACGCAGTGAAGCATTGCAGGATTTGACTAATATGGACGAGAGCACAATCGCGGCGATTGCCACGCCGCCGGGAAACGGCGGAATCGGTATCATCCGTATTTCAGGGAACCGGGCACTTACCATTGCATCCGCTGTTTTCAGGAGAAAGGGGAGCAGTTCCTTCAAGCCGGGTGCCGGAAACAACCTGTCGGGCATCCGCTCCCATCGCCTATACTACGGGCACGTGCTGGACCCTATTACGGGGGTTCCCGTGGACGAGGCGATGGCGGTGTATATGAAAGGGCCCAAGTCCTATACCGCGGAGGATGTGGTGGAGATCCAGGCCCATGCGGGATCATATGTCCTGCGCCGGATACTGGATCTCGTGTTGCGAATGGGGGCGGAGCTTGCCGGGCCCGGGGACTTTACCAAGCGCGCCTTTCTCAACGGACGCCTGGACCTGACCCAGGCCGAGGCGGTGATCGATATCATCAATGCAAGGACCCATACCGCGCTGGAAATCGCTTTGGAGCAGGTGCGGGGCGGGATCACCGAGAGGGTTGTGGAAATTCGAACCGTTTTAATGCGGATTCTTACTGAAATCGAAGCGGTCATTGATTTTCCCGATGATGTTGGGGATATTCTCGATCCGGATCGGATGACGGAAGAGATGCTGGATTCCGTTCTGCTGCCCGTGAAGGAACTCGTGGACAGATACGACAATGCCCATTTCCTCAGGGACGGGTTGAAACTTGCCATCGTTGGGCCGCCCAATGCGGGTAAGTCCAGCCTGATGAACCTTCTGGTGAACAGGGATCGTTCCATCGTTACCCCGGTTCCAGGTACCACCAGGGATCTCATCGAGGATTCCTTTAATCTGGCCGGCATTCCCTTTGTTATAACCGATACTGCGGGACTCCATGATACCGAGGATCCGGTGGAGGTGATCGGTATAAAAAAAGCGGAAGAACATATAGACAGCTCAGATATAATTCTTTATGTAGTTGAGGCTGGAACAGGATTGAGCGGGCGTGACATGGAAACACTTTCACGCCTCGAGGGGAAGAAGACCGTCTTCGTGATCAACAAGGTCGATATTGTTGGTGATGATTATAGAATGGATCTTCCCGAAGATGTCGAGGGGCTTCCCACGAGTTACATATCCGTTCTAAATGGAACCGGAGTTGATCAACTCAAGGAGGCAATCACCGGTATCTCAATGGCCGAGATGGAGACCGGGCTGAGTTCAGTTGTTCCGAATCTAAGGCACAGAAACGGGTTGCAGCGGGTTTTTGACGTCGTTTCCTCCGTTGTGCAGGGTGTTGCCGAGGATGTTCCGTTTGAGCTTCTGGCAATTGATATCGGGGATGCGGTGGAATCACTTGGCGAGATTATCGGCGATACCGCGAAGCCCGATATCCTGGACAATATATTTTCAAATTTTTGTATCGGCAAATGATGTTTCACGTGAAACATCGCAGTGGAAACATAACCCGCGCAGTTCCAACGGCAGGGCTGGGGAAGAAGGCTTTTGAAAGTTGAAAGGCTTGAAACCGCGCTCCCGCGATTGGGCAGGGTTGAAATAATAGATGGTAATGTGAAGTGCAAAAACGACGGTTTGTTTTGGGCAAACGCTTAATCTCTCGTTGATTAAGAGTTCTCTGCGTAGGGAGATACCGAAGGGGCTGGGGCGGTAATGCGATTTCCCGGTCCCGGAGTTTTGGTATCGGTTGAACGCAATCGCAACGGTGATTGAACGCAACCGCGGTGGCGAACCGGCACGAACAGATTTGCTGCCGCGCCGGAACCGATGGTTGGCTCTCGTTTGGAGTGACCGCAAGGTCCATGACGAGCAATCTGTACCGGGCGAGGAAAACCGGCCGGATTGGAGCCGGAGGGGCACGCAGGAAAGGTTCCCGATGCGAGACCGACGTTTAGACTTCTGATGATATTGACAGCTTTAGAATAATAGGGAGTTGAAGATGGAAAAGGATTTTTCGAAGTATTTTGCCAAGTACGATGAACTCGTGGAAAAGATCGACGCGGTTTTCGAGAAGGTTAAGGCGGATTATCCGGAAGAGGTCAAGTGCAAGGAAAAATGCGCGGACTGCTGCAGCGCGCTTTTTGATCTCACCCTCGTGGAGGCCCTGCACATCAACCATCGTTTCCTGAAGAAGTTTACCGGCGAAATGAAAAAGGAGATTCTGGAAAAGGCAAACAAGTCCGATCGAAAGATCCACGTGATCAAGAAACAGACCCAGAAGGATATCAAGAACAAGATGAGCGAGGTGGAGATCCTCTCCAAGATGGCCGTGCAGAGGGTCAGGTGTCCCTTCCTCAACGAGGACGACAAATGCGATCTTTACGAACACCGGCCCATCACCTGCCGGATCTACGGTATCCCCACCTCCTCCAACGGCATGAGTCACACTTGCGGTGACTCCGGGTTCGAAGAGGGCAAACCCTACCCCGCCATCAACATGGATACGATCCATAAGCGCCTGTTCGAGATCTCGGCGGAGATTGTGGCCGATATCCAGTCGAAATACGGCACCCTGGCGGGTACCCTGGTTCCCCTCTCCTCCGCGCTGCTTACGCGGTATGACGATGAGTTTCTTGGTACAAAGCCCAAAACAGAAGAATCCGATTCATAGGGAGGCAGCAACATGAGTGACCATGATTATTTCTCACCAGAGGAGATTGAGGAAAAGAAAAAGGCCATCTTCGACGCCATGGGCAAGAGGGGCCAGAAACATATTCTGAAGACGGGATACGAGGATTGGGATCCGTTCGCGGAACCCAAGGACCCCATCGACCTCAGGGAAGACAAGACCAAGCGGACCACCCAGATGCTGATCCGTGAGTTCCTTCAGACAAGGGACCACGAGGAGTACAGCACGGACTACGCGGCGGGCGCCTTCGAGCTCGCCCTCGGCATCATCAACAACAAGGATCGCAGCCGAGGTCAGTTCGAGTTTGCCGTCTGGTACGGTGAGCTGCTGAAGAAGGAAGGTCACGAAGAAAAATAACACCCTTCCCGGCCGTTGATAAGGACAAAGGATGACGCCGTCTCAAATAGAAAATATTAAGAATGAAATTCTCGGGGCAGTGGGGGGGACCCATGAAAAAAACACCCCCCGCTCCCTCGAGAAGCTGATGATCGCATCCGGCGTGGGCGACAGGAAAAGCGTACGCCGGGCCGTTCGGGAACTGGTGGACGAGAACCGTCTGACCTATACCTACGAGTACGGCCGCACGTTCCTGGAACCCTCCTTCAACAGGCCGGTCCGGGTCACCGAATCCATCGTCCTCAAGCCCCCCCGGGTATCCGCCCCCGCCGATCCGAACGATATCGTGATCTCTCTTCACCAGGGGATCTCCTTCGGCAGCGGCGCGCATCCCACCACCCGTCTTTCCCTTGGGGCCATCGAGCTGCTCTTCGGGAAATACAAGTGCGTTATAGGCGGCCCCGGCACATCGGTTCTGGATATCGGGACCGGTTCCGGAATCCTTGCCATTGCGGCGGTGCGCATGGGCATGGAAACGGGCACGGGGCTGGACCTGGATCCCTGCGCGATTTCCGAGGCCGCTGCGAACGTCGAGTTGAACGCATTGTCGGACAGGATCGATGTGGGCAACCGCCCCCTCGAAGAGCTGGGCAGGCGCTTCACCCTTGTTACGGCAAACCTGAGATACCCCACCCTGCGCACGCTCTATCCGGTGATCACCGATCTGCTGGAGGAAAGGAGCGCGGTGGTGCTTTCCGGTATCCGCCCCCATGAGGTGGAAGGGCTCCTGTCCCTCTACACCGAAAGTCGATTTAAATGCCTTTGGCGGACCGAAGAGAATGGGTGGGCCTGCGTTCTCCTTGAGAAGGTCCGCAATATCTGATTGCAGGGGCCGGGGCGGGAGTCTCGCCTGCCGGCCCCCATTCGTTTAAGATCAAATCTACTTACTCCTTATCATTAGCCAACCATGATAACCCCGTAAAAGCCGGTAACCCTTCCCCCCTCCCCTACTCCGAAAACTGTGAAACATATGGCCGGGATATTCCTAAAAAGCCAAGGCGGCTTGTTGCCTTTTTTCGTAAAACCGTGTTGCATTACGGAGTGTCCCCATTGACGCATTAAACAGTCTGGCGGCAACGTAGGGAAATCGCATGTGTATAGAATGTTGAGCTCACTCCTGTATAAATGGTGTCCAAGAACATTGCTTCTCCGGCCGGCAGCCGAAAGAGATGGAGGTTTTACATGTGTTTGCCTTGTAGGAGAAAATGCGAGAACCGACTGTGGAGCTTAGACCCAATGAACACATTTCTGCATTCATTGATGATCATGGTATTTTAAAGCTCGACAGCCGTCCCGAGGGCATGCCGGAATTAAATGCGTTTTCCGGGGCGAGGAATTGCTTGATATTTATCGCCCACAGGGAATACTATATCTCCCGCGACAATACTAATCAACGATGGGCCATATGCGCCTGATGCCGGACAGGGAAAGCGTGTGGCGGCCACGGCATGATGCCTATACCTTATATGAGAAAAGACGACCATGGATGGAATTGAGCGGGTGGCGGAATGAAATTGAGGATGATGAGCATCCGGGCAATGTTGCTTCGGAATATGATGTTAACGGCGTTGGTCTCCATCGGCACCCTATTTCTGTTCTGGGGCCACGTGGAATACAGGGCCTTTGTCTCGGAATCCGAAGCCATTCGTGATGCATTCGTGGAATCCCAAAAGGAGTTGATACAGGGAGAGGTAACGAATGTCGCGGATTATATCCACTATATGAAGGACCGCACCGAGGAGAGACTCAGAAAAGGCATCAGGGAACGGGTGTATGAGGCTCATGCGATTGCATCGAATATTTATGAGCGCAATGTTTCCACCCGCCCCCTTGCCGAGATAAAGGAGATGATCAAGGATGCCCTGAGGCCTGTTCGGTACAACGACGGCAGGGGGTATTATTTTGCGTTCAACCTGGAGGGCGTTGAGGAGTTGTTCGCCATCAGGCCCGAGATGGAGGGCCTGAACATGCTTCCCGTCAAGGGGGCCAGCGGGGAGTATGTGGTCAGGGATATGCTCGACATCGTTCAGCGTGGGAACGAGGGATATTATACCTACACGTGGTTGAACCCGGGGGAGGATGCGCGCGGTTTAAGAAAGATTGCATTTGTTAAGCTCTTTGAACCCCTGGGGTGGGTCATCGGAACCGGGGAGCATATCGATGATGTGAAGGCGGGAATTCAGGGGGAGGTTCTCCGGCGCATCGTGCACAAGCGCTTTGGAAAAGACGGGTATTTTTTCGGCAGCTTGTTCGGTGGGGACCCTCTGTTCACGAACGGAATGATCACCGAGGGGAACGGGAGCATCTGGGAACTCTCGGACCCGAACGGTGTCAAGATTATCCAGGAACAGAACAGGGCCGCTGAAAAAGAGGGGGGCGGTTTTGTAAATTACGCATGGCGGAAGATGGCCGGCGCAAAGCCGTCCCAAAAGATCTCCTATGTGATGGCAGTGCCGGAGTGGGAATGGATCATCGGTGCCGGTATATACCTCGATACCATCGATGCGCAGTTGAACGCCAAAAAAGATGCCCTTTACAGTGAGTTCCTGCGGAAGGCCATTTGCTGTGTCTTTATGCTCATCATCCTGATGCTGCTGATATATTGGAGGGCCGAGCGTATCACGAGAAAGGTCCGCGCCGGTCTCGATGCGTTTGCCGATTTTTTTCAAAAGGCCGCCTCCGAGGCGGTATTTATCGATCCCGTTTCCCTCCCCTTCAGTGAGTTTGGAGACATCGCCCTCCATGCCAACAGGATGGTAAAAGACCGCATGACGGCAAGCGCCGCTCTCAGGGAGAGCGAGGACAAGTATCGGATGCTCTTCGAAAATATGGCCCAGGGAGTGTTCTATCAGCGCCTGGGCGGCACGCTCACGGATGTGAACCGGTCCGCCCTGGATATACTCGGGGTGAGCCGGGAGCACTTTCTCGGGTCCAACTCCATGGACCCGGAATGGCGCGTCATCGATGAAAAAGGCGTGATGCTGAAGGGGGCTGAGCACCCCTCCATGTTGGCCATGAAAACCGGCAAGTCGGTAAGAAACGTGATCGCCGGCATATTCAATCCCATGAAAGGGAAATATGTCTGGGTCTCCATCAATGCGATTCCCCTCCCCCGCGCAAAGGGTGAAAAAACGGAGGTTGTGTTTGGAACCCTGCACGACCTGTCGGACCGCAAGCAGCTGGAGGATGACCTGAAAAGCAGCGAGGCACGCTACCGAGCCCTGTTCGACAACAACCCCGTGCAGACGGTCATCGTGAACAAGGCCGGCGAAATTACCATGTATAACTTCGCGAGGGAAAAACAGAGGGGAAGGCTTCCCGTCCTGGGCAGCGTTATGTACAGGGATTATGCCGTGAAGCATGAGCGCGACATGCACGGGGAGCTCATGGAATGCATGGCTTCGGGAGTACAGAAGGAGTTTCCCGAATCGCAATATAAGCAGCGCACACTTCATATCCGCATATCCCCCTTCTCGGAAGGTGCCATCATCACCGCCATCGATATAACGGAAACCCGGACCCTTCACGATCAGCTCCAGCAGGCCAGGAAGATGGAGGCCATCGGTACCCTTGCCGGCGGGGTGGCCCATGACTTCAACAATATTCTGGGGATCATCATGGGGAATCTGGAGCTTGCGCTGAACGCGGTACCGGAAAACAATCGGCTTCGAAAACGCCTCACGGAGATCCGCACGGCAAGCCGCAGGGCAAGGGACGTGGTGCGGCAGTTGCTGAGCTACAGCCGAAAGGCGGAACAGGACAGGGTGGCGATCAGGCTCCAGGAACTCGTTGATGAATCCGTGGGGCTGCTGCGGGCATCCCTTCCCGCCACCATTGCAATACAAACGCAGGTCCGGGAGCGGCTCGGCAGCATCAGGGCGGACGCCACCCAGATCCATCGGGTGATCATCAACCTCTGCAACAACGCGGCCCAGGCCATGGAGGAGATCGGCGGAACCCTTACCCTTGGCCTGGACGAGGTGACGTTGGGTGAGGCGAGAAGCGAGGGCGGCCACGAAATACCTCCGGGAGAATATGTCCGGCTCACGGTGGCGGATACCGGCCCGGGCATGACCGGTGATATTAAGGAAAAGGTTTTCGACCCCTACTTCACCACAAAGGAGATCGGCAAGGGAACCGGAATGGGACTGTCGGTTGTACAGGGTATTGTAAGCAACCATGACGGAGCCGTCTGGGTCGCCAGCGAGCCCGGCAAGGGAACGACGGTACGGGTTCTCTTTCCAGTTTTCGACGAAGTTCCGATTTCGGAACTGCCGGTCGCCCGGGAACTGCCGAGGGGAAACGAGCGGATCCTGTTCGTGGATGACGAGGAAGGCATGGGCCTTATGTGGCAGATGGCCTTCGGGGAACTTGGCTACCTTGTGGAACCCGTGGAAGATCCCCTGGAGGCCCTGGAGTTGTACCGGAACGACCCGGAGCGGTTCGACCTTGTGATCACCGATATGACCATGCCGGGGATGACGGGGGATCGGCTCGTGAAGGAGATGCTGGAAATCGAACCCGCCCAGCCGATCATCCTCTGCAGCGGTTACAGCGAAAAGATCAACAGCGAGAGTGTCGCTGCCATGGGGATCGCCAAATACATGGAAAAACCCGTGGAGCTGCGGGAGTTTGCAACCGCTGTTCGCGAGGTTCTGGATCGGGCCGACGACATGTACCTGCCGGCCTCCGGTATGTCGGTTTAATCCGAGAAGCAGTCCGACGTATTGCCAAGCATTAAACAGGGAAGCCGGGTGAACAAAGCACTGCTTTTTGTATGAAGTGGAAGGTTGGAATAACGGGGATAAAAATGAAAACACCTCCACGGGAAAATCGAGCAATGCATTATTAACTCGGCAACTAAATTCGCGAACCTGATGCTGAAGCATATGTTTGTTTTTATGAATTTTTTCGATTTGCAAAGCTGCAATTTTTAATTGCCGGGTTAATATAACGTTGAATGACTTTCCTACCCACAAGAGGCTCACGTTTGTAATGGGATTGGAACCCAACACTTGGTCCGGCTTCCAATCCCGTTGTCCATGGGGATCGCATGAGTCGAAAAAGACCCTGAACTTCCGTGGCGTTGACTGCACGATCTCCCGGACAATTAGCCGGGGTTGGGTGAAATGGGTATTGCATCCCAATTGATCGGTGCGATCAAAGGTTCTGGGTGCATCCCCTACATTCGTTGGGTTGTCTAACCGGGTCTCATAATAAAGCCGGTGCATGGATTTCCTATAGGTGCGATTCTTGAAACGGATCCGGTGGATAGACACGCTGGAGGCCGTCTTTAGTTCCGGACATGGACGGAACTTTCAATAATTGAAGAAAACATGAGAACGGTTTCAACCGGGATGAGCGGCAATCAGCATGTAAGGAGTCGTAAACGAATGCCCAGTGAGATAAAGGTCTACAAGGTTTTTATAGCATCCCCGCAGGATGTGCTGGATGAACGGGATGTGGTGCGCGGATGCTGCGAAGCGCTGAACAGCGACCCGCTGGTAAGACGGGATAATATCCGGTTTGTGGCAACAGGGGGGGGGGATGCGCTGCCGTCCGCAGAAAGGCCACAGAGCCTTATAGAATCCGAGGTGGCGGACTGCGATATTTTTGTTTGCATACTTCACCGAAGACTCGACACACCTTCGGAAAGGAGGGGTACGGGTATCTTAGAGGAGTTCAATCTCGCCCAAAAATTATGGTTCGAGGACAAAAGCCCGCACATTCTGCTCTATTTCAAGGAGGTCGCCAGTCTCGAAAATGATCTGAAACGGGATCCCCGGTTACAACAAGTGACGGCATTCAAAAACCGCATCGACAGCCAAAACCTGCTGCTTTTCTGTGAATTTAAAAATACAGACGATTTTAAAACATTATTCGAAAAGCAGATGAGATTGTGGCTTCATTCCAATGTCCCCGGAAACGGCGCTGCTGCTTTCTACGAAGACAAAGTTGGCGATACTGGCGAACAGAATCGCAGCGTGACTGCGCCGGCACTATCTGCTGAAAAAAGTCCGGAGGGTATGGCCGGAGAAAAATTCTGTGTGCTCCATATCTCGGATCTTCATTTTGATATAGCCGAACAATTCGACAGATCGATTGTACTTGACCCTCTTATCGAAAAGGTTGCGCAGGATAGGAGCAATGGATTGATACCCGAAATCGTGGTGGTGACCGGCGATGTGGCCGCAACCGGTATCGAGGGGGAGTATGCTCAGGCCAAGGTGTTTCTGAAGCGGTTGGCGGATACGTTGGGACTATCAAGTGAGCGGCTTTTTATCGTTCCCGGGAACCATGACGTGGACCGGAAAAAGTACAGGAAATCTGACGTCCCCAGGTATGAAAACATGCGGGAGCTGAACGAGGAACTGGAAAACAGTGAGTTCAGGCAAGATCTGCTGAGGGGAATGAACGATTATTTCGATTTTGCGGAGAGCTGTTGCCCCCATCTGAAAAGCGAGAACGGAAACCTTGTCCCCTTTGTAAATACCCATATTACCGAATCGGGCAGAAGGGTCGCTCTGGTGGGACTCAACTCCGCCTGGATGTGCAGGAAGAGCCCTGACGAACGGGAAATTGCCGTTGGTGAATACCAAGTGAAAATGGCAATGGCTGAACTCAAAAAAAATGGGCCCTACGCCCTTGTCGTCAACCTGCTCCACCATCCCATCGGCTGGCTATGGCCCGATGATGAAAGAATTCTGACGCAAAATCTGAACGATTCTCTGATCCTTTCCGGGCATCTGCACGATGCCGGAGGCGGGTACCGGATGGGGTTGGATGGAAAGAGTTTGTGCCTTCAGGCGGGAGGCGCTTACCTAGGCAGTGATTCGAAGTGGCCCGCACGGTTTCATTACATTACCGTTGATTGGGCGGCGGCTTCCATTCAGGTGGATTTCAGAAGGTTTGCCGCGAATAAAAGAAGCTGGGTACTGGATGGTGAAACCGGCGGGGACGGAAAAAAACTATTCCTGAATACCGGCATCATCAAACCGAGCCCGGCAAGGGAAACCCCAGGCGAAGTTGCCGCCCCCCCCTACCCTCTTCCCGAAATGCCGGCAAAATACCTCGAAGGGCTTCGGGCCAACTGTTCCTATATGGACGTTGATTATCTCCAGGGAAAAGGCAGTCCCATATCCATCAGCCTTCCGGAAATTTACATTCCGCTTATGGCCCATGACCCGGAAAGTATGCACTCGCTTGACTCAGACTTGAGCCTGTTGGAAAGCTTGCCGGAAGGCATGAAATCCCTTGAAGCCGACTTGGCCTACTTGTTGGATTTAGATGCTGACTCCGCAGGGAAGCAGTCCCGCACCGTCCAAGGCATTCGGAGAAAATCACCATCTGATAAAACGGATTTCGCCAAATCCATGGGCCCAGCGGATGGAATGCACGTCGGAACGGGTGCACCAACAGATTTGGATAATCTGATTGGGAAGTACCCCACCCTGCTGGTGGAGGGGCATCCGGGCTCGGGCAAGTCCACGCTCTTCAAACACATCACCCATTGCCTGTCCTTGGGGGAAGCTGTTGGAGGGATCAAGGACTTTCTACCGGTACTGTTGCCCTTGAAAGAGTTGAAGGGGTATTTTGACGACCTGCTTGAAAGCGGTTTGTCAACCGCCACAACGGAAAGAATCCTTGAGCACTGGTTTGAAAAAAGATGTGAGCTGATACCCCTTGAAACGATCATCTCCTTTTGTAAATCAGGTAAGATTCTCTTTCTGATCGACGGCCTCGACGAGATAGGGCAGAAAGCACGGGACCTCGTTGCCGAGGCCTTCTTTAAGTTCAGGCTGGAATATCGGGAGATAAGAATTGTTTTTTCGGGAAGGCCCCACGGCATTAAGGGTGAGATCCTGAAGAAGTTTGGTGAACACCATGTTAAAATCGAAAATCTCACGCCGGAACAAACGGAGAGTTTTATCGGCAGGTGGTTCGCCTCCATATACAGCAAGAATTCAATTGGTGCGGAACAGACATCCCGTTCCATGATTGGAGAGATCAGGACCCATACCGGAATAAAAAACCTGGTGGACAATCCCCTGATGCTGACGGCTGTCTGTATCCTTTACCATGACGGAAAAAAACTCCCTAATCAGCGTGCCGAGCTCTATAAGAAATTTATGGATCATCTCATCTTCAGCAGGTTTGAAGAGGTGAACCACGTTTATGATTTTCTGAAGGGCATGGCCTTTCATATGCTGAAAAGGGGGGAAAGGGGCACCGGTAGAAAGGATGCTCTGGGGGTGCTGAGGTCGGTATATCCAATTCTCGAAAATGAACCCGAGTCGACCTATCGCCATAGAATCGAAAATGCTTTTGATATGATCGAGCCCAGATGTGGACTGCTCAGACAGGCCGACGGAGAATATACTTTCAGTCATCTTACCTTTCAGGAGTTTCTTACGGCCCTCCATATTGTGGACAATAATATGGACTATTTAAAGGCAATAGAGGGGTGTTGGGAGAGGGAGAATTTCCGTGAGGTGATCATGCTGATGATAGGTTATCTGAGTATTGAAAACAAGTTTTGGGCAAACGGAATTGTGAAAGATGCGCTCACCGGAAATAGTGAGGATTATGCAAAGGTTACCCTTGCCTCATCGGCACTTCTGGATGTTCAGGAGAACAGACGGGATGATCAGGTCGTTTCCCAAACGAGGGAAAGCCTTCTTTCGGTAATCGCCCATGCCCGAGAACCGAGATTGCTGGTCGAGGCCGGAGAGAATCTTGGCCGCCTGAAGGACCCCAGAGATCTGAAGGAATTCATAAAAATCCAGGGGGGAAAATACAATCTCGAAGAAATGGATATAACGAAAATTGAACCGATTGAGCTTGGGAAATACCCGGTAACGAACGAATGGTTCAACGAGTTTGTTGAATATGGAGGATACAGGAAAACGGAGTTCTGGAGCGAACAGGGACGGAAATGGCTTGGGGGAAATTGGGCGATTGTACCGCGATATTGGAATGACCAAAGATGGAATTGTCCCAATGCACCCGTTGTGGGCGTATGCTGGTATGAAGCGGATGCATTTGCAAAATGGCTTACCGAGGTAAGGCAGGATGGACATATCTACACTTTGCCGTCCGAGGTTGAATGGCAGGCTGCTGCTGCTGGTGTATTGAAAAGGCGTTACCCATGGGGAGTAAAATGGGATGGGAGTTTATGTAATTCTTTTGAATCGGGAATCCATAGAACTTCCTCGGTTGGAATTTTTAGAGAAGGAAATACGGCCGAAGGTATTTCGGATCTTGCGGGAAATGTATTGGAATGGACAAGAAATGATTTTGGGAGAGAAAATAAAAGTGGGATAAATGGACAATACCCAGCATTATGTGGCGGCGCATGGCTTTTCAATAGTTCCTACTGCCGTTGCGCGGTTCGATTCAACTACCACCCAGATTCCAGGAACAAGTTTACAGGGTTTCGTTGCGCTAGGAGTTACATTTTTTCCTCTTAATCTTTTACCCATGTTAAAATCCCTGAAGGCTGAGAATTTATAGGAATTTTTAGAAAATCGTAATTTTTACGATCCAGTTGAGTTTTTCGCAAGCGATCCTGAAATCTTAGGAAAGCACTTTCAATGAAGGACACCAACCATAATAACATTTCCCATTGTCATATTTCGCCACCGAACCAGAGAGGAGGGGATGAGAGGAGGCCACGACAACTTACGCCGGGGCACTGGGCGCAGCTTAGATGGAAGCAGCCGATCGGGAGATTATGCTTGCCTCCTCTTTGCGGTATGCGGTCAATTAACAATACCGGCAGAGTCCCCTTTTCCGGAAACAATCCTGTCTAGTTTTCCATAGTCTCAAATTTCGATATGTGGTCAGGGGGGGGCATCCACCGGGACAAAAATTATCCATATGATCAATGGAATCCAGCAATGAAGGATGTTAGCTTATTTTCCTCACCATATGATTGAGTGGAGAGTATTTCCCGGATGGTGCGCGGAGAGGGAGATTTGAGTGCTTCGGATAGCAGAAAAAGAGGTGAATAATTGAAAAATCTATTTTTTCAATATCAAACACCTCTCTAATGCCTCAAATCGCCTGTATACTTGATCCATTCTGAAAATGCATGCAAAGGTATTGCTTTGGCGACGTTCGTTGTACATGTGTTGAATCTGAGAGTCGTTTTAAAGGGACGTAGTATAAAACGATAATGAAGGGTTGAATCGCTCGCTGTGACTATACCTTCTATAAAATCAGGTAGATACTGGTTGGGGCCTATTTGAGCCCCCTCCCCTGCCCCGCCGTCGGCCACACTTTGCAGCTATCAGTTCCAGAATAGGGGCGAACAGATAACGTAAAAGGAACTCGTTTTTATCAATGGCCGGCTTGATATCGCCCTTGAGGCCAGCCAGTAAAAGGAGCATGCAGCTTCAGAGGCTCACTTAAAAATTCGATCACTGAAAAACGTCGATTTTCAGTGCGATGAGATCGAGGGCTGATCACCCAGGGGACAATCGCCCTTGAAAATGAAATTCAATTAACCTGAACAAAATATCTTGTCGGTCCCGTTACAAGCACTAATACCGATTGCGATAAATTCTAATATGGGCTCAATTATGCTCAAGCAAGTTGCAGTTCGTTCCTTGGCTGTGAAATCTTGTACTTCTATGTCACCGTATTTTTGGGGTTAGGCTCGTCCGGGTTAGGAGATATCCGACAACTCTTCCTTGAGGAACTCTATGAAGCGATTGGTAAGCGGATGCCTTCCCGTGGTATTGCAATGGGCTTCGATGGTGGTTGCCGGGAGTTTCGGAAAACCTTCGCGGATGATTTTCACCTGATCGTTCACGGCGGACCTGGGGATGATGGAAATTCCCAGACCGGCAGCGACGGCAGACTGAACGCCCTGAATGGAATTGGCATTGATCGCAACGTTCCAGGGCATTTCGGCCTGGGCCAGGGAATCAAAAGCCGCCTTACGGTAACTGCATGGAGGCTGCATCAGAATCAACTCCAGGGCATGCGCTTCCATTGGGGGAGGTTCATGCCGGGGGCCGACCCAAACCAGTGCTTCCTCCAAAAGCAGCAGTCCACCCTCCCCTTCCGGTCCGGCAACAACAATGTCGAGTTCATCCCGGGTTAACTCCTTGTGAAGATTCCCCCCTATCCCCAGCCGAAGATCGATTCGCGCCTTGGGGTATCTCCGTTTAAAACGGGAAAGCAACTGATGAAGATGCTGGGGCACCAGATATTCGGCAAACCCGATCCGCAGGGGCTCGGAAATTTCAGGAATGCGAACGGCGGCCAACCCTTCGTTTGCGAGATCCACGATGCGCCTTGCGTACGCGCTGAACACCTCGCCGGCCGGGGTCAGCTTTACGGAACGGCTTGTGCGTTCGAAAAGAAGGACCTCCATCCGGTCCTCCAGCTTCGCGATCTGCAAGCTTACGGCGGACTGGGATCTGCCAATTTTTCTTGCCGCCGCTGAAAAATTCCCCTCGTCCACCACCGCAACCACCGCGCGGAGTGTCAGCAGATCGGCGTCCAGTACAAAAGAAGGTCGTTTGTTTCTGCCCATTACCTCTTGATCTCATCTATTGAAAAAGCACATGGATACTATTTGAACTACTCGTTATGCCAATTGATTGATTTATGGCATATTGGGTCCATCATTTCAACCACCCACTCACAAAGGAGCGAACACATGAAAAAAACGTTAACAATCGCGGCACGAATCAAAGCAAAAAAAGACAGCATTGAACTGGTTAAATCGGAGCTTCTGAAACTCATCGAACCGACCTGTAACGAAAAAGGGTGTATTCAATATGAACTGCACCAGGACAACGATCAGCCCGAAGTTTTTCTCTTTTTCGAGAACTGGGAATCCAGAGAGCTGTGGCAAACCCATATGGCCAATGATCACCTCGCCGCCTATATGGCTGCCACCGAAGGAGCCGTGGAGAATTTCACCCTCAATGAGATGACAATGATTCAATAGAATCATACCGACGAATGCTTTGGTTTTTACATCGAAATTTTAGGCACCGGCTTGTCCGGGGCCGGGGTAGAGGAAGGGAGGTGCCGGCTATCCGGTACTCCCCTCCCTCCCGATAAGGAGAGCAGGGAAAATGAATAGAGCAGGCTTTGAACAAGGCCCCATTCGTCCCCCCGACGAGGCGGAGAGTCTTCTGATCCGAACCACCCGGGGCTGTCCCTGGAACCGCTGCCGGTTTTGTACTCTTTACAGAGACGTTCCATTTTCAGTCCGATCCGTGGATGAGATCGAGCATGACATTGTCGCCGCCCGTGAGTATTCAAACGGATATCCGTTTGAAAGTTGTTTTTTGCAGGACGGAGATTCCTTTGTCATGAAAACAAAGGATCTTGTTCGGGTACTGAAAACATTGAAACAAACCTTCCCCTCCCTCAAAAGGATCAGCTCCTATGGGAGGGCGCAAACAATGGTGAAAAAATCTCCGTCGGAGATGGCGGATATTCGGGATGCAGGATTGAATTTGCTCTATTGCGGCATGGAGTCCGGCTCGGCCCAGGTGCTTGAAAAGGCGAAAAAGGGAATCACACCCGAACCCATTTTCCAGTCGTCGCTCAACGCCAAAAAGGCCGGCATGGAGATGATGATGTTTACCATTTTGGGTCTTGGCGGCAGGGAACTCTCGGATATTCATATCGAGGAGACGGCAAATCTATTGAACCGGGTAAATCCGGCCGACATACCGCTTCTGTCCCTTGGGGTCAAGCCGGGCACCGGGTTCGAGAAGATGGTCATGCAAGGAACATTCACCCTCTTGTCGGAAGTCGAGATGATCGAGGAGCAACAACGCCTTTTGCAACTTTTGGACGGTATCCAAAGCCGATACGGCAATTACCACGGCATCAACCTACTTCCGGAAATTTAAGGACGGTTGCCGGAAGACAAGGCGAAACTGCTTTCCATCATTGATCGGTTTTTATCCATGCCTCCCGAAAAACGGCACAATTTTACCTTAGGCCGGCGATTGGGATACTACCAAAGGCTCTCCGACCTCGACAATCCGTTGAAACATGCATCCGTTGAAAGGCAGTTGGAACTGATCCAGGATACGGATCCCGATTTACTTGAAGCCGTTTTCTCCAACCTTCGCAATCGGAAAATTTAAGAGGCGTGGTTTCAAGCTCGAAACGCCCTGCCGGCTCGTAAAAAGCACGCAGCCCACTACCGGCCATATATCCGCAAAGGGATCCGGTCTTTTTCACGAGATCGGATCATCACCGCCAAGAAAGCTGATCTCGTAATATCGGTATGTTGAGTCAAGGGTTCCTTAGAAGTTCTGATAGATTCATCATTGCTCATATCGATTTTATAATCGTCCCCGTCCCCGTCCCCGTCCCCGTCCCCGTCCCCGTCTCCGTCTCCGTCTCCGTCTCCGTCTCCTGGCCGGCCGGCAATTATGATTATATGCCTGCCCACTCCCTCAGGATAATGGGGGATCACGGCTAAATGCCCAAGGAACCGTTGAGATTCGGGATTGATTTTCGCATGCGAAAATCAAGTGCCCGATAACGGCGCTCCGGATTCAATATTCGTTGGGGATTTGTCGGTTTTCGCATGCGAAAATAGGACTTGGGGATGATGAGCGAGCCGTTTTATGACGGTGCCCTTACCTCATTTCATTTTACCTTTTCTTGACAAAGCAATGCCGGCCATTTAAAAATGACTTTGCTCAATATTCAACAAGTTGCATGATCGGAAAAATCAAGGTGCGCGGCGTCCATGGGGTTGGAAGATCCATGCGTGGGGTGTCGGTGATGGATTCGCGACGGCGTTTGTATCGCCGTGTCGTCGAGCCTGGGAAACAACTGATTCCACTTTAGGGAGAATCGCCCTTTGCAGGATCGACAAATAAACCTGAATCATTTACGGGTTATTATGTTCGAGCGCGCCTTACGGCGCAACTATCTGCCTTTGACGGCTGTATAACGTACCTGGAGAACCTCAAATGAGATATTGCGATGGAGGGCTTGAAATCATGGCCCACCCTCTCCGCTTTTGCGCATGATGCCGGTTTACGAAACTCAAAATGGAGAATGACCCGGACATGATAAAAGAGATGATTGAGCAGCAGTCGACAGCTTCCCGCACCGACACGGAGTCCGTTGCACTGAACGGAAAACTCATCCTTTACAGGGACATGTTCGAGCATGCGCCCATCGGGATCATTCAATCCACGCCCGACGGCAGGCTTCTGAAGATCAATCCGGCCATGATCCGCATGCTGGGTTTTGACCCGGCTTCGGGGGATATCGCGGCGATCGGGAATATCCCCCGTGATCTCTATGTCAACCCGGAGCATCGCCGAAAGCTGATCGAATTGATCCGTAAAAAGGATTCCCTGCTGAACTTCGAAACCCAGCTTAAAAAAAAGGACGGCAGCGCCATCACCTGCATGCTCCATGTTCGCGGGGCAAGGGGAGAGAACGGTTCGGTGGCGTATCTTGAAGGGTTTATCGAGGATATCACCGAAAAAAAGAAAATCGCCGAGGCCCTCGCGGACAGTGAACAGCGTTATCGAAGCGTATTCGAGAACACCGGCGCGGGCACCATTATCATCCGGGAGGACACCACCATCTCCCTTGCCAATGCGGGGTTCGAGGAACTCTCGGGATATTCGAAGCAGGAGATCGAGGGGAGAATGAAGTGGCCCGCGATCGTTGCCGACCCCGAGGAACTCAGAGTGATGCTCGAATACCACAACGGCCGCAGGAAGAATGGAAAAAAAGCTCCCCTGGAGTACGAGTTCACCTTTGTGGACAAGTTTGGAGATCGGAAAAGCATCTTTGCCAGGGTGGATATGATCGAAGGATCGGCATGCAGCGTGGCCTCCCTGTTCGACATCACATCCCTGAAAACGGCAAAGCGCCACTTGCGCGAAAGCGAATCCAAGCTGAGCGGGATCGTGGAGGCTTTCGAGGGCTTTGTGTACATGTGCTCGCGGGATTACCGGGTCTCCTACATGAACAAGGCCCTCAAGCGTTTCACCGAGGTGGACGGCACCGGAAAGCGCTGTTACCGGGCCGTGTACGGGGTAAACTCTCCCTGCCCGTGGTGCGACAGGGACAAGGTGTTTGCCGGCGAAACCCTGAAATATGAATTCCAGAGCCCCTGCGACAGCAGGTGGTATTACGCTGTGAGTTCTCCCATATACGGGGGCGGCGAGACGGTCGTCAGCAAGCAGACCGTGATCATCGACATTCATGAGCGAAAGCTGGCGGAGCTGGCCCTGAAGGAACGGGATGCCCTTTTAAGGAAGGAGAACAAACGTCTGCGATCCGTGATCCGCGATCGCCACGGGTTCGGCGATATCGTGGGGAAGGGTACGGCCATGCAGACGGTTTACGACATGATCCTCAGGTCCGCCGCCACCAAGGCAAACGTGATCATTTACGGTGAGTCGGGAACGGGAAAGGAATTGGTGGCCGGCGCCGTCCATCGCTTGAGCGACAGGAGCCACGGCCGTTTTGTTCCGGTGAATTGCGGCGCGATACCGCAAAACCTCATGGAAAGCGAGTTTTTCGGATACAGGAAAGGCGCCTTTACCGGAGCGGACAAGGATAAACCGGGATTATTCGAGCATGCACACGGGGGCACCCTGTTTCTTGACGAGGTGGGTGAAATCAGCGAGGAGATGCAGGTAAAATTGCTCAGGGTCCTCCAGGACGGCGGGTATATGCCCATCGGCGCGCCGGGAACAAAACGGGCCGACGTTCGTATTGTCGCCGCCACCAACAAGAACCTCAAGGAGCTGGTGGGATCGGGGGGAATCAGGGAGGATTTCTTCTACAGAATACATATTATCCCCATTTATCTCCCGCCACTAAGGGAGAGAAGAGAAGATATTCCCCTCCTCGTGGAGCATTTTCTCAAGAAATACGGTTCCCCGGCCGGCCTTTCCTCCCTTGGCGGAAGGGAGATCGAGATCCTGATGAATCACGATTGGCCCGGTAATGTCAGGGAACTCGAAAACACACTCCAGCGATACATCAATCTGGATACCCTCGATTTTCCCGGCATCACTTCCCGCCCCCGCAACCTCCCTGCCACATCGATTCCGATTTCCGCCGGTGAATTAGAGGAAGAAAATTTGCCCCTTCGCGAGGCTGTAAATAAATTCGAAAAATCCTATATTACCCGCCTGCTGAACAAACATGACTGGAATCGCACCCGGGTCGCGTCGTTTCTTGGGGTTGAAAGAAAAACCCTGTACCTGAAAATGAAACGCCTCGGGATTGAGGTGGATTCCAGTTATAAGTTCTAATCGGCGTATTGATTTAGGCTGGTTTGTCGTTGACTTGGGGAATTGTTCTCAGGAAGTAAAGTGCGCTTTCGGTTATTGCGGATTTTACTTGCTCTTAATTCCCTTATAACGCCTCGAACTCCGAAAGAAGAATCATGTATCCGTGATACCGGTAAGAAGTTTTTTAAACTGCTGCTTCTTCCAGAGCTTGCGAATATTGGCGATGGACTCCTCGAAGTTATCCTCGGTGATCTTGATCTGAAGGGATACCTCGTTCCTGTTCATCCGGGCAGCGGGTATGATTTTGAAATCGCTTTCCGTTGCCTCTTCCCCGAACACCGATTCCCGCAGTTCCGAAACTTCCCTTGAAAACGCCTCCTGCTTTTGGGTGAGCGGATTGTCGTTGAGAAGCTTGAGGCGCTTGACCAGCTCCCGGCTCTTGCCGGAGGCCTGCTTGCCGGCCTTCTCGATGGAGTCGTTTACCCTTTGGTCCTCGAAGGCCGAACGGATGGAGCCCCCAAGGGCCTCGAGCTGTCCCTTGATGGTGTTGAGCTGGGGACGGGTGGGGTTAAAGGGAGATACGATCCGCTCATGGAGTGCGTTTCTCTCGAGGTGATCCTTTATGGGCGCGAGCACCTCGGCGGCAATGCCGAAGGGCAGCTTCCCTTCGATGATATCGCGGATGATGGCCGGCGACTGCCCCTCGGTGCGGATCCGGTTGATCCCCCTGTACTTGCTGATGGTGGCCTGGGATACCGGGGCCTTGTCGGTTCCAAGTCCCAGGGCACGGCCGAACTGCTCGGAAAGATCCTGGTTGTTCAGGCCCAGGTGGCGATGAGCGGATTCGAGAAAAAAACCGATCTCGAGGGCGTTCAGGTTTCGCCGCTTGGTGTTCTCCGTCAGGCTGATCAGGAGGCGCTTGTCCTCGGACATCTCCTCTTCCCGGTAGACTTTTGCCGGTACCGAGGTTTCGCCGAGGAGGGTGAGGGCGCGAAATCGCCTGTAGCCGCAGATGATCCGGTAGGTTCCGGAGGATTCCAGGAGAAGGACCAGTGGATGAATCAGGCCGCTCTCCTCTATGGATTGGGCAAGCTCGTCGATCTGGTTGTCTTCGCCGGTATCGATCCTGTAAATATATTTCAGGGCGTCGGGGGTGTCGATCCTGATCCGGCCCAAGGGAACCTCCACAACGGGCTGTTCCGTGATAACAGGCGAAAGGGCATCGCCTTCCTCGGAATCCGGGAAAAGCTCAACGGGTTCGGGCTTGGCGATTTTTTTACCCTTGGCCGCCTTTGGCTCGGATGTCGCCTTGGTTTCGGCAGGGGCGGGCCTGGTGGCGGAAACCGCCTTCGCTTCAACCGGGGGGGCCTGTTTCTCCCTTGATCCTTCGGGCCCCCGGTTCATGTGGTATTCGGCCCCGAGGGAGTCCAGGAGCGCGACGGCATCCTCCCTGAAGTCGCTCCACTTCACGTCCACGATAAGGTACCAGAAATCCACGATGGTATGGAGCTCCCGGATCAGGTCCAGGATCTGCCCCGAATCGATCACGGGCTCCAGACTGACCCAGGTTTTGATTCCCCGCTCGTGGGCCTGGCCGATGGCATCCACCCGGTCGTGAACCTGGGCCGCGCCGGGCTCCCAGCGATCGGCATCGTCCTGGGAGATAAAGATAAGGCTGCTGCCGAACCGCGTGGAAGGGTAGCTCTCAAGGAGATCGAAGTCGCGGGTCGCGCGGGTTCCCCCCTTGGTGAGGAGGGTGAACCTCAGGCCGTTTTCAATGAGGATAAGGATCGCCTTGCGGGTGAGTCCCAGATCCATCTCCGAGGGCTGGTACGGGTCGTTGGGGCAACCGATGAGAATCTCCCGGAGATCGCCCGAAGCCTTCAGGGCCAGGGCATCTTCGGAAAGGGCCGCGAGGATCGCTTCAGGGCTTTCCAGGAGAGGGCGCTCCCCCCCCTCGCCGGAGGCGCCGGCGCAGGCACAGTAGACACAGTTGTTGGCGCAGTCCTCGTGGAGATTCAGGGCAAGGGGAGCATACTCGGCCAGCTTTCCCGATGTTTCATGGATGACTTTGAGTTTTGGCATACCCTTTATTTCCGATTCTGCTTTTTTCATACCGATCCCTGTGAACAAAGCCCCACGCTTTATATATAAGGTGGTGCCGCACTGAAAATGTGATTACACCGAATGCACGGTCCCAATGGAATGATCCCCGGAAAACCCGCAACCGCGCCTGATTTCGGAACAGGCGCAGTAGCCTTGGGGAGTATCTATCCATCCGGACCCATCTGCCTTGCCGCGAAGAAGAAGGGCTCAAGACCAATCGGCGACTTGGCTCAATACCCCAATTGAAATTAATATTCAAGTGTCCGATTGCAGAGACGCCGATTATTTACGCCGGCGGCACGTTCGGCCCCCTTCGCATAACCTGGAACCGTATCCCCCCGGACGATAAAAAAACGGGTGAGCTCCGCCCGAAACAGGGAACGGACCCGTATGGGTACCGCGATAGGCGGCATAATGGAATGGGGACCGGATATCCGTCCGCCGCGCCTGATTAATATTCAACCGATAATCTGATCTTATTCCCTTAAAGTCAAGGAACAGTTGGAAATACCGCGAGATAAGGTGCTCGGTTCGTATATAGGTAAGGAATATATTTGACGAATCATTAATTTTTCTGGTAAATTATATAAAACAGACCAATTCCTCTGATCCGCATTGACTTGCGGTTGCAGTTTACCTCGTTCTCTTTGAAACGTTAACCTGATCCGGGAAGCCGCGCACGGCACGATGCCTCGTTGATTTGCATTTCCCGTTTGTTCCGCCGGAACATGCACGGTGCAGGTTCCGCTTTCCCGGCCGAAACCCCGGCGGGTTGATCGGTCGTTTCACATTTACCCAATACGCATATGACGGAAGTTCCGATACCCGAAGTGATCCCGGACGGTTTTGTTTCCGGGCAATATCGAACGGCATCCCCTGGATGATACCCGCCTGGGGTTGATCCGAGGTTCGGAACTTCTCACCTCTGTAACGGAAAGAGCTTTTCAATAGTTTGCAACCATTAAACATTTCAAATATGAGGTGAGATAATGGCGAGACTGTCGACTCTGTTTCTGTGGATTGTGATCGTTGCCGGCGGTTCTGGGCTCCCGGCCCATGCCCGTGATCTGGACGGGGAGGCATGCAGCGACATCATCTGGATCGGCGATTTTGCCGCGCCCCTGAGCATTGTGGGATTCGGCGAAAAGGACATGGACCTCACCTTTTCCATGAAAGTCGAGGGCAGGGGGTATTGCGAAGAGATGCTCTCCTGGAGAAGGAATCTTTCCGGGAGTGATCATGCAAAGTATCGAAAAGCGCTTCCGGGTCTGGATCTGGATATCGGGAAGCGCCTGGCGAGGATGGGAAGGGACAGGAACTGGCTGGACATGGCTGAGGCCTTCCTCAGGAATGCGCAAAAGGGCGCCCGCGAGAACAACCAGCTCCTGGTCAATGCCGAGGCATGCCAGAGGTTGGGGTTCGTTATCCTGAAAAGGGATCCGGAGAACCTGGAGGGGGCGTTTTACGAGCTGGCAAAGGCGCACCAGCTTTACAACCTCTATAAGGAATCCGCCGAAGAGAAAAAACGCTACATCCCCTCGACCCTTGGGATAAACCTCTCCCAGGTCTCCATCTCCCTAGGAAATATCGCCGACAAGGTGGCGAATACCCCGGTATCCGGGGATGAACTCCTGAACAGCCATGTGGGAAGCGGTCTCGATCTCAGGCGCATACGAAAAAACATCGCAAAGCAATTCTATATTGATGCCGTGGAACTCTGGCCGGTTCCGGAAAAGAACCCCGAGGCTTATTACCGCGCTGCAAAGACCCTTATCTATTTCGGAACGGACATGAGAAGCTTGGTACGGGCGAAAAACTACATGACGGCATTGGGAGCGGTGATCGACAATCCCGGATGCGTGCTGCCACCAAGGGAAAGCAAGACAAAGTGGAAAAAACAGATAACGAGGGAAACTGCAAAGATTGACAATCGTATTAACAATTGGAGGAATTTCTGCATGGAGATAGTTTACTGAATGGCAGGCCAGGAGGGAGTCGAACCCCCAACATCCGGTTTTGGAGACCGGCGCTCTACCAATTGGAGCTACTGGCCTGCATTTGTTCCAACGGCGCTGAATAAACACTATTATTGGGTAATAGTCAACAGAAAAAACCACGCGGGCCCCAAAAAAACTCGGCTCCACGCTTCAACACCTTTAAAAACAACCCTCAACTCCATGGACGGCCGGATCGGGAAATGGATGTGTCGCGACCGATTTCTCAATATTCCCGAATGAATACCGGGTTTATTATTTGATCACGGTGAGTTCGGCCGGCCCTGTTGATTGCCCGGCCTCTCCATGAGTAAATGGGATTCCGTGTTTTTGATAAATCCGCTTCAGGGTACCGTCTTCTTTCATTCGATTCATTGCTCTATCATAATCCGATATTTTCTTTTTATACCCGTGACCTTTTTTACTGAACATGGGATACAGCAAATTCCGTTTGAACAGAGTGGAGTTCACGATTTTGAAATCCGCCGGCGACATATCCGTATTGGCGTCGATGAGGTATCGCACATAATTTTCATCAAAGGGGGCGATATCGACCCGCTTCTTTATAAGATGCCCCAGCAGGGACCTTTCGATAATCCCATGAATAACATTCGGTAAGCGCGACTTTATCTTGTCGAACTCCTCCCCGTAACCGGCGTCTTTAAGAAGACCGACCGTGAGTTTTTCGAGTTGGGCCGCATTAATCCGTTCGGGTATATCGTCGCGTGTCTTGAGCGCTATCAAAGCATAGCTGCTATGGCCGAGGGGATTCGCCGGAAAACCATAGTTAAGGGCTCTTTTCTCTGTATAGTGCATATTCACAAGAACGTCGCACAGGCCTTTTTCGAGCATCATTTTGCTCCTTTCCCATGGATAAACTTCATACCGGCAAGTGTACCCCATGAGCTCGAAAGCCGTATACAAGATTTCTACGGTATACCCGTAATTCTCCAGTTTACTTCCCTGGTAAGGCGGCCATTCATATCCGCAAAGTTCAACTTTTGACTCCCCTGCATGGACAACCGATACCGATATGATCAGCCATGTCGGTATGATCGCGGCATGTCGCATTCCTTCCTCCCTCGGACTTCATCAAGAGCGGGATAGTTAGAGATACGGAATTAAATAAATCCCATCCTCGGAGCACTGAGCGCGGGAAAGCCGAAGCGTTTCTTTACGCCAACCGCAAAGCGAGTCATCGTAATTGTGGAATTTATTCTTTCTTGATCCCCTACACAGATGAAGTTGAAAAGTGATAATTACAGCGTACCGGAACTGAATCAATGATGCCAACACCCGGCCGATCAAAGAAACCTTTCCGGAGCGTTTCGCAATTTTATATTTCCATTTGTTCGCCATCATACACACCCCCGATTCAGGTGGCAAGATCGAAGTCAGCCACACACTTCAAGGAACGAGGGAACTGATCCGGTATTAAATAGTTCCGGGCCCCCGGCGGCGTCTCCCCGGGCAGGCGTTTACTCAGAGGCATCAATTGCCGTTGGGGTGAGATCATAATCCGCCGTGACGGCGGATGGATGATGGGGAAAAGTGTTGCAAAAGGCACCGTGCCGCTTCAGCGCGCTGGATATGGCGGGATAAAAGGTCATTATTTGATTCAATGGAGGAGGGGAGGGCGGTAAGGAGAGCTTGTGGGAAGATTCCGCTTTAACGTTCCTGGATGTCCCCGGACTTATAAACATGAAATTGATCAAAAGCTGTTGAAAAAATAAAACCCGCTCGAAAGAGGCGATCTTTCGAACGGGTTTTTTTCATTATCGATCTGGGAGCGCTTAGTGGTCGCCTATCGCGAAAACAGTATAAATCCGAGTGATTGGTGTGGTTTGGGGGCGTCAGTAAACATCCGACTCATACGGTTTCCCGAGGGCGCTGGGCGCCGTGTTGGAGAGCTTGCTCAGGATTCCCTTCATGATCGGCTTGTCCTTGGACCAAACCAGAATGCTCTCCTTCTGGGAGAGGTGCATGAGCAGAAGGGAGAAGATCATGAGAGGGAAGGGCGCGACCTGGAAAACCTGTGCCGGTATGGACGGGAACCAGTTCTGGAAGTAGATGCCCAGGACCTGGAGAAGCGCGAACAGGTAAGCGCCCAGTGCCGCCTTGATGGGGTTCCAGCCCCCGAAGATGACAAGGGCAAGGGCGATCCATCCCGTTCCCTCGGCGCCCTGGGGTCGTCCCCATCCGGCCTTGGCCGAAAGGGAGAAGGTGGCGCCGGCAAGGCCCACGAGAAGGCCCCCCGCGATCACGTAGAGCATCTGGGTTTTTCTGGGGTCGATACCCCTTGTAAAGGCCGCCCGGGGGTTTTCACCCACGGCACGCAGCTTGAGGCCAAGGGGCGTCTTGTACATATACCACCAGACAAGCCCGATAAGGGCCATACTGAAGTACACGGGGATGTTGTGGCTGAAGAACACGTCCCCGAAAAACGGTATCTCCTTTAAAAAGGGAACAGGCTGGGGCAGCACCTGGGGACCGGGCTGGCGGGAGTAGGGGTTGCCCAGGAAGTAGGCCAGGTCCCGGGTCATGAGGGTGAGGACGAACCCCACCGCCACCTGGGACTGCCTCAAGTAGACGCTGAAAACCCCCACGACGGCCGCGACGGCCCCGCCCACCGCAGCCGCTGCGGCAAAGCCCAGGGGAAGGGACTGGGTCTCGTAGGCGACCGCGAAGGCGGCCATGGCCGAAAGCAGTATGGTGCCGTCCAGGGATAGGTTGATGATGCCGGCCTTTTCCGAGAGGGTTTCCCCCAGGGTTGCCAGTATGATGGGAGCGGCGCCGGCAATGATGCTTGCAAATAAAATGGTCAGATCCATCTCGTTCATTACGCTTCGTTCCTTTTATTTTTTCCGGGTCTTGTTCGCCATGCATGGACGGCAAGGGTTGCCAGCACGAATGCCCCCTGGATCACTCCCGCCAGGGAGGAGTCGAGCTTGAGCATCATGGGCAGCTGGATGCTTCCCACGTTGAGGCAGGCAAAGAAAAAGGCCACGAGGGGCGCGGTCCAGACATTGTAGTTCGCCAGCATCACCACGAGCAGGGCAAGGTATCCGTAGTTGCTCGAGATGGCGGGGATCAGGCGGTGGTAGAGGCCGGCCACCTGGATGGTGCCGGCGATGCCCGCGAACCCGCCCGTGAAGATCATGGCGATGAGCATGTACTTGATGGGGTTCAGGCGGTACATGAACGCGGCGTCGGGGTTGTTGCCGATGGCCTTGAGCCCCAGGCCGATCTTGGAGTAGCGAAGGAGAAAGCCCGTGATCAGGATGGCCAGGACGGTAAGGGTCATGCCCACGGGCGCGATCCTGAGCCCCTGGATGGTGGGGAGCCAGAGCTTGAAGGGGAGCATCTCCGTTCCGGCCATGGAGGCCACCCCGGGACGTTTCCAGGGCCCGAAGATCAGCCAGAGGAGGATGCCCTGGGCAACGAAGTTGAGCCCCAGTCCCGCGAAGATCTCGTTCACTCCGCCCTTGGTCTTCAGAAATCCGGCAAAGAGCGCCCATATGGCGCCGCCCACGATTCCCGCTAGAAAGGTGAGAAAGAGGACCCCGGCAACGGCTTCGGAATCGGTGAACGCGCGCAGGACCCAGGTGCTGAAGATCGCTCCCATGATCACCTGCCCCTCCACGCCGATGTTCCAGAGCCCGATCCTGAAGGTGTAGAGCAGGCCGCAGGCACAAAGGGTCAGGGGAATCCAGCCCTTCAGGACCTGGGTGAACTTGATCCACGACCCCAGGGAGCCCACGAAGATATGGTAGTATGCCTTAAAGGGCGGTGCCCCCGCGAGATAGAGCACGAGGGTGGTGAAGCAGAACACCACCATGAGTGTGAGAAAAATTTCCTGGACGATTGAGGAAAATCTTTTCAGTTTTATACCATGGGAACTCATTATGACCTTTAATTATCTTTTGGATTTGAAATTCGGGTCCGGGCTTCGGCTGTTGATCGATCCAAACCCATTCTCGTTATTTTCCGGCGATGGCGCGGCCCAGCTCGTGGGCGTCGATTTGATCGGTGGAAACGTCCCGGATGATCCTTCCGTCGTAAAACACCAGCACCCGGTCGGCCACCATGAGGATCTCGTCCAGCTCGGGGGAGGTGAATACCAGGCTCGTGTTGCAGCGCGCGGCAAAGGATTGCAGGTGTTCCCAGACCCAGTTGGCCGATTCGATATCAAGGCCCCGGGTGGGATTTTCCAGGAGAAGAAGTCTGGGGTGTTCCGGCAGAAATGAGAGGAGGAGGCGCTGCTGGTTGCCGCCGGAAAGGGATTCCACCTTGGAGGCGGGAACGCCCTTGATGCGGAACTTCCTGATGTTTTCCCCGGCAACGGCAAGGGCTTTTCGCATGTTCACGAAGGCGCCCGGGCTCTTGTCGTTCAGGGCGTAATGTTCGGAGATATCCATGCCGGAGATGAGCCCCTCTTCCAGGCGGTCCGTGGGAAGGAAGGTGACGCCGGCCTTCTGAAAGGAAAGGTGGTTCTCTCCGGTGCGATCCGTTTCGCCGATGGTCACGGAACCCTTGTAGGGCGTTTTGAGGCCGGTGGCAAGGCGCAGGAAAACCCCCTGGCCGCTGCCCTCGAGGCCCGCGATCCCTACGATCTCGTTTTCCCTCACCGTGATGGTGCAGTCGTGGAGGCCCGTGCGGCCGCCGGAGGCCGAGACCCCCTCCATGGAGAGAACGGGTTTTCCCGGGGTAAGGCCCGAGTGGGACGGGGGAACGGGCGGAGAGCTGAACATCATCCCCAGAACCTTATCCGTGTCGAACGGCTTTTCCATGCCGCCGGTGACCACGCCCTCCTGGAGCACGGTGATCCGGTCGCAGAGGGCTTCCACGTCTTCCAGCTTGTGGGAGACGAGGATCACGCTCTTTCCCTCCTTGGCGAGCTTGAGAAGGGCGGCGAAAAGCGTGCTTTTCTGGAGTTCCGAGATGCCGGTGGTGGGTTCGTCGAGGATCAGGACCTTGGTGCCCAGGGAGAGGAGGCGGATAATCTCCAGCTGCTGCCGTTCACCCACCGTAAGCCCCCGAACCGGGGCGTCCGGGTCCAGGTCAAAGGAGAGGTCGCTTGCCATGGTCGCAAAGAGTTCCCGGAACCGCTTACGGTCGTCCGAAATTCCCGTGGACTGGCCGAGCATGAAGTTGTCCAGCACGGTGAGCAGGGGAAAGTCCATGGGATCCTGGTAGAGCATCCCGATCCCCAGGGCCGTTGCATCCCCCGGCACCTTGAACTCCACCGGGCTGCCGTCCACGAGGATGGCGCCGGAGGTCTTTTGGCTGTACCCCGAGAGGATCTTCATGATGGTACTCTTCCCGGCGCCGTTTTCACCCAGAACGGCATGTATGGAACCTTCGGCAACGGTAAAGGAGACCCCGTCGTTGGCCCTCACCTTTCCATAATGCTTGTGGATATCCTTGACTTCAATCCACATATATATAAACCCCTGTATTTATAATTAAAAACAAAAAGCGGGAGTCTCTTCCCGCAGCTTTTGCCCTATTGTAAAAGGGGCAATGGGGATAATCCCCGCTGCCCCTTTGTCAGGCCGTCAAACAGATACCCTTCGCCCGGTGGGCTGGGGAGCCTATTTCGGGCTGCTCTGCCCGATCATCCCTTCCAGGAGCTGCTTCATGTACCAGATTTTTTTGTCCGTTGCAATCTCTTGATCCTTTAAAAAGACGCTGCCGTCCTGGTAGTTCAGGGGACCCTTGAAGAGGTTCACCTTTTTCGTTCCGAGGTCCGCGATAAAGGCGTCCACGGCCTTTGCCGTCTCGGGGGTGAGGGCGGCGCCGAACTCGAAACCGATGGCGCTGGAATCGGGATCGTTGATGTTCTTCCAGTCGGGTTCCAGCCAGAGCCACTTGGACTTCCAGGCGCCGGACTTGGCTTCCTTCACGAAATCGGTGTAGCTGGGGCCCCAGTTATAATAAGGTACGCCCAGGCAAGCCTCGGAGCCCGCGCAGGCACCCTTGTAATCGTAGGGGATGGCCCAGACTTCCTTGCCTTCCTTGCGCTTCTGGCCGGCCACGATGGTGGCCTCGGTGGTGTCGATACCGGAGATCACGATGTCGCAACCCTCGTTGAAGAAGTTCTGGGAAACCTGGGTGGGATCGGAGGTCACGCCGGGAATGTTGAACCAGAAGCCGATCCAGGTGACCTTGTAGGAGAAGGCCTTGGGGTCTTTTTTCCGGACCATCTCCCAGGCGTACTTGGCGCCCATGTAGGAGGAGGAGGCCAGGCGGCGGGTCTCGTCGTTGATCAGGGGGCCGAGGTAGCCGATCTTTCCGGTCTTGGAGGTCATGCCGGCGGCAAAGCCAGCGATCATGGCGCCGTACTCCATCTGGCCCATGACGTTGCTCATGTTCTTGGGGGCCCTGCCGGTGAGCACCGCGTCGCCGGAAACATGGATGAACTTCACATTGGGGTGCATGTGGGAGGCTTCGATGATGCCGTCGCCCATCTCGTCGGAGTTGGCGATGATCAATTTGGCGCCCTTGGAAACCATGTCGTCCACGAGCTGGGGAATGGTGACGCCGGGTCTTGCGGCCGGGTTCACGTTGTCGATATAGATCATCTTGCTGCCGGGAACGTACTTTTCAACGTAATGGCCCGCCTCGTAGTGAGCCTGGCTCCATCCGTGATCGTTGTAGGGGCCCACGAGGAGCATGCCGAAGGTAAAGGGCTTGTCCGCCGCATGGGCCATGGTAAGGCACCCTGCTGCGGCGATCAGGCAGGCCGCCGAAAAGAACATAAATTTTTTAAACATTAAAAATCCTCCTGTTTTATCGATTGACGTACAAACATACGGTTTAACTCGTTAAATATAATCCTACCAATATACGTATAAATAATCCCCAAGGTCAAGAAAGAAGGGGGCCCGGCCGCAAAAAGATTTTTCGTTGCGGATACGCCTTGACAGTTCTCTCATGAATTGATTTAAGTAGGGGTATTGTATAGATTATCTGAATCCGGCCTGAACTTCTGAATTATTCTGAACCTGGTTTGAGCGCGGCTTGCTGCGGCAAAAATGTCCTGGTGGTCACCAACCGTACCGTTCCATGGAGTGTCGCTGTTGCAGCAGTAATGGATGAACCGCCTGAAACCGATTCGGGAAATCCCGGATCGTTTCATGCAAAGCTGAAATGGAAAGGAATGGAAGAATGCCCTCGGAAAAAGAGATACTGCAGTCGATGGACCTGTTTCAAGGCCTTGGACGCGATGCCATCGCGACCCTGGCAAAGCTTATGCGCCCCGTTCGCGTCAAGGAGGGGGAGGTGCTCACCAAGAGGGGGGATGTGGCCCATACCTTTTTCGTGATCCTCTCGGGCAACTACATGGTTCACTTTCCCGACGGAAAGGCCTTTACACTCCACAAGCCCGGCGATTTCATCGGCTGGGCCATCCTCGTGGCCTCCACCCGGTACAACGGGACCAGTGTCGCCCTCACCGACGGCGAGGTGCTGGCCCTCAAGAAGGCCGACTTCATGCGGGTGATCCAGCAGGATCTGGCCATGGGAAACAAGATCATGCAGACCGTCACCACCCAGCAGCACAAGATGCGTTACGATTTCTGCTTCAACTAATCCCCGATTCCGATCCATGCCCGCCGGCGTTCGCCGCCGGGGCTGAAGTTGGTTTTCGGTTGCATGATATGCCGTGAAATAGATACGCCCGCCCTTGAACCATTTCAACGGCGGGCGTTGAATTGGCGAGGGGGGATTCCCATATCGATCCGCTGTACCGCTTTTTTCCACTCCCATCTCTTTTAAACAATGACGATAGCTTGACCGTTCCCGTTGTAGACGGTCAGTTTCCGGTATCCCGGCAGTTGTGGGAGTCCGGGCTTTGTACTTACCGGTCATGTTTCTATCTTCCGGAGAGGTGGTACCGGCGCCTCATTCCCCTCCGTATAAAGGAAGCGTCGGCGATAAATCTTCGTTAACCGTTGTGCTGTATTTCTCAATGCCTGCCGAGAGTAAAAAAACGAATTCCTGTCGATTTTCATGGACGGCTGTACGAGGGGGGGGGATGGATTCTTTAAACGGACGACATGGCGGCTTATGGCCAACTACCATGTAATGAGTTGAAATATCGCTTTGAAACATTTACAGTGTAGGTAATTGCAACGATTTTGAATTTTCGGTTCCGAACCACCGACGATTACCACCCTTCCCCCTGAACCCGGTAAATCCGAAATTCAACAGAAAGCTTTTTTCCCGAGAGTTCATGGGCGAGGCATTATCAATCGGGCCCTGCCGAACGCTCCGGGACGACGGCTTTTTCGGCGACGGCGGAGGGTTCTCGAAGGAGTATCCGACTCTCTGTTGCCGATGCGTTTTTCACCCGGAGCATCCGGGAACAGGCTCGTGATCAATTTCCCAAACTCAGAAGTGTCGTCCAAGGGGGGATTCGCCGGCTTTCCGGTTCAGTCAACCCATCCATCAAGGAGGTGCGAAATTGTACGGTTTTGCTGCAATAAGTGCGAACAACGGCTGGTCCATCGCCATCGTGGGGGCCGCGATCGTCTTTTCCGGCCTGGTGTTTCTCTCGTTCACCATCTCCCGGCTGCACAAGATCCTCGAATTTCTGGAGAACAGGGATGAACATGTCAGGCGGATCAAGACAAGGCTGACCACCCGGGGCGCGGTCAAAAAGTCGTTCACCTATGATATCGCCGAGCCCGAGGAGTTCGATATCAAGGAGCTAACGGCCCAGTACGATATGCTGATCCGTGTGGCAGGGGACTCCTTTTCCCTTCCGAAACTGATCGAGATCGCCGAAAAACGCGGGCTTGCCCATCCCCATGCCTCCATCAACGCCCTCCTTACGGCGGGGGTGCTGGAGGCGGATGGAGCGGGCACCTATCACTGGAATCAAGATGTTCACGACAGGATAATCAAGGGATAAGGGAGGGGATATGCTTAGTTTATTTCTGGATTTTTTACAGAATACCGGTTTCTACCTCTGTGATTACAGGCATATCATCATGATCTTCGCCGGGATCATCTTTATCTATCTCGGCATTGCCAAGCATTACGAACCCCTTTTGCTGGTGCCCATCGGGTTCGGCATCCTCATGGGAAACATCCCCGTTTTCAAGGGGCTGGGGCTGGGGATTTACGAGCCCAACAGCGTGCTCCACTACCTCTATTTCGGGGTGACCCAGGGGATTTACCCGCCCCTGATCTTCCTCGGGATCGGCGCCATGACCGACTTTTCAACCATGCTGGCAAGGCCGTCCCTCATGCTCCTCGGAGCGGCTGCCCAGGCCGGCATCTTTATCACCTTTCTCGGTGCCCTGGCCCTGGGATTCGCCCCCAACGAATCCGCCGCCATCGGGATCATCGGAGGCGCCGACGGGCCCACCGCGATCTTCCTCACCGCAAAGCTGGCACCGGCGCTGATCGGCCCCATCGCCATCGCCGCATACTCCTACATGGCCCTGGTGCCGGTGATCCAGCCGCCCATCATGAAGCTGCTCACCACCCGAGAAGAAAGGCTGATCCGCATGGAAGAGCCCCGCGTGGTTCCCAAAAGGGAGAAGATCATATTCCCCATCGTGGGTTTTCTCCTCTGCTGCTTTATCGCGCCGGCGGCCCTTCCTCTCCTGGGAATGCTCTTTTTCGGAAACCTCCTCAAAGAGGCGGTGGTCACCGAGCGCCTTGCCGTTGCGGCCCGAAACTCCGTTATCGATACGGTCACGATCCTTCTGGGCATGACCGTGGGCGCCAGCACCCAGGGGGATATCTTTCTGACTCCAAGTTCCGTGGGGATCTTTATCCTCGGCGCCGTGTCCTTTTCCGTTGCCACGGCAAGCGGGCTCCTCTTTGCCAAGCTCATGAACAAGTTCCTCAAAACCCCCATCAATCCCCTCCTGGGCGCGGCAGGCGTCTCCGCCGTTCCCGATTCCGCAAGGGTGGTACAGGTGGTGGGCCAGAAGGAGGACCCCACGAACTTCCTGCTCATGCACGCCATGGCGCCGAACATCTCCGGCGTTATCGGCTCCGCCATCGCGGCCGGTGTGCTCTGGAGTTTCATGAGTTGACGCCGGAAAGCTTCCGAGGGTCGGACATACCAGGTTCGGCCCTCACGCTACCGTTGATTATCGGACTTTTTGCGTGCGCATCAAATTATAAGTTTTCACGGGATCATAGTTTGTCGGGGGGAGGGAATGACGGTTTTATCGGAAGGCGACCCAGAGGGCGTACAATCCTCCGAAAATCATCCACCCCATGAAAAAACCGACCTTGAAGTTGTCCACCTTCCGGTTTTGTTTCTTTTTTCTCGTCCATTTTCTAAAAAAAAACATGTCCGTTATCTCCCAAAATCCAATCACGGCAGACGGCCGTGCCTGCCTGAACAAACCGTCAATTAACCCGCGCACTTGACACAGTGGGTGGCCTCGGGCAGCAACATGAGCCGTTTCATGGGAATGGGCTCCTCGCAAGCCAGACAGAGGCCGAAGTCCGGATCGTCGATCTCCTTCAGCGCTGTCTCGATCCTCGCCTTCTTCTGTTTTGCGTTTCTCAGGGCCGCCTCGTTGATGCTCTTGCTGTTGATCGCCTCCATGCGGGTGAGTCGACCGATGGAATCGTCCGGCGCAATGGGTTTTGTCAGTTCCTTGAGAGACGCGATGGTGGATTCAAGTTCCACCAGCGAGGTTGTCATATGTTCTTTCAGTTTAACTTTTTCGTTTTCGTTCATGGGCCTCTCTGGTGTTGTTGTTGTTGGGCCGGGCCCGCCGGAAAGGGGGCATTGGGATATTTCAATGTTTCCGAAGGGCATGTGTCCCACTCGGACTGGAACTTACCATCGGCATCAATAAATCCTTAGCAGATAAAATCAATTTTGGCGATAATTTCAAGGACAGCGGAACTCCCTGACTCGATTTCGGCGGATCGGGGTCGGACCGAATCAATGCGTTGAAATTAAAAGACATCATTGTGTTTGCTTTGGGTTTGTAGAGCTTAAACGCCTATTTTAGATGTTAAAATCGTCCCTCTAGCTTACCTTCTTTGGTGGTGTTTCATTTATAATTCGTCGATCCTATTTCTTTGATTTGAAAAATCAACGGGGCTATGCACTTAGCTCACGAGAGCACAACATACAGCCGTGCGATTGTGGCATGTAACTACAACACAAAGTGGAGCGGGGAGTTGAATGCATAGTTCTGAAAAGCAATTTGGATTTTTTTGTACAGTTTCTGACTATCGCCAACCCCGTGGGACGCAGAATATGGAAGGGGGGCCGGGGGAGGGCCATAAGAAAAGCCCCTGAGCGGAGTATTCCGGACTTGACTCAGGGGCTTTGGACGGATGGATATAGGCGGTATCTATCCGTTGTTACCGGTTGCGGAAAGGCTTTCCGGGGAGCGGCGATGGAAGCCCCCACAAAAAAAGCCCTTCATGCTGAAACCGATTGTTTTCAGCATGAAGGGCTTTGCCCGTCTTCCAGACCCTTCCGTATGTAACATTCCCGCTCCTGGAAACGTGAGCGGCAATGTATAAGGGCAGGTCTTCTGACTTCCGGATCACTTGCCTTCCCGCGCCTTCCCACCTGTTGAAACGGCAGTGGCATACTGCGGGAGCATCCCCGGTCACAGCGACGGGATCGTTCTCGACTTTCACGAGATTCCCTATTAAGCCTTAACGGCACCTTTATGGTATTTTTGTAGAGGAGGGGGAGGTGTTTGTCAAGATTAAAATCCCGGGCGCAACGGCCCGAGGCGGTGTTTCAAATGGAATAATAAGGAAAAGAAGAAGAGCGAGGAAGGGGGGGGGGCCGAATTGTGGCTTGATGAAAAGGCAAGGCGCCCTGTTGCCGGTTGTTCATCATTGTGAAGAGAAGCACGGGAGAGCGTTTCTTGCAGGGCCTGTAATAAATCCCGTCCCGATAAAGCCGCCCACCACATGTAGCGCTCGCCGGGCATGGGGGATGCCAAAAGTCGTGGTTGGGAAATCTACATCGGAATTATTACGAGTGCATCATATTCATGAGGCGGCGAGAATGGGCGGGGGAGAGCGTGAAAATAATATCCGATTGGCCCGGAATAGAAGCTGTTCCGGGCGAATCCGACATTATTGCGCTATTCAGCGCTGCTGTTTTGGGAACCCTGTCCCCTGGAGCCGCCCCGTGACCTTTGGCCCTGGGAGCCGCTTCGGGACCGTTGGCCCTGGGAACCGCTCCTGGAGCGCTGACCGCCCTGGGAGCCGCCTCGGGATCTTTGGCCCTGGGAACCGCTGCGGGACCTGGTTTTCTGACTGGGGCGTCGCCCGCCCGGTCTTCCCTGGGAGGAACCGCGTCTTCCGGAGTTTCCGCCGCGAGAACCGGACCTTCCGCGGGATTGACCGTCCTTGCTCTGCTTGGGGCGGGGCTTGGGCGGGGGAGGATCTACCAGCCACTCGTCCTCGGGGTAGTCGCATTTCAGCTCGTTGCCCAGGAACTCCTCGATGGCCGGTATCTGGAAGGAGTCGTCCTCGCAGGCAAAACTCACGGAGATGCCGGTGGTGCCCGCCCTGCCGGTACGACCGATGCGGTGTACGTAATGATCCGGGTCGTCAGGGAGATTGTAGTTGATCACGTGGGTGACCCCGTCCACATGGATGCCCCTTGCCGCCACATCCGTTGCCACCAGTGCGCGGATTTTGCCCTCGCGAAATCCCTCGAGGGCCGAGAGACGCTTGCTTTGGGTAACCTCGCCCGAGAGAAGGGCGCAGTTGATGTCGTGGCGGTTCAGTTTGTCGGCAAGGTTGCGGGTCTGATCCCTCCTGTTGGAGAAGATGATGACCCGTTCAAGGTTCTGCTGGGTGATCAGGTTGTAAAGCAGGGCAAACTTTTCGTCACTTGTGACGATATAGACCTTCTGGTCAACCGTATCGCTTGCCACCTGGTCCGGTTCGATCTCCACATTGAAGGGTTCGCGGGTCCACTGGGAGGCGAGCCTTGCGATCTCCGGGGTGAGGGTGGCGCTGAAGAACATGGTCTGGCGCTTGTCCTTGTTGGGCGTGCTGTGGATGATCTGGCGGATGTCGGGAATGAATCCCATGTCCAGCATCCTGTCGGCCTCGTCGAGGACCAGCATCTCCACCCTGGAAAGATCCACCACCTTCTGGCGCTTGAAGTCCAGGAGACGGCCCGGTGTCGCCACCACAATGTCCACGGATTTCTCGGTAAGGGTGCGACGCTGCTTCTCATAGCCCATTCCGCCGAACACGGAGAGGACCCGCAAACGGGTGAACTTGGTGAGGCCGAGGGCGTCTTTTTCGATCTGAAGGGCCAGCTCCCTGGTGGGGGCGAGAATCAGCGCCCTGGGAAACCCCTTTTTAGGGCCGCCCTTTATGGGGTTTTTAATGATTTTTGAGATGATGGTGATAAGGAAGGCCGCGCTCTTGCCGGTTCCCGTCTGGGCGCGTCCCGTGCAATCCTTGCCTTCGAGGGCGCCGGGCACGATGCCGGCCTGGATGGGGGTGCAGTACTGGAATCCGAGTTCGCAGATCCCGTGCATCAGGGAATCGGGGAGGCCCAGGTCGTGGAACCTTGTTTCACCTTCCTTGGGGTCAACGTTGAACTCGGTGATTTCCCATCGTTTTCTTTTGGGCTTGGGTTTACGTTCGACAGGAGGTTTCCCGTCCCTGGGCGGGGTTGGGGTTTCGGGCGGGCTTTCGGCGGCTTCGTCCACAGGGGATACGGGTTTTTCTCCGTCCTCGGTCGGTGTGGGAAGGGGGGTGTCCGTCGGGTGTTCATCACTACGAAATAGTCTGCGAAATCGATCAACAATAAATTTAATCAAATTTTTTCCTTAACTGTCGTCAAGAGCTTCCCTTGGCTGTCCGTGAAACGCCCGGGATCACGGGGATCAAACATAATCTCCCGATTCACATGGGCGTTTGGGACAGATCATCTTTCCGGAGGTGCCGGAAACGGAACGACAGTGTGTCCGGTTTTCGAGTTTTTGAAAACGGTTGAACGACCGCGTGCCGCTCCTTTATATAAAGGAGGCGTCTTTCACGGACGCTATGTAAAAGGGCAACCTCGGAATTCATATATTCGAGGTTATAGATAGTAACCGAATAAACCGATTTATCAAGCCGAAAATTGATTTAACGGTAAAAAGAGCCCGATTGATTTCCGGTGGGTATCCGCCGGCGGTGCCGGAGTACGGAAAAAGGGCGTCCTGTTGTCCGGGCGAATTACTTGAAAATGGGGATCGGGAGCTGAGGGGGGGAGATCAGCCCCGGGTTTCCTGTGTATGCCCAAGTGGTCAGGGTCCTCTCCCTGGCGGCTTGTGCCGGGTAAGAGGCAGGGACACGGAGTCGGTGTTCCGAATCCGGGGACCGTGAAATATCCGGGTCCCTGGGAAGAGCCGGGCCGCATTTTATCTTCTCGGAATCGGGATTGATATAAAATTCCGGAAGATAAAAGTGGTGTGCCGTATCAGGCGATGCGCTTGTCTGGAGTGCCCTTTCTTCTGCGAATAACGGAACACGCGGCATTGATAACGGGTTTCGCCTTGGGCTTTGCGGTGTCGTCCTGCTGGCTTTCTCTGAACATTTCACGGAGTTTTGCGTCGAGTTCTTTTCTTCTTGATGCTTCCATCTTTTCCTTATTTACTAATTATATTTGTGGGTTGTATGGTGTTTGGCCCGATTGGGCCATTTTATTTGAATGGTCTAACCATTTTTTATAACATGAACTTTTTCCATGGAAAATCCAAAGGCTTTATGAATCATGGGTACGTGCCGGCGATTTTCGCAATAAGATTCCGAAAAGGGGACGGTCGTTAAATCAAATTGTATTGGGAAGATTTTCTAATGGTAAAAATTCGGTTTGCAAGTCACGAATCCGGCTGGATACGTAATTGGCGGTTGTTGGATTAAGTTAAAGTTCCCTTAAAAAAGGAACCTGCCAAAATTATTTGGCCAGAGTTATCCTTTTTTTGTGGGGATGTCAACATTAATTTTTTTGTTCGAAATTCTTTTTCCTCGAGGCCCCCCGGAAAGGGGAGATGATATGGGGAGCACTGCCGGCGGGGTGGGCGGCAAATCGTGTGGATGACCGCCAAAATGGGCGTCACGTGGCGGTCGACCTGGGGCGACCGCCTTAATGTTCGGGAAAATACCGATTAAACCATTACCCTACTTTTCCGATCCCTTTAAATAAGGAGACGTCGGTTGTTTCGTCATGTCGGGGTATTGGGGCGGAGGTACTGTTAAACTTACGGCAAAAGCGTGATGGAGCGGGCGGGGCTTTCGCGAAGCAGATATTTCGGCTTCGGCGTGATTGGAAAGAGTTGTTGTTGGTGTAAATAAGCGAATTGGCATCCGGGGCTTGAGCGGAACGCCATTGGCCTCTTCCCGGGGTGCCGGGTGGCTGCGTCTGAACATCGGCAGGCAAGTACGGGTAAAGTGTGTCTGCCTGCTTTCCCGCTCTTTAAAGAATGGTTGAAAGTGGTAAACATGATCGGCGAGAGATTCCAGGGACGAGCGGAGCGTCGCGGCAGGGGTACCCGTGGTGCCACTTCTAAAATACCGATGGACTGTTGTTGATTGTAAGCTGGGCAGCTCCATGCGATTCGGCTGTCCGGGATTTCGTTGTCCGGGATTTCGTTGTCCGGGATTTCGTTGTCCGGGATTTCGTTGTTCTGGGATTTCGTTGTTCTGGGGGGAGATTTAATAATTGAGCGGGGATTCACGCGACAAAGATTTGTGGGTAAGTTTCCCGGGGAACGGTGGACTGTCGCGGAATAATCGCGCGGGAACCCCGGGCGACACATTGGGATACGCGGTTTCGCCAACGGGTAATATCCGCTTGGGTGAAGAATTGTCGAGACGGCGGCTTCTGCGCTGTAAGCGATTACTGCGGATCCGAAATCATGGGAGTGCGCCTTGTCTTTCAACTATCGGGGTTAGGGGGGCGATCACTTTCGGCAAGGCGGTTCGTTCATTTTGTGTAACAATCGTCAAGTCGTTCGTGAATGAGCAGGTTCGGGGGCTCCACTCGGAACATGGTCGACCGGGAGTGAATTTTTGTTTATTGCGATATGTCGCAATATGTAGGGTATGATAATGGCGATATACTTAAAAATAAATGAGATAAATGGCGATATCGATAAAATGTGACTGGGTGGAGTAAGGGGGCCGGGAGGAATCGGGGGATCGGCCACATCGCTTCCGCTATGTTTTCTCTGGGTATTCCGGCGTTACCGGAATACGGCGTTCCGAGAAATCTCCTTTGACATCAAGCATTAATCGTGTATACAGGCCGATGCATCGGGAGATGCGGTTTTCGTCATCCCGATCCCTCTCGCTTGTTTCTCCCGTCCGGCGGGGTGTCGACATTTTCTTTCCCTCATTCCGGAAAAATCCAAGAGGATGTTGCGAAGAAAACGCATGGGCTAGGCTTTTGACTTATGGCGGCGATGGTCTCTTTGCTTATGAGAAAACCGCCGGAGAGAATTCGTGCGTCCGGTCGGCGTGGGGTGGGAAATTTTTTTTGGGGAAATCGAAGTATGCAGGAAAGTTAAGAAAATGTCGGCCCGCTCCCTTGCGCTGGGGAGAATCGAAAAAGAATGGGCAAAATTGTTCTTGATATTTTAAATGGGTGTGATTATATGGGCCTTCGCGCTTTTCCAAAAAGATCTCTTTTTTTATGAAAGGAGTGTGTGAGTGGAAGACAGCAAGACCGGAAAAAAGGATTTTGAGGTGGATAGGTTTGTACCGTTATCTCAAAGGCTTGTAGGATGGAAAGAGGGAGATTCCATCCGAGTTTCTGCGCAGGCGCAGAATGATCCGGCAGCATTCCTCACTTGGGCAAAAGGAAAAGGCGCCACCCTTCTTTTAGATATAATCCCGCATGAAATAAAAATTGTATCCCGAGTAACGCCGACGAAATTTGACAGGGTTGGCGGGCGGAAATATATCCTTTTGCGATTGCTCCACTCTCGCATTCCGGGGTATTCCGTTTTTCAAACAGCAGTAGAGAACTTGTACCGATCCTTTGATAAGGCAGCGGGCGATTTCGCAAGGCCCGTTATATATAGGAGATTACGCCCGGCGTAATTTCGTCCGGCCGCAAGGCCGGCAGTTTTATGGCTTTTGGTGAAGAACGGCTCGAAAGACTTGCAGGCAGACAGGACCGTCTGTGTGGTAAAACTGATTAGTGAAAAGGGGACAAAATGAAAATTCTCAAGATTGATCATCTCGGCATCGCGGTAAACAGCATTTCTGAAGGAGAGAAGCTCTGGACTGACGTTCTCGGTCTTCCCCTGGAAGAAACGGAAACTGTTGAAGAGCAGAAGGTTACGACGGCATTTTTCCCTGTGGGAGAGAGCCTGGTCGAGCTGCTGGAGTCCACCTCACCCGACGGTCCCATCGCCAAGTACCTGGACAAAAAAGGCCAGGGCATTCAGCATATCGCATTCCAGGTTGAGGACATTGAAGAGGCCCTCGCCGAGCTCAAGGAAAAGGGCGTGAAGCTTATCGATCAAACCCCCAGAAACGGTGCCGGCGGCACGAAAATCGCTTTCCTCCACCCCAAGGCCACCATGGGCGTTCTGGTCGAATTGTGCCAGAAAATGTAATCCTCTGATCGGGGAGGACGTTTCATCCGGGACCGTGCGGAGTTTTTAGGCGAAAATTCCGCGCGGGGATCAAAGGCTCCCGGAGGAGATAAAACCTTAGAGATACGACAGCTTTATTTGCTCATTTAACAACAATTTTAATTCAGGCGGGCGCCCTGACGGTCCATATGAGGATCGAAGGCGGTAACGGGCGCTTTTTTGTAAAAAAGGAGTATTCCATGGCAGAACATCCGAAGAAACAGGAATGGAGCGCACTGGCAGAAAAACAGCTCAGGGGAAAGACCCTTGCGGATCTTGACTGGGACACCCCCGAGGGCATCAAGGTTAAACCCGTTTACACCCACGAAGACGTAGCCGATCTCGAGAGCGTTAACGGCCTTCCCGGAATGGCACCCTTTGTTCGTGGTCCCATGGCCACCATGTACGCCGGCCGCGCCTGGACAATTCGTCAGTACGCCGGTTTCTCCACCGCGAAAGAGTCCAACGCCTTCTACAGGAAGAACCTTGCAGCCGGCCAGAAGGGCCTTTCCGTTGCCTTCGACCTCGCGACCCACAGGGGCTACGACTCTGATCACCCCAGGGTATCCGGCGATATCGGTAAAGCCGGTGTTGCCATCGACTCCGTCGAGGACATGAAGATCCTCTTCGATCAGATCCCCCTGGATCAGATGTCCGTTTCCATGACCATGAACGGCGCGGTTCTTCCCATTCTCGGTTCCTGGATCGTAACGGCCGAGGAGCAGGGTGTGAAGCAGGAACAGCTCATGGGTACCATCCAGAATGATATCCTCAAAGAGTACCTGACCCGTAACACCTACATCTATCCTCCCGTACCTTCCATGAGAATCATCTCCGACATCATGGAGTACAGCTCCAAGAACATGCCCAAGTACAACACCATCAGTATCAGCGGCTACCACATCATGGAAGCCGGCGCCAACTCCGTTCTCCAGACGGCCTTCACCCTGGCCAACGGTCTCGAGTATGTTAAGGCGGCCCTTTCCGCGGGCATGGACATCGACACATTTGCTCCCCGCCTCTCCTTCTTCTTCGGCATCGGCATGAACTTCTTCATGGACATCGCAATGCTCAGGGCGGCGCGTTTTCTCTGGCACCGCATGATCAGCCAGTTCAATCCCAAGAACGTCAAGTCCACCATGCTGAGAACCCACTGCCAGACCTCGGGCTGGAGCCTCACCGAGCAGGATCCTTACAACAACGTGATCCGTACCACCCTCGAGTGTATGTCCGCGACCCTGGGCGGAACCCAGTCGCTGCACACCAACTCCTTCGACGAGGCGGTTGGTCTCCCCACCGACTTCTCGGCCCGTATCGCAAGAAACACCCAGATCGTTGTCCAGGAAGAGTCCCAGATCTGTCACGTGGCCGATCCCCTGGGCGGCTCCTACTATGTTGAAGCCCTCACCGACGGCATCATCACCGAAGCCCAGAAGATCATCGACGAGATCGAAGGCCTCGGCGGCATGGCCAAGGCCATCGAGACCGGCATGCCCAAGATGCGCATCGAAGAGTCTGCGGCTCGTAAGCAGGCCAGGATCGACCAGGGCCTCGACGTTATCGTCGGCGTCAACAAGTACAAGATCGAAGACGATACGGTATTCGATGTTCGCGAGATCTCCGACGAGGTTCGCCTTGAGCAGATCGCGCGCCTCAAGGAGATCAAAGAGAGCCGTGACTCCGACATGGTCGCCAAGACCCTGGCGGAGCTTAAGTCCGGCGCCGAAGGCGGCGGCAACCTCCTCGGGCTCACCATCGAGTGTATGCGTGCAAGGGCCACGGTGGGTGAGGTTTCCGACACTCTGGAAGAGGTATTCGGTCGTTATGTCGCTACAACACAGTGCATTTCAGGCGCATACTCCTCGGAGTATGGAGAGGGGAACGAGGCTATCGAAGCATTGAGAAAGAGAACAGACGAGTTCCAGGCAAAAACCGGAAGGCGTCCCAGAATCCTCGTAACCAAGATGGGCCAGGACGGCCATGACCGAGGCATCAAGGTCGTTGCCACCGCATACGCCGACCTCGGATTCGACGTTGACATCAGCCCCATGTTCCAGACGCCCCAGGAAGCCGCCAAGATGGCGGTGGAGAACGACGTTCATGTCGTTGGCGCGTCCAGCCTTGCGGCCGGTCACAAGTCCCTGATTCCCGAGATGATCGAAGAGCTCAAGAAGATCGGCGGAGAAGAGATCCTGGTTCTGGCGGGCGGCGTTATTCCTCCCGGCGACTACGATTTCCTCTACAACGCTGGAGTAGCCGGAATCTACGGACCGGGTACGAGCATTACCGATTCAGCCACACACGTGCTGGATCTCCTGGATAAGAAGTACGCTTAGTATTATAAAGGTGGCGCGGGCCTTTGCCCGCGCCTCCCGGGAGTATCGTAAGAGATCCGGGGGTCTTTGGCTTAAAGGCCCCCGGATGAAACATCTTTTTGAACCGAAACAGTAAAAACCCGCTGGAGTAAAGATGCTTAAAGATCCCGAATACTATATAAAAGGTGTCCTGGACCGGAACAGACTGGTCCTCGCCAAGACAATCACGCTGATAGAAAGCTCTTTGCCGGCTCATCAGGAGGTGGCCAGGAGGGTTGTGGACGCCCTTCTGCCGAGAACGGGTAAATCCACGAGGCTTGGAATAACCGGTGTGCCGGGTGCGGGAAAGAGTACGTTTATTGAAAGCTTCGGGTTGATGCTGACGAAGAAGGGCCTGAGGGTTGCGGTGCTTGCCGTCGATCCCAGCAGCTCGGTGACGGGGGGCAGTATTCTGGCGGACAAGACCCGCATGGAACAGCTCTCCATCGAGGAAAATGCATTTATCCGTCCCTCTCCTTCGGGGTGCACCCTGGGTGGTGTTGCAAGGAGAACCCGCGAGACAATGTTGGTGTGCGAGGCCGCGGGGTATGATGTGGTGGTGATCGAAACCGTGGGTGTTGGCCAGAGTGAGACAACGGTGGCCTCCATGGTGGATTTTTTCCAGGTGTTGATGATCGCGGGAGCAGGGGATGAGCTCCAGGGAATCAAGAAGGGGGTCCTTGAACTCGCCGATTCCATCGTGGTCAACAAGGCCGACGGCGACAATAAGGAGCGGGCCGAACTGGCCAGAAAGCAGTATGAAGGCGCCCTCCATATGCTCAAGCCCATATACAAGAACTGGTCGCCTCCGGTTCTCACCTGCAGCTCCCTTGAGTCGACGGGCCTTGAAGAGGTATGGGCGACCATCCTCGACTACAAGACAAAGCTCACCGCCACGGGTGAAATGGGAGAAAAGAGAAAAAATCAGGCCGTCGCCTGGATGCAGTACATGGTCGAGGAGGGATTGAAGGAGTGGTTCTACAGCAACGCAAAGGTGGGAGAAGAGCTTCCCAAGGTGCTGAAGAACGTGGAAACGGGGGTCACATCACCCACGCTTGCCGCAGCGGAACTCCTGGCCTTTGTCGGCGGCAGCACAATATAGTTGAATTTAATATTTGGTAGATTCCGTATTACCATATCGAAAATGGTTAACTCTTTGGAGATGAAAGGAATTTAGAAATGGGTAGAACGGCGGACAGCATCAATAAGTTGAAGGAAAAAGAGAAAAAAGTCCTTCAGATGGGTGGCGAAACAGCTGTTGCAAAACATAAGGCAAAGGGAAAGCTTACCGCACGCGAGCGTCTGGATATCCTCTTCGACCAGGGGACCTTTCGCGAGCTGGACATGTTCGTTAAACACCGGTGCGCGAACTTCGGCATGGAGAAGCTGGACATTCCGGCGGACGGCGTTGTCACGGGCCACGGCTATGTAAACGGTCGCCCTGTTTTTGCCTTTGCCCAGGATTTCACCGCACGTGCGGGAAGCCTCGGTGAGATGCATGCGGCAAAGATCTGCAAGGTGATGGATCTTGCCGATAAGTCCGGATGCCCCTGCATCGGTCTCAACGACTCGGGCGGTGCAAGAATTCAGGAGGGTGTTGATGCCCTCTCCGGTTACGGCCAGATCTTCCGCAGGAACGCACTCTCCTCGGGCGTGATTCCCCAGATCTCCGCGATCATGGGTTCCACGGCAGGCGGCGCGGTTTACTCTCCTGCAATGACCGACTACATCTTCATGGTAAAGAACACCAGTTACATGTTCATCACGGGCCCCGCCGTAATTCAGGCCGTCCTCGGTGAAGAGGTGACCATGGAAGAGCTCGGCGGCGCCATGACCCACAACTCCAAGAGCGGTGTTGCTCACTTTGCATGCGAGAACGATGCGGACTGCATCGAGCAGATCAAGACGCTCCTCTCCTACCTTCCCAGCAACAACATGGAAGAGCCTCCCATGGTCGCGACGAGCGACGATCGTAACCGTGTATGCCCCGAGCTCAACACCCTGGTTCCCGACAACCCCAACCAGGCCTACGACATGAAGGAGCTCATCGGTTCAATCGTGGACGACGGCGTCTTCTTCGAGCCCCACGAGCATTACGCCACGAACATCATCGTGGCCTTTGCAAGGCTCAACGGAAGAAGCGTGGGCATCATCGCCAACCAGCCCCAGGTTCTTGCCGGTTGCCTGAACATCGACGCTTCCAATAAGGCTTCCCGCTTCATCCGTTTCTGCGACGCCTTCAACATTCCCATGCTCACCATCGCGGACGTTCCCGGTTACCTCCCCGGAACCGACCAGGAGTGGAACGGTATCATCACCCACGGCGCCAAGCTCCTCTGGACCTACTCCGAGGCAACCGTGCCCAAGATGCTTCTTGCCATCCGTAAGGATTACGGCGGATCTTACCTTGCCATGAACTCCAAGGACCTCGGCAACGACATGGCATTTGCATGGCCCACCGCCGAGATCGCGGTTATGGGTGCGGCAGGAGCCGCCAACATCATCTACAGAAAGCAGATCATGGCTGCCGAAGACTCCAAGTCCGAGCGCGAGAAATGTGTTGCCGAGTACGAGGAGCTGTTCGCCAACCCCTACTGCTCCGCCGAGAGGGGTCACATGGACGCGGTTATCGAGCCTGCCGACACAAGGCGCCGTCTTATCGACGCCCTGGAGATCCTCTGCACCAAGCGTGAGCAGCGGCCCGCCAAGAAACACGGCAACATTCCTCTGTAATTGATCCCGGTGTCAAAGGGCCTCCGGCAAGCTCTCCTTATAAAAGGGAGGGCAAACCCCAAGGAGGCCCCCGAAACCAAGTAAAACGGTTTCGGCCAATGGCGCTTAAAAGGAACGTAACTTCAAGCCATATGGAGATGCTATGGATACAAAAAAGAAGATGGCTGCTGCAATGGCCGCGGTCACCGCATACATGAGAAGCCAGGAAGAGCTGGTGGCGGCGCCCACGCCCGAGCCCGCCTCTCCTGTCTGGGCCATGACCGGAAGAATGGCACAGATGCAGATTCGCAACATGATGCAGATGAAAGCTTTTAAATAATTTTCAAAATTATAGAAGGATATAAAGAAGATGAGTGATCACAATCAGGTAAACCTTACCGAAATGAATTACGCCAAGGACAGGCCCGCTGCTGCTAACCCCGTAAAGATCATGGACCTCTCCCTTCGTGACGGCCACCAGTCCCTGTTCGCCACAAGGGGACGTACCGAAGACATGATCCCCGTAGCCGAGATGATGGACGAAGTCGGCTTCTGGGCCATCGAGACCTGGGGCGGCGCGACCTTCGACACCATGCACCGCTTCCTGAACGAGGATCCCTGGGAGAGACTGCGTACCCTTAAAAAGTACATCAAGAAGACGCCCTTCTCCATGCTTCTGCGCGCCCAGAACCTCGTTGGCTACCGTAACTACGCCGACGATCTGGCCGAGGCGTTCGTTGACCGCGCCGCCATCAACGGCATGGACGTGTTCAGGACCTTCGACGCACTGAACGATTACCGTAACTTCGAGACCGTTGTGCCCGCCATCAAGAAGGCCGGAAAACACTTCCAGGGCTGCGTCTGCTACACCATGACCGAGCCCCGCCTGGGCGGAGACGTATACAACCTCGACTACTATGTAAGCAAGGCAAAGGCCCTCGAGGACATGGGCGCCGACTCCATCTGTATCAAGGATATGGCGGGCCTTATCGCTCCCTACGATGCATACAACGTGATCAAGGCGATCAAGGACGCGGTACCCAACGTACCCGTACACCTCCACAGCCACTTTACCTCCGGCATGGCATCCATGAGTCACCTCAAGGCCATCGAGGCGGGCGTGGACATCCTCGATACATGTATGTCTCCTTACGCATACAGAACTGCTCACCCCGCCATCGAGCCCCTGGTAATGAGCCTCATCGGCACCGACAGGGACACCGGTTTCGACATCAAGTCCCTGGCCGACATCAACGAGATCCTCGAGAAGGAAGTTATTCCCAAGTACCGTCACCTTGTCGACGATACCAAGCTCTCCATCATCGACATCAACGTGCTTCTCCACCAGACCCCCGGCGGAATGCTCTCCAACCTCGTTAACCAGCTCCGCGAGATGGATGCCCTTGACAAGATCGACGACGTTTTCATCGAGCTGCCCAAGGTAAGAAAAGACCTCGGCCAGATTCCCCTGGTAACCCCCACCAGCCAGATCGTGGGTATCCAGACCGTGAACAACGTTCTCTTCGACACCGACGGCGAGCGCTACAAGATGATCACCGCACAGGTGAAGGATCTCTGCTACGGCCTCTACGGCAAGACCGCAGTACCCATCGATGCCGAGCTCCAGAAAAAGGCCCTCAAGGGTTACGCAAGGGGCGAAGAGCCCATCACAGTTCGTCCCGCGGCGGTTCTCGAGCCCGAGCTGGCCAATGCCCAGGAAGAGATCAAGGACCTTGCCAAGGATATCGACGACGAGATCCTCTACGCCATCTTCCCTGTAACCGGTAAGAAGTTCCTCAAGTGGAAGTACGGCGTCGAAGAGCCCCCCAAGGAGGTTCTGCCCATTCCCCTGTCCCAGGGCCAGGAAGTTATGCAGAACATCGAGAAGGCCAAGGCCGGCAAGCTCATGGAAAAACCCGAGGCTCCCGAGAAGGGCGAGGCATTCCGCAGCTTCAACGTCTATGTCGACGACGAGTACTTCAAGGTTGACGTCGAGGAAGAGGGCGGCGCGCCCGTGATCACATCGGTCGCTCCCGCTGCGGCAGCACCTGCTGCGGCTCCCAAGGCAGCTCCCGCGAAAAAGGCAGCTCCCGCTCCTGTAGCGGATGTTGACGGAACCGCCGTCGCAGCCCCCATGCCCGGAATGATCGTTTCCATCGAGAAGAAGGTTGGGGATGCCGTTACGGCAGGCGAAACCGTTGTTGTTCTCGAGGCCATGAAGATGGAAAATGCCCTGACGGCACCCTGCGACGGTACCATCAAGTCCGTGAACTGCGATTCCGGCGATAACGTTGGAAAGGGTGACGTCCTGGTCGTGATCGGATAAACAGGACTCAAGTTGCTCCACTCTTTATGTGTTCCCCGCCCCTTACCGGGCGGGGAACGGTTTTGACCGAATTGCCTGCAAATCAATGACAAGGAAGAGGTGGATTATGAGTAAAGAGGTACCAGAGAAAGGCTTGAACCTTCGCACATATAATTTTTTCGTAAATGACGAGCACTTCACCGTGGAAGTAGAAGAAGTGGGCGGCCCCGCGTTTATTGCCGCGGCCCCTGCTGCTGCTCCCGCCGCCGCCCCCAAACCCGCCCCCGCCAAAAAGGCCGCAGCTCCGGCAGCAGCAGCCGCCGTTGACGGAACCGCCATTGCAGCTCCCATGCCCGGTATGATCGTTTCCATCGAGAAGAAGGTGGGAGATGCCGTTACGGCAGGCGAAACCGTGGTTGTTCTTGAGGCCATGAAGATGGAAAACGCATTGACGGCACCTTGTGACGGCACCTTAAAGTCCGTGAACTGCGATTCCGGCGACAATGTAGGGAAGGGCGACGTACTCGTCGTGATCGGATAGTCTTTGAGGCTAAAGCCGACCCCTTGAAAGTCACGTCAGCAACTTCCCCCCTGTTCTCTCCGGCAGAAGAGAACACCGGGAAGATGATATAAGGTTTATACAGGTAAAGAGTTGTAGATAAATTTTAATCTAAGGAGATACGAAGATGAAGGTCCATGAGTATCAGGCGAAAGAAGTATTTCGCAAATTCGGCGTGCCCGTCCCCGATGGGGGAGTGGTATTCAGCGTTGATGAGGCGGTAGAGAAAGCTGAATCCCTCAGCGGTTACCCCGTTGTCGTTAAAGCCCAGATTCATGCGGGCGGTCGCGGCAAGGGCGGCGGTGTCAAGCTTGCCTTCAATAAGGAAGAGGCAAGGCAGCACGCCGACGACATCCTCGGCATGACGCTGGTCACCAAGCAGACCGGTGAAGAGGGAAAGCTGGTTCAGAAGCTCCTCATCGAAGAGGGCTGCAACATCGACCGCGAGCTCTACATGAGTATCCTTCCCGACCGCGAAACAGCCAAGAACGTCATCATGTGCAGCCAGGACGGCGGCATGGACATCGAGGCGGTGGCCGAAGAGACCCCCGAGCGGATCATCAAGGTTTATGTTGATCCCACGGTAGGCCTCCAGGCATACCATATCCGCGAGACCGCGTTCGGCCTGGATATCCCCAAGCCCGCCATGAAGCAGTTCGGCCAGATGCTGGCCAGCCTCTACAAGATGTTCACCCAGTACGACTGCTCCATGGTTGAGATCAACCCCCTTGTCCTCACCAAGGAAGACACCGTTCTCGCCATCGATGCAAAGGTTGACGTTGACGGCAACGCCCTGTTCCGTCACAAGGACATTGTCGGGTACCGTGACGAGACCGAAGAGGATCCCCTGGAGCTCGAGGCTTCCAAGTTCAGCCTGAACTACATCAACCTCGGCGGCAAGGGCAACGTGGGCAACATGGTTAACGGCGCGGGCCTTGCCATGGCCACCATGGATGCCATCAACTACGCGGGAGCAGAGCCCGCGAACTTCCTCGATGTTGGGGGCGGAGCGGACGCCGAGATGATCGCCAACGGTTTCAGGATCATCCTCAGCGACAAGAACGTCAAGGCCATCCTCATCAATATCTTCGGCGGTATTCTTCGCTGCGACACCCTGGCCAACGGCGTTGTCCAGGCGGCTGAGGCGACCAAGCTCAGCGTCCCCCTGGTTGTGCGCATGGAAGGGACCAACGTGGAGGAGGGTCGCAAGATCCTCGCCGAGTCCGGTCTCGACCTGATCACGGCGGTTGATATGAAGGATGCGGCCGAGAAGGTTGCCGCGGCGGCCAACGCTGCTTAGAACAATCCCAATACAGTGAGGAAAGAAAAGTGAGTATATTTGTAAACAAGGATACCCGCCTCGTCGTACAGGGTATCACGGGTAATGAAGGCAAATTTCACACCAGGCAGTGTATCGCATACGGAACCAACGTTGTCGCGGGTGTTACACCGGGCAAGGGCGGCCAGAAGATGGACGACGTTCCTGTTTTCAATACCGTTAAGGAAGCCGTGGACAAGGCGGGCGCCAACGCCTCCATGATCTTCGTGCCCCCTCCCTTCTGCGCCGACGCCATCATGGAGGCTGCCGATGCCGGTATCGCCATGATCATCGCCATCACCGAGGGAATTCCCATCATGGACATGATGACGGTGAAGAACTACCTCAAGGATAAGCCCGTTCGCCTCATCGGCCCCAACTGCCCCGGCATCATCACCCCCGGCGAGTGCAAGATCGGTATCCAGCCCGGACCCATCCACACCCCCGGCTCCATCGGTGTTGTTTCCCGCTCCGGAACCCTCACCTACGAGGCGGTTCACGCCATCACCGGCATCGGCCTCGGCCAGTCCACCTGTATCGGTATCGGCGGCGACCCTGTTAACGGCACCAACTTCATCGACTGCCTCGAGGCGTTCAACGCGGACGATCAGACCGAGGGTATCGTTATGATCGGCGAGATCGGCGGATCGGCGGAAGAGGAAGCGGCAGCTTACGTGAAGGCCAACATCAAGAAACCCGTTGTTGGTTTTATCGCGGGCCTTACGGCTCCTCCCGGACGCCGTATGGGCCATGCCGGCGCCATCATCAGCGGCAGCAGCGGAACCGGCCAGAGCAAGATCGCGGCCATGAAGGAGAACGGCATCATGGTTTGCGAGAACCTCGGTCTCCTTGGCGAAGTCTGCGAGAAGGCGTTTAAATAAAATATAAAGGGGTTTGATTAGGTAAGCCGTGATCAGCTTGTCGCGGCATCAGGGTACCCCTTCTTTCAGTGAAATCGGTGCCTGGGATAGCTTGGTCAGTATTTCAGGCACCGCTTTTTGAGCAGGGCTGCTCCGAATCGAACCAACAACCAATGAAGTTAAATTGGAGGACAGATGAACTGGCTTTTGAAAACCATGGGTAGTTCCATTGGTAAAAAATACCTGATGGCCATTACCGGCCTCAGTTTCTGCGGGTTTCTCACGACCCACCTCATGGGGAACATGTCCGTGCTGGGAGGTTCCGACACCTTCCTCGCCTACGTGCACCATCTCCACTCCCTCGGCGTGCTGATCCCCGTTGCCGAGGTCGGCCTGCTCGCCCTCTTTGCCGTGCATGTGGTCTTCGGCGTGATGCTCTTTCTCAAGAACCTCACCTCCCGTCCCGCCAAGTACTGCGTGAACAAGAACGCCGGCGGAAGAACCCTGGGTTCCGGCACCATGCCCTACACGGGCGCCGTGATCCTCGGCTTTATCATCTATCACCTGGTGAACCTCAGGTTCCAGGACCATGTGGCCAGAAACGCATGGCAGATCCTGAACGACGCCCTGGCGAGCCCCATCAGCGTGGGGATCTACGTGGTCTGCATGATCGCCGCCGGTATCCACGTGAGCCACGGTCTCTGGAGCGCGTTCCAGACCTTTGGTCTGAGCCATCCCAAGTACATGCCCGCTCTCAAGGGACTCAGTGTCGTTTTCAGTTTAATTGTCGCGATAGGATTCGGATTTATTCCTGTCTTTCTTTCGCTTTAGGCTTAGAGGAGATTAGATACAATGCTTAACGGAAATGTCCCAAGCGGGGCGCTCAAGGATAAATGGGATAAACATCGCTTTGAACTGAAGCGCGTCAACCCTGCCAATAAAAGAAAACTCAATGTCATCGTCGTGGGTTCCGGCCTTGCCGGCGGCGCTGCGGCAGCCACCATGGGCGAGCTCGGATACGACGTTCAGTGCTTCTGCTACCAGGACAGCCCCCGCCGCGCCCACAGCATCGCGGCACAGGGCGGCGTGAACGCGGCCAAGAACTACCAGAACGACGGCGACTCCATCTGGAACCTCTTCTACGACACCATCAAGGGCGGTGACTTCAGGGCAAGGGAGGCCAACGTTTACCGTCTGGCCCAGGTTGCCAACAACATCATCGACCAGTGTGTGGCGCAAGGCGTTCCCTTTGCCCGCGATTACGGCGGACAGCTCGCCAACCGAAGCTTCGGCGGCGCGCAGGTTTCCCGTACCTTCTATGCAAGGGGCCAGACCGGTCAGCAGCTCCTCCTCGGCGCGTACAGCTCCCTCTCCCGCCAGATCGGCACCGGCAAGGTGAAGATGTTCCCCAGGCGCGAGATGCTGGACCTTGTCATGGTGGACGGAAATGCAAGGGGTATCATCGTTCGAAACATGGTCACCGGCGAGATCGAGAAGTACGCGGCCGACGCGGTCTGTCTTGCGACGGGCGGTTACGGAAACGCCTTCTTCCTCTCCACCAACGCCATGGGCTGTAACGTTTCCGCGGCATGGGCCGCCCACAAGAAGGGCGCCTTTTTCGCGAACCCCTGTTACACCCAGATCCACCCCACCTGTATCCCCGTTCACGGCGATTACCAGTCCAAGCTCACCCTCATGAGTGAGTCCCTCCGTAACGACGGACGCGTCTGGGTTCCCAAGAAAAAGGGCGACAACCGCCGTCCCCAGGATATTCCCGAGTCCGAGCGTTACTACTACCTCGAGGAGAAGTACCCCTCCTTCGGTAACCTCGTGCCCCGAGATGTCGCTTCGCGTAACGCCAAGGAGCAGTGCGATGCCGGCCTCGGCGTGGGCAGCACCGGACTTGCCGTATACCTCGACTTCGCGGACGCCATCAAGCGCGACGGCGAGGACGTGATCCGCGCGAAATACGGAAACCTCTTCCAGATGTACGACAAGATCGTGGACGAAGACCCGTACAAGAACCCCATGATGATCTACCCCGCGGTTCACTACACCATGGGTGGACTCTGGGTGGATTACAACCTGATGAGCAACCTCCCCGGCCTGTTCGTGCTCGGCGAGGCGAACTTCTCGGATCACGGCGCGAACCGCCTGGGAGCTTCCGCTTTGATGCAGGGTCTTGCCGACGGTTACTTCGTGATTCCCTACACCATCGGCGGATACCTGGCCACCACGAAGCAGGCCAAGGTCACCACGGACCACCCCGCGTTCAATGAAGCCGTGGCGAACGTCACCGGCCGCATCGACAAGCTCTTCAATGTCAACGGCAAGAGAACCGTGGACGACTTCCACAAGGAACTCGGCCTGATCATGTGGGATCACTGCGGCATGGCAAGGAACGCGGAAGGCCTCACAAAGGCCAAGGGCATGATCCAGAACCTCCGCGAAGAGTACTGGAACAATGTATTTGTCACCGGCGACAGCAAGGACTTCAACCAGAACCTCGAGAAGGCTACCCGCGTTGCGGACTTCATGGAGTTCGGCGAGCTCATGGTGACCGATGCACTGGCCCGTGAGGAGTCCTGCGGCGGTCACTTCAGGGAGGAATCCCAGACCGAGGAGAACGAAGCAAAACGTGACGATGAAAACTTCTGCCATGCGGCTGCCTGGGAATATACCGGTGTCAACAGCGAGCCTGAACTGCACAAGGAGTCACTGGTTTTTGAAAACGTTAAACTGAGCCAAAGGAGTTACAAGTGACAAAAACCATGAATTTGACACTCAAGGTCTGGAGACAGAAGGGGCCTGATGCAAAAGGCAAACTCGAAACCTACAAGGTAAAGGACGTTTCCCCGGATATGTCCTTTCTTGAAATGATCGACGTCACCAACGAGGAGCTGGCCCTTAAAGGCGTCGAGCCCATCGCATTCGATCACGACTGCCGCGAGGGTATCTGCGGTATGTGCGGATGTGTTGTAAACGGCCGTGCCCACGGCCCCGACGACGGAACCACCCTCTGCCAGCTTCACATGAGGCGTTTTTCCGACGGCGACACCATCGTGGTCGAGCCCTGGCGCGCGCGCGCCTTCAAGGTCGTGAAAGACCTCGTGGTGGACAGAAGCGCCCTTGACAAGATCATCCAGGCGGGCGGTTTCGTTTCCGTGAACGCCGGCGGCGCCCAGGATGCCAACGCCCTTCCCATTCCCAAGGAGAACGCCGACCTTGCAATGGACGCGGCGGCCTGCATCGGTTGCGGCGCATGTGTTGCCTCATGCCCCAACGCATCGGGCATGCTCTTCACCTCCGCCAAGATCTCCCAGCTGGCCCTCCTGCCCCAGGGTAAACCCGAGGCGGCCAAGAGAGCCCTCGCCATGGTTGCGGTCATGGACGAGCTCGGATTCGGTAACTGCACCAACGAGGCCGAGTGCGAGGCGGAATGTCCCAAGGAGATCTCCATCACGAACATCGCAAGGCTGAACCGCGAGTTCTTCAAGGCTGGATTCTTTTCTAAATCCGTGTAACCTCTCCACACTGATTTCAGGAAAAGTTCTATAGAAATACCCCGGGAGCAATCCCGGGGTATTTTTTTTGTGGAAAAATGGAACTTCGCATCAAAGGGAGTCCGGTGCCGATTGTTAAAGGGAGCAGATCGTCCGGTCGAGTTCAGGAGTGGAGATGGAAATTTTCCGAATGTTCCGTTCAACCGCTTTTGCACGGGCTGACGAAAACAAAGAGGTGGCGATGAGTGCGAAGAGTATTTTTGACATTGGGATCTCTCCAATTGTTATGAGCGGTTCATGTTAAGAGGCGCTGCCTGCGCCGCCTAAAAGATAAAATGATATGAATCAACTGTATTCCATTGAAACTGCGGTGGGGCGGCGTGGAAAATCGCCGTTGCTGAAAACAACGTCCCAACCAACACGTAACCGAATGATTGATCGTATATCGCGTGAGTCGATCATTGGCGGCAAGCTTAGTGTACTTGGAATGTGGAACGGATATATGTTGGTTTTTTTTAGACTGAAAACATCCGGAACTCGCTAACCCGGCTACCGTTGAGACGGTTTGAATTCAAGGCAAAACAGAGGAAGATCGACATTTTTTTCACTTGATCTGGGAGCTGAATCATCGGGTTGATCAAAATGTGCCACGGACTCGGGGCGAAAATAATGTGTGCGCTTCTCCCGAAATTGACTGTCCAGGAATTTCCTCCTGAATCGCACCGGAGAATATCTGATTTATTGCGAAGCAATAACGAAGGGGACGAAATTTCGCTTGTATCGAAGAGGCATGGATGCGGCGCATTCGCGTTACGGGCGATCTTTCGCGATTTAAAAGGGGAAAATGGCTGGGGCGGGAGGATTCGAACCTCCGAATGCAGGTATCAAAAACCTGTGTCTTACCGCTTGACGACGCCCCATCCGATTTTGATGAGAGAAATAGCATTTATATTCCAGTACGTCAAGGGGGATACGACGGGTGGTGCGGGGGTGTTTTTTAAGGGAGCGAATGGTTTTTCAAAGTACCATTCTAATCCCCCGCAGGTACCAGTTTCGCGGCGGGTATTATGGGATTGTTCCCATGTGCTGGAATAAAGGGGGGCCGGGGTATTAAAGATTTTGATCTCCGCGATACTTTCGATTGACATATCGTATCAAGTGTGACTTTAGTGAAATTATACAGAGCGATTATTGGTGGCAATCCGGCGTTACGTGTTGATAGGCGCGGCTTCGGCTTGTCATGGTTCGCCGTTTTTTTATCATACCCTTTCGGTACGCTATTTCGGACTTTAAAGGGAGCGGGAAGCCGGAAAACAGGGATAATTTCCATGGGTGCCGGCGAACGAATGAAGATGTCGTTTTGGCGGTATATTGGTATGACTTTTAACAAATGTTGAACAGGGTTGGGAGCCTGACGGTTCCGCCCGCTTTAACCCCGCACAGGCTTCGGCGGCACGCTTTCAATAATACTTGAATCCAATGTAAAGAAATAGACGCTGATCCGCCGGCCCATGTGTCGGGCATATATATGATGAACACCGTGATGGAAGAACCGTCAGGGGGTGTATAAGGGAGCATATAATGAATGAATTTCTTCAAAGCTTGAGAAACAACAAGAATAAGCCCTACAACAGGTCGCGCAGGCAGTACGACGGGAATCAGTACAACCCTCAGGACAAGCGGTCCGGAAACGACAGGCGCCAGCGGCCCCATCGCCAGTATACCGATTACGATAAAAGGGGCGGCGCGAGCTCGGTTGACGACGATTTAAAGGCTTTGAAACCGCTCCTGGAATCCCTGGTTGAGAACCAGCAGAAAAGGGTGGCGGTGGATGAAAGAAGGGCGGCCGCCGAAGAACGCAAGGCCGATGCCCTCGAAGGTATCGTCGTTTATCTCAAGCACCTGGTGGGACCGGATGCGCCCGATCTGGAAGGGATGTTCGAGGCCGCGCCGGCTAAAAAACGGATCGATCCCCCGGCGCCGGTGTTTGAGGAGCCCGTTGACGAAGCGCCTGCTCCCGCTCCCGCGGCGGCGTTCATACCTCCGACCGAGCCCGAGGAGATCGAACCTCCCCTTCAATACGAGGCTGCGGAGGATATCCCCTCCATGGAGGCCGACGAGGTTCCCGAAGATGATTCCATGACCGTCGAGGAGTATCTGATGATGACGGCAGGCGGTGCCGACGAGGCGGAAGAGGAGGAGGCGGTCCCCGAGAAATCCGCGAAACTGGTGCTCGAAGCCGAACCGGCAAAGGCACCCGAGCCGGTTGTCGAAAATGCCCTTGCGGACGAACCCGAGGATATTTACGTAAACCGGACCGACGTCATGGGAATTATTCGCGAAATGCGTGAGGAGGGGAAAACCTACGGACAGATCGCCCAGTACCTGGCCGATCGTAACCTTCCCACCTTTTCGGGGAGGGGAAAATGGCACGCCCAGACTGTTCACCGGTTGTGCCAGAAGAGATAGAATAGTGACAACATCTCAACAGTAGAGAAATTCCGAAAAAAAAATTAAAAGGGCGATCCCGTGAAAGGATCGCCCTTTTTTATTCTTCCGAAGCCTGTGGTCCCGCGCAAAATCGGAGAACGAACAGACGGCGCCCCATGATCCCGGGACCGGGGCGGAACGATATCCCGGCCCGGCATGAAACCGGTTACGGTGTTTCGCCGTCAAAAGCACGGCACCGGCTATATATGCCTCTCGGCGGATCAGTCGTTCTTCCTGAAATCGTCCAGGTAGCTGTCCCACTCCATGGGAAGAAGCTGTTTTTTCATGTTGTTGCACTCCTTGCAGGCCGGAACCAGGTTGCCCTTGGTGCTCTTTCCCCCCCTTGCAATGGGGACCACGTGGTCCATGGTGAGTTCTTTGGCCGGCACGTCCCTTTCGCAGTAATGGCAGACGCCCTTGGCGCAGCGCCTTTTCCACCACTGGGAATGCCTGAGCTCCCTGGCCTTGCTCCTCTCCCTCTTGATGTCCGAGTCATCCAGATACATGGCAAACGGATCCATGCGCGCTCCTTTCTCAGTAGCCGAAGTTTCTGAGGGCCTTTGCGTCGTGGCTCCAGTTCTTCTGAACCCGGACAAACAGTTTCAGCATCACCTTGGCGTCAACCAGCTTTTCGATCTCCTTCCTGGCATCCTCGCCGATCCTTTTGAGCTTGCTCCCGCCCTTTCCGATGATGATTCCCTTCTGGGAGTCCCGCTCCACGTGGATGGTGGCGTCGATGGTGACGAGTCCCTTTTTCCTTGTGAAGGTGTCCACGGTCACCGCGATGGAGTAGGGGATCTCCTGGCCCGTCTGGCGGAAGACCTTTTCCCGGACCATCTCGGCCACGATAAAACGCTGGGGAAGGTCGGTGAGGGTATCCTCGGGAAAAAGCGGCGGGCCTTCGGGGAGAATCTTCTCAAGGGTGTCCTGGAGAACGTCCACCTGTTCCCCGTGCTTCGCGGAGACGGGGATTACCGCCTTGAAGGGATAGGCCTTTGACCAGCGGTCGATGAGGGCCAGGAGCACGTACTTCTTGACGATGTCCACCTTGTTGAGGGCCAGCACCACCGGCTTGTTGAGTTTTTCGAGTTTTTTGACGATGATGTCTTCGTTGGTGCCGTCGGGGGACGACACATCGATCATCAGGAGGATCACATCGGCATCGCCGATGGTGGAGATGGCCTGGTCCACCATCCTCAGGTTGAGGGAGTCCTTGGTGCCCGTGTGGTGGACGCCGGGGGTGTCCACGAAGATGATCTGGGACGTGGGTCTGTGTACGACACCGAGGATCCGGTTGCGCGTGGTCTGGGGCTTCCTCGATGTGATGGAGATCTTTTCCCCCAGCATGCGGTTCAGGAGAGTCGATTTTCCTGCATTGGGTGCTCCGGCGATGGCAACGAATCCGGATTTGAAACCTTCGGTCTCTATACTGTTGTCTGACATTGTTGTCCTGTTTTTAAAATAATTTATAGGTTTTACCGGCGCCCGGCACATCAGCCGGGCGCCTCGGGCGTCTCGAGCAGGTCGTCGATCCGTGCCCAGAGCTTCTCCTTGCCAAGGCGTGACTTGGAGGAAAAGGGCACAAGGTAGTCCTTTGAGCGGTTCACGGCTTCTGCAATGAGCCTGTGCTGCTTGCCCATTTTCTGTTTTGAAAATTTATCCGCCTTTGTCAATACGATAATCGCGGGGATGCCGAAATGATCGAACCAGTCCATGAGCTCCATCTCCTCTTTTCCCGGCGGCACCCGCCTGATGTCGAGGAGGAGCACGACCCCCTTGAGGGTCTCCCGGGTGGAAAGATAGGTCTCGATCATGGGACCCCAGGATTTCTGGACCTTCTTGGGAACCTTTGCATACCCGTAACCCGGCAGGTCCACGAAGGTGAACGCCTTGTTCACGTCAAAGAAGTTCACCAGCTGGGTGCGGCCGGGGGTGGAACTGGTCTTGACCAGGTTCTTGCGGTTCACCAGGGTGTTGATGAGCGAGGACTTGCCCACGTTGGAGCGTCCCGCGAAGGCGATCTCGGGCAGGACGGGTTCGGGGTAATGTTCCGGCTTGACGGCGCTTGTTACAAATTCAGATGATTTTACGATCATAATCCAGTCTATGGGGGGGAACACCGGGTTCCCCGTTTTCTTCGCGTTGCCCCGGGTCTTCTCCGGATGAAAAACGAAAAAGGGCGCCGCGATATGGAAAGCGGCGCGGGAACAGGGCATTCACGCCTTGAAGGGGGACCGGCCGGCCGGGAACTGCCCGGAAGCCGGTCCCGGCGGGTTATCCTGCATAAACCTTAAGGTAGTTTTCCAGCCTGTCCATGCCCTCCCTGATATTTTCCAGGGAGTTGGCGTAGGAGAACCTCAGGTACCCTTCGCCGTGTTCCCCGAAGTCGATGCCCGGGGTAACCCCCACGTGGGCCTTTTCCAGGATGTCGAAGGCCAGGGCGTAGGAATCCATGGAGAGGTGCTTGGCGTTGACGAAAACGTAGAACGCCCCCGTAGGTTCCACGGTGATGCCGAACCCCATCTCCTTGAGGCGGCGGATCAGGTAGCGCCTTCTCTCGTCGTACACCTTCACCATCTCCGCCACGGCCGTATCCGTCTCCTTCAGGGCCGCCACGCCGGCCACCTGCATGGCCGAGTTCGCGGAGATAAAGAAGTTCTGCTGGATCTTCTGGATGGGCCGCATAAATTCGGGAGGCGCAATTAAATAGCCGAGCCTGAGCCCCGTCATGGCATAGAGCTTGGAAAATCCGTTGAACACAAAGGCATTGTCCGTGAACTCCAGGATGGAGTGCTCGGTGCCCTCGTACACGAGACCGTGGTAGATCTCGTCGGAAATAATGTAGGGGGAGAGCTCCGCGATGGCCGCCATCCGCTCCTTGGGCAAAAGGTTGCCCGTGGGATTGGAGGGGGAGTTGATAAAGATCCCCTTGGTGCGATCGTTTATGCGCTCCTTGATCGCCTCGGTGCGGTACTGGAACGCGTCCTCCTCGAACACCGGCACGATGGCCGGGCTGCCCCCCAGGAAGCGGATGAAGTTCGCGTAGCAGGCATAGCCCGGATCGGACACGATCACCTCGTCCCCCTGTTCCAGCAGGGCCGAAAAGAGCAGGAACATGGCGGGCGAGGTACCGGAGGTGACCACAACCCTGTCCGGGGTGACCTTCGCGCCGTAGCGATTCTCGTAATGCTCGCAGATCGCCTCCCTGAGCTCGATGTTTCCGAGGCTGTGGGTGTAGTGGGTATGTCCCTGGTTAAGGGCATTGCACGCGGCGTTTGTCACCGGGGCGGGGGTGTCGAAGTCCGGCTCCCCGATCTCCAGGTGTACGACGTCGATCCCGTCGGCCTCCATGGTATGGGCCTTTTCCAGGATCTCCATCACGATAAAGGGGGTTATCTCTTGGGCTCTCTTTGATATCACGGTTACACGACCTTGTTGAGGGGGTATTCGATGATCCCCTCCGCGCCGTTCCTCAACAGTTCCGGGATCAGGTCCCTTACGGTTCCGGTTTCCACCACGGTTTCGATGGAGACCCAGCTGGACTTGTAGAGGTGGGCCACGGTGGGGCCCTTGAGGCTGGGAAGGAGCGATACGATATGGTCGATCTTGTCCTCGGGCACGTTCATCTTGATGCCCACGAGCTTGGCGCCCACGAGGGAACCCTGGAGGAGAAGGGCGATCTGCTCGATCTTTTCCCGCTTTTCGGGATCCTCCCAGGCCTTCTTGTTGGCGATGAGCTGGGTGTTGGTCTGCATGAGTTCGTGGATCACCCGGAGGCCGTGGGCCTTGATGGTGCTCTCGGTCTCGGTGATCTCCACGATGGCGTCCGCAAGGCCGGAAACCACCTTGGCCTCGGTGGCGCCCCATGAAAACTCCACGTTCACGTCGATGTCGCGATCCTTGAAATATTTCTTGGTGAAGTTCACCAGCTCCGTCGAAACGGTTTTGCCCTGGAGATCCTCGAGGCATTTCACCGGGGAGTCGTATGCAACCGCCAGGATCCAGCGGGCGGGCCTTGCGCTCACCTTGGAGTAGACAAGGTCCGTCACCACATGGACATCCGAATCGTTTTCGGCGATCCAGTCAAGGCCGGTGAGGCCCACGTCCAGGGTGCCGCTCTCCACGTTGACACTCATCTCCTGGGCCCTGCAGAGGGCGCAGTCGATGGTGGGGTCGTCGATCTCGGGGAAGTAGCTTCTGCCGTTTACATTGATGTTCCAGCCGGAACGTTTGAAAAGCGCGATCGTGGATTCCTGGAGGCTTCCCTTGGGAACCCCCAGCTTTAACTTACTGCTCATTTCTTGTACACCTCGTCAGGATCAAAAATTGGTTTTCCGGTAACGCTCACCGTCCCGTCTCTCTCCACCTTCTGGTAAAAGCAGCTCCGGTGCCCCGTATGGCAGGCGGCGCCGCCGATCTGATCGACCTTGAGGAGGATGGTGTCCCCGTCGCAGTCCATGCGGATCTCCTTGACCATCTGGACGTGTCCCGAGGACTCGCCCTTGATCCACAGCTTTTGCCGGGAACGGCTCCAGTAGGTGGCTTTACCCGAGGAGAGGGTATGGTCCCAAGCCTCCTCGTTCATATATGCAAGCATCAGGACCTCGCCGGTTTCGCTGTCCTGTGCGATGGTGGGCAGAAGCCCGCCGGTCTTGGAAAAATCCGGTTTCAACATCATCGTCAAAGCTCTCAATCATCGGTTCGGATGGACCGTGCAGGCGCGGCCGTGAAAAAAGGGAAATCCGTTCTGCGTATGGAGTCCGCCTGCCTTGTCCACGGATAATTAATGTCGGCCCCTTCACCGGCATGGGAAAGTTCAAGACACCTTCCGAGCCTTTCGGATCGTGGAAGGTTTCGTCCATTTAAACCCAATCCCATATCCCCTGGCATCTTTAAAGTCAATGGAATTCTTGGTTTATGACAACCGCCGCCGGTTACACGGCAAAAGGAGGGAAGGGGAAGACGCCGTAGGGCGCGGGGTCGCGCCCGGACCTTACGGCGTGTGTCGTAGACCCGCAAAAAGATGCCCGCGGGTGCGGGGGCGCGTTTTTGCCGCGCCTCGCAGCATGCCCGCGATCCCGGGGTGACGGTATGTGGTTTGCGTGGCGGCGTGTCGGCAGGGGAGTCTGTCGTGAATGAGGGAGGCGGTGGTCAATGAAGATTCTTGCCATTAAAAATGATGTTTGATACGTTGAAAAATTACCCTGAAGGGGGCATTGGGATAGCCGGCACCCTTTATTGATGAGTTGGAAATGAACTTGAAACGAACCTAAATGATGCCCGAAAAAAGGCTCCGCCCGGAAAGAAGGGGAATTAAATAACCGTATGTCGAACAGGAAAAGCAAGTCTCAGATACTGGAAAAGAGAAAGAAGAAGGAGAAGAGAAGCGTTTTTTCCCGGCTGCTGCGCTGGTTTATGGGGGCGATGGTGCTGATGCTCATCGCGGGCGCCGGAACCCTCGGGGGGATCTACTACTACCTCTGCAGGGACCTTCCCAAGATCTCCACCCTGAGGGATTACCGGCCGCCGGTGGTCACATCGGTTTTTTCCGACGACGGCAGGAAGATCGGCGAGTTTTACAAGGAGCGGCGGGTGGTGATTCCCCTGTCAAGGATGCCCGGGACCCTGATCCAGGCATTCGTGGCGGCGGAGGATTCCAGGTTCTATCGCCACCGGGGGATCGACGCGGTGAGTATCGTGCGCGCCTTTTTCAAGAACCTGGAGGCCGGCACCATCGTCCAGGGGGGCAGCACCATCACCCAGCAGGTGACCAAGTCCTTCTTCCTCACCCCCGAAAGGAGCTATAAGCGAAAGATCAAGGAGGCGATCCTGGCCTATCGCCTGGACAAGTCCTTTAAGAAGGACGAGATCCTCTTTCTCTACCTCAACCAGATCTATCTCGGGCACGGGGCATACGGGGTCCAGGCGGCGGCCGAAAACTATTTCGGAAAACAGGTGGGGGAGCTGAACCTTGCCGAGTGCGCCATTCTCGCGGGCCTTCCCCAGGCCCCCAGCCGCTACTCCCCGTTCAAACATCCGGATCGGGCAAAGCAGCGGCAGATCTACGTGCTCAACCGCATGGTGGAGGAGAAGTTCATCACGAACCTCCAGGCCACCGAGGGGATCAACACCAAGCTGGACATCAAGCCCCGACGGAACTGGTATATCGAAAAGGTCCCCTGCTACACGGAGCATGTGCGCCGTTACGTGGAGCGCAAGTACGGGGAAAAGGCCCTCTACGAGGACGGCCTCAAGGTCTATACCTCCGTGAATATCGAGATGCAGAAGGATGCCCGGGAAGAGGTGACGAAAGGCCTCCTGGACTTTGACAAGCGCCAGGGATACCGCGGGCCCCTGGACAACCTGGAGGATGCGGGCGGGATCGACGCCTTTCTTCAAAAGCAGGACACCCCCCTTGCCGAGGGAAATGTGGTGAAGGGGGTGGTGTACGAGGTGAGCGACAAGGCGAAAAACGTCTTTGTCCGCCTCAAGGGCGCCACGGGGACCATCCCCCTGAAGGCCATGAAGTGGGCGAGGGAGCCTAATATCAAGGTGGCCTATTACCAGTCGAGCCTGAGGAAACCCTCCCGGGCCCTTTCCGAGGGGGATGTGATCATGGTGAAGCTGGGCACATACGACAAGAAGGAGGACAACTGGCACCTCTCCCTGGAGCAGACCCCCGATGCCCAGTCCGCTCTTCTCTCCATCGAGGCGGAGACAGGCCACGTGAAGGTGATGATCGGCGGAAGGGATTTCCGGAACAGCCAGTTCAACAGGGCCATCCAGTCCCGCCGCCAGCCCGGTTCGGCCTTCAAGCCCATCATCTATGCCGCAGCCATCGACAAGGGCTATACCCCGGCCACCGTTATCATCGATTCCCCGGTGGTGTTCAAGGATCACCAGCGGGACTTTACCTGGAAGCCCAAGAACTACAAGAAGACCTTTTACGGCCCCACCCTGTTCCGCACCGCCCTTGCCAAGTCCCTCAACGTGGTCACCGTCAAGATCCTTGAGGATATCGGCGTGGGATACGCCATCGAGTATGCCAGGGGGCTCGGGATCGAGTCGGAGCTTTCCAGGAACCTCTCCATCGCCCTCGGCTCCTCCGGGGTATCCCTCCTGGAGATCGTCAAGGCCTACTCCGTGTTCGCCAACCTGGGGTACATGGTGGAGCCCGTTTTCATAACCCGCATCGAGGACCGGAACGGAAACCTCCTGGAGGAGGCGAGCGTCCCCAAGGAGAAGGTGATCGACAGGGCCACCGCCTACATCATGACGAGCCTCATGGAGTCCGTCGTCAAGGAGGGCACCGGCCGCCGGATCAAGGCCCTGAAGCGGCCCGCCGCCGGCAAGACCGGCACCACCAACAACCTCTACGACGCCTGGTTCGTGGGGTACACCCCCCGCTACGTCACCGGCGTCTGGGTGGGATTCGACGAGGAGGCGTCCATGGGCAGGGGGGAGACCGGGTCCAGGGCCGCAAGCCCCATCTGGCTGGGATTCATGAAGCGGGTCCTGGAGAACAAGCCGGTGCGGGTGTTCCAGGTTCCCGAGGAGGTGGTGTTCAAGCAGATCGATGCCGAAACCGGGCTTCTGCCCATTCCCGAGTCCGAGAAGTTGATCTACGAATGTTTCAAGGAGGGCACCGTGCCCACGGAGTTTTCCCCCAGGCCGGACGCGGTTGCCGAAACGGATGATTTCTTCAAGGAGGGGATCTGATGGGGAGATACCATGCGACATCCGCTCATTTTTGACACTTTGGATATCATGAACCGTGAAATAAACTTTTCTCGGGGGGGGAAGAAGCGGCAATCATGAGGCATGATTGGATGCGGAACCGTGACAATGCGACTTGCATCATTACCGGATACCCACTTAAGCCAATATGATTGGAGACGAAGCCCCATCCCATGGATACTCAGGGTGGAGCGGTATCCGAGTGAAACTTAACCGGCAATTCATATCCTGCGGGAGTTGTGCGGTATATGCTCGTTTATTTAATTGTTGACTATATTCACTTAGGAAAAAATGGCGGTAGGAAATCCAGGAACAGGCGGACAATGTGTGTTGTCTCCAGCGGATCGGGCGGATCTTTATCGCTTGGAAGTTTCTCGTAAATTAGACCCCGGGAAGCGGGGAGAAATGGGGCAATACCTGACCCCCTTACCCGTAGCCAGGTTCATGGCCTCTCTCTTTGATGAGATGGACGGGGATATGAATTTACTTGACCCAGGAGCCGGGACAGGAACTTTGACAGCTTGCGTTGTTGAGGAGATGTGTGCCCGTAAAGATAAACCACACAGTATCCACGCTGAAGTTCATGAGCTGGAATCGCTGATGATGGGCTATCTCGAACCCACCGTGAAAGAGTGTATGAGGGTCGGGAAGGCAGGAGGGATTGATGTTTCCGGTAACGTGATGCAGACGGATTTCATTGAGTGGGGAGTTGATCAAATCGATTCCCGGGGTAGTTTGTGGGAAAAAAAGTGTCCTCAATTTACCCACTGTATAATGAATCCGCCGTATAAAAGGATCCGCAGCGACTCCGCATATCGAAGCTTGTTACGTCGGATTGGCGTGGAAACCGGTAATCTATATAGTGCTTTCCTGGCAATCGGAATCCAGCTGTTGTCCCCTGGAGGAGAGTTGGTGGCCATTGTGCCCCGATCATTTTGCAATGGCCCGTACTTTAAGCCATTTCGCAATCTCCTGTTGAAGAAAACGGCCATACGGCAACTCCATATTTTTGATTCAAGGAACAAAGCATTTAAAGATGATAAGGTGTTGCAGGAAAATATCATTTTCCATGCGGTGAAAAGCCGGAAGCAAGGAAAGGTAGTGATCACCTCCAGCAGCGGCCCGGACTTTGAAAATGCAACTTGCCGAACCGTTACCTTTGACAAGGTTGTTAAACCCAATAATCCGGAGCGCTTTATCCACATTGCGGTGAATGACCTGGATCAAATGGTGGTCGACCGCCTTAGTGTCTTCTCCTGTTCACTCGAGGAAATCGGCGTGGAAGCATGCACCGGACCGGTGGTGGATTTTCGTTTACGTTCGGATATATGCCGCCAAGCCGAAGGTGGGGCCTTTCCCCTGATTTACCCAGGGCATTTCAATGGTAATTATATCCAATGGCCGAAACCGGAAGGGAAAAAACCGAATGCTATCCGGGAGAGTAAGCAAAGTGCTCGACGGCTCATGGAAAATGGGTGGTATGTTGTGACGAAGCGCTTTAGTTCCAAGGAAGAACGGCGACGTATCGTGGCTGCCCTTCATACGCCGGAACGCGTACCGGGTGATATGGTAGGATTTGAAAATCATCTGAATGTATTTCATCGGAATAAAGCCGGGCTTGAGCCGGCCGTTGCCAAGGGATTGCTGGTATATCTCAACTCGACTCTGCTGGATCTCTATTTCCGGCAGTTTTCCGGTCATACACAAGTTAATGTAACGGATCTTAGATCTCTGCATTACCCGGACAGGGATATCCTGGTCCGTCTTGGTGAGCAGATAGCGGAACCCTTCCCGGTACAAGAAGAGATAGATCGCATACTTGATTTGGAGATTGAAAAAATGACAGAGCAGGATAACGGAGACCCGTTAATCATTCAGCGGCGAAACACAGGAAGCATTATCTATTTTGGAGGATCTGGGACTCCCCAAGGGACAGCTTAATGAACGTTCAGCTCTGACTCTTTTGGCGTTGGTAAATTTAAAGCCCGAGGAACCATGGCATCAAGCCGGCAAATGGTTGATCGGTATTACACCGGTAATGGATTTTATTGGAGATTATTACGGTAAAAAGTACGCGCAAAATACAAAATACAAAAGACAAAGGGCTACTTTGGCGGAACAATATGCCAAGGAACGCGAGATGCAAATGATTCCCGTGGGAATCAATGGGAACAAGGAACTTTCGCTTACACCCGGCAAGCACAGTGAGCTCATTAAAGATATCATTGCCGAGTTCGGCCCACGATATGCTCCTGGTGCGGAGGTGCTCTATGTGGGGATCGGCGCTGAGCCCTCCCCGGATATGCTTTTCCATGACGGCGGTAACACCAGCCCTGCCGCAAAACCCGCTGCATGGGCCTGTGGAACCGATCCCCAACTCAAATCGGTAAGCAGGGGGCTTTGGTGGAAAATTTCGAAAACGATTTTTAAAAGACACAGAGTGCCTGCGGCAACGGCGGGAAATTGCCTTTCGCTTTTCCAGAAAGAGTGGAGCCCCGCGACCAGCAGCGTGTTTTCGATACCCGATAAACCGCAGTAGCGGTTCAACTCCGGTATACCGAACCAGATCCAGAGATTAACCCCCGCAATTCCCAGCAGGAGTGCCGACCAGATTTTCCGGGTCGACAAGTCGTTGAACACAAAAGGTAAGCCGATGATGCCGGCAAGGTTCAAGGCAAGGTGCCGGGCGTCACAGTGCACAAAATGCCCGGTAAAAAGTCGCCACAACTCACCCTGTGCAACGGCATGGCGATCAAGGACAAGGGATTCGGGCTGAAATCCCGCCAGGGGAACAAGTAGGAGGGCAAGGAGTGCCGGTGAAAATCTCATTGGGGAGTTGTATCTTCCGTTCATGGGATATTCCTTTCAAGTTTAACCCTGTGCGTGAGTTGCCGAAGTCATAACGTGCCGGCCACCGCTGAGGCGGTCATCGTATGCGGGAGACTCCCTGGTAAGCAGCGTTGCAGGGTTGATCAACTAAATCTTGTGGTTACAAGGCTAACAGGTTAATTCCCGGCTTATCGGGCTTATCGGGCTTATCGGGCTTATCGGGCT